>Ga0306926_10000889_pt1 | contig 28909 bp, 27 predicted proteins | sample flu12Cox44000178_FD_203759 | JGI IMG/M metagenome (GOLD analysis project Ga0306926, IMG submission 203759) | Lab enrichment of tropical soil microbial communities from Luquillo Experimental Forest, Puerto Rico - flux8day.12C.oxic.44.000.178 (v2)... | ecosystem: Environmental > Terrestrial >...
GCCTGCGAGGAACCCCAGCGCCGGATGATAGGCGCGGCTGAGAAAATTGTACTCGCCGCTGGAACGGGGAAACATGGCGGCGAGCTCGCCATACGAAAAGACGCCGCACAGCGCCACCGCGCCGCCGACCACCCATAAGAGCAGCAGCGAGAAGCCAGAGGGGATGGCCTGGACCTGGAATCCGAGGCTCGTGAACACGCCGACGCCGACCATGTCGGCCACCACGATGGCGGTGGCGGTCAGCATGGAGACCGACAAGCGAATCTGCGGACGCCCGGCCAATCGAGCCGGGCTTGCAACCTCGACAATGGCCATGCGCGCCTTACCCCCTGCCATTCCCCGCCTTTCGAGCACGCCATTAAACATGCCGATTAAGGCGCAAGAACACTCATGTCAGCGTTAACGGTCAGTAAATTTGCACCGTAGTAAATACGTCACAGGTCGGGCGGGGTGATGGCGGTCGCGGGATGCCTCAGTTTTCGAGGTTCCGCAGCCGCGCGAAAGCGGCTCACAATGCCGACATAATGTAATGTTCTCACTGCGGTGGGGCAGGGGGAGTTCCAGCAAATGACGTGGCCGTCGCGCTTCGGTTGAGGCGCGCACGTCTGCGCGTCTGGCTTGGAGCTGTATGGGGATGATCTCAGCGGGATCGAACATCCCGAGCATTACCGAGAGGGGTGGTATCTGGCCGCGGCGCGGGGCAAACCTGCGGCGTTGGCAGGCCGCCATGCCGTCGGCCCTTGTCGTTTTGCCTTGCCTGCTGGTCGGCGGGTGCGGGAGTTCCGATACCAAGGCCGTTGCCACTGCGGAGCCCGCGCCGCCGCGGCCTGCTTATGCAAAGGCCGATATCCTCGTGCCGTTTCCCCCCCGGACAATCGCAACGGCGCGACCGACCGCCATTGACAGTTTTGCAGACCGTTATTTCGCGGATTCGTTCGACGACCGCTATTCCGCCGCGCACAGCTTCGGCCCGGAGCCCGCGCGCAGCACCGTTGCCGATCGGCGGGCGCCGGCTCCCCCGTCCTACAAGCTCGCTTCGCTGTCTCCGGACCTCCCCTATGTGCCTGTAATCAAGCACGAGCAGACTCAGCTGATCGGCTTTGAGAACTCCGCTTTCCCTTATTTCGGCAAGAACCCGCGCTCTGGAGATGGCGCCTACGCCGGCGGCCGTTACAGCGACAACCGCGTCCTCGTCCACGTGCCGGCGGGCTTCGATGCCCGCAAGCCGGGCGTCATCGTGGTCTTCTTCCACGGTCACGGGGCCACGCTCGCGCGCGACGTGCGCGACCGCCAGCTGCTGCCAAAGCAGATTACGGAATCCGGCGTCAACGCCGTGCTAGTGGCGCCGCAGCTCGCCTATGACGCCGCCGATTCGAGTGCCGGGAAGCTCTGGGAGCGCGGCGGGTTCAAGCGGTTCATGGCCGAGGCGGCCGAGCAGCTCGCACGCGTTTACGGTGACGCGCACGCGACCGCGGCATTTGCGAAAATGCCGGTCGTGATTGTTTCCTATAGCGGCGGCTTTGTCACTGCCGCCTACAGCCTGCAGGTCGGCGGCCTCGGCAGCCGCGTCAAAGGTGTGGTGTTGCTCGATTCGCTTTACGGCGAGATCGACAAGTATTCGTCCTGGATCGCGAGCAACCGCTCCGGCTTCTTCGTCAGCGCCTATACCCAGGGCGCCACTAAGCGTCACGACGACGAGCTCGCGCAAATCCTGCGCGAGAAGGGCATCAAGGTGAGCGACGAGCTCAACGGTACGCTCAAGCCGGGCACGGTTGCCTTGCTGCAGACTGGCGAAGGCATCCGGCACCGTGACTACGTGACGCTCGCCTGGACCGAGCACCCCGTCAAGGACATCCTGCAACGACTCCCGCGGCGCAACTGATTGGCCGTCAGGTCCCGTCGGTCTGCGCGAAGATGCGGTCGCCCTGCAGGTCGATGATCTGCTTGGCCTTGGCGATCGCAAATGCAACCGCGTCGTCCATGCTGTGATGGGTGTCGGCGCGCACGAAGCGGTGCGTCTTCTTGCCCTCGGGCGTATCCTTCTCGATCACTCCGGCGGTCTGGTAGAGCCCGTTCGACTTGTACGGGGCAGCCTGGATGCGATAGCCCTTGTATTCGACTGCTTCCGCGGCCGGGACGCCTGCTTCACGCGCTGCGTGCCCGGCAGTCAGGCGGCTCCAGGCCGCTTTGAGTTTTGAGAGCATTCCTCGGCACTCCGTAAATGGCCGGCGCCGGCGGCAGCATATCCGATTGCCTGCGTCTAAGGCAGGAATTTCCGGATTTTCGCCAATAGCTGGCGCGGGCTGTAGGGCTTCGGAACGAAATCGTCGCACCCCGCAGCGCGGGCCTTCTCCTCATCCCCGCTGAGCGCGTAGGAGGTCACTGCAATAATGGGGATCTCGCGCAGCGCCGGATCGGCCTTGATGCGGCGCGTCGCCTCGTAGCCGTCCATGACCGGCAGCTGAATGTCCATGAGGATCAGGTCAGGCCGCTGCCTCGCCACCGACGCAAGCGCCTCCTCGCCGTTCTCCGCTTCGGTGACCTCGTAATCAGTCGTGGTCAGGAGATCGCGCACGATGCGCCGGTTGTCCTCCTGATCCTCGACTACGAGGATTCTGTTGCTCATGGTCGCCTCGCCTGCTGTGTCACCGTGATCGGAAGCGTGAAGGAGAAGGTCGAGCCTCGTCCGGGAGCCGATTCTACCCGGATCCGTCCGCCGTGCATCTCGATAATTCGTTTGGAGATCGCAAGCCCGAGCCCGGTGCCACCCTTCTTCTTGGTGAGGGAATTATCGGCCTGCTGAAATTCCTGGAATAGCCTCGCCTGATCGGCGGGCGTAATACCAGGACCGGTATCGCGCACGCTCACGTGGAACGCTCGATTATCGCTGGCCGCGGCGATTGCCACCTCGCCCGAGTCGGTGAACTTGATGGCATTCCCCACGAGATTAAGCAGCACCTGGGTGAGCCGGCGCTCGTCGCCATGGCCGCCGGGCAGGTCAGCGGCCAGATCGACCGTCAACGCGAGCTTCTTCTCGGCGGCCAGCGGCTCGACCGCGCTGAAGACATTGCGCACCACCTCTGCCATCGAGTACTCGGCGAGCGTAAGCGTCAGCTGCCCCGCCTCGATCTTGGCGAGGTCGAGCACGTCGTTGATCAGGCCGAGCAGGTGCTTGCCATTGCTCTCGATGCGCTTGAGCACTCTGCGCATGGGTTCTGGGACGCCGCCGTAGATGTCGTCGAGGATGAGCTCGGTATAGCCGAGGATGGCGTTTAGCGGCGTGCGCAGCTCGTGGCTCATGTTGCCGAGAAACTGCGACCTGTGCGCAGTCGCTTCCGCAAGCGCGCGGCTCTTCTCCTGAAGCTCATTGCGCAGGCGCGTGTTCTCGCCAAGCACTGCATCAAGCTCGCGCTGGAGCTGCGTGGTTTTTGTATGCGGTCCGGCCGGCGAAGCACGTCGGGCGCGCGCCGGTGTGCTCTGCCGCTTGCGCTTGGTGCTTGTGCTCGGCCGCGATGCCCGCATTGCCCGACCGCTGGTTGCCTAATGCCCCCACAGCCTTTTTGTCGCGAGGTCAGCGCCCACCCGCATGCCCTTGAACTTCTCCCACACTACGGTGCGATCAGCTTGGGATCTCCACGATGTTGCTGGCATGGGTGATATCAGGTTCCTCCAGAGCACCTTATCAGGCGGGACGTTGATTCGCTCTACTCGTGCGATGGCATCGTAACCACCTGATCGCATGGCTCGCCGTTGGACTTCGTCGCAGGTCGAGCCGCTCCTGTGGGCGCGGCCGGCCTGCCGATATGGGTCGTCCGGATGCGATCGACGTTCTGTTGCAGCCTGCATCTCTCCTTTTCGGTTCAGTTCGGGCGTGCGATAGCTTCCAGGAGTGGCGCAAGCCGCGCCATGTCCTTGCGGATGTGCAGGTCGAAGTCATTGAGGCCCACGCTTTGCGGCCGCACGCCCTGCTGGCGAATCTTGTCCTGCAGACCCGTATCCTTGCCGACCTCGACGATGGCGTTGTGCAGGATCTCAAGCACAGCACGCGGCGCCCTGGCCGGGGCAAGGAACCCGTACCAGGTCGCAATCCGGTAATCGACCCCTTGCGAAAGCGCGGTGGGGACGAAGATCGGTGCGCGCATGGGCTCGTCGGCCGCGACCGCGAGGGCGCGCAACCTTCCGTCCTGGAGTAGGGGGAGCGTGAATGCTGCCGGTGCGAATGTCACGTGGATGCGCCCGCCGAGCAGATCCGCAATGATGGTCGAGCTCACGGTATAAGGCACATGCACGAGCTCGGTCCCGGTCTGCAGCCCGAAATAGGCTCCGGCAAGATGGGTGGCGGTGCCGATCCCTGCCGACCCGTAGTAGATGCCGCCGGGCTTCGTCTTGGCGAGCTCGATGAGATCGTTCAGTGTGCCGGCGCCAAGCGATGGCGCTACCGTGACCAGTGTCGGCGCATCCGCAATCAGGCTCACGCCGGCAAAGTCTGCGACCGGATCGAAAGGAAGGCTCTTGTTCAGTGTTCCCAGGATGGCATGTCCCGAATTGGCGAGCAGAAGGGTGTAGCCGTCGGCTGACGCGCTGGCAGCCGCCTGTGCACCGATGAGGCCGCCGGCGCCGGGACGATTCGCAATGACGACCTGCTGGCCGAACCGTTTCGATAATGCCTCGCCATAAAGCCGCGCCAGGATGTCGATGGTGGTGCCGGCGGTGATGGGAACCACCACCGTGATCGGTCGTGAGGGATAGTGCTCCTGAGCGGGTGCAAGCCCGGTCAGGGCAGGCAGGGCCGCGAGCGCGGCAAAGGCAAAGGCGACGCGAGGTGCCGGCGCGCGCATCATTGTCGAGCGTGAATATTGGCTTCGCCCAAGCTGCCCTGGTCGTCCACCGGCCTAATATCGAAGCTGTTGTCGATGATCTCCATCATGCTGGCATATTGTTTCCTCTGGGCTATTGCGTTTGAGAACCATAGCACACCCCGGCTTGACCTGCTGGTGCGCATGCTGGGCAAGGCTTCGGAACAGGCATGATGGAAACCAGACTCACCTGGCGGCTCTGGGCCTTGTCGCTCGCGCTGATTCTGACCGTTCTGCTGGCGCTGAGCTTCGTGCTCGACGTCGGCACGGTCGGCGCCACCGGCCGTTTCGCCTGGAACGCGCTGATTGCGGCGGTGCTGGTGAGCGCGCGCGGGCTCGACACCGTCGTGGCCTTTGTGCTGCGCCGGAGAATCTGGCGCCTTGCGTCCCTCTTCACCACCGTCGGGCTATTCCGGCAACGTCATCCTCAGCCACGCCCAGCTCGAGCGCGCCAGGGGCTGGCGCGGGACATTCCGCAGGCATGTGACGGGGCTGCGCAATCGCTGGCATGCGCTCCCCACGGCATGGAAGTGCGTCATCGTCGCGCTCCTGATCGCAATGCAGGTCGGGCTGCTCCCGGTCGTCTCGGAGTACATCCTGCTGATCCCGATCGGGTTCATGATTCCGTTGGTGGCCAACGGTGGCCGGCGATTCTATGCATGGCTTGCCGATTCCATTTTTGCGGCCAGCTACCGGCGCTATCTCGGACCGAGGCACCGGGCGCTGCTGCGCAGGTTTAACACGCTCGCGCCGGTGGGGATGGCGCGTGGTGCCGTGCGGCTCGGTCGCATGCGCTATCTCACCGCGTGGCGGCTGTGGAAATATGATCCGCAGTATCGCGATCCTTCGGGGGAGCTCTGGGTGAGCTTCTTTGAGCCGCTGCGGTTGTGGAACGAGCGCAAGCTCGATCTCTACATCGGCCGTCCGCTGCTTGCGCGCAGGCCCACAGTGCCCGCCCCGAAGGGCGAGGGCGGTCTCGCGAAGCGAGATCGGGTCGGGGCTTACAGTGCGTCGCGCTGATAAGCGCCAGCAATCCCACCCCGCCGCTTTGGTTTCGCTCGGATCGCCACCGCTCCCCTTCGGCGATGGATGTTCGAAGGCATCAGCTTTTAAGAATCTCCACGCTCAGCGGCTTGAGCCTGTAATTGTTGCACGCGTTGAACAGAACCGGGCAGTTGGAAATGGCGACGATCTGCGGCATCAGCGCCTGCATCACGATGTAATCGCCCGGCTTTCCCTTGGGCGGTTGGATCTCCCATTTGCCGTCCTGGTCATAGGCGACGGTCATGAACACGTTGAAGCAGGCATCGACGTTGAAGCTGCGCCGGTCCATGCCGTAGCCGGCGACCGCCTTTTCCAGGTTCGACTGGCAATTCGGCGCGCCCGCGCCAACCGCGCCGTAACGCGCGACGTTGAGGTGCTCGCTGCAGAAGCCTCCGCCGCAATAGTTCTCGCGCGTGAGGTCCTCCTCGATCTGCCACATGGCGCGAGTGCGGTTGCTGTAGAGAACGTGCGGCGCCGTCAGCCGCCAGCTCAGGTTGACGGCGCGGCTTGAATGCATGGAAAGCAGCTCGCCGATGTCGTCGCGGTTGAATGATATGAAATCGGCCACCTGCTCGCCCTCGGGCTGGACCAGCCGCAGCCGCTCTCCGGCCTCGATCTCGAAGCTGATGTGTCCGCCCGGCGCAAGCGTGACTGCCACGCCCGGATTGAGAGCCGTGGTTGCACGCGTCATTTCTCTTTCTCTCCTTGCTGCATCCCTCGATGATGACTTTGGCCCGGGTGCAGGTGTCAAGGTGCAATAGTGAGCGGGACAAGTCGAATGGCCCGTTGCTGCGCTACCGCCATGCGGGCACTGCGCCTTTGTGGCCCTAACACCGACCCCTCGACGATCATACCCTCCCCCACTATTTTATTTGGCAGAGGCACCGGCCATGACCCATACCATCCGGGAGAAGTCCAAGCTGCTGGCGCGGGTGCGGCGCATCCGCGGTCAGGTGGAGGCGATCGAGCGCGCGCTCGCGGCGGAGGCCCCCTGTGCCGAGGTGCTCCAGGTCATTGCCTCGGTGCGCGGCGCCGTGAACGGGCTGATGGCGGAAGTGGTCGAGGACCACGTGCGCTGCCACGTGGCCGCGCCCTCGTTGCCGGCGCGCGAGCGTGCCGAGCGCGCCGACGAGCTGATCGAGGTCGTGCGCACCTATCTGAGGTGAGCGAACGAAATGAGCGACACCTATTCGCGCCCTCACAGCCACGTCTTCCTCGGCGAGGCTCACGCGCAGAACGAGCGCCGCACCTGGACAGTGATCGCGCTCTGCAGTGCCATGATGGTCGCCGAGATCGTGGGCGGCATCCTGTTCGGCTCGATTGCCCTGGTGGCGGACGGGCTGCACATGTCGACCCATGCCAGCGCGCTGCTGCTGGCGGCGCTGGCGTACAGCTTCGCGCGGCGCTACGCGCACGATCAGCGGTTCAGCTTCGGGACCGGCAAGCTGGGCGATCTCGCAGGATTCACCAGTGCCATCGTGCTCGCCATGGTTGCGCTGCTCATCGGCTACGAGGCTATATCGCGCTTCATCTGGCCGGTTCCGATCGGCTTCGACGAGGCAATCCCCATCGCCTTCCTGGGACTCGCGGTCAATGTTGCAAGTGCGCTCTTGCTCGGCGCAGGAACCCACAGGCACACGCATGGGCACGAGCATTGCGCCGATGCGCATGAGGACGATCATGACGCGCATGAGCACGCGCATGGGTCCGCGCATCGTGACAACAACATGCGCGCCGCCGTTGTCCACGTCTTGGCGGATGCTGCCGTTTCCGTGCTGGTGATTGTCGGGCTGCTGCTCGGGCGCTTTCTCGGGTGGGCCTGGATGGACCCGGTTATAGGCCTGTGCGGCACCGTCGTCATTGCCGCCTGGTCCTACGGGCTCATCCGCGACACTGGCGCCATCCTGCTCGACATGAATCCTGATCGCGGAATGGCCGAGCGCATGCGGGCGGTGCTCGAGGCGGACGGCGACCGGCTCACCGATCTGCACCTGTGGCGTCTCGGTCCAGGCCATCTTGGCGCCATCCTCTCCATCGCCACGCGTCACCGGAGGGAAGCGCAGTACTATCAGTCGCTGCTCGGCCGGTTTCACGATCTGTCACACGTGACGGTCCAGGTCGAGCAGCAATGACGGGCCGGTCGGCTTGCCGAGCCGGCATAATGCGTGCAACACGATAGCCGCATGTCCATCGCGCAGCTGTTCAACGACGAGCCGGGCGACAAGGGCGCAAGAACGGTCAGCATCCATGCGACGCTGATCCTCGCGAACGTGCTCGCCTGGGCATGGGCGTTATGGTCATTGGCGGATCGCCCCGCACTGCTCGCGACTGCGTTTCTGGCCTACGCGTTCGGACTGCGACACGCGGTCGATGCCGACCACATCGCCGCTATCGACAACGTCGTGCGCAAGCTCATGCAGGAAGGCAAGCGGCCGCTGTCGGCGGGCTTTTTCTTCTCGCTCGGCCACTCGAGCGTGGTCGTACTGGCAAGCGTCGGCGTTGCAGTAGCGGCGGCGGCGCTGGAGAGCCGGTTTGCCCCATTCAAGGCGTTGGGCGGCGTGATCGGGTCGAGCGTGTCCGTGTTCTTTCTGCTGGCAATCGCTCTCGTCAATCTCACGATCCTGATCGGGGTGTGGCGCAGCTTCCGTGTAGTTCGCCGCGGCGGCCGGCTCGAGCCCGAGCATTTGGATGCGCTGCTTGGCGGGCGCGGGTTTCTCGCTCGCCTGTTCCGGGGACTATTCGCCATCATTTCCAGGAGCTGGCACATGTATCCGCTGGGCTTCCTGTTCGGCCTTGGATTCGACACCGCAACCGAGATTGGCCTCCTCGGCCTGTCCGCCGCGCAGGTCGCCCACGGCATGTCGCTCTGGTCGATGCTGATCTTTCCAGCACTGTTCACGGCGGGAATGGTGCTGGTCGATACGCTCGACGGCGTGCTCATGGTCGAAGCCTATGGCTGGGCGTTTGCCAATCCGATCCGGAAGCTCTGGTACAATCTGACCATCACTGCGGTATCGGTGCTGGTTGCTCTTCTGATCGGTAGCATCGAGGCGCTGGGGCTCATCGCCGGCAGGCTCGGGCCGCAGGACGGCTTCTGGGCGCGCATCGCCGGCTTGAATGACTCGCTCGGCGCATTCGGCCTGCTGGTAATCGGTGTCTTCGCAATCTGCTGGATCGTCTCGGCCCTGATCTATAACTGGAAGGGCTACGACGAGTTGAACCCGCGCCCGCTGGCGTAGCGAATGATCTTTTTGCAACAGCGCCAATAAAATCGGCGGCGCAAGATTGCGGCAGTGTTACATTGTAACTAAGTTGCATGCTCGGCATCCCTGCAAACGTGCAGGACCTGACGCCATGCAGTGGTTTCGTTCGCGTGTGAAACTGGGCTCGTGGGTTGCGCTGTTTGCGCTTGCCCTGCAGCTCGCGCTCACCTTCGGCCACGTGCATCTCGACGGCTTGCGCGGAGGTTCCTCGGCCAGGATCGAAGCCTCAGCGGGCGCGCCTGCGCCCACAGGTAACGATGGGCCCAATGCCGCCGACGATTATTGCGCGCTGTGCGCGCTCACTCATCTTGCCGGTACCTTGCTGCCGGCAAGCCCGGTGGTGCTTCCGCTACCGCCAGCCTTCACGCCATCGCGCTGTCCCGAACCGGGCCTTTGCTTTGTATTGCCGGCCCGGCGCTCCGCATCCTTCGCTGCCCGCGCTCCTCCGCTCGCCTGATTCTCAGCCTCGGCGCGCCTGCCGAAGCTGCAGTCCGAGCTGAGCCGAGGAAGGATCGTTTTCAGATGAAAACGAGCGGGTATGCAAGGTGTCCAGTCGTAGAAGGCAGTTGCTGCTGCTGAGCAGCTCTTCGCTGGTATTGCTGAGCTGCTGTGTCGGCGCTGCGGTATCGCAGGCGCAGGAGGCGCCGCCAAGCCCGGCTCCGGCCACCCCCGCGCCGTCGCCGGCTCCCGGTGCCGCGCCGTCGCCGGCGACCCCCACCAAACCACCGACATCGCCGGACACGGTGGAAGTCCCCCCGGTGACGGTGACCCCGCCGGCGGCGCCGACTCCGCGCACGCCGGCGCCGGCCCGACCCGCGGCCGTAACCCCCGCCCCGACGGCGCCGGCCGCTCCGGCCCGCACCGCGCCGCCGCCCGCACCCACACCGTCCGCTGCGCCCCCGTCGCCGGCCGCTACGTTTGAGGTCCGGCGTGAAAACATCTTCACGCCCTTGGGCACGGCCCCAACCACCATCACCCGTGAGACCATCGATGCGCTGCCGCAGGGCGCCAACGCGCCGATCAGGGACGTGCTGCTGCAACTCCCCGGCGTCACGCAGGATTCCGCAGCGAGCGGCAACCTGCACGTCCGCAACGAGCATGCCAACGTGTCCTACCGCCTCAACGGCATCCTGTTGCCCGACGGGCTCGGCGGCTTCAGCCAGTTCCTCGACTCGAGCTTCGTCGGAAGCCTTACCCTGATCACCGGGGCCTTACCGGCGCAATACGGCCTGCGCACGGCGGGTATCGTCGACATCACGACCGCGACCTTCGACAATGTCGGACAGGCCGGCTGGTACGGCGGCAGCAGACAGACCTCCAATTCCTCGATCCAATACGGCGGCAAGAGCGGCAATACCGAATATTTCTTCACCGGCCGCTTGGTGGATACCGCCCTTGGAATCGAAAATCCGCGGCCGAGCATCAATGCCATCCACGATTTCAGCCAGCGGGACGCAGGCTTTGCCTACGTATCGACCGTTATCGACCCGACCACGCGCCTGAGCTTCATCGGCGGCACAACCACCAATCGATTCCAGATTCCCAACACCCCGGGCGTGCTGCCGAGCTTCACGGCCTTCGGCATCACCAGCTTCCCCTCCTCGCAGCTCAACGAGATCCAGGAGGAGCGCTACAAGTTCGGCGTGCTGGCGCTGCAGAAGTCAGTTGCCGACGTCGATCTTCAGCTTGCCTATTTCAACCGCACCACTTCCGTTGCGTTCACCCCCGACCTGACGGGCGATCTCATGTTCAACGGGGTCGCGACCAACGTCTATCGCGGCAGCGTGGTCAACGGCATCCAGGGCGACAGCGCCTTTCACCTCAACGACGCCCATACGGTGCGCGCGGGCGCTTTCATGAGCGTCGAGAAGACGATCGTCTCCGGCAATTCCCAACTGTTGCCGCTCGATGCCACGACCGGCAACCAGCTTTCCGATACTCCGTTCCAGGCCATCGATACCAGCGTGCTGCTCGGCTGGCTCGGCAGCCTCTATCTGCAGGACGAATGGAGGCTCACAGACCGGCTGACCCTCAACACGGGCGCGCGCTTCGACCAGATGTGGCAGTACCAGAATGCCAACCAGCTGAGCCCGCGTGTCAGCGTCACCTATCAGCCCTACAACAACACGACCTTTCACGCGGGCTATGCGCGCTATTTCACGCCGCCGGTGCAGGTTATCGCCGCCCCCACCAATACCGGTCTGTTCACAAGCTGTCCCGGCATTCCCAATTGCACCACCATCCAGGCGCCCTCGGTACCACCGCCCTACTATCCCATGCTGCCGGAGCGGGCGAACGTCTACGACATCGGCGTGGTGCAGAAAGTGCTGCCTGGGCTGGAAGTCGGGCTCGACACGTATCTGAAAACGGCGCGCGACCTCATCGACGACGGACAATTCGGCGCAGCTTATGTGCTCAACGGATTCAACTATGACCGGGCCATCAATGCGGGCGTTGAGCTCAAGGCGGCGTACCGGAACGGCAATTTCCAAGCCTATGCGAACTGGGCCTGGGCCACGCAGCGTGCGAACCTCAGGGTCAGCAATCAGTATCTGTTTGATCCGGCAGGCAACGCGTTTACCGCCAACAACTGGATCTATACCGATCACACCCAGGTGTGGACCGGATCGGGCGGGGTCTCCTACCTCTGGAACGGCACGCGCCTGAGCGCGGATGTGATCTATGGCAGCGGCCTGCGCGCGGGCTTCGAGAACACGGATCACAACGCGCCCTATGCGCAGGTCAACACCGGGATCTCTCACGAGTATTTCATTCCGGGGTGGACTCCGCTCACGCTGCGCTTCGACATCATCAATGTCTTCGACGTGAGCTACGCGATCAGGAACGGCACTGGAGTGGGCGTATTTGCTCCGCAATTTGGGCCGCGCCGCGGCTTCTATTTCGGGCTGGCGCAGAAGTTCGGCCCGGGCGCCAACAAACCCCCCAAGGTCGCGCCAGTGCATACGTGGCTTGCAAGTCCCTTTCGTGCGATCTGGACCTGGACCGGCTTCTATGTCGGCGGCAATGTCGGCTACAGCGTCAGCCGGTTCGGCAACGACACGACCTACAGCGATGCCTCGTTGGGCACTCCGCTTGCGGCGCAGAGCTCATATACCAGGCACTACGGCGCGCTTGGCGGCGGACAGGCCGGCTACAACTGGCAGCTCGGCATGTGGGTCGCCGGCCTCGAGACCGATGTGCAGTTCGCTCACCAGCGCACGACCACCGGCTCCGGCTGCGACGGCGCCATCTGCAATGCCGCCGTCACCGCCTTCGATGCGCCAGTCACCCTGATCCATCAGTACAATCTCGACTGGTTCGGCACCGTGCGCGGACGGCTGGGTGCAGCCTTGACGCCGGACGTGCTGGCCTATGCCACAGGGGGCCTGGTCTACGGCGAGGTCGAGCACCGCGGCACCATCTACGGCACCGGCTTCGATTCCATGGGTAACGTCATCTTTGCCGGCAACAATTTCGCCAGCCGCCAGCTGCGCGCGGGCTGGAGCGTGGGCGGGGGCCTCGAGGCGCGGCAATTGGGCAACGTGACGGGCAGGATCGAATATCTACACGTCGACTTTGGTGCCGATTCGGCTCCCGCCAGCAGTCCGCTCAATGCGACTCCGATCAATATCGGGTTTCACTCTCATATCACCGAAGACATGGTGCGACTCGGCATCAACTATAAATTCGACCCGTATGCGGTCCTCGTCTACGACCCTGCGGCGCTGCCTGCCGCGGGGCTGCGCGAGCATCGGCGCAGATTCTACACGGCACCGGTTGCAACGCTGTGGACCTGGACCGGCTTCTATTTCGGAGCAAATGCCGGCTTCGTTTCGGGCAGATTGACCGCCGACACGCTCGTACGCGACGCCGCGCTCGGAACGCCGCTACTTGCGGTGAACTCCTCCTCCACGCTCAAGGGCGGCAGCGGCGGTGTGCAGACCGGTTACAACTGGCAGGCCGGCATGTTGCTCGCCGGCCTTGAGACCGACGCGCAGTTCTCCACCCAGCGCACTTATGGCAGCGCGGTCTGCCCCGGCGCGGTCTGCAATCCCGGCTTTGTTGCCGCGACCGGCCTCGATGGTCCGGTGACGCTCGCGCTACGCCACAGCCTCGATTGGTTCGCGACGCTGCGCGGTCGCCTCGGCGCGCTGTTTAGGCCCGATGCTATGGCCTATGTGACCGGCGGCCTGGCAATCGGAGGCATTGCGCACTCCGCGGACAGTTCCGGCTTCAACCTGGACAACAGCGGCAACCCACAACCGGCCCCCATTCCCTTCGTTGCACGCACCGCCAAGCTGGGCTGGTCCATGGGTGGCGGCATCGAGGCGCGCATCGCCGGCAATGTGACGGGCAAGATCGAATACCTGCACATGGATTTCGGCGCCGATTCCGCGGGTACGATCAACAATCAGAACATGCTGCCGATCACGATCACTCTCAATTCCCGCCTCACCGAGGACGTGGTGCGGCTCGGCATCAACTACAAGTTCGATCCGAATGCGCAGGCGCCGATGCCGGCCAGGACCGCTGCAGCCGACCGGCTGCCGGCGGTCTTCAAGGGACCAGTCGTCGCCGTGCCATGGACCTGGACCGGCTACTATCTCGGCCTCAATACCGGCTACAGCTGGGGCAGGTCCTCCACCAATGCTTTCTTCAGCGACTCGACGATTGCAGGCGCAGGCTTCGCCACCAACGAGGCATTCGGCATCGACGGCAGGGTCTTTGGCATCCAGACCGGATACAACCTTCAGGTCGGGCGCTGGCTATTAGGCCTGGAGGCGGACGCGCAGCTCACCTCCCAACACGCAAACCAGCAATTCGTTTGCCCAGGCGCGATCTGCAATCCGGCAGGCCCGGTGGTTGCGAACTTCGACCAGAGCCAGAAGGTGGAATGGTTCTCGACCCTGCGTGTGCGCTTCGGCGTCGCAGTCACTCCGGACCTTGTCGCCTACGCGACCGGCGGTGCGGCGGTCGGCGTCTTGCAGACCTCCGGTACCGTCTTCGGATTTGACCCGACCGGGGCGGCTACGATCAATCCCTTCAGTGCCGTCGCGCTCAACGGCGGCTGGACCGCCGGCGGCGGCATCGAAGCGCACCTCGTGGACAACTGGTCCGGCAAGATCGAGTACCTCTACGTGAATCTCGGCGCGATGACGAGCAACCTCAACAACCAAGTCGTAATGACGCTTACCACCATGTTCAATTCCCACGTCACGGACCAGATCGTGCGTGCCGGCATCAACTACAAGTTCGACTGAGGGAACCGGGCGTGGTTCGATGACAAATTCTTGAGTGGTTACATTATAGCGCCATGGTTTGGTGTGATAGGGATGCAGGGCGGTTGAGAGGCTAACATGGGCAGTTGGACCGTGTGCGGGCGAATGCTTCCCTTCCGGCGTGAGGGGGCCGGCGCCATTGGCGCGAGCTTGTGTGTGGCGGCGGCGATTGTGCTCCTGGCGGTGCCGCTGTCGGCACTGGCGCAGGAGGCCGCGGACGCGCCGGTCATTGGCACCGCCACGTTGCCGCGCGATCTTTCGCCGTGGGGCATGTATCTCAACGCCGACCCTATCGTGAAGGCGGTGCTGATCGGGCTTGCCTTTGCGTCCGTCGCGACCTGGACGGTGTGGCTGGCCAAGAGCATCGAGATACTGGTCGCGAATCGGCGTGTTCGCGCGGCACTGACAATTCTCGCGCGCGTGCGCTCCACGGCCGAAGGCGTGGAGCGGCTCGCCCGCGGGCCGGGCGAGGTCAGCGAATTTCTGCATGCTGCCGCGGCCGAGCAGCAGCTGTCCGAGGATTCGAGCGCGCCGGAGGGCATCAAGGAGCGGATCGCCTCGCGGCTTGAGCGCATCGAAGCGGCCCGCGCGCGGCGCATGCTGCGCGGCACCAGCGTGCTTGCCACCATCGGCGCGACTGCTCCATTCGTGGGCCTGTTCGGCACGGTGTGGGGCATCATGAACAGCTTCATCGGCATCTCGAAGTCGCATACCACCAATCTCGCGGTGGTGGCGCCGGGCATCGCCGAGGCGCTGCTGGCGACCGCCTTCGGCCTTGCCGCCGCCATCCCCGCCGTGGTGATCTACAATATGTTCGCGCGCTGGATCGCCGGCTATCGCGCGCAGCTCGGTGATGCCTCGGCCGAGGTGCTCCGCCTCGCGAGCCGCGAGCTCGATCAGCCGGCAGCCGGTATGCCGGCCACCTCCCTGCGCCGGGCGCTGTCAATTGCGGAGTAAAGTCGCATGAGCGTCCGTCTCGATCACGGCGAAGACTCGCTCAACGAGGTTCACGAGATCAATGTCACGCCGTTCATCGACGTGATGCTGGTGCTGCTGATCATCTTCATGGTGGCAGCGCCGCTTGCGACCGTGGATATCCAGGTGAATCTGCCGGCGGCAAGCGCGGAGCCACAGCCGCGACCGAGCAAGCCGCTCTATCTGACGGTCAGGAGCGACCTTTCGCTCACGCTGGGCAATGACCCGGTCAGACGCGAGCTCTTGCCGGCGACCCTCGATGCCGCAACCAGCGGGGACAGGAACAGCCGCATCTATCTGCGCGCCGACAGGGCAGTGCCCTACGGCGACGTCATGGAGGTCATGAACCTGCTGCGCCGCGCCGGCTATCTTGCGATCGCGCTCGTCGGAATTGAGAAGGCGCCAGGGCCATGATGGCGTTGACGGCCGAGGATCTCGCCGATCTGCGGCGCTGGCTGTTTGCCGGCGTGGTCATCCTCCTGGCGCACGGTTTCGGCGCGGCCGCCATTCTGCGCTGGCACGAGCCGGTTGATCCGGCAGAGCCCACAGGCGCGATCGTGGTGGAGTTCTCCCCCGAGCAGGTCGTCGCGCCCGAGCAGGTACAATCGGACGCGGTGCCGGAAAAGCCGATCGAGAAAGTCGAGAAACAGCCGGAGCAGATTGTCGAGGCCAAGGGCGAGGAGCAGGTCGAGGAGAAATTCGAGCCCAAGCTGGAGGAGCAGCCGCGTCAGGCGGTGCCGGTGACCACCCCGCCGCCGCCGGAGGTTGTTGCAACCGCCGCGCTTCCCGCCGCACCGGTGGAGGGAACCCCCTCGAGGCCCATCGACCCGCGAATGATGCAGACCTGGGTCGGGCAGATCTCGGCGGCGCTGGAGCGTAAGAAACGCTATCCGCCGGCAGCGCACGCCCGCCGCGAGCAGGGTGTCGCGCAGGTATCTTTCACCATCGATCGCCAGGGCCAGCTCATCGAGAGCCACATTGCGCGCTCCTCGGGCGTCGCCGAGCTCGATCAGGAGGCGCTCGCGCTCTTGCTGCGCGCGCAGCCGTTCCCGCCCTTGCCGGCCGAGCCGCTCAATGGCGAGCGCATCAGTCTCACGGTGCCGATCCGCTTCATGTTGAAGTAAGCCTGGCCGCGACTGCTTACGGGCAACTCAGCTCAGTCCGGGCTACGCCGCTGCCGCGGCAGCCGGGCGGGCACCGGAGCAAACACACCATCATTCAACCACGTCGTCGGCAACCAGCAGAAACTCGCGGCTGATGGTCAGCCCGAGCTCTCTCGCCGTCTTCAGGTTGATCACCAGCTCGAACTTGACGGGCTGCTCCACGGGTAACTCAGCCGGCTTTGCGCCTTTCAGGATCTTGTCCACGTAAGGAGCGGTCTGCCGGGCAAGATCGGGCAGGTTCACCCCATATGACATGAGCCCCCCGAGGTCCGTGAATTCCCTGGCCGCCCCCATGGCCGGCAATCTGCTCTCGACCGCCATGCTTACGATGCGGTTGTATTCGCCAAACAGCATGGGGCTCGGCATGACAATGAGGGCGTCCGCGTGCTCTCTGGCGATCGCGGCGAACGCGTCTGCAAAGTTGCCTGGGCCCGTCGCTGGCACGAGTTGAAGCTGTAATCCCAAGGTCCGGGCTGCTCCCTCGATCTCGTTCAGTATGCCTGCCATCGTGCGCTCGCTGTATGCATTGGGATGCCAGAGGGCCGCCACACGGGAGAGCCCGGGAACGACCTCGCGCAGCAACTGGAGACGCTTGGCGACCAGCTCCGGGCCAAGGAAAGTCGTACCCGTCACATTGCCGCCCGGCCGCGCAAGGCTCGTTACCAGCCCATCGGCAACCGGATCGGCCATGGCGACCGCGACAATGGGAATGGTACCGGTTGCCTGCGCCGCCGGGCGCGCCGCCGTCGTGCTGAACGCGACAATGATATCGGGTTTGCGGCTGGCCAATTGGCGGGCCAACTCGGGGAGCCGATCCGGGCTTCCCTCTGCAAATCGGCGCTCGATGGCGAGGTTCTGCCCCTCCATGTAACCAAGCTCGCGCAGTCCCTGCAGCAGGCCGTTGAGCGTGCTCAAGGTGGGATCGGGAAGCTCGGAGCGGCCGGGTGACAGGAGGCCGATGCGCGACAGTTGCGCCGCCTGCTGGGCGGGCGCCGCCACCGGCCAAGCCGCCGCGCCGCCCAGCAGCGTAATGAATGCGCGCCGCTTCATTGATCGCACTCGCTTCCGATCTCCACGAAATTGGAGCGCGTCAGGATATCGGATTGGGCGGGATCAGTCAGCGGATACTCCAGCTGTTCTGGGCGCAGCAGGATATGGCATAACGTGCATCCAACGATGCACGAACTGGTCGAGACCTCTCACCGTCACGAGCGAACCACGCTCGGCCGCCGCTCTAAAATGCGCGCGCCTTTGGCCCTAATGATCGGCTCGGACACGAGGCATTCTTGAGCGCAGCGAAACCTGCCGTGGCGGTTCTGGCCACGCTCGATACCAAGGGAAGGGAAGCGCGGTTCGTCGCCGACGCGCTGGCACGCGCCGGCGCTACACCTTGGATTGTCGACTTGTCGTTGCGGACGCACCAGGCCGCGGCCGCCGATGTGAGTGCCGCCGATGTCGCTGCCGCGGCACGTGCCGAGTGGCAGGAGCTTGGCGACCGTTCGCGCCAGGACGCGGCTGCCATGATGGCGCAGGGCGCGGGCAAGCTGCTGCTCGAGCGCTTCTCTGCCGGTGAGATTGCCGGGGCCATCGGCCTTGGGGGAGCGAACGGCACCAATCTCGTCTGCTCCATCATGCGCGCGTTGCCCTATCTCGTTCCCAAGGTCGTGGTAAGCACGGTCGCCGGCACGGCGGCGGCGCAATGGTATGTGGCCGAGAGCGATATCGCGCTCTATCCCGCGATCGGGGACATTGCACTCAATCGCATCACGCGCTCGGTGCTGGAGAATGCCGCTTTCGCCGTTGCGGCGGCAGCCCGCAACTGGGTGGCAAGTAAGCAGGCCGCGTACGCACCCCGTGCGCCGCTGGTCGGGGTGTCATCGTTTGGCGGCACGGCCGCGTGCGTCGATCGGGTCAGCGCGCGGCTCGCAGCGCTCGGCTACGAGGTCATCCAGTTCCATGCCTCCGGGGTCGGCGGTCGATCGCTGGAGCGGCTGGCGGGTGCGGGCGAGCTTGCGGGCATCATCGACGTCACCACCCACGAGCTTGCGGATTTTGTCGCCGAGGGAGTCTATTCGGCGGGCGAGGGGCGGCTGACCGGGGCGGGGGCAGCCAGCCTGCCGCAGGTGATCGTGCCCGGCGCCATCGATCACGCCAACCTGTGGGTGGGCCAGGTGCCCGAGCGCTACAAGGCGCGCGAGTTCTTCCAGTACAATGCGCAGAACCTCCTGATGCGCACCAATGCCGAGGAGTACGCGAGGCTTGGCCGCGAATTCGCAATCCGCATCAACGCAGCCAAAGGTCCGGTGCGCGTGCTCGTCCCGCTGGAAGGGTTCAGCGAGCATACAAAGCGCCGCGCCTGTGACCTGCAGGGCAATGACCAGGGACCGTGGCGGCGTCCGGCCGAGTATCGGATTTTTGTGGACAGCCTGCGCTCGCACCTCAAGACGGCGTCGGTCGAGGAGCTTCCCCTCCACATCAACGATGCTGTCTTTGCGGACGCCTGCGTAGACGCGTTCGTGGGCATCAGCAGCAAACAAACATGAGCAACTCCGATCGTCTTGACATCCCGGTCCTGCATCACTCGACCGACGTGCTGATCGTCGGCGGTGGCGCCGCCGGCACCATGGCCGCTTTCGAATGCGCGCAGGCCGGCGTCTCCGTGATCCAGGCGACCAAGGGGCGCGCCACCAGCGGCACCACCACCGTGGCGCGCGGCGGCTTTGCCGCCGCCATGGGCGAGGACGACAGCCCCGAGCTTCACCTCGCCGATATCCTCAAGCATGGCGGCGAGCTCATCGACCCCGAGCTCGCCCGCGTGTGGGTCTACGACATCGCCGACGTGGTGCACGATCTTGAATCTTGGGGGGCGGAATTCGTTCGCGGTCCCGACGGACGCCTCGACCTCAAGACATTCCCGAGTCATTCCAGACGGCGGGCCTGCCATCATTACGATACGACCGGCAACATGATCACCAAGGTGCTCTCGCGCAGGCTGCGCGCCGATGCCCGCATCGAGAAGCATTCGCTCACGGCCATTGTCGATCTGGTCAAGCGCGACGGCCGCGTGGTCGGCGCCTGGGGAGTGGATTATCGCAACGGCACGCTGGTGAGCTATGGCGCGCAGCAGGTCATCCTCGCCACCGGCGGCGGCAGCGGCCTGTTCTATGTCAACGACAACCCGCCGCAGGTGACCGGCGATGGCTACGTGCTCGGTTTCCGCGCCGGCGTGCCGCTCCTCGGCATCGAGATGATCGACTTTCAGGCCATGTGCTGCTCGCCGAAGGAGCTGTTCGGATTCGCGCCACATCCCACCGGCTTCATCAATGCGGGCGCGGTGTTCAGGAACCGGGCAGGGGAGGAGTTTCTCAAGCGCTATTTCCCCGACACCGCCGAGCAATCGACCCGCTCCGAGGTGATCCTTGCCATGGCCAAGGAGATCCACGCCGGCCGCGCGGCGGCGACGGGCGGCATTTTCATGGATGCGACCAGGGTGCCAATGGAGATCATCCAGAAGCAGATCCCGCACGTCTACAAGACCTGCCTGCATCGCGGCATCAATATTACGAAGACGCCGCTCGAAGTGGCGCCGGGAAGCCATACCTGGCTCGGAGGCCTTGCGGTTGATGTGGACGGCAGGACACCTGTGGCGGGCCTGTTTGCGGCGGGCGAAACGGCGGGCGGCATCCATGGGGGCAACCGCATCGGCGGCTCGGCGCTTTCGGCTTCGCTGGTCTATGGCCGGCGCGCGGGGCGGAAGGCCGCGGCGCTGGTCAGGCAGGAGCGCGCTGCTTCGCAAGAGTCGCAAGTCGATGCAATTCCGGAACGCGAACGGGAATGGCTTTCCCGTCTCATCCGGCGCGACAGTGGCCTGCTGCAATCGGACGTGCGCATGCGCTGCCGCATGCTGGCGCACAACAAGTTGGGGCCGATCCGGCACGAGCGCACGCTGAGCGAGGCGCTTGCGGAATACGAGCGCATCGAGCGCGAGGACATGCCCGGCATGCGGCTCGATGACGAGGCGCGCAGCTCCGCCGAGGTGCGCGGCACCGAGCTCGAGAGCGCGCTTTCGGTGCGAAATCTCGCCCTGCTCGGCCGCCTGCTGGCGACCGCGGCCCTGGCGCGCATGGAAAGCCGCGGCGCGCATTTCCGGCTTGACCATCCCGCGACCGACGAGGCGCGCTGGCGCGTGGTCACGCGCCTGCAGCAGGGGGCGAACGGGACCATTGAGTTTCACACCGACCCGGTGAAGCAGGCGGCGGAGGTCGCGGCGGAGGTTTGACGCCGGCACCAGCGCTCGAATTGGGGACGATGCCCAGTAGTACTGAGCAAGCAAGCATCGCACATCCCAAACAAATGCACAAAATGTGACAGCGATCACGGTCGGAAATGGAAAACTCTGCTTTACTGGGAGGGCTTGCCAATAAAAGGAGAAAATTGATGACAAGCAAAACCATTTCCAATGTAGCTGGCCCTGGAACATTGCTTGTCAGCGATGCCGAAAACGCCATCAATCAAAAGGCCGTTGAGCTGGGGCCTGCAAGAACAGGAGGATCATCAGTATCTCTGCTTGAAAACGCGGGAACCGGTTTTAGAAAGCGGTATCGCGGATGTGACATTTACTATTCCGAAGCAACCGGCGCGCACGAGGTACATGGAGCCATACGCGAGAAATACAGATTGTTTGGCGAGGCCGATGGAAGCCTTGGGCTGCCGACCAGCGACGAGCAGGACGCACAGGACGCGGAAGCTTTGGGCGACCAGAAGGGAAGCTTCAACAAGTTCGAGCATGGAGCGATCTACTGGTCTCCAAGAACAGGCCCCAAGGCCATCGACAGGCCTGATCACCTCCATAAATGGGCCGGCACGCGAGGAGAAATCGGGCAGCTTGGCTATCCTGTCGCTGACACGCACGCGTACGGGGGTCACGGTTCTGAGCCGCTGCTGGTATTTTGGACGCTGTTCGAAAATGGCGCGGTTTTTTCCTCAGAAGATGGCGTTGAGCTGGTTGTGGACCTGCGCTAGGCAACCAATCCGGCGCGTTGCGGTCTGGCCTGCACGACGCTGCTGCAGCGAGTTCGATCGTAGGGTGGGCAACTGCGCCTGCTCGGGACTTGCCGCGTGGGCAAAATCGACGCAGACCAGTTTACGCAGTCTGCGCAAGCTTGACTGCGTTGCGCGGTTGCCCACGCGGGCAGGAGTTGCAAGCGATTTTGCCCACCCTACAGATTGGGTGCGGCTCGATCATGCTCGCAGCATGCCCGCTCGGCTCGTCGCACGCGCAAGTCGCTGTGTCGGATCGATCACCCATGCTCCAGGGTGAGCACGACGCGTCGCATGCCCGGGCCCATGTCGAGCTCGTGAAAGCCGAGTTCCGCGCACATCTGCAGCATGGCCGCGTTCTCGGCCAGCACATCGCCGTACACGCGTCGCAGCCGTTTTTCCCTGGCGTAATCGATGATGCGATGCATCAGCAACCAGCCCAGCCCGTGCCCTTTGAGGCGCGAGCGTACCAGGATGGCGAATTCCGACGTCTGCTCGTCGAGCTCATCGCGCAGGCGCACGAGCCCGAGCATCTCGCCCGTGCCTTCGTCGAGCGCGATGAAAGCCATCTCGTGCGCGTAGTCGAGGTGGCTTAGTCGCGCGACCTCCTCGGCGCTGAGCTCGGGAATGCGCGCAAAAAACCGCATCCGCAGGTCGTCCGGGCTCACATCGGCCAGGAAATCCGCGTACAGCGCCATGTCCTCGGGCTGCACCGCCCGGATGAGCACGTGCTCGCCGCCGCGGACCGTCTCGTGCCGTTCGCTCAGGCCGGGCCTTTCATTGTCCGGCGCTGGCGGCACGTGCGCATCACTTCGCTTTCGAAACATTTGACCCGTCATTCAATCCTGAGTTTTGCGGCCTGGATCACCTTGGCCCATTTCTCGGTCTGCTCCACAACCATCCGGTCGAGCTCCGCCGGCGAGCCCACGAAGACAGTGGCGCCGAGCTCGGCGGTCCGCGCGGCAATCCTGGGGTCGGCGAGCCCTGCATTGATCTCCTTGTTGAGCCTGTCGATGACTTCCACGGGCGTGCGCCTGGGCGCGCCGATCCCGACCCAGGCGCTCGCCTCGAAACCCGGCTGGAACTCGGCCAGCGTCGGGATCTCCGGCAGCGTCGGCGAGCGCGTTGCGCTCATCACCGCGAGCGCGCGCAGCTTGCCAGAACGGATGTGCGATATCGACGCCGGCAGATTGTCGACCGCCGCCTCCACCTGCCCGGCGAGCAGATCGGTAACCATGGGGGCGGCGCCGCGATATGGCACGTGCAGCATGTCGATGTCCGCCGTCATCTTGAACAGCTCGCCCGCGACATGAGAGATGGTGCCGGACCCGAACGAGGCGAGCGTGATCTTGCCGGGATTCGCCTTCGCATAGGCGATCAGCTCGGGAACGGACGTGACCGGCACGGCGGGGTTCACCACGAGCACGAGCGGCGAGCGATGGACGCCGGCGACCATGGCAATGTCGCGGATGAAGTTGAAGCCGAGCGTGGGGTAAAGCGCCGGATTCATCGTGTTGGTCGAGACCGCGGCGAGAAGCGTGTAACCGTCGGCTGGCGCGCGCACGACCGCCTCGGTCGCGATATTGGTTGCGGCACCCGGCCGGTTCTCGACAATGAACGGCTGGCCAAGACGCTTCGAGAGCCACTGCCCGATCAGGCGCGCGGCAATGTCGGTTGGCCCACCGGGCGCGAACCCGACCTGGATCGTGACCGGGCGCGTCGGATAAGTCTGTGCATGCGCTGCAAATGGGCGCGCAAGCGCAACGCCGCTGAGCGCGAGCATGAGCTCCCGTCTTCCGATGCCAGTGGCCATGGCCCGCAGCATCATGTCGCTTGCGCCTTCCCGCGCCGGTCCTTCACCCGCTGTGCCTTGAACTCGGTCTTCGGCAAGGTGCCCGGAGCGAGGACCTCGGCCGTCACGCGCACCTCGCAGCGCGAGCGTATCTCCTCCTCCAGGCGTTTGCGCAACTGCGTGCCGCTCACCGCATGATCGGCATGCTCGCAGCGCACGGTCATGGTATCGAGGCCGCTCTCATCAGTGGAGAGCACGATCTCGAACTCGTCGCCGGAGCCGGGCAAGGCGCGCACGGCATCCTCGACCTGGACCGGGAACATCTTGATGCCGCGCAGATTGATGAGGTCATCGGCGCGGCCGGCGAACGAGCCGACGGCACGCACGTGGGTGCGGCCGCAGGCGCAGCGCGCGGTATCGAAGGTCGTGTAGTCGCCGACCAGGAAGCGCAGCTGCGGCGAGCTTTCCGAGTTCAGATTGGTGCAGACGGTCAACCCGCGCCGTCCCGGCGGCAGTGCCTGCCGTGTCTGCGGATCGATAATCTCCCAGATCTGGATGTCTTCCATCAGGTGGGTCGCCGAAGGCAGGCTGTCGCGCTGCTGGGCCGGGCACGAATAGCCCCCCACATGCGGCGAGGCCTCGGTGCAGCCGTAGAATTCAACAATGCGCGCGTTCCACAAGCCTTCGATGCGGCGTCGCGTCGGCTCGATTGCGAGCGCGGGCTCCCCCGCCAGAAACAGCGTGCGCACGCTGGTTGCGGCCGGATCGTGCCCCATCGACTGCATCACCCGGCCGAGGTGAAGCGCGTAGGACGGGGTGCACAGAAGGATGGTGGGCCTGAAGCGCAGGATGATGCCGGCGCGCGCCTTGGCGTCCATGCCGCCGCCCGGGATGGTCGCCAGCTCCATCTTTTCCAGCGCGTATTGGACGCCCCACGCCCACACATGCGGGCCGTAGCCCGTCATCATGAACACGACCTCGCCCGGCCGAAAGCCCATGGCAAGGAGCGCGCGCGCGTTCGCCCACGCCCATGCCTCGCGATCCACGTGCGTGTAGCGAAACACCCTGGGCGCGCCGGTCGAGCCTGAGGACGCGAACATCATCCAGCCGCGGCTTGCCCATATCTCGTTGGTGATGGTCGTGTAGGTGCCGTAGGGCGGGTGCTCGGCCGCATCCGCCATCATCTCGGTCTTGTCGACGACGGGCCATCTGGCGAGATCATCGATGCTTGCGATATCGCTCGGGACAAGCCCGAGCCTGTCGAAGCGGCGCCGATAGAACGCGCTGTTCTCATAAAGGAATGGGGCGACGGCCTTGAGCTTCTCGTTCTGGATGGCGGCAAGCTCGTCACGCGATGCAGCATCGAGCCGCGGCGACCACATTTCCGGGGTCGCCGTACGATGCGGGTCGTAGCGATGCTTTGCGAGCATCGCGAGCCATTGCTCGCGGGTTCTGTCAGCGCGTGCGTTCGACATGCGGCATGTCCCGATCACTGATTTCTCACGGTGAGCCCCACACCGCAACGGCGACATCGACCGCGCGCGCGAGCTTCGCGCGCTCATCGTCGGCGCTGAGCGGATTGCCCGCCGCCGTGCTGGCAAAGCCGCACTGCGGGCTGATCGCGAGCCGATCGAGCTCGATATGGCGCGCGGCCTCATCGATGCGCTGCTTAAGCATTTCACTGCTCTCCAGAGTCGGAATTTTAGTGCTGATCAGGCCCAGCACGACCCCTTTATGCTTCGGCACGAAACGCAGAGGCGCGAAATCGCCCGCCCGCGGCGTGTCGTATTCGAGCAGAAAGTGGGTGGCGTTGACGCCCGCGAAGAAGCGCTCGGCGACGGCATCGTAGCCGCCATCCGCGAGAAAATGCCCCCTGAAATTGCCCCGGCACACATGGATGCCGATCGCCATGTCGGCCCCGCAGTGCGCAACCGCTTGGTTGATGGCATCGATATACATATCGATGAGCGCATCGGGGTCCTGGCCTTGCGCGCTTGTGCGCTCGCGCAGCACGTCGTCGCACAACATGGCGATCGCTACCTCGTCAAGCTGGAGATAACGGCAGCCCGCGCTCGCGAGCTCCGCGATTTCCTGCTGGAATACGAGGGAGAGGTCGGCGAACAGCGAGGCCGCGTCATCGTAGACGCCGGGCGCGGCAAAGTTACGCCCTGCATAGAAATGCATGGTGGACGGTGCCGGCAGTGTCATCTTCGCTGTGACGCCGGTAATGCTGCGCAAGAACTCGAACTCATCAAGCGCGAGCGCACGCACACGGCGGATTTTTCCCGCCGCAAACGGCGCGGTAAAGCTCATCTCGTGTCCGTGCTCGTTGCGAAACCTGTAGGCGGCGGTCTGGATCGCAAAACCCTCCACGCGTTCGACAAAGCGCGCCCAATACGAGGAGCGGCGAAACTCGCCATCCGTGATGACCCGCAGCCCGATCTCCTCCTGCATGCGCACCGCCGCGCGAATGCTTTCGTCCTGCAGCAGGCGGAATGAATCGGCGTTCAGCTCGCCGCTTTCGTGTCGTCTGAATGCCTGGCGCAGCGATGGCGGGCGCAACAGGCTGCCGATATGGTCGGCACGGAAGGGCGGGTGTTGCAGCATAGTGGCGCTCACGCGACAAGCCTCGGCAAGCTGATTAATCGACCAGCACGCCGGGGTTTAGCACATGATGCGGGTCGAGCCGCGCTTTGACGGCGCGCAGCGCATCGCCAAACAGCGCCGGCCGCTCACGGTCGTACCACGTGCGGTGGTCGCGGCCGAGCGCGTGATGGTGCGTGATCGTTCCACCGGCCTCGACCATGGCGTCGGATGCCGCCGCCTTGATGGCCCAGAACTGCTCGACCAATCTTGCCTTGTCGCCGAGTGCATGCCAGGTGAAATACGGCGCCGGCCCATCCGGATAAAGATGCGTAAAGCGCACCGTGCAGGTGCCTTCCCGGCCCGTGACCTCGCGGATGGCGGAGAGCGTCGCTTGCTTCACCCGCAGCTGGAAATCCATGTAGCGGTCCCAGGTGATGCAGCTTTCCACCGTGTCGCGCATCACCCCGCGCGCAGTGGCATGCTCGCGCAGATAGGGACCGCGCAGGAATTTGTCGCGCCAGCTCCCGGCCGCGCCCTGGCGCTGCGCATCCTGCAGGTCCAACGTCTCACGGTCCCACCGGCCTCCGTGGTCGCCGCAGATCTCGAGCGCGCGATTCATCCATGGATCGAGCGAATGGTCCGCCGATTCGAAGGTCAGCACCAGGACGTCGGCGCTGCCGTCGCCGGCTTCCGTGAACTTCGCCTCGTCGCGCTCGATCAGCCGGGCGTTGGCGGGATAAAGGGAGGCTTGGCTGATCGCCCGCACGGCGGCGACTGCGTTGCCGTAATCCGAGAAGCGCACGGTGGTCGACAGCCGCAACGTCGGCCGGCGATGCAGCCGCACGCAGGCCTCCGTGATGATGCCGAGCGCGCCTTCGGAGCCGAGAAACAGCCTGTCCGGGTTTGGCCCCGCTCCCGAGGTCGGCAGCCGTCGCGTTGCCAGCACGCCTGCTGGCGTGATGACGCGCAGGCTCTCGATGTGGTCGTCGATCTGGCTGTAAACGGTGGCGTAGTGACCGGCGGCACGGGTTGCGATCCAACCTCCCAGCGAGGAGAATTCCCAGGCTTGAAGGAAGAAGCGCATGGTGAGGGCTGAAGGCCTGAGCTGACGCTCGAGCTCGGGGCCGAGCACGCCGCACTGGACGCGTGCCGCGTGCGAGGCGGCATCGATCTCCAGCACGCGGTCAAAGCGCCGGAGGTCGATCGTCATCGTGCCGCGATAGCGCGCGTCGGCGGGAGGGTTCACGCCACCCACCACGCTGGTGCCGCCGCCATATGGGATGGCGGCGACCTCGTTCTCCCCGCACCAGTCGAGGAGCGCGCGGATGTCGGCCTCCTCGCGCGGATAGGCGACGAGGTCGGGCGGGTTGCCAAAGTCGCGGCGCAGAATCATGCGTGCGAGGTCGTGCACGGAGCGCCCTTAGCAATGCAGCAGGCGCTCGTACTTCTCCGCCGTGCAGAACGCCTGCAGCGCGGCGGGCGCTGATATCCTCGGTGGCTGGAGCGTAATCTCCTGCGCACGCGGCAGCGGCACTGGATCGAAGCCGTCGACGTGAAAGAGCTGCGCCCACGCGCGCTCGAACCACGCCAGCTCCTCCGCCGCAACCGCCTCGCCCTCGTAGCCCCAGCCGAAGAAGCTGCGCCTCTTGTTGCTCATGCGCGTTCTCCCGGGCGTTCTCCTGAAGGATGCCTTTGCCTACGCGGGTCCAGGAACCATTTGTGCCGTAGCCGACTTGTTCCAGGCATGGCGCCGAAGGCTCCCAGGCATATCTGTCCCCACTGCGGCGCGGTCTACAAGGTGAACGAGAGCAGCCGGCCTTGCCGGCGCACGTATCGCACCGCCGTGTGCTCCTATTGCGGGGACGTCATGGCGGCGTGGGTCGGGTGCGCTCGGCATTATCACCGCACGGGACGCCCTTCGCCCTCGACGCGCGCGATGCGGATCGTCGCGGAGGCCGCTCCTGGCCCTGCCAGGAAACGCAAGCTCAAGCGCGCACGCTGAGACTGCGGGGCGGATGAACCGCCTTTTTGATCTAGCGCAATGCCGTGCCGCCCATCCTATGCAGGCTGAGGTGAATCCGCGGCCCGATGCTGGCCCCAGCCGTCAAGCAGAGGGGGAGGAGGGCGGCATGACCGAGATGATTGACCTCCTGTGTCAAGAGCATTGCAACATGGAAAGCCTGCTTGGTGTCCTCGAGCGGGAGCTGAGGGTATTTGGCCGTGGTGATCGGCCGGATTACGAGGTTGTGCTCGCCGTCATCGACTATTTCAAGGACTACCCGGATGCGTGCCATCACCCCAAGGAGGACATGATTTTCGAGAAGCTCAGGGCGCGTGATCCCGTCGCGTCGGGATCGATTGGCGATCTCCAGGCTCAGCACAGAGAGGGAGCGAGCCGGCTGCGTCGGGTCGCCCAGGCTGTCGAACGCGTGCTCGCCGACCACGATCTTGTACGGCAGAACGTGGACGATATCATTCACGAGTTCATCAATCACGAGCGGCAGCACATGGCCATGGAGGAGCGGGTCGTGTTTCCGGCTGCGCTGGCCGCGCTTCGTCCACAGGACTGGGCGGATATCGCTTTGCGGCTGGCCGACCGTTATGACCCGTTCTACCAGCCGGGCTTTGAGCAGAGGTTCAACATAAAGCGCCGAGACATCATGCGGATGGAGGAGGAAGCGGAGGCGGAGCGGTCCCACTGATGTCGCGGCGAGCCCTGCGCTGGTAGCTTGTCACAATCGCACTCCTGGGACTGGCGTCGGGCATTATGGTGCATGCCAGCCACCAATTCGCGAGCAGGTGGGACACTGCATTGTTATGTACGTACTCCCTGCAGTGCCCTCTGCGTCCACATCGGTTGCCCAGCTTTGCACGAGCATGCCCGTGCTCGGGCATCGATAGGTGAAGGCGA
>Ga0306926_10000891_pt1 | contig 28877 bp, 20 predicted proteins | sample flu12Cox44000178_FD_203759 | JGI IMG/M metagenome (GOLD analysis project Ga0306926, IMG submission 203759) | Lab enrichment of tropical soil microbial communities from Luquillo Experimental Forest, Puerto Rico - flux8day.12C.oxic.44.000.178 (v2)... | ecosystem: Environmental > Terrestrial >...
GCCGAACCCGCCGCCCACGTCGGGACAGATCACGCGCATCTTTTCCTGCGGGATCTTCAACACTACTCCGCAAAGGATCTCACGCAGGCGATGGCTGCCCTGGCTGCCGACCGTCAGCGTCAGGTGGTCGCGCCTGGCATCGTATTCGCAAACCACCGCGCGCGTTTCCATGAAATTGGTGACGACGCGCGGGTTGATGAGCGATAGTTCGACCACCGCATCCGCCTTTGCGAACGCCGCCTCCGTCGCGTTCTTGTCGCCGAGCGATACGTCGAACAGCACGTTGCCGTGATGCTGGGGCCAAACCTGCGGCGCTCCGGCCTTGACTGCCTGGAGGACACCGACGACGGCCGGCAGCGGCGTCCAGCTGATCTCGATCGCCTCGATCGCATCGCGCGCCTGGTCCACGGTCTCGGCGACGACGAACGCCACCGCGTCGCCGACATGGCGCACTTCGTCCCTTGGGAGGATCGGGTAAGGCGGCCCGGTGAACGGGTTGACTTCAAGGTTGAACAGGCACGGCAGGTCGCCGAGATCCCTGACCTCTTCCGCGGTGAGGATCAGGGCGACGCCGGGCAGGCTGCGGGCGTGGGTGACGTCGATCTTGTATTTCGCATGCGCATGTGGCGAGCGAAGCACAAGCGCGTGCAGTGAAGGCTTTGGCGCAAAATCGTCGGTGTAGCGGCCCTTGCCGCGGATCAGCGCGTCGTCTTCCTTGCGAAGCACGCCTTGACCGACGCCAAATTTGATCGGAGCCATCCTGTCACCACTCCGTTGCGTGACGCAATCCGCGTCCTCAATTGCTCAAACGGCGCACGATCCACCCGATGGCACGCGCACCTTGTGCCTATATTGCAGCGGATCGAAAGACAGCGCAAATGCCTGCGCGGCTTGACAAGCTTTCTTGATGTGACGCAGTAGCCGGATGGAGATCGCGCCCGCGGGCACCTCTCGCCTTCGAAAGCAGCCTTAGCCGCGTACCAGCGAGCTAAGCCATGACCGGCCGAACAGCAAAAGGATCGATCCCGCATAGACCAGCGCGCCGACGACAATCAGCACCAGGAATGTGGTCTCATCCCGAAAGGTGCTCAGCCCTGCAAGGTAAGTGGCCGAAAGTCTCGCCGTCAGCCACAGCGCCGCGCCCAAAACGATGGCGGCGGCAACGAACTTGACGAGCGATCGCGTCAGTGCCGAATCGAGCTGGAGAAAGCCGGCGCGAACCGCAAACGCGATCACCAGCGTCAGATTGATCCAGGCACCCACCGCAGTTGCGAATGCGAGACCGACCTGCGCGAGCGGGGCGACCAGCGCGATCTTCAACGCGACATTGACGGCAACTCCGATCAATGCGGCCTTCACCGGGGTCGCCGTGTCCTTGCGCGCGTAGAAAGTCGCAACCGCGCTGCGGATCAGCACGAACGGAATCAGCCCCACCGCATAGGCCGCCAGCGTCGCGCCTGCCGCCGCAGCATCGCCTTTGGTGAAGGCTCCGCGCGCAAACATCGCCCGCATGATGAGGTCGGGAACGGTCAGGAAGGCGACCACAAACGGCAAGGAGAACAGCAAAGTGAAATCGAAAGCGCGGCGCTGCGCGGCAAGCGCGCCGTCGTGATCTTCCGACGTCAGCCGGCTTGACATTTCCGGCAGCAAGACCGTGCCGATCGCGATCCCGATCACCCCGATCGGAAGCTGATTGAGCCGGTCGGCGTAATACAGCGCCGAGAGCGCGCCGGCCGGCAGGAAGGTTGCGATGATGGTATCGGCGAACAACGCCACCTGGGTCCCCATCGAACCGATGGTCGCAGGGCCCAGTGCCCGGAAGAAGGCGCGGACATCCTCGTCGAGCTTCAACGGTGCAAAGCGCGGCAAACCGCCATGGGTCGCGAGGTCGCCTGCAAGCAGGAAATATTGCAAAAAGCCGGAGATCAGGACACCCCAGGCCGCGGCGTGGCCGGGGGTGGGAAAGAAGGCGGCGAGTGCCAATGTGGCCATCATCGAGATATTAAGGAAGATCGACGCTGCCGCGGCGCTGGCGAAGCGCTGCATCACGTTGAGGATGCCGCCATAGAGCGTGACCAGCGTGATCAGGAGCAGATAGGGAAAGGTGATTCGCGTCAGCTCGATCGCGAGCCGCCGCTGTTCGGCATCCTCGGTAAAGCCCGGCGCCAGAACGCTGATGGCCTGCGGCATGAACAGCAAGGCCGCCACGAGCAGAACGAGCTGCGAGACGAATAGAAGCGTGAAGATGCGGTCGGCAAACAGTTTTGCCGACGCCTCTCCTTCCTCACCGTGGACATGGGCGTAGGCCGGCACGAACGCCGCGTTGAAGGCGCCTTCGGCGAAGATCGCACGGAAGTGATTGGGCAGACGCAGCGCCACGAAGAACGCATCCGCAACCGGGCCCGCGCCGAGCACCGCCGCGAGCATGATGTCGCGGGCAAATCCGGTCAGCCGCGAAAGAAGCGTGTAGCCGCCGACGGTGAAGATACGACCAAGCATGCGCCGCTTCTAAAGCATGATGCGCTTACTTTGAAGCAAGGAACTGGATGGTTATCCCCTCTTCGATAAGGGCAACGGCCCTGGCGCGTAAGGCGGATACGTCCAAAGCAGCGAATCAGGTTGAAAAGAAGCCACGTACGGCCTCGATGATTCGCGCCTGCGTGGGCTCGTCGAGATAGGCGTGCATCGGCAGGCTGATCACGTCGGACGAAAGCCGCTCGCACATCGGCAGGCCACCGTCGGCGACCGGGAAGTTCCGGTACGCGGTCTGCTGGTGCATCGATTTCGGATAATAGATGGCGGTCGGAATGCCCTGCGCTTTCAGGACCGATGCGAATTCGTCGCGGTCGGTGCCCTGCGGCAGGCGGATGGTGTACTGCGCCCAGACCGAGGTGGAGCCGTTCGCAAGATGCGGCACCGTCACGACATTGCCGAGACCCCGTGCATAACGCCCCGCCACCTCGTTGCGCGCTGCGATTTCATCCTCGAATATCTTGAGCTTTTCGATCAGCACCGCCGCCTGGATTGTGTCGAGCCGGCCGGTGAGGCCAAGGCGAACATTGTCGTATTTGTCCGAGCCCTGCCCGTGAACGCGGACGCTGCGCAGGGTTTCGGCGAGTTCGGCGTCGTCGGTGAAAATCGCCCCGCCGTCGCCGAAACAGCCGAGCGGCTTTGCCGGGAAGAAGCTGGTCGCGGTGACGTGGCCTAAGCCGCCCAGGCGGCGGCCCTTGTAGCTTGCACCAAACGCCTGCGCGGCGTCATCCAGCACGAACAGGCCTTCTGCTTGTGCGACCGCAGCGACCGCATCATGGTCGGCGCTCTGGCCGAACAGATCGACCGGAATGATCCCCCGTGGTTTGAGACTGACCCTTCTTGCGGTCGCAATCCCGCGCCCGAGCGAGGCGACATCGATATTGAAGGTCGCCTCGTCGACGTCAACGAACACCGGCGTCGCGCCAGTCAGCGCCACCGCCTCCCCGGTCGCACAGAACGTAAACGACGGACAGAACACCGCATCGCCCGGACCGACGCCTTTTGCCATCAGCACCATCAGCAGCGCATCCGTGCCGCTCGCGCAGGTCACCACATGCTTGGCTCCGCAGAAGGCGCCAAGCGCCGCCTCGAGCTGGCTCACCTCAGGACCGTTGATGAACTGGCAATGGCCGAGCACGCGCGCGACCGCCTCGTCGACGGATTTGCCCAGCCTGCGTCGCTGCGCGGCGACGTCGATGAAGGGGACGGGATCGGGGCGCATGTGCTGGTTCATGGAGCCTTGCAGATTTCGAGAGGACGACATCGGACCGTAACCGGTCAGAACCGGGACACTAGCCGACGACGCGCCGGGGTCCCTTGAGGGCGTGAGAAGCTACCGCAGGCCTGGCGGGATTTTCGAGGCAACGGATAGCGATTTCGAGGCTGGCCACGCCTTCGTCACCGGTCACCGCGGGCAGGTTGCCGCTGCGTACGGCACGGATAAAGGCAATCAATTCCGCCCGCAACGGCTCGTCATGACCGACCGGCAGATGGCGCATCGAATAGCTGCCATCCGGCTTGAAGCCGAAGCATTCGGTCACCTGACGGGTGAGCAGATCGCCCATCACATATTTGCCGCGCGTCGCCACCGTGACGCTGCGCGCCTTGAACGGCGTCAGCCAGTTGGTGTTGATATGGGCAAGCACGCCCGAGGCCGTCCTGAACTGCAACAGCGCGATATCCTCGCGCTCGGCCACCGCGCTCGAGAGCTGCGGCTGCACTTCGACGATGTCTGATTCGGTAAACCAGCGGATCAGATCGATGTCGTGCACGGCAAGATCGATGACCACACCGACATTCGACATGCGGGGCGGGAACGGTCCGACGCGGGTGATTGCGATCGAAAGGATGTCCTCCCCCGATATCGCCTGCTTGACCGCGGCCACCGCCGGATTGAACCGTTCAACGTGACCCACCATCAGCGTCACGCCGGCGCGGCGGGCCGCAGCGACGATCTCGTGTCCCTCCTCCACCGACGAGGCGATCGGCTTCTCGACCAGGATGTGGATGTTGCGTTCGATGCAGGAAAGCGCGATCTCGTGATGGAGATGCGTCGGAGCCGCAACCGTCACCGCATCGACGCCTTCAGCGAACAATTCGTCAAGTCTTGCAAAGGCACGGCAGCCCGCGAAGTCGGTGGCACGCGCGCGATGCTCCGGCAACGGATCGACGACACCAACCAGTCTGATATCGGGCAGACCGGCCAGCACGCGGGCATGATTGCTGCCCATGATGCCTGCGCCGATCACCCCGATGCGAAGCGCAGGCTTTACCTCGGCCTTTTGACCAGACGCGGATGTCTTGGAAACCATGTAATCGAACCCCCAAACCCCGTAGGTGGCGCCCGAACTGACCCCCGGGGGCGCCGTCGGTTCTCTAGCACGCCATCTCGAGTGTGGCGATTGCTTGGCGAAAGAACCCAAACACGTTTTGATTCAAAGAATTACATCCATATTACGCCCAAGTGAATGGGCTGGCCAGACTCATTTCCGACCACTTCATGAGCGCCGGTAATCGTCCTCGATCCGGATGATGTCGTCCTCGCCCAGATAGCTGCCGGTCTGAACCTCGATCAATTCCAGCGAAATCTTGCCCGGGTTCTCCAGTCGGTGGACCGCGCCGATCGGGATATAGATCGATTCGTTCTCGTGCACGATCTTGACGTCCTCGTTGACGGATACGCGCGCGGTACCGCGCACCACGATCCAGTGTTCGGAACGGTGGTGATGTTTCTGCAGCGAGAGGCGACCGCCGGGCTTGACGATGATGCGTTTGACCTGGTGACGCTCGCCCATGTCGACCGACTGATACGAACCCCAGGGGCGATGCACCTTGAGGTGATCCTCCGTCACCTGCGGCGCAACTGTCTTCAGTTTCGCCACCAGGCGCTTCAATCCGTTGGCATCCTTTTGGCGCGACACCAGCACTGCGTCCTGGGTTGCGACCACGACGAGATCATCGACGCCCTCCAACGCGACCAGTGCCTTGTCGGTCGAAACGCTGCAGTTGTGCGAGTCCTCGAATACGGCCACACCGTGCGCGGCGTTGCCCTGGTTGTCCTTGTTCGACAATTCCCAAACGGCGTGCCATGAGCCGACATCGGACCATCCGCAGGCGACAGGCACCACGGCCGCCCGCGCGGTCTTTTCCATCACCGCGTAGTCGATCGAAATCGGCTTTGCCGACCCAAATGCCGTCGTATCAAGCGTCACGAATCCGAGATCGCGGCCGGCTTTGGTAACGGCGTCGCTGACGGCCTGGATGCTTTCGGCATCGAGGGCGCGGTATTCGTCGAGCAGGACGGCGGCGCGAAACATGAAGTTGCCGCTGTTCCAGAAAAAACCGGCCTTGACGTATTCGGCGGCGGTCGCCGGATCCGGCTTCTCGACGAATTTTTTCACAGCCTGGACTTTGCCGGACACGGCTTCGCCGGGGCTGATATAGCCATATTCGGTTGCGGCACGCTCGGGCTGAACGCCGAAGGTGACGATGCGTCCCGCCTCCGCCGCGGCAAGCCCTTCGCGGCACGCCGCGATAAAAGCCTCATTGTCGCGCACGACGTGATCGGCGGCGAGCGCCAGAACCACCGCATCCTCGCCGTGCATTCGTGCAAACACGGCTCCCGCGGCAATCGCAGGTCCCGAATCCCGCCGCATCGGCTCGAGCAGAATATCGGCCTCAATCCCGATTTCGGCCAGTTGCTCGAGCACCATGAAGCGATAGGCGGCGTTGGTGATGACGATCGGGCGATCAAAAAGCGCAGGCTCCGATACGCGCAGAATCGTGTCCTGGAAGGTCGAACGCGTGCCGAACAAGGGCAGGAACTGCTTGGGGCGAACCTCGCGCGATGCCGGCCACAGCCGCGTCCCGGCGCCGCCGCACATGATCAGTGGAACAATTCTTCCGCCCATCAGCACCTCACACATTCCCGCCGCCAGCACCAGGACACCAAGTGACCGTCAGCAGGATCTCAAACCAAAAAAGAGCTTCAAAAAAACGGTTTCACGGCTTGATGTTGATGTCGGCAACATAACCCGCCTTGCTGCACGGCCCAACTTCTTCGGCGGGAACCGCGCAACTAACCTTAACTCTTCCTGTTTGGTGATCGCCGACGACCCCAAATCCCCGGAAAGCCGACCGGCCTTCAAGGGGTTACGAGGATGCTTTAACCGCATGGCTGCGGGCCGGCAACACCTCATCAGGCGACTATTGCAAGATCGGCTTTTAAACCATACCAAGGCGCCCGAAAGTTCGGCGCGGGTTGGGGTTGCGCCACTTTTTTGACCTCCTCCAGGCCTGGCGAACGCGGGCGAAATGCGCCGAATCCTGCTTTCAGCATTAAAGATACTGGTATCGGGTGCGCTGCTTTATTTCGCGCTCCGCAAGGCCAATTTTGCCGATCTTGCCTCGCGTATCGACTTGGCGAGCCTGGGCTGGATCGCGCTTGCGATCGCGGTGACGTTTCTTCAGATATTCGTCGGTGTGTTGCGGTGGCGCATCGTCAGCGCCGAATGCGGCGCGCCGCTGCGGGTTCGGCAGGCGATGCGCTACAATCTGATCGGGACATTTTTCAACCAGACGCTGCCATCATCGATTGGCGGCGATGCGGTACGACTCTGGCTGGTGGCGCGCGCCGGCGCCGGATGGCGCGCGGCGACCTATTCCATCTTTGTCGACCGCGCCATCGGCCTGATCGCGCTTGCGGTGATCATAGTGGCTACCCTGCCGTGGAGCTATAACCTGATCGGCGATCCATACGGCCGCTATGCGCTGCTGCTCGTCGATTTTGCCGCGCTCGCCGGCGGGGCCGGATTTCTCCTGATCGGCGTGCTGCCCTGGCCATGGTTGAAGAAATGGTGGGGAACACATCATATCCATGCCTGCGCGGTGATTGCCAACCGGGTGATTTTCGGCAGGCATACCGGGCCGATAATCGCGGTGCTGTCACTCCTGGTCCACGTTCTGGCCGTGGTCATCGCCTGGTGCGTCGTGCAGTCGATCGCAGCTCCGGTAGCGTTCGGTCAGGTTTTCCAGCTGGTTCCGCCGGTGATGTTGATCACGATGATGCCGATCTCGATTGCCGGCTGGGGTGTCCGCGAAGCCACCATGGGACTGGCTTTCGGATACGCCGGACTGATGACCAATGAAGGCATCAATGTTTCGCTGCTGTACGGCGCGGTGTCGTTCATTGTCGGCGCCATTGGCGGACTGGTGTGGATCGTCTCCGCCGAGAAGGCCTCCAAGGGCGCAAAGCCGATCGGGGTGCCGGGGTAACGGCGGCAAACATGAGCAACTCCGGAATGTGGATGTTACTGGCGACTGTGACGGCGGCGATGCTGTCGGCGGCCTTGATCCGCATCATCCGGCCGCTGCTTCTCAAGCATGCCTTGGCGAGGCCAAACGCGCGGTCTTCGCACCGTCTCCCGACACCGCAAGGTGCAGGGATTGCGGTGATGGCAGCGACGCTCGCGGTGGCGGGCGTCATCATCGTCGGGGTCGATACGTCCGGCGCGCATTTCCCCGCGGCAGTTTTCGCTGCCACGCTGTTCATTGCGGTGGTCGGCTTTGCGGATGACCTCAGATCCATGCCGGTCGTGACGCGGCTGGTACTGCAGGCGAGCGCGGTCGCTGCGATCCTGCTTGCCGCCCCCGCCGATCTTCGCATCGTGCCGACCGTCCCGCTCTGGATCGAGCGCGGTCTGCTTCTGCTTGCAGGCCTCTGGTTCGTCAATCTCGTCAACTTCATGGATGGGCTGGACTGGATGACGGTCGCGGAAGTCGTGCCGATCACGGCCGCCTTGATCGTGCTGGGCTTGACCGGCGAATTCCCGCAATCGCCTTCGATCCTGGCCGCAGCGCTGTGCGGCGCGATGATCGGATTTGCACCGTTCAATCGGCCGATCGCGACGATCTTTCTCGGAGATGTCGGCAGCCTGCCGATCGGCCTGTTGCTCGGCTGGTGCCTGTTGCAACTGGCTTGGCATCAGCAAATCACGGCGGCATTGCTGTTGCCGATGTATTATCTGGCGGATGCTACCCTGACGCTTTTGCGCCGGCTCGCGCGCGGCGAGCCATTCTGGACCGGGCATCGCTCGCATTTCTATCAGCGTGCCACCGACAACGGCGTTTCCGTCATCGGCGTGGTCAGCGCGGTGTTCCTGCTCAACCTCGTCCTCGCAGCGCTGGCGATTGCCTCGACCCAGGTAAAGTCATCCGCAATTGAGGTCGCGCTGATCGTTCTAGGCGCCGGTGCGGTTGCATTTTTGCTGCACCGGTTTTCGCGACCGCGTTCCTGGAAGTAGTTCAGGCGGCGTTCGAGCCGAATTCCGGCACTGCATCCTTCAGCACCGCCTTGATAGTGGACCGGTCGTCCCTGACGATCGCCTGCTGAAGCGCGGCGATCCATTTCCGCATCGACTGCATCGGCGGTTCGTTGGGCTTGGCCGCCATGACGCCGGCGACGCCGATCTCCAGCGGAGGCTCCTCATGCGCGAACAGAATCTCGTTCAAACGCTCTCCCGGACGCATTCCGGTGAAGACGATGTCGATATCGTGGCCGGGCTGAAGTCCGGAAAGGCGGATCATGCGCTCGGCGAGCTCGACAATCTTGACCGGCTGGCCCATGTTCAGCACATAGACGGAAACGTCGGGACGTTCGGGTGACAGCGCGTGTGCGGCGGCCGTGATCACCAGGTCGCATGCTTCGCGGATGGTCATGAAATACCTGACCATGTCGGGATGGGTAACCGTCACCGGCCCGCCCGCCTCGATCTGCGCCTTGAACTTCGGCACTACCGAGCCGTTGGACGCCAGCACGTTGCCGAACCTCACGGAAATGAGCCGCATCGAGGGCTTGCCGTCCGGCCTGGCGGCGAGGTCGTGATCGAGAGCCTGGCAATACATCTCGGCGAAGCGCTTTGTCAGACCGAGCATCGATACCGGTTCGATCGCCTTGTCGGTCGAGATCATCACCATCGCGCCCGCGCCTGACGCCAGCGCCGCGTCGGCAACATTCACGGTGCCGAAAATATTGGTCTTGACGCCCTCGCTCCAGTCGCGTTCCAGAATCGGCACGTGCTTGAGTGCGGCGGCGTGAAAGACGATATCCGGCCTGAATTCATTCATCAGCCGCAGGATGCGGTCGCGGTCGCGAATATCCGCCACTCGTCCCTCGATCGAGGCGCTGGTTCCAGTGGCAGTGAGCGCTTCGGTAATGGCATAGAGCGCCGGCTCGGAATTCTCGATCACAAGCAGCCGCGCGGCGCCGAAGGTAACGACGCGCGCGCAAACCTCCGAACCGATCGACCCGCCGCCGCCGGTGACGATGACGGCCTTGTTTTTGACCAGCGCCTCGAGACGCGCATAATCGATCTTCTCGCTCGGCCGCAGCAGCAGGTCCTCCACCGCAACCGACGTCAATCGCGGCAAATCTCCGCTCTCAAGCGACGGCAGGCGACTGACGATCAGTCCGAGCCGGCGCGAGCGCATCAGGACGGATTCGGGCCGAGCTTCGGGGTCGAATGCCGACGGCGTCATCACCACGCGGGCGATCGGTTTGTTGCGCTTGGCAAAATCGGCGATGACATCCTCAAGATCGTCGATACCGCCGAGCACCGGGATGTTGCGGATCAATTGGCCGCGATCAGCCGGCGAAGGCGACAACAAGCCGGCCGGCCAGATCCGCTTCACCGCGCCGCTTTCAATTCCCCGCAGCAGAATTTCTGCATCCGCGGCGCGGCCCACCAGCAGCGTCGGCGCGGCGTCCTCGGCCCTCGCATGACGCCGCACACGCGTATAGCGAAAATAGCGGTAGGCAAAGCGCGAGGCGCTGAGGAGCGATACCTCGAGAAACCAGAACAGGATGATGGTCACTTTTCCGAAAAAGAACGCGCCCTGAACGTTCGGCGCGACGAAGATATAGTCCAGCACAAGCAGCGTCAGGGCGAGCACGGTGGCTGCGCGCAGGATGTTGAGCGCGTCGGGCAACGAGATGAACCGCCATTTCGACGTCGTCAGGTGGCAGAAGTAGCAAACGAAAAGACTGAAAACGATGAAATAGGGCAGGATGTTCAAGAGCAGCGGCAGACGATCGGTGAAATTGCCTTCGAAACGAATATAAAAACTGCCGACAAGGGCGACCGCGGTCGCCAGCGCGTCATGCGCGGCAATCAAGGCGTTACGCCGGGTCAGACCTAGGAAGTGCATCATGTCGCTGAGCGGTCACCAGATACGTCGGGCGCGGCCCGTTCACGGCACCCCTGATAGCTGATCCCGCGCAAGCACACCAGTGGAGTGGATTTGACATTCGCTACCCGTCCAGTGCCCACTTTCCGAAGTTCGTGTCCCTTTTTAGCACCCGCCTTTCACGAACTTCGGAAAGCCGTGGGCACTGGCAAACCTATAGTTGTAGTGCCGCCCTTCGATTTGAAGTTCCTGGATGGAATACGCCGCTTGCAGGGACTTCAAATCGGCACTAGCCCGCGAGTTCGTCAGCGAATGTCAAATCCTAAACTCCACTAGATTCTTATCTATTTGCTGGCGGTCCTTTGATTCTAACATTCGCAAAGGTGGCCGCTGAAACCGGAGGCGGATGTTAAAATCGGACCGCCAGCCGTCAGGTTCGCGACGAATTCGGTGTTCCCGCCGGCATTTCACGCCTGCTGGCATCCAACATCGTTGCACCCGCGATCCCCACGCCGAGAACGTACATCCAGCCCTCGGTGAAATCGAAAATGTGGGAGTTGAACAGCGAGGTGAAAAAGTTCTGCACCACCACCATCAATCCGATCCAGGCCATCAGGCCGTCCTGACGGAACAGCATCAAATGCGAAAGCCACATGGCATAGAGGATGATTACGCCGAGCATCCCCCATTGAACCGCCACGTTCAGCGTCTGGTTATGCGGATTGGCGATCACCTCGGCCGAAGCGGCGCCGGCTGGACCGGTTGATGCCTGCTCGAAAAGCCGCTTGATCGATCCCGTGCCGTGCCCGATCACGGGCGCATCGGCGATGAAGTGCAGCGATTTCTTCCAGAATTCCAGCCGCTCCCCTATCGAGGTCGCCAGGTTTCGCTCCTCATAGGCCTGGTATTCCCGCGAGAACGTATCGATGGTCGAGCGCAATTTCGGCGAGGCCGCAAACGCCAGTCCCGCCAGCACGATTGCCGCGCACAAAACCGCCAGTCTGCTTCGCCATCCAAGATGCAGGATCGCAAAAACGGCCAGCATTACCGGCATCGTCACCAACGCCGTGCGCGAGACCACGACGAAGGCCATGTTGATGACGAAGCTCAGGGCGATCGCGCTCAGCAACAGTGCGGGCATGATCCTTCCCGACCGGAACAATCCGACCACCGGATAGGCGAGCACGACGGCGCAGAGCGCGAATTCCTGGCTCTGGTCGATATAGTTCTTGATCGGCACGCCGTAACCGGCGCCGGATTTCAGTGCCAGGTGCGGATCGAACGCCACGAGCCAGGACATCGCCATCAGCGCGATGCATGAAACCAGAAACGCCGCAAACACCTGCAAGCCGCGGCTCGATCGCTCGAAATGATAGAACAGGACCGGCACCATCAGCAGCTTGGCGCTGGGGCCGACCGCGTATAGCCGCACGCCCCACGGCCCGTCCGACCAGAGCGTGCCAATCAGTGCAAGGAAAAACAGCGCGACCGGCAGCAGCGAGGCCAGACGCTTGAGCGATTGCAGGAAAGCCTGCCTGTCGAAAAAAGGCGCCATGGTCACCAGCGCCGCGACAACAAAGATCGCGACCAGCGACGTCGACCACGGCAGCGCAAGCGCGACCAGGATCAGAAAAAAATCCGTAGCTGCGGTCCAGGCGGATCGATCCCGCAACCGCCGCCACAACAGCGCGCCAACCGAATCCCCTGCGACCGCGCTCACGCGTTGCCTCCGCGCGCGCGGTCGACCAGCGAGGTGGTGCTGAAGCCCGGCAGGACCTCGATCAGCAACACTTCGCCTCCATGCGCTTCGACGATCTCGTGGCCGACCACCTGCTCGCGGGTATAGTCGCCGCCCTTGACCAGCACGCTCGGCTTGATTGCGGCGATCAGCCTGATCGGCGTGTCTTCCTCGAAGATCACGACGAGATCGACCGCCTCGAGCGCGGCGAGCACTTCCGCTCGCGCCCGCTCGTTCTGGACCGGACGGCCCTCGCCTTTCAGCCGCTTCACCGACGCGTCGCTGTTGAGGCCGACGATCAGACGGTCGCAGGCCGCACGGGCAGCAGTCAGAACCTTGACGTGTCCGGGATGGAGGATGTCGAAACAGCCGTTGGTGAAACCGATCCTCAAGCCCTCCTTGCGCCAATCCCGAAGGCGCGCATCTAGCTCGCCATCGGAGACGATCTTTTCCTCCGCCGCCAGGAACGCATGCGGCAGGATTTTCCGTCGCAATTCCGCCGATGTCACGCTGGCCGTGCCCTTCTTGCCGACCGCGACCGCTGCTGCGGCATTCGCCATGCGCAAGGCGGTTTCCCAGTCAGCCTGGACTGCCAGCACGGCGGCAAGCACCGCGGCAACCGTGTCGCCTGCGCCCGAGACGTCGCGCACCTTGACCGGATGGGCCGGCACATGGATCGCGGCGCCCTTGCGCGGCACCAGCGTCATGCCGTGCTCGCTTTGCGTGACCAGAATGGCCTCGCAGTCGGCAAGCTGCATCATCTCCTGCGCGGCAGCGGCAATGCTCTCGGTTGAATCCGCAAGGCTTCGGGTCGCTTCGGCGAACTCCTTGCGGTTCGGCGTGAGCAGGGTCGCTCCGCGATAGATAGCGAAATTGAGGCTCTTGGGATCGACGATCACGGCCTTGCCGAGCTTGCGCGCGGCATCGATGACATTGCGGATCACGCGCGCCGTCAGCGTCCCCTTGGCATAATCGGACAGCAGCACGATGTCGGCGCGCGCCAGCAGCGGCAAAATCGCGTCGATCAGTTTCTGCTCGGTTTCCGCCGAAGCCGGTCGTGCCAGTTCCCAATCCGCGCGCAGCATGTGGGTGGAGAAATGCTCGGAGACGAAACGCACTTTCCGCGTGGTCGGCCGCGTCCGATCGCAGACCAGGACGCTTTCGATTCTCGCTTCCTTCGCGAGTGCCGCCTTGAGCTGCGCGCCCGCGTCGTCGTCACCGACCAGGCCGACGAAAATGCAACGCCCGCCGAGCGAGGCCACATTGCGCGCCACGTTGCCTGCGCCGCCGATATTGGTCTCGCTCCGCTGCACGGCAATCACCGGTGCGGGCGCTTCCGGCGAAATCCGCGACACCTCGCCATAGACGAATTCGTCGAGCATGAGGTCGCCGACGCAGAGCACGGTCTTGCGGGCAATCGCATCGTTCAAGGCTTCGAAATCGAACATTGGTTCCCGTTATCCGTGAGCCCTCAGCGATAGCGATCGGCGCGATCGAGGTAGCCCTTGACGTAGAGACCGACGGCCTCCTCCAGCGGCGTGAAGCCGCCGTTATAGCCGGCGCGCTGCAGGCGGGCGACGTCGCTCTGGGTGAAATACTGATAGCTGTCGCGGATCGACAAGGGCATGTCGACATAGCGAAGATTCGGAGGCAGCCCCAGGGCAACATAGGCCGCGAGCATGAGATCCTTGAAGCTGCGCGCCTGGCCCGTGCCGACATTGAAAATGCCCGAGACGGCTGGCGTCGCCAGCAGCCACATCACCACGCGCACGGCGTCATCGACATAGATGAAATCGCGCCGCTGATCGCCATCCGCAATGCCTTCGCGGTGCGACTTGAACAACTCCACGACACGACCGGCACGCAGCTCATCGAAGCGCCGCGCCAGCACGCTCATCATCGCGCCCTTGTGATATTCATTGGGACCGAACACGTTGAAGAATTTCAGGCCTGCCCATTGCGGCGGCAGCTTTTCACCCTTGCTTGCGCGTTCGTAAACCGCAAGGTCGAATAGATGCTTGCTCCAGCCGTAGAGATTCATCGGCCGCAGCGCGTTGAGCGCAGACGGCGACGGATCGTCTCTAAACCCCTGCGTACCGTCGCCATAAGTCGCCGCCGACGATGCATAGATGAACGGCGTCGGATTTGCCGTGCACCAGTCCAGAAGCCGCATGGGAAGACGAAAATTGGTTTGGATCACAAGATCGCCGTCGGTCGCCGTGGTTTCGGAAATGGCGCCCATGTGGATGATCGCATCAAGGCGGCGGCCATTCAGCCAATCCGGCAGTTCGTTGGGCGGCACGATGTCGGCGAGCTGGCGCTTGGCAAGATTGCGCCATTTACCGGCCTCGCCGAGCACGTCGCAGACGACGACATCCGTGCGGCCAGCCTCGTTGAGCGCCGCCACGACGTTCGACCCGATAAAACCGGCGCCGCCGGTCACCAGCAACATTTCGCGCCCTGCCCTCTATTTCCGCCAGCTTTGCCTCACTCGCTGCCTGCAGGCAACTTGGCTTGCCGGGCATAGTGAAGACCGATATTGCCGGCTTTATCCCGGCTGCCACTCGTCCCATTCCGGCATTCGTCGCGGCAGGCATTTTGCGAATATTGGAATCAAAGGACCACTCGCAAATACAGGTTTCCAGTGGAGTTTTGGATTTGACATTCGCTTTGCGGGCTCGCTGCCAATACGGTAGCGATGTCAATTCACTCCGCTGAGGAGCGGTTACCCACAGTCCGCAGGAACAAAGCAGCCGGCCGCTGGAAGAAATGAACATATATTCAGGTGATAGTGTCGCAGTCAAGGAGGCCGCCGATACAAGGCCGATCCTGATCATTCCCTATATGTGGATCGGCGACTTCGTGCGCGGGCATAGCCTTGTTCGGCTGCTCAACCAGCGCTGGCCCAACCGGCCGGTGGACCTGCTCACGACAACCCTCTGCGCCCCCCTGATCGACTATATGCCGGGGGTGCGTGCCGGTATCGTCTGGGATCTGCCGCGCAGCCGGCTCGCTTTGGCCAAGCAACGGGCGCTCGCGGAAGAGCTGCGTGCGAGGAACTACGGCACGGCCATCGTCCTGCCGCGGACCTGGAAATCGGCGATCGCCCCGGCGCTCGCGGACATTCCGGAACGGGTGGGCTTCGTCGGCGAAGTCAGGTTTGGCCTCATTAACCAATGGCGCTGGGGTGAAAAGGCCTTGCCCCGCATGATCGACAAGATCGGCGCTCTGGCGCTGCCCGACCGCGCCGTCCTGCCGGCGGAATGGCCGGTGCCGCAGTTGAGGGTGCCGCTCGAGGAAATCAGTCGGTTTCGGCAGGCTCGAGGATTGGGCCAGGCAACCGCCGTGGCCTTGGCGCCCGGTTCGGTCGGACCTGCCAAGCGCTGGACTTACTATGCGCAGGCTGCGCGGATTTTGGCCGAGCGCGACTTCGACGTCTGGGTCGCCGGTGGCCCCGGCGAAAAGGCGCTCGCTGCCGAAATCGTGGCCACAGGCGGTAAGCGCGTGCGCGACCTCACCGGAACCGACCTGCGCGACGGCATTCTGGCAATGGCGGCGGCTCAGTTGGCGATCTCCAACGATTCCGGGTTGATGCACGTCGCGGCCGCGCTGGGGACGCCGACCATGGGCATTTTCGGCCCCACCAGCCCCTATCACTGGGCGCCGCTCAACCCGCTTGCGGCAACGGTTCAGACCAGGACCGTGGTGCCCTGCCAACCCTGTCATCGGCCGATCTGCACCATGAACGACCACCGCTGCATGCGGGAAATACCCGCATCCGACGTCGTCGATATTGCCCAACGCGTGCTTGCCGAGGCGCGGATCGGCGCGCGTTAACCCTTGAGCGGCTTGACGCAGGGTGAGCGCCGTCATTACCAAGGACGAAGACTCCAACCCTTCACGGTGTCGCTTGACCCAAAATTCCAAGGATCCGATCGGAGCTCATCTGGCGCTTTCGCTCGCCAGCCTTGAGCGCGCGGTCAAGGACCCGAGCCTGCTTGCGGCTGCGCGGAAGATTGCCGAGATCATCGTTGGAACGCTGCGCGCGGGCAACAAGCTCCTGATCATCGGCAATGGCGGCAGCGCCGCCGACGCCCAGCATATCGCCGCCGAAATCGTCGGCCGCTACAGGCAGGACCGGCCGGCTTACGCGGCGATCGCGCTGACCACCGACACCTCGGCGCTGACCGCAATCGCCAACGATTACGGTTTCGAACAGGTGTTCGCGCGGCAGGTCGCAGGTCTGGGCAGGCGCGGTGACGCACTGCTTGCGCTTTCGACTTCGGGCCGCTCGCCCAATATCCTAGCCGCGCTGGCAACGGCGCGGGAGCGCGGGATCGTCACAATCGGAATGACGGGCAGCCGAGGCGAGAGGCTTGGTCTGCTCTGCGATCATCTTCTGGTCGCACCCAGCGACGACACGCCGGTCATCCAGCAAATCCACCTCGCGCTCGCCCACGGCATTTGCGAGGCGATCGAACAGGCCATGATGCGCGAGGCCCATCGAAAATGAGCGGGGCCGAGTCGCGCTCCGCAACGAAGCCCGCCGCGTTCCTCGATCGCGACGGCGTGGTCAACCACGACGACGGCTACATGGGCACGCGCGAGCGCATCCGCTGGATGCCGAACGCGGCAAAGGCGATCCGCAGGCTCAACGACGCCGGCTATTTTGTGTTCTTTTTCACCAATCAATCCGGCGTGGCGCGCGGCTTTTTCACCGAGGACGATCTCGGCACCCTCCACGACTGGATGCGCGAGGAACTTGCGAATCAGGGCGCGCATATCGACGACATCCGCTACTGCCCGCACCATCCCGATGGTTCGGTCGAGGGCTATCTCGAGGACCATCACTGGCGAAAGCCAAGCCCTGGAATGATCCATGACCTCATGACTCATTGGCCGGTGCGGCATGAAGGCAGTTTTGTCATCGGCGATCGCGCCAGCGACATCGAGGCGGCGAAGGCTGCGGGCCTGCCCGGCTTCTTGTTTGAAGGCGGCGACCTCGATGCGTTCGTCGCCGGTGTCATGGCTCAGATCAAGGTGCGATAGACCGCTGATATCGCGTTCGCTTCTGCTTCCAGGCTGAATTTTTCGACCACCCGCTGTCGCGCGCGCGTCCCCATCGCGCTCGCCGAGGCCGGGTTGCGCATCAAGGGATCGAGCGCCGCCACCAACGCATCGACGTCGCCTGGCGGTGTCAGCACGCCGGTGACGCCGTTTTCGACCACGACTTCGGCCGCGCCCGCGCACGAGGCCACCAGCGCGCATCCCGCCGACATCGCCTCGATCAGCGTGAGGCCGAAACCTTCATTGCGCGAGGTGAAGGCATAGATCGTCAACCGCTGGTACCAGCGCGGCACCTCTTCGATCGGCACTTCACCCGTGATGAGAAAGCGCGATGCAAGGCCCGCGACCTCGATCCGCCGCTTCAAATCGTTGGCAAAGCCCTGCTGCTCGACCGTGATCGCCCCGACCACGACAGCGGCGAAATCCGGATAATTCGGCAGCAGCCGGCACATCGCCTCCACGAACACGTCCGTGCCCTTTTGCGCCCGCACCCGGCCGAAGCAGCCGATGCCATAGCGGCCCGGCAAACCGGTTTCGGCAAACATCGCGAGCCGATCCAGTGGCGGCGCATAACGTTCGGTATCGACGCCGTGCAAAATCACGGTCGCCCTGCGCTTGAGAAAGGATGCGGAAGCCTCGCTGGTGGCGATGATCGCATCCATGCGCCGGATCAGCCAGCGCGTGATCCAGCTGTGATGCCGTTGCGCAGCAGAAGTGAAAACCAGCTTGAACGGCCAGCCGAGAGATCGAAGCAGAACACCGATCGCCATTTCGTTGTTGCGACGCGCGTGCCAGATCAGCGGCGAGTCCCTACGCCACAATTTCAGGATGCCGGCTATTCCGATGACCGCGATGCCTAGCGGTCGATTGGGACCGAGCCACGCCGCGCGGAAGCTTCGGGCGAGCTTCGGCGCCACCATGCGGTTGGTCGCGGTGACGCCGGAATAGCGGCGGTGCAGATTCGGCACGACCAGCTGCAGATTTTCGGCGGAAACATTCTCAAGTGCCACGTCAGCTCCAGCAAGTGTGGCGCTCGCAAATTGAGGGAGCCGCACGCGACCGCGCGAGCGAGCTCGTGCAGGCGAAATCAGCCTGAAATTCTCATCCGCCGCAAGCCCTGAACGGTTCCGATTTAGCTTGAAAAAACCGCCCATAGCGGGCAAGGAAACGGAGGTTTCGGAGCAACCCTGACAGCTGGGGCGCCACAAGAGCCGCCCAAGACTGGGCGCCAGAGACTGTCAATGGAACGCGGATGACCGAACTTCCCACGAAAATCACCGATGATCCCTACGGCGCGGCCATCCTGATTCGCCGCCTGATCATGGAACAGGGCGCCGCCTACTGGCGACGCTACCTGCTGGCGTTTGCGCTGATGGCGGTTTCGGCGGCGGCGACCGCGGGTTCCGCCTATCTGCTCGGCCAGGTCATCAATCAGGCCTATGTCGACAGGAACATCGGCGGCATTGCGATCCTGTCCACCGTCACCGTCGTCATCTTCCTGGTCAAGGGCGCGGCGACCTACGGTCATCAGGTGATCCTGTCGAAGATTTCCAATGCTATTCTCGCCAACAACCAGCGGGCGCTGTTTGCCAAGCTGATGCGCGAGAGCATAGGCTTTTTCTCCGAACGGCATTCGTCCGAATTTCTGGCGCGCCTGACGGCAGGCGCCAATTCAGTCACCCAGGTTCTCAGTCTCCTGATCAATGCGGTTGGCCGCGATGTGTTGTCTCTGATCGGCCTGATTGTCGTGATGGTGACACAGGATCCCTACATGTCGCTGCTTGGGTTTGCGGTCGCGCCACCCGCGATGCTGGTGCTGCGCAAGCTTGTGAAGCGGATCAAGGGGCTCGCCCACAACCAGTTCGCCGGCACCGCCGACATCATGGAGACCATGCAGGAATCGCTGCAGGGCATCCGCACGGTGAAGGCCTTTACGCTCGAACAGACCATGCGTGAGCGGATCGACGCGAGCATCACGGCGGTCGAAAACAACGCCAACAAGATGGCGCGGGTCTTTAATCGTTCCAGCCCGCTGATGGAGACGCTCGGCGGCTTGGCAATCGCAGGCGGACTGATGTACGGCGGCTACAGCGTCATCGCCTGGGGCGCCAAGCCCGGCCAGTTTTTCTCGTTCCTCACCGCATTCCTGCTGGCTTACGAGCCCGCCAAGCGACTGGCGCGCCTCAATATCGAGTTGAACAGCAGCCTGATCGGCGCCCGGAAATTGCTTGAGATCATCGACAGTCCGGCCAGCGAACCGGACGAGGACGGCAAGCCTGCGCTGAAACTCTCCGAGGCGCGCGTCGAACTGCATGATGTCAGCTTCGCCTACCGGCCGAATGAGCCCGTGCTCGATCGCATGAGCTTCGTCGCCGAACCCGGGAAGGTCACCGCGCTGGTCGGCCCTTCCGGCGGCGGCAAGTCGACGGTGCTGGCGCTGCTGCTGCGGTTCTATGAGGTGAACGGCGGCGATATCCTGATCGACGGACAATCGATCTCGGCGGTCTCGCGCAAATCGCTTCGCCAGCAGACCGCTTATGTCGGGCAGGACGTCTACCTGTTCCGCGACACTATTCGCGCCAATATCGCGTTCGGCAAGCATGGGGCGAGCGAGGAGGAAATCGTCGCTGCGGCGAAGGCGGCCTGCGCACACGAATTCATCACGGGCTTTCCGCATTCCTACGATACGCCGGTCGGCGAGCACGGCATGCAATTGTCGGGCGGCCAGCGCCAGCGCATTGCGGTGGCACGCGCGCTATTGAAAAACGCGCCGATCATCCTGCTCGACGAGGCGACCGCGGCGCTGGATTCGGAATCCGAAAAGTCGGTGCAGGAAGCGATCGAACATCTCTGCGAGAGGCGCACCACCATCGTCATCGCCCATCGCCTCCACACCATCATGCATGCGGACGCCATTCTGGTGGTCGAAGGCGGCGAGATCGTCGAGCGCGGGCGGCATGACGATCTGTTGCGCCGCGGCGGGCGCTATGCGTCGTTCTTCCGCCTGCAGCACCGCGATGCCGGTGTCCCGAATCCGAAGCTTGCCTATACCGCGGCGTCTTCGTGAGCGAGCTTCGGATTCAAAGGACACCTGATAAATATGGTCTTCAAGTGAGGTTTGGTTCAGAAGTTCTCTTGACGGGCTCGCGGCAACGGGAAAGAGAACTTCTGAACCACCTCACTGCAGTCACTTGATGCTGGCGCCGATCGGCGCGCAACTGCTTAAGCCTGAATTGAAGTTCCAACCCCAACCCGCTGAGACTGTTTCATGAACGCCTCATCCTTCGTCATCCCCCCTCCTCCGCAGGCCGCGATCGCCGTTGCCGGAGAATCCAAGGCCTTTCCGGTGCGCCGCATCTGGTGCGTCGGGCGAAATTATCTCGAGCACATCCGTGAAATGGGAAACGACGAGCGCGCGCCGCCCTTCTTCTTCGCCAAGCATCCCGACATGCTCGAAGCCGATGGCGCCACGATTCCCTACCCGCCGCTGACCAAGGACCTGCACCACGAAGTCGAATTGATCGTGGCCATGAAGAGCGGCGGGTTGAACATTCCGGCCGACAAGGCGCTCGATCACGTCTGGGGCTATGCGGTCGGCATCGACTTGACGCGCCGCGACCTGCAGCTTGCCGCCCGCAAGAAGGAGCGGCCCTGGGAAGTCGGCAAGTCGTTCGACCATTCCGCGCCCTGTGGCGCCTTGCAACCGGCTTCGAAGATCGGCCACCCGTCGAAAGGCAAGATTTGGCTTTCGGTCAACGGCACCGAGCGGCAGAAGGGTGATCTCACCGAGCTGATCTGGAGCGTGCCGGAAATCATCTGGCAGTTGTCGCAACAGGTTTCGCTTGGTGCCGGCGACATCATCATGACGGGCACGCCGGCCGGCGTTGCCGCGCTCTCCCCCGGCGACAAGATCGAGTGTGGGGTCGATGGCGTCGGCACGCTGAAGGTGACGATCGGCAAGGCGGAGTAGCGGCCGGGCGGACAGTGTTTCGCCCGGTTCGTCATTGCGAGGAGCGCGAGCTCCGAAGCATTCCAGATTCATCCGCGCAACACTGGATTGCTTCGCTGACGCTCGCAATGACGGCGTTCACAACGTGCACTACCCGTGTGATCGCTCAATCTTCTCAAGAATACCTCATCACGCCATCGTCGACCTTGCCGAGCCGCAGCGTGATGATGTCGAGCACGTAATTCTGATACAGCCGCCACGGCCGCTTCGATCCCTGTTTCGGCAACTTCGCGATCGCCCGCTGCACATAGCCCGACGAGAAGTCGATCCACGGCATCTCCGTAACGGAGGGATCGACGTTATGCGGTACGCATTGCTTCAAGCCGTGCCGGTCCATGTAATTGATGAGCCGGCAGACATATTCGCAAGTCAGATCGCATTTCAGCGTCCAGGACGCGTTGGTGTAGCCGAAGGCGGACGCAAGATTCGGCACGTCCGAATACATCATGCCCTTGTAGCTCATCACCTTTGCGAAATCGACCGCGCGACCATCGACGGCGACTTCCATGCCGCCTAGCACCTGCAGCGCAAGCCCGGTCGCGGTGACGATGATGTCGGCCTCGAGTTTGCTGCCGTCTTTCAGCCGAATGCCGCGTTCGGTGAAGCGGTCGATCTCCTGGGTCACCACGGAGGCGCGCTTTTGTCGGATCGCGTTGAAGAGGTCGCCATCGGGGACGAGACAAAGACGCTGGTCCCAGGGGTTGTAGCGCGGATTGAAATGGGTCGCGACGTCGTAGTCCGGGCCGAGCGCCATCCGCACGCCGCCGAGGATCAGATTTTTGAATTTCTCAGGCCTGCGCCTTGCGAACTGGAAGAACCACATGCCGAGCAGCACGTTGCGCCAGCGGATCAGGTGATAGGCAGTTTTCTCCCCGAGCCTGCGCCGCAATTTCATGGCGAGCTCATCCTGCGCCGGGCGCGACACCACGTAGGTCGGCGAGCGCTGCAGCATGGTGACGTGGCCGGCGGTCTTCGCCATCTCGGGCACCAGCGTCACGGCGGTCGCGCCCGATCCGATCACTACAACGCGTTTTCCCGCGTAGTCGAGATGTTCGGGCCATTTTTGCGGATGGACGATTTCGCCCTTGAAATTCTCGCGGCCCACAAATTCCGGCGTGTAGCCTTCCTCATATCGGTAATAGCCGGAGCACATGAACAGGAAATTGCAGGTGAAGCGCACGGTCTCGCTTCCGCCTTCCTCCGAGGTTCGCTCGGCTTCCACGGTCCAGCGCGCATCCCTCGTCGACCACGAGGCGTGCCTGACGCGATGACGAAAACGAATCTTCCCGTCGATGCCGTTCTCGGCCGCGGTCTCGCGGATGTAATTGAGAATGTGCGGCCCGTCCGCGATCGCTTTCGGCTCGTTCCACGGCTTGAACGAGTAGCCCATCGTGAACATGTCGCTGTCGGAGCGGAGGCCGGGGTAGCGGAACAGGTCCCAGGTGCCGCCGCTGCGTTCGCGGCCCTCGAGAATGATGAAATTCTTCGACGGGCATTTGTGCTGCAAATGATAACCGGCGCCGATGCCCGAAAGCCCGGCGCCGACGATGATGATGTCGAAATGTTCAAGCTGTTTGGTTTCTTCCATGGCCGCCCAACTTGCCGCTGTCATGGCCGGGCTTCGTCCCGGCCATCCACGTCTTTGCTACCCATAGAGACTGTAAAGACGCATCCCAGATTTCAATACCGGTAATGATCCGACTTGAACGGGCCTTCCTGCTTGACGCCGATATACTCGGCCTGGTCCTTGCGCAGCGTCGTCAGCTTCACGCCGATCTTGGCAAGATGCAGCCGCGCCACCTTCTCGTCCAGCGTCTTCGGCAGCACGTAGACCTTCTTTTCGTACTTGCCCTGGTTTGCGTAGAGCTCAATCTGCGCCAGCGTCTGGTTGGTGAAGGAGGCCGACATCACGAAGGATGGATGGCCCATGGCGTTGCCGAGATTGACCAGCCGGCCTTCCGACAACAGCACGATCCGCTTGCCGTCCGGGAAGGTGATCTCGTCGACCTGCGGCTTGATGTTGGTCCATTTCATGTTGCGCAGATGCGCGATCTGGATCTCGTTGTCGAAGTGGCCGATGTTGCAGACGATGGCACGGTCCTTCATCGCGCGCATGTGCTCGATGGTGATGATGTCCTTGTTGCCGGTCGCGGTGACGAAGATGTCGGCCTGAGGCGCCGCATCTTCCATGGTCGTGACTTGATAGCCTTCCATCGCCGCCTGCAGCGCGCAGATCGGATCGACCTCGGAGACCATGACGCGGCAGCCGGCCTGGCGGAGCGAGGCCGCCGAGCCCTTGCCGACATCGCCGAAGCCCGCGACCATCGCCACCTTGCCCGACATCATCACGTCGGTACCGCGGCGGATGCCGTCAACCAGCGATTCGCGGCAACCATAGAGATTGTCGAACTTCGACTTGGTGACGCTGTCGTTGACGTTGATCGCCGGGAACAGGAGCGTGCCCCTCTTCTCCATGTCGTAGAGACGGTGCACTCCGGTGGTCGTTTCCTCCGACACGCCTTTGATGTTTTTTGCGATCTCGGCGAAGTAGCCCTTCGGCTTTTCCTTCAAAAGGCGCTTGATCAGCGCGAAGAAGATCTCCTCTTCCTCCGAACCCGGCTTGTCGAGGAAAGCGGTATCGCCCGCTTCCGCGCGATAGCCGGCATGCACCAGCATGGTGGCGTCGCCGCCGTCATCGAGGATCATGTTGGGCGTGCCGCCGCCATGCCAGTCGAACAGCTTGGCGGTATAATCCCAATAGTCCTTGAGCGTTTCGCCCTTGACCGCGAACACCGGAATGCCGGCGGCTGCGATTGCGGCCGCGGCGTGATCCTGTGTCGAATAGATGTTGCAGGAGACCCAGCGGATGTCCGCACCGAGCGCGGCAAGCGTCTCGATCAGCACCGCCGTCTGGATCGTCATATGCAGGGAGCCCGCGATGCGCGCGCCTTTCAGCGGCTGCTTGGGTCCATATTCCTCGCGCGTGGCCATTAGCCCCGGCATCTCGGTTTCGGCGAGCGAAATTTCCTTGCGGCCGAACTCGGCGAGCGAAATGTCCTTGACGATGTAGTCGGTGAAGGCGGGCTTCTTGGCAGTGGCGGTCATCGGATTTTCCTGAAGGATGAAATTCGGTCTTGCGAGTACGAATAGAAACGGGACGCTTTGTGGCATCTTGTTATCCCTCCCCCTTGTGGGGAGGGTGGCGCATTGTGAGCGAAGCGAAACAATGCGTCGGGTGGGGGTAGCTGAGGCGATTGGATCACTTAAGGCTCCACCCCGGCCTCCGCTTCGCTCGGCCGACCCTCCCCACAAGGGGGAGGGATACGTCGAGCGGCGCGAGATAAATCACACCGCGCGCCTGAGCTCGTCGGCGAGATCGGTTCTCTCCCATGAGAAACCGCCGTCCTTTTCCGGTGCGCGGCCGAAATGGCCGTAAGCGGCGGTGCGATGATAGATCGGGCGGTTCAGCTTCAGCGTGCGACGAATGTTGGTGGGCGTCAGGCGGAACATCTCGGGAAGCACCTTCTCGAGCTTCTTCTCGTCGATCTTGCCGGTGCCGTGCGTGTCCACCAAAAGCGACATCGGATCGGCAACACCGATCGCGTAAGCCACCTGGATGGTGCAGCGTTCGGCAAGCCCGGCCGCCACCACGTTCTTGGCGAGATAGCGCGCCGCATAGGCCGCCGAACGATCGACCTTGGTTGGGTCCTTGCCCGAAAAGGCGCCGCCGCCATGCGGCGCATAGCCGCCATAGGTGTCGACAATGATCTTGCGGCCGGTCAGCCCGCAGTCGCCGTCAGGACCGCCGACCACGAAATTGCCGGTGGGATTGACCAGGAAGTCGGAGGGCTTTTGCGGCATCCAGCCTTTCGGCAGCGCCGATTCCACGGCCGTGGAGATCATTTCCCGGATCAGGCTCGGCGTGTATTTCTTGTTGTTGCGGCTCTTTTCGTTGTGCTGGGTCGAGACCACCACCTTGGTGCAGCCGACCGGTTTGCCTTCGACATATTTGACCGTGACCTGGCTCTTGGCGTCGGGCTGCAGATCCGGCAGCTGGCCATTGCGGCGCTTCTCCGAGAGCACCTTCAGAATGCGGTGCGCAAAGAAGATCGGCGCAGGCATGAACGAGCCCTTCTCGTAAAACTCGCTCTCGGTGCAGGCGTAACCGAACATCATGCCCTGATCGCCAGCGCCCTCCTCCTCACTGCCCTTCTTTTTCTTGGCATCGACGCCCATTGCGATGTCGGGCGACTGGCCGTGCAGCAACACCTCGATGTCGGCGCCGTGATAGGAGAAGCCGTTCTGGTCGTAGCCGATGTCCCTGACCACGCCGCGGGCGATATGGCTGATCAACTCGCGGTCGACCACCGATAGGCCGTTAATGGTGCGGAACAGCTGGCCGCGGCCTTCGCCGGCGATCACGATTTTGTTGGTCGTGCACAGCGTCTCGCAGCCGAGCCTGGTGTTGACCAGGCTGTCGTCGGCAATGCCGAGCTTGACGTCCTTCTCGATGAAGGCATCGAGGATGGCATCCGAGATCTGATCCGACACCTTGTCCGGATGGCCTTCGGAAACCGACTCTGAAGTGAACAAATAAGACGCGCGCATCAAGCTAGCCCCTTTTTCCGCCTTATCCGGCGGTCCTTTCTCGTATGTATATGTCCTGATTGTCAGTCGCGACGGCGCGAGATGACGTAGGATTCGTCGTAGAACCAGAGTCCGTTATGCTTGCGCAAAACCTCTCTGACGGCGTCAAGATAACGGCCACTCTGGGTCATTTCCGTCAACCGGTCGTCTTCAATCTGTGCGACATACACCGCCGCGTTCCAAGCTGCAAAGGCCGTCGAGGTTCCGATCGAGCCGGTGACCTCATTTGGCAGCGCTTCCATATCATAACGGAAGATCGAGCGGTTATCGGCATAAGCGTTAAAATTAAGATCGCGCCCACTTGTACCCAGCTCGTATTTCACCGCGCGCAATAGCTCATGACGGCTCACCGCGAAAGGGTTTTCTCCGGGCCATACCGCCTGGATGATCTCCAATCCCGGATCCTCGCCGTGGGAGTGGATTCCGATCAGCCGCCCGCCGGCCCGCAGCGAACGGGCGAGCGGTGCAATGATGCGCTTTGCACGGAAATTCACGCTCGATTTGGCCCTGTAGGGCTGGGAAGCGATGACGAGGTCAAAATTGGCCTCGGTGCGGCCCGCGCGCGGGATAATCGAATCGAGCAGGAAGCGGTGATCTTCGCGGTACAGCACGACGGCGACCGGTCGTTCGTAGACCGGCATGCCCGAGCGCGGGCTGACACTGGCCCGCCAGTTTTGCTCCAGAAACGGCGCCAGTTCGGCGATCTGGGCCTCAAAATCCCCGGAGGAAGCCCCTCTCAAGGGCAATTCGTGCCAGATCATGCCGGCGGCCGCGGCTAGAGAGGCGGGCGTGAGCCAAGGTGCCTCGGCGTAGTACATGTTGGTCAGCACGAAAACGGTAGCGGGGTGTTCAAACAAGCGGTCGGGGACCTTTTCCAGCGTCAGCCGGACATCCTCAAGGCTCAGTTCCTTGCCCGCGACATAGAACGGCATGTGGGGAAAGCGGTTGTGCATCGCTCGCAGCACTCGCGCCAGCACGGTGCCGTCCCCTACCCCGGCATCGAATACCCGCAGCGCCGGCGGGCGGGGATGGATGGCCGACAGTTCCAGCGCCACGCGTGCTGCCGTCACTCGCTTTTCGCTGCAGGTATGCACGAACAAAAGGTATTTTTGCCGGTTCTCGAAGAAGCGGAAATTGCCCCGGGGATCGCGCTTTTCGGGCGGCACCTCGAGCCCGCGCGGCGGCGGCATTCCGCCCGGCATGGAAGCGGCGATATAGGCCTGGATGCGCTCCAGGGTATCGATGGTGATCCGCTTGCCCTCGCGCAGACGGTGCACCAGCTTGCCATCATTGACGGCCCGCCGGCCAAAGGTGGATTCCGCCATGTCCGCCTGGCGGCAGAATTCGGAGATCTGGGTCAGGATCTGGTCGTTTTTCATCAGAAACAGCTTTAACGCCGCTTTTGGGATGCCCGGGTGGGCAGTGGCTTTGCTATGCGATCTCCTACCAGCATTTGCCCACTCGACGAAGCCCTTCAGGTGTCGTCCCCGCGAAGGCGGGGACCCACACGCCGCGGCCGGGCTGATTGGCACAACGGGCGGCGCCTTCCGCTGCAACATGATCCTGTGGTTATGGGTCCCTGCTTGCGCAGGACGACGGGTGCTGCCGTCCCTTCGCGGTCACACCGCCGCGTTCCCGCCGTTCGCCAACGCGGGTTTTGCCCAGGGAATTCCACCCCTCGAAAAATCAAAGGGCGCAGGGAATGCCGGGCGTCGCATGCGCCCGCAGCCTCGCACGCAAAAGGAAAAAGCGTACGAGCTTTAGTCACCGCAGGTCCGCCGAAACGTTCCGGCATTCCCCGCGCGATTGTTTTAACGGCTTATTCCGCGCTCTCCCTGGTGAGCCGGGCTTTCTTGCCACCATCACCGGCGGATCATCCCGCCAGCTTGATATCAGCGTCGGGATATCAGGACCACGCGACTTCACCGTTTGCTCACCTGCCGTTCGTCATCAAACCGGTGCAGCACCATCGCATCCCGCTCTAACGTCCGTGACGATCGCGAAACGCCCCTTCGATTTGGAGCGGGACGCTGCGAATCATGAAGGTGATTTGGGCTCAGCGCGAAGCAAAATATTTTTGCAACCAGGACTGGACAGGGCAAATCAGCTTGAGGCACCACAGCAAAATCGTTTTTTGGCGCAGGGGATCCAAGCGCGCTCGGATGTCATTATCGCGCGGGTCCAAGTGTCATCGCGAGGAACGGGAGCGACGAAGCGATCAAGATCGCATGTATAGAAAGCCGGATTGCTTCGATTTCGCGGTTTCGTCAAATGCATCTGTTTAGAGCGGAGCAGTCTGGATCGCTTCGATTTTGGCGCACCTTGTCTTGGCAAAGTGCTAGGCTCTCTCAACAAGGCCGTGGTCCTAGGGGGCAGACGCATGCGACGGCGGGAGTTCATTCAGGGGATCGCCAGTTCGGCGATTGCGTGGCCATCTGCCGCGCGCGCACAACAAAGCGGCCCCACGCGGCGCATAGGTGTGCTGATCCCCTATGCGGAAGGTGATCCGGAAGGAAATGCGGTCATCGCAGCCTTGCAGCGCGGACTTGAGAATCTCGGTTGGGCGCAGGGCCGGAATGTCCGGTTCGAGATTCGGTGGGCCGCAGGCAACCCCGACAAGGCGCGCGAGCTTGCCAGAGAACTGATCGGCATGGCACCGGACGTGATTGTGCCGAGTTCGAACCTCGTGACGACTATTGT
>Ga0306926_10000893_pt1 | contig 28841 bp, 18 predicted proteins | sample flu12Cox44000178_FD_203759 | JGI IMG/M metagenome (GOLD analysis project Ga0306926, IMG submission 203759) | Lab enrichment of tropical soil microbial communities from Luquillo Experimental Forest, Puerto Rico - flux8day.12C.oxic.44.000.178 (v2)... | ecosystem: Environmental > Terrestrial >...
CGGGGTGGTCGATCTCAACCACGCCGGCGTGTCCGAGCTCCAGTCCCTGCCCGGGATCGGTCCGACGCTGGCGGGACGGATCGCCGAGCAGCGCCGCCGCTACGGTCCGTTCCGCGAGCTCGAGGATCTGCTGGCGGTGCGCGGCGTGGGGCCGCGGCTGCTCGAGCGCCTGCGGCCGTGGGCGCGGGTGGACGCCGCAGCACCCGCCGCCGGCGACAGCCTGGCGACGGGACCGGCGCGCCGGCCGTCCTCCGCGGGCCGTGCGGAACGCATCCTCAGCGCCCGCCGGTCGTGGAATTCGCGTCAAGCCCGCCCCACCGGCGACCGATAACGAGCCCAGACTTCGTGCGTCCATGCCCTTGATTCGGCATGCCGGGCGCTCTGCACGGCGTGCCGGCCGAGGGGGATGGACCGTCGAGGTCATGGTCCCGGAACACGCGGTCCTTCACGCCTCCGGTGCCCGTGCGTGCCGCCACGGGTCGCGGTGCACGGGGGTACGACGGCCCGCTTCACGCTCACCCCCACGGAACGGCCACGTGAACGAAGACATCGGACAGAGACTGGTCGACGCCCGGCTGATCGACAAGACCGCCCTCGACAAGGCCGCGGTGCAGCAGAAGACCAGCGGCGGCTCGGTGGTCGGCAACCTCATCAAGGTCGGCGCGATCTCGGAAGAGGCGCTGCTCGGCTTCCTGTCACGCCTCTACAACGTGCCGGCGATCGACCTCAAGTCGTACGAGCCCGATCCCAACCTCACGCGGCTCATCCCCGGCGATGTGGCGACCAAGTTCATGGCGCTGCCGGTGTCGCGCAGCGGCCGTCGCCTGGTGGTGGCGATGGCGAACCCCACCAACATCTTCGCGATCGACGACATCAAGTTCGTCACCGGCTACGAGATCGAGCCCAACGTCGCCTCCGAGTTCAGCCTCAAGCGCGCGATCGACCGCGCCTACGACTCGGCCGGCACCATGGCCGACGTGATGAAGGGCATGGAGGAGGAGCTGGCGGTCGTCGAGGAGGACGACATCGCCGAGGCGGAAGCCGGCCTGGCGGGGGCCGATGAGGCGCCGATCGTCAAGCTGGTCAACTCGCTGATCGCGGACGCGGTGCGCAAGGGCGCCTCGGACATCCACATCGAGCCCTACGAGAAGAGCATGCGGGTGCGGTTCCGCATCGACGGCGTGCTGCAGGAGATGATGGCGCCGCCGTTCAAGTTCAAGGCCGCGATCATCTCCCGCCTCAAGATCATGGCCGAGCTCGACATCGCCGAGCGCCGCGTCCCGCAGGACGGTCGCATCAAGATCAAGATCCTCAACCGCACCATCGACCTGCGCGTCTCCTCGCTGCCCACGATCTTCGGGGAGAAGATCGTGATGCGCATCCTCGACAAGACCAACCTCAACATCGATCTGGAGAAGCTGGGCTTCGAACCGACCTCGATGAAGGAGCTCACCGGCGCGATCGCGAATCCCTACGGCATGGTGCTGGTCACCGGTCCGACCGGATCCGGCAAGACCACCACGCTCTACTCCGCGCTGTCGCGGGTCAACACCCCCGAGGTCAACGTCATGACCGCCGAGGACCCGGTCGAATACAACCTCGACGGCATCAACCAGGTGCTGGTCAACGACGACGTGGGGCTGAGCTTCGCGGCCGCGCTCAAGGCGTTCCTGCGCCAGGACCCCAACATCATCATGGTGGGCGAGATCCGCGACCTCGACACCGCCTCGATCGCGGTCAAGGCCGCGCTGACCGGCCACCTGGTGCTCTCCACCCTGCACACCAACGACGCGCCCAGCGCGATCGGCCGTCTGGTCGACATGGGAATCGAGCCGTTCCTGGTCGCCTCGTCGGTGCAGCTGGTGCTGGCCCAGCGCCTGGTGCGCCGGGTGTGCAACGCGTGCAAGCGCCCGGTCGAGCTCAACGACGAGATCCTGCGCGAGCTCCAGCTCGACAAGGCCGAGGCCAAGAAGGTGACGTTCTACGAGGGCGCGGGGTGCGTGGAGTGCAGCAACACCGGCTACCGCGGGCGGCAGGGCGTGTACGAGGTGCTGCCGCTGACGCCGCAGCTGCGCGACCTGGTGCTGGATCGCGCCTCGGCCGGCGAGCTCAAGAAGCTGGCGATCGAACAGGGGATGTTGACGCTGCGTCGCGACGCGCTTCAGAAGCTCAAGCGCGGCCTGACGTCGGTGGAAGAGGTGCTCAAGGAGACCGCGGCCGACAAGGTCTAGGGCGCGGGTGCGGTGAACGTCGACGGATCCGGGACCGGCGCTGATGCGTGCGGCCCGCCGCGAGGAAAGGGAGTCCTATCGTGGTGACGCTGCGTCAGCTGCTCGAAGAGATGATTCCAAAGCGGGCCTCCGACCTGCATCTCACGGCGGGCGTGCCCCCGATGTACCGGGTCGACGGCTATGTCGAGCCCACGGCCCACGACATCCTGACCCCCGACATGACCGCTTCGCTGGCCTACAGCGTGCTGTCGGACGATCAGCGCAAGCGCTTCGAGACCACCAAGGAGCTGGACTTCTCGTTCGGCGTCAAGGGTCTGTCGCGCTTCCGCGCCAATGTGTTCCTGCAGCGCGGTGTGGTCTCGATGGTGATCCGGCAGATTCCCTACGACATCATCGCGATGGAGAAGCTGGGGCTGCCGGCGGTGGTGCGCGAGTTCACGCTGCGCCAGAAGGGGCTGGTGCTGCTCACCGGCCCGACCGGCAGCGGCAAATCGACCACCCTGGCGGCGATGCTGGACCGCATCAACTCCACGCGCCAGAGCCACATCATCACCATCGAGGATCCGATCGAGTACATCCACCAGAACAAGAAGTGCATCGTCAACCAGCGCGAAATCGGTACCGACACCACCAGCTTCCCGACCGCGCTCAAGTACGTGCTGCGTCAGGATCCCGACATCATCCTGATCGGTGAAATGCGCGACCTCGAGACCATCGAGGCGGCGCTGACCATCGCCGAGACCGGACACCTGGTGTTCGCCACCCTGCACACCAACTCGGCCTACGAGGCGGTCAACCGCATCGTCGACGTGTTCCCGTCCGACCAGCAGAAGCAGATCCTGACCCAGCTGGCGTTCACCCTCGAGGGCGTCGTCACCCAGCAGCTCATCCCGCGCAGCCACGGCAAGGGCCGCGTCATGTGCGCCGAGGTGCTGGTGTGCACGCCCGCGATCCGGGCGGTGGTCCGCGAGGCCAAGACCCACCAGATCTACAGCCTGATGCAGGCCGGTCAGAAGTACGGCATGCAGACCATGAACCAGGCGCTGCTCCAGGCGGTGCTCGACAAGGCGCTGACGCCGGAGCACGCGATGGAGCGGACCTCGGATCGCGCCGAGCTCGAGAACATGCTGTCTCAAGTCTGGCGCAAGGCCGCCTAGGAGGACGCCATGCCTGTCTTCATCTGGAAGGGGCGCACGGTCGCCGGCGAGTCCCAGTCGGGTGAGATCGAGGTCGCCCGGCAGGAAGAGGCGATCGAGCAGCTGCGCAAGAAGCGCATCCTCGTCACCTCGGTGCGTCCCAAGAGCGGCGGCTTCAGGCTGCCCAACATCGGCGGGCCGGGGGTGACGACCAAGGACCTGGCGATCTTCACCCGCCAGTTCGCGACCATGATCTCAGCCGGTCTGCCCCTGGTCCAGTGCCTCGACATCCTGGCCAAGCAGTCCTCGAAGCCCTCGTTCGGGTTCATCATCGCGGACGTGACGCGCGAGGTCGAGGCCGGCTCGACGCTGTCGGACTCGCTGGGCAAGCACCGGAACGTGTTCGACGATCTGTTCCGCAACATGGTGGCGGCCGGCGAGGCGGGCGGCGTGCTGGACGAGATCCTGCTGCGGCTCGCCAACTACATCGAGAAGGCCGACGCCCTGAAGCGCAAGATCGCGGGCGCGATGGTGTACCCGGCGGTGGTGCTGACGGTGGCCCTGGCCGCCACGGCGTTCATGCTGATCTTCATCATCCCGACCTTCGCCAAGATGTTCACCGACTTCGGCGGCGAGCTGCCGCTCCCGACCCGGATCGTGCTCGGAGCGTCGCACTTCCTGACCGGCTTCTGGTGGCTCATCATCATCGTCATGGTCGCGATCGCGGTGGTGTTCAGGCTCTACTACCGCGGCGAGAACGGGAAGCGCGTGGTCGACGGCGTAATGCTCAAGCTTCCGGTGCTGGGCGACGTGCTGCTGAAGGGCGCGGTGGCGCGCTTCACCCGCACCCTCGGCACCCTGATCGCGTCGGGGGTGCCGATCCTCGGCGGGCTCGAGATCACCGCCCGCACCGCCGGCAACAAGGTGATCGCCGAGGCGATCATGACCGCACGCGCCTCGATCCGCGAGGGCGAGACGGTGGCCGCGCCGCTGCGCACCTCGGGGGTGTTCCCGCCCATGGTGGTGCAGATGATCTCGGTCGGCGAACAGACCGGCGCGCTCGACGAGATGCTTACCAAGATCGCGGTGTTCTACGAGGCCGAGGTCGACACCGCGGTCGACACCCTGACCTCGATCATCGAGCCGGTCATGATCGTGGTCATGGGCGGCATCGTCGGCACCATGGTGGTGGCAATGTACCTGCCGATGTTCAAGCTCATCAACGTGGTTTCGGGCGGCTCGCACTGATGCGCGTCGTCCCGATCGAGCGCGCGGGCCCCGGGTTCGCGCCACCGCCCGGCCCGGTGCCCGGCGCCGCGTTCGGGGGCGGCTGGCAGGGGCTGCGGACCCTGACCCGCGCCCGGCTGCTGGTGGCGTCGCTGGCGCTGCCGCTGGGGGTCATGTTCCGGCCCGACGCCGGCGACGACGCCTGGTGGGTGCTGAGCGGGGCGCTGTTCGCGGTCGGGCTGCTGTCGGCGCTGTTCTGGTTCGGGGTGCGGCTGCGGCGCGGTCTCGGTCTCCAGACCTATCTCCAGCTCAGCACCGACCTCGCGCTGGTCACCTGGCTCTCGGCCCGCACCGGCGGACGCGACAGCCAGTTCCTGCTGTTCTTCGCGCTGGTGGTGGTCACGGGCGGGCTGATCGGGCGGGTGGCCGGCGGGCTGTTCGCCGCCGGACTGGCGTGCGCCGCGATCCTGCTGCTGCCGCTGCTGGTGGCGGCGTCGCACGGCGAGGCGGTGGCCGGGCTGCGCTCGGTCCTGCCGCTGCCCATGATGCTGCCCACGTTCCTGGTGCTGATGGGGGTGCTGTCGGGCATCCTCGGCCTGCGCGTTCAGCACGCGCGCGCCGAGCTGGCACGCACCGCCGCGGAGCTGGCGCGGGTGCGCATCGACAACGACGTGATCCTGCGCCACCTCACCACCGGCGTGCTGACCGTGGACGGCGCGGGGCGCATCGCCTTCCTCAACCCCGCCGCCCAGCAGGTGCTGGGGATCGGGTCGGGGGGGCGCGGCCGCACGCTCGCCGAGGCGCTGCCGCCGCGGCTCGACCCGCTGCGCGCGGCGGTCGAGCACACCATCGAGGACCGGACGCCGCGCGCCCGCCTCGAGCTGCTGGTCACCGGCGCGAGCGGCGCCGAGCAGCCGCTCGGGATCTCGACCAATCCGCTGGTCCACCTCGGCCAGGTCACCGGGGTGGTGGCGGTGTTCCAGGACCTCACCGAGGCGCGTGAGATGGAGCGCCGCGCGCGCCGCAACCAGACGCTCGCCGAGGTCGGGGCGCTGGCGGCCGGGATCGCGCACGAGCTGCGCAACGGCCTCAAGCCGATCAGCGGGTCGATCGAATTCCTGCAGCGCGAGCTCAAACCCCGCGGCGAGAGCGCCGTGCTCATGGACCTGATCGGGGTGGAGTGCAACCGGCTCAACCGCTTCATCACCGATCTGCTCAACTACTCGCGCGAGCGGGACCTGGCGCCCGAGCCGATCGAGATCGGCGAGCACCTGGCCGAGCTGTGCGAGGGACTGAGCCGCGATCCGGGACGTCCGTCGGGCGTGACGGTGAGCTGCGAGCCGGGCCCGCCCGGCGTACGGGTGCGGGGCGATCGCGAGCAGCTGCGCCAGGTGTGGCTCAACCTCTCGAACAACGCCTTCGAGGCGATGCCGGAGGGCGGCACGCTGAGCCTGCGCTGGCGCGACGAGGGCGGGGCCCGGATCGTCATCGAGTTCGAGGACAGCGGTCCCGGCATACCGCCCGAGGACGTGGCGCACGTCGGACGCCCGTTTTTCACCACCAAGGAGAAGGGAACCGGTCTGGGGATCGCGATCGCGCAGCGCATCGTCGAGCGTCATGGCGGCGTGCTGTCGTTCGACTCCCGTCCCGGAGAAGGCACCATCGCACGAGTGGCCCTGCCACGCGCCGAGCAGCCGGCGGCGCTGGCGGCCTGACGCTTCCACCGCGCTTGGAGAATCGAGGTGAGCCCGATGTCCGCTGAGAAGATCCTGGTCGTCGACGACGAGCAGAGCATGACCCAGTTCCTGGGGATCGTGCTGCGAAAGGAGGGTTACCAGGTCACGACAGTCAACAGCGGCCGGGACGCCCTCGAACGGGTGAAGGCCGAGGCCTTCGATGCCGTCATCACCGACATCAAGATGCCCGGGATGGACGGCATCCAGCTGCTGCAGAGCATCCGGCGCCACGACCCGACCCTGCCGGTGGTCATCATGACCGCCTACGCCTCGCAGCAGTCGGCGATCGACGCGGTCAACCTGGGCGCGTTCCAGTACCTGATCAAGAACGCCAAGAACGACGAGATCAAGCTGGTGGTGCGCAACGCGCTCGAGATCCGCAAGGTGCGGAGCGAGAACGTCTATCTCAAGCGCGAGCTCAAGCGCGGCCACGAAGAGAAGATCATCATCGGCTCCTCCGAGGAGATGGTGCGGGTCTTCAAGATGGTCGAGAAGGTCGCGGACAGCGAGGCGACCATCATGATCCAGGGCGAGAGCGGCACTGGCAAGGAGCTGATCGCCCGCGAGATCCACTACCGCAGCCGCCGCGCCCAGGGACCGTTCGTCAGCATCAACTGCGGCGCGATTCCGCGCGACCTGCTGGAGAGCAACCTGTTCGGGCACGTCAAGGGCTCGTTCACCGGCGCCGTGCGCGACTCGGCGGGCCTGTTCCAGGTCGCCGAGGGCGGCACCTTCTTCCTCGACGAGGTGGGCGAGACCCCGGTGGCCACCCAGGTCAAGCTGCTGCGCGCGCTCCAGGAGCGCGAGATCATCCCGGTGGGCGGCACCCAGTCGATCAAGATCGATTGCCGCCTGGTGGCGGCGACCAACGCCGATCTCGAGCGCGAGGTCGCCGAGGGCCGGTTCCGCGCCGATCTGTTCTACCGCCTCAACGTCATCCCGATCCGGCTGCCGTCGCTGCGCCAGCGGCGCGACGACATTCCGCTGCTGGTCGACCACTTCCTCAAGCGCTTCGCCCAGAACAATCCGGCCAAGACGGTGAGCAAGGAGGCGATGGAGCTGCTGATGAAGTACGACTGGCCCGGCAACGTGCGCGAGCTCGAGAACGTCATGGAGCGCGCACTGATCCTCGACGAGGGCGGCGTCATCGAGCCCGGCGACCTGCCCGACAAGATCCGTTTCGGCCAGTCCCACCGCGGCAGCCTGGTGATCGATTCGCCGACGCTGACGCTCGAGGAGCTGGAGAAGGAGTACATCCTCAAGGTGCTCAACTACACCCGCTGGCAGAAGAAGCGCACCAGCGACATCCTGGGGATCAACGCCTCGACGCTGTATCGCAAGCTGATCGCCTACGGGGTCGAGAAGTCACCGGAGCGCGACGAGGAGGCGGGCGGTCTCGAGGGGCGGCGCGACGACGAGCCGCAGGCCGACGCGGCCTAGCTGTGAAGTCCAGACCCGTTGTTCACTCCCCGAGCTTCAGTCGGCTGAAGGGTGATCTCGACCCCAGACTACCGTGAGGCCGCACGTGGTTGTAGTAGCGCAACCAGGGGCGCAGGGCTCGGATCCGGAGGCTCGAGCTGCGGTACGGCAGGACGTAGGCCCACTCGCGCAGCAGGGTCTGGATGAAGCGCTCGGCCTTACCGTTGGTGCACGGTCGATAGGGGCGGGTGCGCAGATGCCGCAGCCGCAAGGCGGCGCAGGCGGCGGTGAACCGGCGCGCAACGTAGCCCGAGCCGTTGTCCGTCATGACCCGCTCCACCCGCACGCCGAGACGTCCGAACCAGGCGAAGGTCCGGCGCAGGAAGCCGACGCTGGTCGAGCCGGTCTCATCCCGCAGCACCTCCACGTAGGCGAGCCGCGAGGCGTCGTCGATGGCCACATGGACGTACTCCCAGCCTGCGCCCCGGCACTTGCGGCTCCGATCTCCCGTGATGCGATGACCGATCAGCCCGGCGATGCGACCCAGTTTCTTCACGTCCAGATGGACCAGCTCGCCGGGCCGCTCGCGTTGATAGCGCCGTACCGGTTCGGCCGGCGGGAGACCCCGCAGCCGCGCCAACCCGGCGCGCTGGAGGACCAGGGCGACCGTCGAGCGCGGCCGCTGCAACTGGGCGGCGATCCGCGCCCCGGTCATCCGGGCCTGCCGCAGTTCCACGATCAACTGTCGCCACTCCGCCGGCGTGGCGCGCGGCATCCGCTGGGGCCGCGAACTGCGGTCCGTCAGCCCCGAAACGCCCCGCTCCCGGTAGCGCCGCAGCCACTTGAACGCGCTGCGTCGGCTCAGCCCCGCGGCCGCCGCCGCTTGGCTCACCGACCATCCCTGCTCCCTGATCCGCTGCACCAGCAGCCCTCGACTTGCCGGGCAGCTTCGTGCTCCACTGTGGGCGTTCATCCGGGGCTCCTCCCTGTTGGGTTGGAATGGCTTCGACACCACCCAACTTCCAACAGAAGGGCCCCGGTTGAACAGAGGACCTCAGTGAACAACCTCTTTGGACTTCACACCTAGATCGTGCGGAGCGGGCCCGCCGCAGGCTGGCGGGCGTCGGGCCGCGCGCCGGCGACCCCGGTCAGGGACCCGGACCAGCGCTCCAGCTCGGTCGCGAGCGGCCCGGCGACCGCACCGGGGTCCCGGCCGGCGCCGTTGTCGACGTGGATCACGCGCGGTCCCCTGCCCCGCCCGCTGACCTTCATCAGCACATCGACGACCTCGTCGAGGAGCCCGGATCCATGGCGGACGGCCTGGCCGTCGGCGCGATCCCAGCGATCCGCACGGCTCTCGTGTCCGCCGCGCGCCCCGAGACGTTGCGCCACCGCCTCGGCCTCGGCGTCGACGATCACCACTACATCGGGCAACGCGAGGGCCGAGGCGAGCTCGCGACCGAGGCGCGGGATCGTGCCGGGCCGGCCTTCCAGCCCGACCGACCACAGGGCCTGGTAGATGCCCTCGTCGAGCAGATGGACCGCGCCGGAGGTCCGGCTCGAGCGCAGCACCGCGCACTGCATCAGCCAGTTGAAGGCGACCCGGGCCAGCACCGGCATCGAGGGCTGCCCGGTGCCGCGGATCGCGCGCAGCGCTCGCAGCGCGTCGCCGGGGTGGGCGACCATCTCGCCCGCGACACGCAGCGACTTGGCGGCGACACCGGCCACGGTCGCACCGCGGCTCGAACGATCGCTGAGGGCGCGCACCGGTTCCGCGACCGCCACGCCGCGGCCCGCCAGGTGCTCGGCGACCCTGCGGGACACCGCGCTCTTGCCCGCGCCCGGCATCCCCACGAACTCCACCGCCAGCGAGCCGCGTCTCGCGCTCACAGCACCGCCCAGACCGCGCGCTGGGCTTCCAGCAGCACCGATTCCCATGGACGATCGCCGCTCAGCTCGACCACGCGCGTGCCGGCGGGGTATCGGAAACGCTCCAGCGCCGCGTTGCGGCGCACGATCTCCTCGGGGTGCATGTCCGGCTTGCGACGAATCGCGACCTCGGGGGAGACGCGAAGCTTGACCACGAGCCGCGGGGGATCCGTTTCGGCGCGCACATAGGGAATGGATTCCCACGCGGCCAGCGCCCGCAGGAGGCGCGAAGGACTGCGGCTCCACACCGCCAGGAGCGGGCCGTCGTTGAAACCCATCACCTGGTTCTGCGGATAGCGGTCGCACACGATGACGATCCCGCGGTCGCGCGCGCGCCGCGCGCGCCGCAGCGTCTGGCGCTTTTCGAGCGCCAGCACCAGGGCCCACACCGCGCGCGCGAGCCCGGGCCTGGCGCCGCGGCCGGCGCCGGAGTCGGCGCCACGGGCCGCGCCGCCGCCGGCGGGCCCGGTGGCGGGTGGCTTCGCGGGCCGCAGCCTTCGCACCAGCCGCAGGGCGAGCTTGAGCGGCCACCTGGCGATCGAGCTCGGTCCGTCGCCGCTCCCGAAGTAGACCACGCGGGCGTCGAGCTTCCAGCGCAGCCAGCTCGCGATCTCCGTGGTGAGCCGGCTCTTGCCCGCGCCGTCCGGCCCCAGAAAGGCGATCAGCGCTCCGCCGCGCGGGTCGGTGCGCGACAGCGGGCCGGCCTGCGCCGGGAAACGACGGCCGAGCTTGACCCCCAGGGACTGGAGCCGGCGTCGCCACCGCCCGATCAGCGCGCGCCACGGTGTATACATCCGGTAGGTGCGCAGCACCGGCATCGCCACGCGGCGCAGGGCGCGCATGCGCGCGGGCGACGGGCCGTGCTCGAGCAGATCGCGAAGCGCCGGCTCGGACGAGGCCCCGAGCAGCGACCGGCCCAGCGCGACCACGCGATCGGCGTCCACGCGGCCGCGCAGCCACTGGAACTCGCGGGTCAGACCGCCGGGGACCGGGTCGCGCCCCGCCCAGGCGGCGAGCCGATCGCGCGTGCCGACCTTGAGGGTGTTGCGGGTGAGCAGGAACAGCAGCTCGATACCGGGCTCGGACACGAAGAAGCCGCTGTCCTCGTCGCGGCGCCGGGTTTCGAGCACCAGGTCTTCCCACGGGAAGCGGTGGCCCTTGAGGTGCGGCTCCCCGGTGGTGAGCTGGTGGTGCAGGTGAAGATGCACCAGGCGGCCGCTGGCCGCGTCCATGGCCAGGTAGTCCTCGACGCCGGGATAGTCCCCGCCCGGCGGCGCCGAGAACTTCCTGTATCCGGCTGCGGCGAGGACCGGGGTCAGCCGCGGCCCCGCGCCGGGATCGACCAGGACGTCGAGATCGGTGAGTCCGCGCACGCCCTGGTCGAGATGCCAGTTGCTCTTGAACTGGCAATAGCGGATGCCGGCGCGATCGAGCTGCTCCGCCAGCGTGCTCACCACCGCCAGCCCGCGCCGGGGCTGCGCGTCAGCGGATGAAGCGCCCGTGGTGCGGGCCGAGGCGCGGGCGGCCACGTCCGGCTGCGCCTCGGGTCTCACGTCGACGGCGAGCCGACCTGGAGGCCCGGGGCGGCGATCGCGCTGACGCCGTTTCCGGAGGCGGAAGCGGGAACACCGGCGTCGACCAGCTCGCGATGCCACAGCTCCAGCATCATCAGGGTCCAGATTTCGATGTGCCAGTTCCATCGGCCGGCGAGATGGTCGTCGAGCACCCGCTTCACGTAGGCGGGCGCGAAGTAGCCGCGCTCGAGCGCGCGCCGGCTCAGCAGCAGATCGCGGGCCATGTCCTCGAGCTCCCCACGCAGCCAGGCGTCGAGCGGGATGGTGAAGCCCATCTTGCGCCGGTCGAGGATCTCGCGGGGCAGGATCCCCCCCAGCGCGCGCTTGAGGATCCACTTGCTGCGGCCGCCGCGCAGCTTGAGCGACGAGGGCAGCCGCGCCGCGAACTCCATGAACGGATGGTCCAGGAAGGGGGAGCGCGCCTCGAGTGAGTAGGCCATGGTGGCGATGTCCACCTTGGTGAGCAGGCAGTCGGGCAGATACGTCGTGACGTCGGTGTACAGGATCTGGTCCAGGAAATCGGCGGCCGAGGCCTCCCGGTAGCGCGCGAACAGCAGATCGTGCGAGTCGATGCCCAGCACCCCGCGACGGAACTCCTCGCTGTACAGCGCCGCTTTCTCGCGTTCGCCGAAACGGGTCTGCCACCCGGCATTGCGCGCCTCGGGCGTCTGGCCGAGCTGGTTCGCGAACCGCTTGAGCCGCCAGCGCGGGTCGTGCGGGCTCGATCCGTGCGGCAGGGCCTCGAGCAGACGGCGCGCGGGGCCGCTGCCGAGCAGCCGCGTCGCCCCCCGCAGGCGGGTGGCGAGATTGTGGGCCATGTGGCGATCGTAGCCGGCGAAGTTCTCGTCCCCCGCGTCGCCATTGAGGATCACCGTGACGTGCTGGCGCGCGAGCTTCGAAAGGATGAAGGTCGGGATCGCCGAGTCGGCCGCGAACGGCTCATCGTAGGCGCGCACCAGCTGAGGCACCATGTCGACGATGTCGACGCTGGCCCGGAACTCGGTGTGCCGGGTGTGGAAGAGATCCGCGATGATCCGCGCGGCCGGCAGCTCGTCGTAGGCGTCCTCCGCGAAGCCGATCGAGAAGGTGCGCACCGGCTGGTTCATCTGGCGGCTCATCATGGCGACCACGGCGCTCGAGTCGATGCCTCCGCTCAGGAACGCGCCCACCGGCACGTCGCTGATGAGCCGGCAACGCACCGCGTCGTCCAGGCGCTCCAGCAGCTCATGCTCGAGGTCGCGGAGCTGCGCCGGGGTGCGCGCGTCGTGCTTGGGGGCGTGCTCGAGCTTCCAGTAGCGGTGGATTTCGGTGCGCCCGTCCTGGCACACCATGTAGTGGGCCGGCGGCAGCTTGCGCACCTCGGCGAAGGCGGACCGCGGCCCCGGAATGTACTGGTAGGTCAGGTAGTTGTGGATCGCGACCGGATCGACCTCGCGCCCGACCTCGGGATCCTGCAGCAGCCCCTTGATCTCCGACGCGAACGTCAATCCGTCGGCGCCGAGCCGGTAGCACAACGGCTTCACCCCCAGACGGTCGCGGGCCATGAACAGGAGCCGCCGCCGCGCATCCCAGATCGCGAACGCGAACATGCCGCGCAGCTGGCGCAGGCAGTCGGTGCCGCGCGCCTCGTAAAGCTTGAGCAGCACCTCGGTGTCGCTGCGCGATCGGAACGAAACCCCCGCCTGCTCCAGCTCCCGCCGCAGCTCGGGGAAGTTGTAGATCTCGCCGTTGAACGTGATCCATACCGACCCGTCGTCGTTCGACATCGGCTGGTGGCCGAGCGGGCTCAGGTCGATGATGCTGAGCCGGCGATGTCCGAGGCCCACCGGGCCGCGGGTGAAGATCCCCGCGTCGTCGGGACCACGATGGGACATCGCGTCACACATCCGGCGCAGCAATGATTCATCGACGGGCCGCAGCGGGTCGAAGTAAAGTTTTCCGGCGATTCCGCACATGGTGCTCTCCCGGGCCTCGAACGAGGACGCGCGACGGCGTCCTACCTCACGACCACCAAACGGCCGGACGCGCGCTCCGCGCCGGCCTGGATCTCGTACAGATACACCCCGGAGCGCAGCGCGACGCCGTCGTCGTCGTGCGCATCCAGGCTCACCACGTTCCGGCCAGCGCTCCCCATCGGCAGATCCCGCAGCGAGCGCACGAGCCGCGATTCGATGTCGTACAGGCGGATGTGCACCGGGCCCGGCCGCGAGAGCGTAAAGGCGAGGGTCGCGCTGCCGCGTATCGGATTGGGCGTCAGGTCGGCGGCCAGGCCGCGCGGCGGCGCCACGCTGCTTGCGAGCGCGCTCGAGCGCGCCGCGGCCGGCCACGACGCCCCGACGTGGCCGCCGTCGCGGTTGCCGTCCGGCTCCGGCTCGGTCGGCACCCGCCGCTCGCGGCGGATCGTTCCCGACGCGCCCGGCTGGTACTCGAGCGCGCCGCGATCGGCGTACGCCACGGGGCCGAGCCCGCTGTTCGGGGTGTACGGGTCATCGCGGCGTGGCTGGCCCTCGGCGTCGGTCAGGGGCCAGTAGGCAACGCCCGAGTTGGCGTTGTCGATCGCCGACGAGCCGGCCTGCAGGTGGAAGTCGCCCGCGTCCGGATCCGCGAAGCGGGGGTCGCCCTGGATGCTGCGCGTGTCCTGACCGGTCGCCGCGACGAAATCCGACAGCGCCGTGTAGCGCGCCCCGTTGAAGATCACCACTGCCCGGCCGGCCAGGTTCCACAACACGTTGTCGTCGGAGGTGAACCCGGTGGTCGAGCTCGGATCGACCTCCAGTTCCGCGTAGAAGCCGGCCACGGTGTTGTTGTTGGAGGCGATGCAGTCGTTGAGCGTGATGCCGCTGGCCCCGCCCTCGATCGCAAACCCGTTCCACGCGTTGCCCCACGAGACGTCACCGACGTGATGGTTCCCGGTGCAGGTGATGTCCTCGATCCCCTGATGGGCGTTGCTCCATGACTGGTTCTGGATCAGGACGTCGTAGTCCGCGCCCTTGGACATGAAGATGCCGTTGTAGGCGTTGTCGTGGACCAGGTTGCCCTGAATCAGGTTTCCCGGCGCCCCGAAGTCGTAGATGCCGTTCGCCTGATCCGCCGTCAGGTTGTGGAACGACTGGTTGTTCAAGATGCTGCAATTCGTGCTCCCCGCGGTCAGACCGATGCCGCTCCACAGGTTGTCGGAGGCGACGCAGGAGGTCACCGCGACCAGACTGGAGTTGTCCACCTGGATGCCGTAGTTGCTTTCGAACGTGGCGGAGCCGTTCGACACGGTGACCTGGCTCGACGCGCCGTCGATCTCGAAGCCGCTCCACTCGCAATGGGGGGTCATGAACCCGTCGATCACCACCCAGGAGCAGCCCGTGACATGGAAGGCGAAGAGCCGGTGCCCCACCAGGATCTGATGCAGCCCGGGGTTGTCTCCGCCCAGGTTCACGTACAGGCCCTGACCCGAGACCCACGTGAAGGCCTTCACCGGCAGCGCGTTCGGGGCGGCCGTGGACGGGGTGAGCCGCGCGCCGTCGGCGAACGCCTGCTTGGGACTCCAGGTCACGCCGGCGGCTCGATACACGGTTCCCGAGTACGGCGCCCACTTCGCGGGGCCGGAAAAGTCGTCCGAACCGTCGACCACCACCGGCGTGAGGGGGGCGCCCTCTGCCTGCAGCGTGATCGGGCTCGCGGACGTCCCGGAGGCCGAAAGGCTGACCTGCTCCCGATAGACGCCGGGCATCACGATGATGGTCGTCCCGGGGAGGTGCTGCGCCGTCAGCGCCGCCGAGATGGTGCAGTAGGGCGTGGCCTGCGACCCGGGGCCGGTGTCGGAGCACGCCGGGCTGCCGTTGTTCACGTAGAAGATGGCGCCCGCCGCGGGCGCCGCCGCGGCGAGGATCGCGCCCAGCGCGAACGGCGGCCCGAGCGGTGTCATGGCCGACGCACGGCCCGCCGAAGCAGAGCCGCCCCCTGGAAGCCGAATGAAGCCCCGAGGTGACGGAAGGTCTGCGTCTCCTGCTCCGAGAAGGTCCCGAGGAGGAACAGCAGCGCGACGTAGACGATGCCGCCGAGCCCGGCGAGCGCCACCAGGTTCCAGCCCGGCAGGGCCGCCACCAGCAGACCCATGCCGAGGGCGGCGAGCAGGGGTCTCACGGCCGCCGCCGCCTGCTCCCGCACGCCCACGTGGCCGCTCAGCGCGACCAGGCAGATCGTCGAGATCGTCACCTCCGCTCCCAGCATCGCGCTGCAGGCCCCGAGGAATCCGAAGCGCGGGACCAGGAACACGCACAGGGCGAGGTTGACCACGATCCCCCACAGGATCGCGCGCAGGTAGTAGCGTTGCCGGTTGAGGGCCGCGAGCAGGTAACGGAAGGCGAGATTGAGGAACATCACGGTCAGGCCGAGGCTCAGGAGCTGCAGCCCCGCGGCGGCCGGCTCGAACGTGCGTCCCCGGAACAGGATCGCCACCACCGGCCGCGACAGCAGGAACAGGCCGACCGAGAGCGGCAGGGCCGTCAGCGCCTGCCACTTGAAGTTGAGAACCAGATCGCGACGCAGATCCTCGCGGGCGCCGTGAGAATCGCGGGCGACGATCGGCAGGATGGCGATGCCGATCACGTTGGCGACGAAGTTGAGCGGCTGCGACAGCATGAGGGCGACGTTGAAGTAGCCCACGTCGGCCGGCGTCGCCAGCATCTTGAGCATCAGGAGGCCGATGCGCCCGTACAACACGGTGCCGAACATCGCGATGCCGAAGGGCAGCCCATCGGCCAGCAGTCGCCGGAGACGCGCCCACTGGGGATGGAACTCCGGACGCCCGAAGCGCCGTACCAGGATGATGGCGCCCAGCGTGAGCCGCACCGCGAAGGCGAGGGTCGCGGCGCCCAGGAACTCCGGCAGCCCGGCCCGGGTCAGAACCGCGAGGCCGAGCAGCGGCAGCCACACCAGCTGGCTGATGACCAGCAGCAGGGCCTCGAGGTGCAGGCGCTCGCGGGCCCGGAACATCCAGATCGAGGGATCCTGGCCGGGATCGATCAGCCCGGTCGCCGCCACCAGGCTGACGAGTGCGGCGCGGCCGGGATCGAGCAGCGTCCAGGCGACGCTCAGCACCACGGCCAGAAGGAGGCCGGAAACGGCGGCCTTGGCGAGCAGCGCGTCGCCCATCAGCCGCGGCGCGACCGAGCGGTCGCGGGCCACCTCGCGCGTGACGATGATCCCGATCCCGACGTCGCTGGCGCTCGCGAACAGTGGAATGAGCGCGTAGTAGAAGGCGTAGTCGCCGTAACCGTGCGGCCCCAGTGCGTTGCCGAGCAGGGCCATGGCGGCCACGTTGAGCAGCGAGTAGACGACCTGCCCCGCCATCAGGGCCAGCGCGTTGCGTCCCACGCGCAGCCCCTTCGGGGTGTCGACCGGCTCTTCAGCGCTGGGCGCGAACTCGCGTGCCAAGGAGGCCATCGCGTTGGGTCCCGGGGACAGGGTGGGCCGGAGCGGGCCGACGGTGCGCGCTCAGGCGGGAATGGTACAGCTCACGCAACTCCTCCACGATCCGCCGCTCGTCGAACTCCTGGAGCGCCACCGCTCGACCCTGCGCTCCGTGCCGTGCGCGCAGTGCCGGATCGCCGATCTCGGTCGCCAGCGCCGAGGCCAGCCCCTCCGCATCCCCTACCTCGACACCCAGCCCGGTCTCCCCATAGCGTACCACCTCCCGGGTGCCCGGCACCCGGGTCGCGACCACCGGCAGGCCCATCGCCATCGCCTCGATGGCGGCCCGCGGCAGGCCCTCCTTGAGCGAGGTGAGCACGGCGATATCGGTCTCGGCGAGCAGCTCGGGGATGTCGGTCCGGTAGCCCAGGAACTCGACCTCACGCTCGATTCCGGTCCGGCGGCACTGCTCCAGGTACCGGTCACGGAGCGGGCCGTCCCCGACCAGGAGCAGGCGGAAGGGCGTTCCGCCGCGCTTGAGGATCGCGGCGGCCTCGAGCAGCATGCCGTGATTCTTGACCGGCTCGAAGCGCGCCACGCAGATGATGGTCGGCACCGCGCCGGCTCGCGGCCCGCTCGCCGGCGGCCGGAAACGCGTCAGGTCGATCCCATTGCCGATGTGGTGCCGGCGCCCGGCCGGGCCGAGCCCGAAGCGCTCGGCCTGCTCGAGGTCGCTCCGGCTCTGGGTCAGCAGGGTGTCCGTGACCCGCCCGCATAGGCCCTCCACCGCGAGGTACGGGATGCGAGCCGCCCACGGCGTGGCCTCGTGGAAATGGAATCCGTGGGCGGTGTGGATGATCACCGGCACGCCGGCCAGCCGCCCCGCCAGGCGCCCGATCAGCCCGGGGATGGCACAGTGCGTGTGGACCACGTCCGCCTGGGTGTGACGCAAGTAGGCGGCAATCTGGGCGAGCGCGACCGCGAGCTTCCACGGATGCAGATTGCGCGGCACGTCCACGGTGTGCACCGGGATGCCCAGGGCGCGCAGCGCCTCGATCCGCGGTCCGTCCGCGCACACGATATGGTTGTCGATGCCCTGCGCCCGCATGGCGAGCACGCGCTCCCGGAGCAGGGTGTCCGCCGACGTGCTGGCGTTGATGATGTCGACCACCCGCATGGGGCGCTCCGGCTCCCGTGCCGCTCGTTCAGCCATCGCTCACGCCTCCCGCGTCGCGAGCCGGGCCTTGGCCCAGCGCGCATCGCGCACCGCGGGAGCGGGCGCCGGCTCCTTCGCCGCCGGCGCCGGAGCGCACAACGTGGTGAGGATGGCGAAGAAGAACCAGAAGTGCCGGAAGTGGAGCTTTTCGATGACCAGCGAGTGGACGGAGCTGGCCGCCAGACCACCCACGCACGCGGCCCACAGAGCGGTCCCGACCTCGGGGTCGCCGAGCCGCTGGACGATCCGCGCCCGCGCGCCAAGCACCATGGCGACCACCATGCCGAAGCCGATCAGCAGGCCGAGCAGCCCGAGCGGGCCGCGCTCGACCAGGAACGCCAGGTAGTCATCGTGAGCCTCCTTCGAGCCGAAGGACTCCGGCCGCTCGCGCTCGCCGATCTGAAGCTCCTGCTGGGAGCTCTGCTTGGGACCGATCCCGAACGGGTGCTTCGACATCATGTCCCCGAGACGGTGCCAGATCTGTTCACGCTGATCGTTGCTGTTCCCCATGCTGCCCATGTAGCTGTGAGCCTCGATCTGCCGCACCACCTGATCTCCCAGCCCGAACTCCGCGTGTGCCCAGGTGGCCGCGATCACCGCCGCGACACCGAACATGAGCACCCCCGACAGCTGGTCGCGACGCACGCCCCCGGTCCACGCCCACGCCACCGCCCAGGTCGCCAGGCCGGCGAGCAGCGACATGAGGCCGCCGTTCGACTTGGTCGTGACCATCCCCAGCACGATCAGCGCGAACGCGGGCGCCAGCAGCCACCACCGCACCTCGCGCGCCAGCCCCAGCAGCACGAAGATGCTCACCATCATGTAATCGGCCAGCATGTTGGGGTTGGTGAACGTCCCCACCGCCCGGAAGCGGCGGCGGTCGACCAGCACCTCATGCAGCGAGAGGTGCTGGACGGCGATCGCCTGGACGACGATGAACACGGTCTCCAGGCACGCCACCCACACCCAGGCCTTCCGCACGCCGAGCAACGATCCGCGCGGCTCGAGCAGGGTCACCAGCGCCACGAACCACAGGTACAGGTAGGCGTCCTTGACCAGCGCCAGCACGCCGTAGGACACCGATGCGGCGGCGCTCATCGCCAGCACGCTGCCCATCAGTGCGACGAACACCGGCAGCGCGAACGGGAACCGGATCGGGAGGCGGCCCGCCAGCACGGCGACGAAGAAGATCGCCAGGGCCAGGAAGTTGATCGGGTCCACCAGGATCAGCTGGCTCGGCCCGGTCGGATTGATGACCGGAATCAGCGCCAGGGCCAGGATCAGGTAGAAACTCCAGCCGCGCCCCAGCCAGCGCCGCTCGCTCACCGCCTCGAGCGGCTCCCGGGCCGCAAGGCTCGCCGTCGAACTCGTCATCACGCTCCCTGTATCAACGGGCCGACAGCCGGGGCGCGGCCGGCATCGCGACGCCGGCGTCCGCGAGCGAGCGCGCGGACTCGATCATCTCCATCAGACGCTGCCGCTCCCCCACCCGGTGTCCCTGGACCTGGGTGTCGGGCTCGCCGTTCCCCTTGCCGTTCGCCAGGCCGTTCCCGAGGCCGTTGCCGAGGCCGTTGCGGTCGGTGGCGATGAGGATGCGCGGGTGCACGGTCTTGCAGATGGTCTCGTGGTCGTTGAACAGCTTCTCGAACAACCGTTCGCCGGGCCGCAGGCCGGTGATGACGATGGGGATGTCCCGGTCGGGCTCGAGTCCATACTGACGGATCAGGGAGTGGGCGAGGTCGAGGATGCGCACCGGCTTCCCCATGTCGAGGACGAACACCTCGCCTCCCTTGCCGATCGTGACGGCCTGGAGGATGAGGTGCACCGCCTCGGGCACGGTCATGAACCAGCGCGTCACCCCCGGGTGGGTGACGGTGATCGGCAGGCGGCGCTCGATCTGGCTGCGGAAGATCGGAATGACACTGCCGCTGCTATCGAGCACGTTGCCGAATCGCACGATGTGGAACCGGGTCTGCGAGTGGGCGGCGGTCTCCATGATGGTCAGCTCGGCCAGGCGCTTGGTGGCCCCCATGACACTGACCGGCTCGACCGCCTTGTCGGTCGAGATGAGCACGAATGACTCCACCCCGTGCCGCCGCGCCGCCTCGGCCACGGTCGCGGTGCCGCGCACGTTGGTCTTGATGGCCTCGTAGGGGTTCTTCTCCATCATCGGGACGTGTTTGTAGGCCGCGGCGTGGAACACGATCTCCGGCCGGGCGCCGCCGAACACCTGGTTGACGCGCTCGGCATCGCAGATGTCGCCGATCACCGCGTCGATGCGCAGACCCTCGTAGGCGGCGCGCAGCTCGCGCTCGATGTGGAACAGACTCTCCTCGTGCTTCTCGAACAGCACCAGCCGTGACGGCGCGCATCTCGCGATCTGGTCCGAGATCTCGGATCCGATCGTGCCGCCGGCGCCGGTCACCAGGATGCGACGGCCGGTAAAGTGACCGTTGGTAGCGTTCAGATCGATCGGGATCGGGTCGCGGAACAGGAAGTCGTCGGCCTCGGGCAGGTCGAGGCTGGTGGCGTGACCGTTGCCGCCGACCAGGTCCTTGTCGTCCCGCAGCACCCTGACCGGCCGGCCCGCGGCGCGGCAGCGATGGATCACGTCCTTGCGCAGCTCGGCGGGAATCGCCGACGCCACCACCAGGATCTCGTCGGGCTCGCGGGCGTGCAGGATCTCGGTAAGGTGCTCAAAGGTGCCGATGATCTGGGCGTCGTGGATCCGGAGCCCGGTCTTCGCCGGATCGGCGCCCACCAGGCCTTCGACGCGCGACGCCGGCCCGGTGAGGCTGCGCACCACCCGGTCGGCGGAATCATCGACGCCCACCACCAGCACGCGGCGGGCCCGGACGGTGCGGCCGCGCAGCTCGTGGTGGGTGCGCCGCGCGATCCGCAGCGCGGCCAGGCCCGCCACGTACAGCATCGCGTCGAGCACCAGGATCGAGCCCGGGTAGCCCCGCGTGCCGGGGAACATCGACACCAGCGCGCCGAAGCTGATGGTGCCGAGCAGCACCGCGGTCACCAGCCGGCGCAGGTCGGGAAGCCCGACGTACTGCCACACGTCGCGGTGCAGCCCGAAGGCCAGCAGCCAGGCGGCGCGCACCAGCAGCAGCAGCGGCAGGGTCTCCAGCACCAGGCGGGCCACATTCGCGGGCGGTGTGCCATCGAAGCGGACCAGGAGCGCCACCACCAGGGCGATGGCCGCGAGCCCGCACTGCACCACCATGGCGATCGCGTTGCGACGCCGCGCCGCGAGCTGGAAGACGCGCTCGATCAGGTCGGCGGGATAGAAGAGCAGGACCAGGGTCTCGAGCACCAGGCCGAGGTCGTGCCAGTACGATCCGCGCGCGATGCTGGCCTTCGCGAGCCGGATCTTCTCGGGCAGGACCGAGCGCACGTAGATCTCCTCGGTGTTGCCGTTGCCGTTGAGCAGCTCGGACTCGTGGCGGAAAGCCATCGAGGCCAGATCGGTGACCCCCGGGCGCACGTGGAGGATGTCGCGATAATCGTCGTGGAACATCTGCACGTAGCGGCCGACCTCGGGACGCGGGCCGACCAGGCTCATGTCACCGCGCAGGACGTTGTAGAGCTGCGGCAGCTCGTCGAGCTTGGTATGGCGCAGGAAGCGGCCGAGACGGGTGACACGCGGATCGTTGTGAGCGGTCACACGCGGGCCGATGGTATCCGCGCCCACCTTCATGGTGCGGAACTTGTGCAAGCGGAACGGGCGGAACCCGAGCCCGATGCGCTCCTGCTGGTACAGCACCGGCACCCCGTCCATCAGCAGCACCGCCAGCGCCACCACCGCCAGCAGCGGGGACAGCATGATGATCCCGGCTGCCGCGACGACGATGTCGACCACACGTTTCATCTCTGGTGACCCTCCGCCAGGCTCCGGACGGCCCCGATGACGTCCTGCACGTCGTCGTCCGACATCTTGGGATAGAGCGGCAGCGACACGATGCGCTGGAAGGCGGCGTAGGCGATGGGGAAGTCCTCGGGCCGGTAGCCGTACTTGTCCCGGTAATAGGGATGGACGTGGAGCGGGATGAAGTGGACCGAGACCCCGATGTTCATCGCCACCAGCCGGCGGATGAACTCGTCACGGTCGATGGTGAGCGCCTCCGGCACCACCTGGACCACGTACAGGTGCCAGGCATGCCCGCCTTCGTCGCGCACCACCGGGGTCCTCACGCCGCGCACCCCGGACAGGCCGGCGGTATAGGCGCGCGCGATCTCCAGGCGCCGGGCGTGGAAGGCATCGGCGCGCGCCAGCTGCGCGATCCCGATCGAGGCGGCGATATCGGTGAGGTTGTACTTGAAGCCGGCGGCGAGAATGTCGTAGGACCATGAGCCGTTCTGGGCGTAGCGCTTCCAGGCGTCGCGGCTCATGCCATGGAGGTGCATGATCCGCATGCGCGCCGCGTAGTCCTCGCGGTCGGTCGTCACCATGCCGCCCTCGCCGGTGGTGATGGTCTTGGTGGCGTAGAAGCTGAAGCAGGTGATGTCCCCCAGGGTCCCGACCAGCCGGCCCTTGACGCGGGCCGGCAGCGCATGCGCGGCATCCTCGACCACCGCGAGGTCATGGGCGCGCGCGACGGCCAGGATCGCCTCCATGTCGCACGGCTGGCCGGCGAAGTGCACCGGCACGATGGCGCGGGTGCGCGGCGTGATCGCCGCCGCGAGCCGGGTCGCGTCGAGATTGAGGGTCTCGGCCTCGCAGTCGACCAGCACCGGCCGCGCGCCGAGGTGCTCGATGACGGCCGCGGTGGCGGCGAACGTCATCGGCGACGTGATGACCTCATCGCCGGGCTGGACTCCCACCGCCTCGAGCCCCAGATGGAGCGCGGCCGTGCACGAGTTGACGGCCAGCGCGTGCGAACAGCCGATGTAGCGGGCAAAGTCCTGCTCGAATGCCTTGACCTTCTGCCCGCTGGTCAGCCAGCCCGACCGCAGGCAATCGACCACCGAGTCGATCTCCGCTTGGCCCAGGAGCGGCACGGAGAATTCGAGAAAGCGTGTTCTCAACCGGGTCTCCTCTAAAGTGCAGTTGTCGATCAATTGAAACGTCAGGCCGCGCCCGCGCGGGACGGCCCCGGGGGGCTACGCTCCCACTGCCGCCGCGCGCCCCAGCCCCTCGGCTTCGTTCAGGATCACGCCCAGCACCTGGGCGCCGTCCCGTTGCAGATCGCGTACCGCTTGCCGGATGGTGCCGGCGTCGACCTGATCGGCCCTCACGACCAGGAGCGTGCCGTCGAGCTGACCGGCCAGCGTGGTGGTGTGGCTCGACGTGCCGACGTCGGCGCCATCGACGAGGATGACGTCGAATACCCTCGCCAGCCGGTCGAGCAGCAGGCCCAGGGCCCGGGCGCGCGACGGATCGAGGAGCTCGGACGGCCGGGTCCCGCCCTGGAGGAGCTTGAGGCTGGGCACGCCGGTGTCAGTGAAGTACATGGGCAGCTGGCTGCCGAGGAAGGGCGACTTCAGGTAGTCGTACATGTTTCCCGTCACCAGCTCATCGATGCCGTGCTTCTCGGGCATTGCGGAGGAGCGGCCGGCAGTCACCGAGCGGTACGACTCCGCCGTTTCGGTGAACCGGCATGACGGCCGATGGAGGGTGATCAGTTCCCGCAGCGATCGTCCCGCCTGATCGAGCAGCGTCCGCGTCAGATTCCCGTCGGTCACCAGCTCGAGCGTGCGCAGCACCGCCCCCAGCGGCCGCCCGGTCTCCTCCTGGAGGCGCAGCGCGTCGTCCCGCTGGTTCGACGAGATCATCCCGGGGCGGAGCAGCAGCTCCCCGAGCGAGTCCGGGTTCCCGGGCACCCCGCTCGAGATGCTGGAGATGGATCCCCTGACGATGCGGATCGCGAATCTCTTGTTGCCCTCGGCGATGACCAGCTCGCCGGTCTTGGCCTGCGCGCGCAGGATCTCGAGCCAGTCGCCGAGCCCGAACTGGGCCGGATTCTCGCGGCCGAGATCGATGAAATAGAGGTCACCGAGCAGATCGGTCAGGCCCCGCTCCGCCGCCACGCCGAACGCATGATAGAGGTCGGAGTGGATCGGGTTCGCCTCGACCAGCAGCACGCTGTCGGTTCCCGAGCCAATCAGCGCCCGTCCCAGACCGGCCACGATCGATGACTTCCCCTCGGAAGGCCCGGCGCTCGTCACGAAGAGCCGCCGCAGACCCTTGGCCGTGAACTCGCGAACCCGGGTCGCGAGTGACTGCTCGTATTGTGAATCGATCACCATCGATTGCGTCCTTTCGTCGAACAACCGTCGATCAGTCGCGCTTCGGAACCACACCCAAGAGTGGCAGATCGAGAAGAGCTTCGACGTCCGTCGGGGTCCGGACGGTGCGACCGTTGGAGCCTCGCATCAGCACCTGGCCCGAGCCGACCAGCAGCCCGGTGAGCAGGCAGACCGCGAGGTTCAGTGCCTTCCGAGGCCGTACCGGATGCGGGGCCAGGGTGGCGGCATTCACGATCTCGATGCTGTGGCTGCGCATCAGCTCTTCGACGCGCGTCTGCTCGAGCCGGGTCACCAGCATCCCGTAGAGGTCTTTCTGTGCGCTCAGCTCGGTGTTGGACGCCGCCGCGTGCTCGGACTCCTGCTCGGCCGCCCGCAGCTGGCGCTCGTTGCGATCGCGCGACGCCAGGGCATCGGCCTCACGCGACTGGAGGATCGAGTACTCGAACCGCAGGTGAGAGAGCGTCCGCTTCTGCTCGGCGCGGAAGGCGTCCTGGAGCGCCGCCAGCTGCGACTCCAGCGCGACGATCCGGGGATGCTTCTCCTTATAGACCTGGCGGGCCGCGGCCAGCTGCTGCCGGCAGGTCTCGAGGTCGTGCTGCACCGCACTGAGCGCCCCGTCGTCGGCGGCGGTCACGCCGCGGACGTCGGTCGACGCCGGGTCGGCCGCCGCGATCTTGTCCAGGCGGGCCCCGAGCTCGACGCGATCGGAGTGGATCTTGAGGTACTCGGCGTTGAGCTCGACGGCCGCGTCACTCAGGGTGCGCGTCCGCGCCTGCAGCACCGCCGGGCCATCGGAGGTCTCGGCGCTTTCGAACTTCTGCCGCAGCTCCTCGATCTGGCTCTTGAGGTCCACCAGACCACTGGTGTCCGCGTCGGCCATGCGCCGGGTCTGATCGTCGACGAAGCGCTGGGCGAGCCGATCGGCGATGGTGGTGGCCGCCTGCGGATCGTGGTGCTCGACGCGAATGTCCACCAGACGCGTGTCGTTCACCGGGTCGACCGAGACGATGGTCTGCAGCCAGTCGACCTGGGACTGGAGCGTGCTGCCGACGATCGGCAGCGCCGGGCCCTTGGGCTTCACGGCCGCCGTCGCTGCCCCCACCAGTCTCGCCGACAGACTCTGGGGCTCCGACACCGGATTCGGGAGGCTCTGGATCCATCCCAGGGGCTCGAACTCGGTGGCGATCTCACCCAGCAGGCGACGGTCCTTGATGCGCTCCGCGGCGGTGTACATCGTGAGGTTCTCGGACTGGTAGCTGGCGCTCGGCATCGTCTGCCCGGTCAGCGGTGAGCGATCCGGAGGCTTCCGGATCTCGAGGCGCACCGTCGCGCGGTAGACCGGCGGCAGCACCACGTTGAGCGTTACTCCGAGCGCCGCGAACAATCCGGCCCACACCGCGATCGTCCGCCTGCCCCGCTTGAGGACGCCCATCAGAGCCTGGACATCCACGGCTTCAAACCTGTTCAAGCCACGCATCGATTCTCTACCCCCTCCCCTTTCAGAAGAGACGGTGCGGGATCTCCAGCCGATCTCCGCCCCGCAGTCGCACGTCTTCGGCCTTGCCGGCCTTTGCCTTCAATAGATCCACACTGATGAACCTGACCTTGCCGTCCTCGGCGCGTGCGATCCTCGCGTGGTGGGGGTCTGCGAAATCGGTGAACCCGCCCGCCAGTGCGCAGGCGCCCAGCAGGGTGGGTCCATCGCTCAGCAGGTACACGCCAGGGTGCCTCACTTCACCAAGCACGTAGATTTTGGCGCCGTGCTGCTTCACGGTCACCAGCACCTGGGGATTGACGAAATAGTCGCGCGCCAGGGCGTCGCGCAGCTTCGCCGCGATGTCGGCGGTGTCTCCCGAACCGATCGAGATGGAGCCGATGAGCGGACACGTGATCGCGCGGTCGGTCGACACCGTCGCGCTGAAGTCGTTCTGCTTCTCGCCACCGGCGTACACCTCGATCTGAAGCACGTCGCCGGGCTCGACGGTTTCGCACGCCGCCGGTCGCGGGCCCGCCACCATGGCGGCCATCATGCCCGCCGCCAGCAGCCACGCGACTGGGATCCGTATACGCATCGACACCACCTCACTCGTCGTTGCCGGTCGATCCATCACCGGTTGTCCGGTTCGGCCGCTCACTGGGTCAGCGTGCTGACCGCAGCGTTCAGCCGAAGTGTGCTGAAGGAGGGCACTCCCACCGTGCCACCCCCGGTTTGCTCGAAATATGCGCATCCGAGGCGCGCCGTCAGCCAGGGACGCAGACGCCTTGCTAGCCATCCCGAGGTCCGGACCAGCTGCGCCGGGGCGGCGGTGCCGGTCAGCGGGCGCAGGTCGACGTAGCTGGCCTCGAATCCGATCACGGTGGCGCGAGCCAGCGTGTCCTGAGCCCCGAGGCCCAGCCGGTGGGTGTACGTCGGGTCGCGGTAGTAGCCGCCCTCGACGTCGACCATGGACTCGCCGTCGAGCCAGATCCGACCAACGCCCACTCCGCGGCTCACCCGGCCGATGAGGGTGGGTGGAAACACCTGCTCGACCTGCCAGCGCATCGACACATCATATGGACCGCCCGCCGCCGTCTTGAGCTGCATGCCCGCCTCGGCGCCGGTCTGGCGGCTGGCGCCGGCGTAGCTCACCCCGGACACGCCGCCCTCCGCCTCGGCCGAGAGCCAGGCTCCGAGGCTCCGCCGAATGCCCGCCGCCGCGACATCGGACTCCACCGTCGTCACGGCGCCCGACACCAGGTCGCGCCCGCGCCAGTTGATGAACAGGTCGCTGGTGGCACGCTGGATGGGAAGCACTCGGAGCGCCCAGCCGTGTGAGGATGCGTCCTGGAGCAGAGGATCCTGATAGTGCCAGCCGCGTCCACTATAGGAAGCTTCGAAACGCCGGAGACTCGCCCCGACACTCCCTCCCCATTCCGTCACCTGCGACTGCATGTATGGAATCGGCTGATCGATGTCGAGCGCGTCCTTCGAGCGCACATATGAGCCACTCGCATCGATCTGGCCGCGCTCCGACCAGGTCTGGCCGAGCAACAGGTTGAGGTGGTCGGCGGTTTGCAGGGTGTTGCCGGGTCCGGTGACGACCGGCGCACCGGAGTAGAGATCGAATCGGCGCCGCGCCTCGAACCACACACGCGTGCGGTCGGTCCAGCGGTTGTACCTGAGAATGGGCTCGAGCGAATGACCCTGGAACTGAAGCGGCGCGGTGGGCTCGGCGCGATGCTCGTAGTAGGTGCTGCCCGCTTCGAGGCCCAGAGAAAGCGGTGACGCGATCACCGGTGTCGCGATCAGCGCGAGTATGCCCGCGACAATCGGCGATGCGTATGGGATCCGGTTCGATGCTCGCGACGACGATTTCGCGGCACCCCGGACCTGAGACGGCCAGTCCAAGTTGCTCTTCCGATTCGGCCCCGCCCCTGGGCTGATGTCCGATCCCTTGGCCCCGCCCCGCGGTGTTGGGCCTTGATAGCACGCGGGACCCTCATCTCTGAGGATTAGCAATTGACGTAATTCAATATAACGGACCCGAGCAATGCCTGCAACAAATTGGAAACGAGAAACTGGCGATCCTCCGGGGTTCGGATTCCCTTACGGTCGGCGAACGTCGCCTGGCGGATGATGACCACCCGCGCCGCGCGAAAGCCCAGCCTGGGTCAATCGAACCCAATAGAAGCCGGGACGGCGCCAGGAGAATCGATTCGTGCCGTTTGCACGAAACGCCGACATCGACCTGCTCGACCGTCCTGCCTGTAAGATCGATAAGCACGAGCCGGGCCGGGGCCGAGCCCGGCAGAGAGAAATCCACCAACGCGGAGGGTCCGCGCCGGACTCGGCGCAACATGTTGAATTCCCGTCGCAATCGTCTCCGGGTTCGGCTGAGCTGCCGACCAGGCGCTGTCCTCCGCCACACAGTCCTTAATATCGGACGGCGGTCCGCATCGCATTCCGCAGTCCTGGCCCCAAATGCTGGCGAAAATCACCCTCCTTTCGTCCCGGGATGGGACGGGATGGGCCTCGCGAGCCTGACCGCGAGATGCGGCTCGAGACATGGAAGACGGTCGACTCGTTAGTGCCACCTTTCAGGGGAGTTACGGCGCTCGTCCCGCAGCCACACTTCGACCCCATGGCCGATAGTGACTCCAGGGCAGGAGCGCCCTCCACCGATCACGTCCTCCTTGTTGTCGAACGGACCGAGGGCCACGCCGGCGTACTCGAGGGGAAGGATCCAGCCACTCGGCCGGTGTCTGAAGGAGCCGCAACAGAGCGATGGGTCGGCCCTGTGGTGGAGCTACAGCGCCAGGGTGGCTGGGTCGACGTCGTAGGCGGTGGGCGTCGCGAGTGGAATCGTTGCCGCTTCCGAACTTGACGACGACGTGCTTCCCCGTGGGCGAGATCTCGGACGTTAGGGTACGGCGGGTAAGGGGCCTGGCCATCACAGCCAGCGGTAATCATATTGGTCGCAGGTCGGACGTGGGCCCAGCTTTGGCATTTAGGTCGTGCCGTCCAGAATCACCGCACTCGGCGAGCCACCGAAGTGCTTTCTCGATTGCCAATAACGAGTTGTCGGAGCCCACGGCCTGGTGGGCGAGCCGAAGGTGGGGTCCAGGAAGCGGGAAAGGTACGGCGGCTTGGGAACCTGCGGGACCGCGAAGACGGCGCCGGGGAGGCTCGAGCCCCTAGGTAGCAGCCCCGCCGCCAGCAAGATCGTGGCGGG
>Ga0306926_10000894_pt1 | contig 28833 bp, 29 predicted proteins | sample flu12Cox44000178_FD_203759 | JGI IMG/M metagenome (GOLD analysis project Ga0306926, IMG submission 203759) | Lab enrichment of tropical soil microbial communities from Luquillo Experimental Forest, Puerto Rico - flux8day.12C.oxic.44.000.178 (v2)... | ecosystem: Environmental > Terrestrial >...
TCGGGCGCTGCGCTGCGCAAAGGCTCCGCGCCCGCCCGTCGCCCAACCCGACACCAGTGCGGTGTCATTTCAACTTTGCACAGCCGATGACATTTCAATCTTGCGCCGACACGACAGCCGCCCCCCGAGGTGCCACATCTGGTAGATGTTGGAACGGCTGGCACGGCAATCCGCAAAGGCGCGTGCTTATCTTAACCTCTTGTGTGGTAGAAACCCGGCATGACCGAAACCGACAAAGAAATGCTCATCCGCCAATACGCGGCCGGCGAGATCACCTGGCGGGCGCTGCGCGAACGCGGCTTCGACAACTACGTGCAGGTGCTTGGCGCGCTGGGCGAGTTGGGCTTACGGCCGCCAATTGCGCCCATGGAGGGGCCGAATGTCGATGCGCGCCAGCGCGGCCGTGCCATGCTCCGCAGAGCCTTGCCGGCGCATAGGTGACGAAACGCTATAGCCTCATCGTTACTGACACTTCGCCGCTCTTCACCCTAGCGCTTGCGGGATCGCTCGACGTTCTGTTGCGGCCCGGCATGCCGATCCGCATCCCGGATGCAGTGTACATCGAGGCAACGCGCGTTCACGGCGCACCAGGAGCCGAGCAAATCGTTGAATGGATCAACGCCCATCTGGACTCTGTGCAGATCGTCCCGACGGATACCGGCATCGACCAGCAGCGCCGTCTTGAAGAAGGGCGCAACACTCGCGGGCTCGGCGAACAGGCAGCCGTCGAAGCGCTTGACCGTTTTCTGCGCTCCGATCCGACCGCCGAGGCGCTGTTACTGTTCGAGGACACTGACATTCAAAGCCGCCGCGTGATCGTCGATGCGCGCGTCGGCGTCATCAGCACCGGCGACTTTCTGCGCGAGCTTGAAGCTGCCCGGCTCATCCAATCCACAGATTTCATCCTCGACGAAGCGGCGGCGCAGGGGCGCAATGTCGAACGACAGCGCCAGCCCGGCGAGGATTCCACTACGCGCGAGCGGTTGCGCGAGCAACTCGCGCGCGAAGCCAGCCAGGAGCAACCCACCAACAAGGCCGCGAAGAAAGCGGCGCTGGCGCGCAACCGCTCCGAAACCGAGCAGAGCATCCACCAGGGGCAAGAACCCGACCGCGACCGTGAACGATAAGATTTTTTCCGCCTCAGCAGCGCGGTTGCAGAAATCACACGAATTATGCAAAAAATTAGGATGCTGATAACAAAGGGCTTTTCCTTTGCATAAGTTGCCGCCATAAGTCGGGGATGAAATACGGCTACGCGCGGGTATCGCCCGGCGGGAAAAGCGAGAGCGTTGAGGCCCAAGCACCGCAACTGACCAAGGCCGGCTGCGAGAAGGTTTTCCGCGACGTGCATGTGAGCGGAGCCAAGACCAACCGTGCGCAGCTTCGCCACGTGATCGACCAGCTCGACGCCGGCGACGTGCTGATGGTGACGCGGCTTGACCGGCTGGGGCGATCCACCCGCGACCTGTTGAACACGCTTGCTGCGATCACCGACAGGAAAGCCGGGTTCCGCTCGCTCACCGACACATGCTGATCGTGCTTGGTGGGCTGGCGGAGTTCGAGCGCGATCCGCGCCCGCACCGCCGAAGGCCGGGCGCGGGCCGTGGCGCGGGGCGTAAAAATGGGGCGTCCGCCGAAGCTCACGCCCCACCAGCAGAAAGAAGCGATCAAGTGCCGCGATCAGGGCGAGGAAACGCTTGCCGACATCGCCCGCAGCTACAACGTCAGCGCGGCGACGATTTCCCGGCTCATGGCGTGATGATGGCTCCTATGAAGTGGTACAAAGATAGAAAATACCTCGTGGGAAGCATCCTTCTTCCTACTCTTCTGGCCGTCATCGGCTGGATATATGCAAATTCATCAAGCTCAGACTCGATCAGCAATGCCCCAAATAATGCAGGCATCATTACTCAAGGGCAATCGGGCAACAACGTTATAATCACGGCCCCGTCGCCGCCCGCGCCTTGCTGAGATTTGGTCGATGCCACGCACACATTCTTCTCTCCCGGCAGCGAACCGAAAACTACGTTATTCACGCCTTTGCCCAAGGACGACCTTAAGAAGCGCGTACAAACTACAGCGACCGAGTTACGGAATTTTGCATCTGATTATCGCAAAAAGATAATAGATCACTTGAAGGTATCACAGAGGAAGGACTTTACGTCGCAAAAGGCAGAGCTAGATGATCTTGAGAAGCAATCCACATTAGAGTTCCAGACAAAGATTTTACCACAGGCGAGGGAACTACACTTTGAATTGTTACGACGACTGAATTTACAGTGGCCCGTGTGCTCGACGTCCGGACTCTCAATAGAAGGATATAGGGCCATTGCTTTGGGCCTAATTGGCGCGGACGACGCAGGCCCAACCAATATAGCGAAGTATTTAGAGACACTCGTCAGCAGTCTGTCTTGACCGGCGTCAGCTCGCCCGCACACTGGTTGGCCCTCGCTGGGGGCCTGCAATCCTTGTGCTCGCCCCATTAGGGAATATTTGAAATCCCGCTCGCTCTCTCGGTTAGCTCCGGGATTGCGCCTCCGAGCAGCCGGCGCTTAAACAGCCTTAATCTCTCAACGTCGATATGCCCGCTTCGGGCGCCGGCCGTGCGCGTCACATGCCCGCCCGTATTCTGTTTACGACCGGTGCTCTTCGCAGATCTATAGTGCAGCGTAGCCTAGCTATGAGAGGAGTGGCCGTGCTCGCCAACATCCCCGCAACGCAGACCGTTATCGAGATCAAATCGCCCGGCGGGCCGGAGATGCTGGTGCCGGCGACCCGTCCGGTGCCGGAGCCGAAGGCTGGTGAGGTGTTGATCCGGATTGCCGGCGCCGGGGTCAACCGCGCCGATTGCTTGCAGCGCATGGGGCGCTATCCGATGCCGCCCGGCGCGCCCGATATTCCGGGTCTCGAATGCTCGGGCACGGTGGTCAAAATTGGTGACGGGGTCTCGCAGTGGCAGGTCGACGACCAAGTCTGCGCGCTGATGATCGGCGACGGCTACAGCGAATATGCCCCTGCGCCGGCGGCGCAATGTCTGCCGGTACCGGCGGGCGCCAGCCTCGTCGATGCCGGAGGGCTGCCGGAGACCTTCGCCACCGTGTGGACCAATGTCTTCGAGCGGATGCATCTCCAGGCGGGAGAGGTGTTTCTCGTGCAGGGCGGCACGAGCGGCATCGGCATCACTGCGATCCAGCTCGCCAAAGCCTTTGGCGCCAAGGTATTGGCGACGGCGGGGACCGACGAAAAATGCCGGGCCTGCCTCGATTATGGCGCCGATGTCGCGATCAATTACCGCACACAGGATTTTCTGCAAATCGGCAAGGAGTTCACCGGCGGCCGCGGGGTCGATGCGATCCTCGATATAGTCGGCGGCAACTACATCCCGCCGCAGCTCGAACTCTTGGCGCGCGAGGGCCGGCTGTGTTTTGTCGCGCTGATGCAGGGGGCCAAGGTCGAGGCCGATTTTGGGCTGATCCAGCGCAAGCACCTGACCGTCACCGGCTCGACCTTGCGCTCGCGCACGATCGAGCAGAAGGCGGGGATCATCGCCGCGTTAAAGGACAAGGTCTGGCCGCTCTGGGCGGCCGGAAAATTGCGGGTATTCACCTACCGGCAGTTTCCGCTCGTCGAGGCGGCGGAGGCGCACCGCCTGATGGAGTCGAGCCGCCACATCGGCAAGATTCTGCTGATGCCGTGAGAGCCGTCGCAGCGGCGATCAGCGCTGACCGAGATTGGTCATTGTCGGGAGATATTGTTGGGCCAGCTGTGGCGTCATCGTCAGCACGACAAAGCTCCAGCCGCCGGCTGTCGAGCCCTCTTCCCAGTTGGGGACCGCTTCCACCTGAAGATAGGTCTGCATCCCCGGCGCGAGCTGGAGCCGGTCGCTCTCGCCAGCCGGAGTGCCATAGGCCTGGACCTTGAACTTCCAGGGTCCGGGCGGGAAATCGTGGAAGAAGGCGGTGCCTTCCTTGCTTTCGGCAATGGGAGCGCCATTGGCAAAGACCATTGGTCTTGCGGCCTCGATATTACCAGCCGGCGGGTCCGCTTGCCGCAGGATCCACACTCGCGCCATTCCCGGTCCGAGCGGCGGGGCCTGTTTTTGTGAGGCGGTCGAAGCCGACGGCGGAGCGCAGCCGGCGAGCATCAGCAGGCAAAGCCCAAGCGACGCTACTGCGATCTTGCGAATACTGGGCAACATCATCCTCCCCATCACCGCTATATTATCCACCGGCCATACAGTGCGACGTAGCGCGTTAAAGTATCATAGTCGGCCAGGCTGCTAATACCGCTGATGAACACCAGCGGGACCAACCTTGGCCGGCTGCCCTCACGCCGCCAGGCGATGCTTTTAGATCGCAGAAAACTGGCGCCGCCATGGCGTGAGTTTCCAGCAAGGCGCCAGAGCGCTGCGCGACCTATTCGCGGTCGAATGGATCGACGATCGCAAAGACTACGGTGAGGAGCGTATCGATCTGCTTGGAATGTGCGAGGGCGTAATCCTGCACGTCACCTACACGGAGCGCGGCGAATGAACGCGGATCATCTCGGCTTGGAGAGCAACGAGACATGAGCAAGACCACTACTATCGCGAAGTTGCGCCCTGACGGTTCGGTCGTCGAAGTGCGGGCCGACGGCAGCGAGCGGCCGCTCCCCGACACGCCGATGCAGCCGATGACACCGGAGGAGGTCGAGGAAGCCGCGAGCGCCGACCCTGACGCGCGGCCGATGACGTCGGAAGAGTTGACGAAGGCGCGCCGCGTGCCGCGCATCAAGACGTTACGCCGCGCACTTGGCCTCACCCAGGAAGAATTCGCTACGCGCTACGGCATCCCGCTCGGCAGTTTGCGCGATTAGGAGCAGGGACGCGCCTAACCCCACCAGCCCGCTCGCGCCTCACTGACTGTCATCGCCCACGACCAGAAGGGGTAGCGCGGATGTTCGGGACCAGCCCCCGGCTATGTTTGGCCGGAAACATCAAAGCCGCAATGCCGAAACTGCCCAAGTTTGACCCTTCCAGGACCAATAACGTCCTGGAATAAATTTTCTGCTACGCTTGACAGTTCAAGATGGATCGCATTCTTATCATCTCGAATTCGAAAATTTTCTAGATTTCTTCTCAAATAGGATATCGGTATTTGTAGATGGTGCAAGTGTGGCCGACTCGGCCTGGTATCGCAAAGAAGCAAGTTCAATAAATTCAGGGTGGGTCCAGTTATCATTTCAGCAGGTATATCTATCCACCAAACGTCTTTTCGTGCATTGATATTCGAAAATCGCGTATTATCTCCCTGGATTGTAGATGATTTGCAGTGGTGGCTCGCATGATAGATGGCATCCTCTCTTGTCACCTTCTCGCCCCGCACCCCTTCACGGATGTGTGCCCCTGCCGGCGTCTGTAGCGGCTTTTGCTCTGGCCAGATCCTACGGGCAATCGACTTGAATTGCGTAATTGCCATCGAATTCCGTTCATTGCGTGCTTTCGAACCGGGAGCCTCCAGTCTATTCCGCACGTCTTCTCGACTCGCTTGCCAGATCTCCAACGTCGAATAAGTAGACCGATCAAGGAGGACCAACAACACCCATTCAAAATTGCGGTCATATTCGATGGACGGAACTCGGCCACGATAGCGATCGATCGGGTCGACCGCGCGACCTTTGACTTGGTATCTCTCAATCGTACGATGGCTGGTTCGGAAAGCGTCATAATCTGGCTGGCGAGCTGGTGCCAGGGCCAGGTTCAACTGCTCTGCCGCTTCCAACTCAGCAACTTCGCCGGTCACACCAAGTGGCTTTCCCGTCAGGGTGTAATAACGCGCTGCCAAAATTTTAGCTTCGCGCAGGAGCTCGCGTATCGGGGCAGTCCCTTCCTTGTCGTCTGGTATCTCCGAAGACAACCGGACCTCCGTCAGCGGCAAAAAGGTGGGGCTATTTGCATCACGCCGCGAGGCGGTGCTTGCGGATCAACGACAGGATCTCTGCGGCGGCTTCGGGGATGTTGGTGCCGGGGCCGTAGATCGCGCTGACCCCGGCTCTTTTGAGGAAATCGTAGTCCTTGGGCGGGATGACGCCACCGCAGACAACGAGGATGTCGGCCGCACCTTCGCGCTTGAGGGCGTCGATCAGAGCAGGGACGAGGGTCTTGTGGCCGGCGGCGTGGGTTGAGACGCCGATGATGTGCACGTCGTTCTCGACCGCCTGGCGGGCGGCTTCTTCCGGAATCTGGAACAAAGGGCCGATATCGACGTCGAAGCCGATATCGGCGAAGGCGGTGGCGATGATCTTGGCGCCGCGATCGTGGCCGTCTTGGCCGAGCTTGACGACCAGCATGCGTGGGCGCCTTCCCTCGTCGCGAGCGAAGGCGGCGATCTCGCGCTGGACGCGGTGGAAGCCTTCGTCGTCCTGATACTGGCCGCCATAGACCCCGGTGACGGCGCGGATCTGCGCGCGGTGCCGCGTAAACACTTTTTCGAGCGCGTCGGAGATCTCTCCGACTGTCGCGCGGACGCGGGTCGCTTCGATCGCTAGTGCCAGCAGATTGCCCTTGCCGCTCTTCGCAGCCTTGGTCAGCGCGGTCAAAGCGGCGTTGACCCGGCCCTTGTCGCGCAGCCGGCGGATCCGCTCGAGCCGCTCGATCTGCTGGTCGCGCACGGCCGTGTTGTCGACATCCAGGAGCTCGACCGCAGCGGCGTCGCCCGAACGGTATTTGTTGACCCCGACGATCGTCTCTTCGCCACGGTCGATCGCCGCTTGGCGCCGCGCCGCGGCTTCCTCGATGCGCAATTTGGGCATGCCGGCCTCGACGGCCTTGGTCATCCCGCCCATCGCCTCGACTTCCTCGATCAGCGCCAGCGCGGCTGCCGCGATCGAATGGGTCAGGCTCTCGACGTAGTAGCTGCCGCCGAGCGGATCGACGACATGCGGGATGCCGGTTTCCTCGGCAAGGATCAGCTGCGTGTTGCGCGCAACCCGCGCGGAGGCCGGGGTCGGCAGCGCAAGCGCCTCGTCAAAGGAGTTGGTGTGCAGTGACTGCGTGCCGCCGAGCACCGCGGCGAGCGCCTCCACTGTCGTGCGGATGATGTTGTTGTGCGGGTCCTGTTCGGTGAGGCTGACGCCCGAGGTCTGGCAATGCGTACGCAAAGCCAAGCTCGCCGGGTTCTTGGGCGCGAATTGCCTCATCAGCTGCGACCACAAGACCCGCGCGGCGCGCAGCTTGGCGATCTCCATGAAGAAATTCATGCCGATCCCAAAGAAGAACGACAGTCGTGGCGCGAAATCGTCGATCGCGAGGCCGCGTGACGAGGCCGCCCGCACATATTCGAGGCCATCGGCCAGGGTGAAAGCCAGCTCCTGCACCGAGGTCGCGCCGGCCTCCTCCATGTGATAGCCGGAGATCGAGATCGAGTTGAAGCGAGGCATGTGCCGGGCGGTGTATTCGATGATGTCGGCGACGATGCGCATCGACGGCCCGGGCGGGTAGATATAGGTGTTGCGGACCATGAACTCCTTGAGGATGTCGTTCTGGACCGTGCCGATGAGCTTGTCCTGCGGCACGCCTTGCTCCTCGGCGGCGACGATATAGCCGGCGAGCACCGGCAGCACCGCGCCGTTCATCGTCATCGACACGCTCATCCGGTCGAGCGGGATGCCGTCGAACAGGATTTTCATGTCCTCGACCGAGTCGATTGCGACGCCGGCCTTGCCGACATCGCCGACGACCCGCGGATGGTCGCTGTCATAGCCGCGATGGGTGGCGAGATCGAAGGCGATCGACAACCCCATCTGCCCTGCCGCCAAATTCTCGCGATAGAACCGGTTCGACTCTTCGGCGGTCGAAAACCCGGCATATTGCCGGATCGTCCATGGCCGGTTGGCGTACATCGTCGCGCGCGGCCCGCGCAGATAGGGCGGGAACCCCGGCATCATCTCGCGCAGCTTCACTCCGGCATGGGCGATGCCGTCGAGATCTTCGGCGGTGTAAAGCGGCTTGACCCGGATGCCCTCCGGTGTCTTCCAGTCGAGGCTCGTGACCGGCTTGTCCTTTAATTCGCTACGCGCCAGCTGCGACCAGTCGTCGAAGGTTTTTGCGGGAAACGCGCCGTCCTCTGCCATCGTCTTCTCCCGATTCGGGCAAAGACTATATGGTCGCGGTCGCTCCCGCGTCCATGACAGTGCCCGTGCGCAGAGTGTGCCGCAGATTGATCGCCGCGGTCAGCAGCAGCACGGCGCCGGCCTGATGCGCCGCTGCAAGCGGGATCGGCACAACAAGGAGCAAGGTCGCAATCCCCAGCGCCATTTGTAGCGCAGCGGCCGCCAATAGCGCGTGCAGCGCGAGACGAGCGGGTTTAGGCAAGGCCGAACGCAGGCCCGCCGCCCACAGCAACACCACCGCTGTGAAAGTCGCGATCGCAAGAGCGCGGTGATCGAACTGCACCGCGGCGATATTCTCGAACCAATTCACATAAAACGGGTGGAGCTGGTCATAGCCCGCCGGTACCAGCCCCCCATCCATCAGCGGAAAGGTGTTGTAGGTCAGCCCCGCACGGGTTCCGGCGACAAAGCCGCCGGCTAATATCGTCAGAGCGACGAGCGCGAAAAGGGCTTCGGCAGCCCGCCGCCAGCCCCAGCCGGGGCTCGGCTCGGGCAGAGCTGGGCTCCGTACGATGCCGAGCGCCACCCAAAGAATGGCGGCGTAGATCGCCAGCGCGAGAGCGAGATGGGCGACCAGCCGGTACTGGCTGACCTCGACCCGGTCGGCGAGCCCGCTCTCGACCATGTACCAGCCGAGCGCGCCCTGTGCGAACCCGAGCAGCAAAATGCCGGCGAGTGGCAACACCAGCCGCCGGGGCAGCCGCCGCCGCGCCAGAAACCAGAGGAACGGCACGGCAAAGGCGACACCGATCAGCCGGCCCAGCAGGCGGTGAAAGTATTCCCAGTAATAAATGCTTTTGAACTCGTCCAAACTCATCGCGTAATGGACGATGCTGTATTCGGGGACCTCTTGATACTTGGCGAATTCAGCCGCCCAGTCGGCGGCGGAAAGGGGCGGGAGGATGCCGACGACCGGCTTCCATTCGGTGATCGACAAGCCGGAGAGGGTGAGCCGAGTGATGCCGCCGACCACCACCATCAAAAAGATCATCGCGCAGCAAACGAACAGCCACGCCGCAACCGGAGCGAGCCCATCCTGTGCTCTCGTCTCCGCCGCGAGTTTTGGATCCGCAGTAGTGGCCGCTGAAATCGACAAAGCCCGAGACCTGCTACCGATATCGGGAAGGTGAGAGCCCCCTATGGTAATGGCAAGTGCGGCGGGAGGGGCCCAGAGCCGGGGGCTAATGCAGAAGGTAGGATGCCCTAACGTGACGGAAACGTCGGGCGGGAAGTCTTGCCTGCCCAACCTTCACCGAATGAAGCTTCCCTTCGATGTTGCGGCTCCAAAAATCGAGAAACCGGCGCAGCTCCGGAAAATCCGGGGCAAGGTCGAGCTTCTGCCAGACGAAGCTCTGCAGCAGGTCGGGGTGATCGGGGAGATGGTAGATGATCTCCGCCGTAGTCAGCCGATACTCCCGGAATTCGGGTTTGGCGTCGGACATATGCGCTCTCCTCGAATTCGCACCCGCCTGCCGTGAGAATGACTCTACTACTTCTCCGGAGCAATAAAAAACGTAATTAAAACAAATTGTTAGCAGCGTATGGTTGAGAGTGCTGCCAGCCGCAAGAGAGGGCTCTCTTGAAGCGGACACGCGAGAGGTTAGATAGAAGATTACCAGAAACATTCGTGCTGGCAGGCGTTTATCCAAATTGGCCCCGTGCCGGCTCTAGGGTCTCCACAGTGATGAAGCGGGTCTTAAAAGCGCTCGTTGTATCAGGCGGGATCGCTCTGATGACGGGCACCTCCTGTATTGCCTTCGCGGGAGCGCCGATACCCTTGGTGGACGGTGCCCCGGTTCAAAGCCTCGCTCCGGTAGTCAGCCGCATCACCCCCGGGGTCGTCGGGATCTCGGTGCGGGGGCGGGTGCGCGAGGACAACCCGTTGCTGCAGGACCCGGTATTTCGGCGTTTCTTCAACATGCAGCAGCAGCCGGTCGAGCGCGAGACCCAGGCAACCGGATCGGGCGTCATCGTGGACGCCTTGCAAGGCTATGTGCTGACCAACGCTCACGTCGTTGAGAACGCGACGAGTATCGAGGTCACGACCAAGGACAATCATCAGTACAAGGCGAAATTGATCGGCCGTGATCCCGACACCGACATTGCCGTGCTGCAGATCCCAAACGGTAATCTGACGGCCGTGCCGATCGGCGATTCCGACCATCTGCAGGTCGGCGATTTTGTCCTTGCAATCGGCAACCCGTTCGGCCTCGGCCAAACAGTCACCTCCGGGATCATCAGCGCGCTCGGGCGCAGCGGCCTAGGGATCGAAGGGTATGAGGATTTCATTCAGACCGACGCCTCGATCAACCCCGGCAATTCGGGGGGTCCACTGGTCGATCTGCAAGGCCGGGTCGTGGGCATCAACACGGCGATATTGGCGCCGGGCGGCGGGAATATCGGTATCGGGTTTGCCGTCCCGATCAGCATGGCCCGCCAGGTCATGGATCAGCTTGTTCGCTACGGCGAGATCAAGCGTGGGCACATTGGCGTTGCCATCCAGGATCTTACCCCGGATCTTGCGCAAGCCCTCGGTACCCGGCACACCGAAGGCGCGGTGATTGCCCGCGTCGTGCCGGGCTCGCCCGCCGAGCGCGCCGGGTTGCGGACCAACGATCTCGTCGTCGCGATCAATGGCGCCCCGATGCGCAGCGGGACCGAACTGCGCAACCGCGTCGGCCTCTCACGGATCGGTGACGAGGTCGAGCTCACGGTCGAGCGGGGCGGCTCAGAGCGCAATGTGATCGTTCGCGTCGAGCAAGTCACGACGACGGCGCAGCGCCAGCGTCCGCTGAGACAGCGCTAAAGCCGAATGGCGGCGACGCAAACGCCCTATCAGGTGCTCGGCGTCAAGCCGGACGCCAGCGCGGACGACATCCGCAAGGCCTACCGCAAGCTCGCCAAGCAGTTTCATCCGGATCTCAACCCCGGGAAGGCGGAGGCTGAGGACCGGTTCAAATCGATCTCGGCTGCTTATGATCTGCTTTCGGACGCGGAGAAGCGCGGGCGCTATGATCGGGGTGAAATCGACGAGAGCGGCGCCGAGCGGCCGCCCCGCGGTTATTACCGCAGCCAAGCCGAGGGTGCCCAGGGGTGGAAGTATCAGCCCGAAGGCGAGATGGATTTGGGCGATCTCGAAGATCTGTTCGCCGCTTTCGGCTCTGCCGGGCGGCGGCGCGGCACAGGTGAAGGCTTTCGCGCGCGCGGGGCTGATCGGCACTTCACCCTGACCATCGATCTCGTCATCGGGGCGGTCGGCGGCAAGCAGCGGCTGTCGCTCGCTCCCGACGAATGGCTCGACGTGACAATACCCCCGGGGATCGAGGATGGTCAGGTGTTGCGGCTCCGGGGCAAAGGCGGTCCCGGGTTTGGCGGCGGCCAGGCCGGCGATGCGCTGATCGAGGTGCGTGTCGCGCCGCATCCGCTGTTCCGCCGCGATGGCGACAACATCTTGCTCGAACTGCCCGTCAGCCTCGCCGAGGCGGTGCTCGGCGCCAGGGTGTCGGTGCCCACCGTTACCGGTCCGGTCACAATGACGATACCCAAGGGCTCCGATACGGGCAGGCAATTGCGCCTGCGCGGTAAGGGGATTCAAAAGACATCGAACCCGGGCGACGAAATCGTAACTCTCAAAGTGGTCATCGGGCAGAGCTCCGATCCCGAACTGGCGGAATTTCTCGAAAAATGGGCGCCGCGGCGCCCCTTCGACCCACGGCAGGGGATGCCGTCCGCATGATCGCGTTCGAAGACTTGCTCCACCGTCTGAAGGGGCTCGACCGGCGCGAGCTCACCCGCTGGGTCGAGAACCGCTGGGTATTGCCGGAACGGCGCAAAGATAGCTGGGTTTTCCACGAGGTCGACGTCGCTCGGGTCGAACTGATCCTCGAAATCCGTCACGAGTTTGCGATCGACGACGAGGCGCTACCGCTTGTCCTGGGCCTGCTCGACCAGATCTACGATCTTCGGCGTCAGCTACGCCGGATGTGCGACGCGCTCGCCGCTCAACCGCCCGAGGTGCAGGCGGTAATCCGCAGAGCGCTACCGCCCTTGACCGGACCGGAAGTGCCGCAAGACTGACGCCTGCCTTCCCGTCACACCGGCGAAAGCGTTTATAGCGTTTGAAACCGCGCCCGGGCGCCGCGTTCGATCGCAGCTGCGATCAGCCGGTCGATGCTTAGGCGATGACGGATCAGTTCGAGGACCCGCAATTCCTCTTGCGTTGCTTCGCCATCGGCGGCGACGAGGTCGCAGGCGATCGCATAGGCGGTTTCGCGCAACTTTGCGGGTAGCGCGGTCTTAATCGCCTTCAAGGTTTCTTCGAGCCCGTCCTCCCGGCCGATCAGATCAGTGCAGTCGTTGAGCACCTGCGGCAGCTCCCGGCGATCAAAATCGCGGAAAACCGGGAGATCCTCGACGATGTCGCCGATGATGCGCAACTCCGCATCGGGCATATCGCTGTCTGCCGCCGACACGATGACCATCGTGTAGATCAGCGCGCGATGGTGGTCGAGCATAACGGCTCCTCTTGCGTTGGCAGGCTGACAGACCAAAACCGGACCGCGCCTGTCAAGGCGTATCCGCGTGGCCGAGAAAGTGGGCCGTCGCCTCGGCCGCATATGCCAGCGGCACCCGGGCGATGGGGACACCGTCGGGAAAGGCGGCGAGGAGGCGCGACGGCACGGCACGATCGAGCACGACGAAAACGCCGCGATCATCGGCGCGGCGGATCAGCCTGCCATAGGCTTGGCGCAGGCGCAGCCGTGCAATCCGATCGGGGTACTCGGCGCCGCCAAACACCGCCTTGCGAGCGCGGTGCAGAATATCCGGGCGCGGCCAGGGAACGCGATCGAAGACGAGAAGACGCAGCGAGCGCCCGGGAACGTCGACGCCGTCGCGAACCGCATCGGTGCCGAGCAGGCATGAATCCTCTTCCGCACGAAAGATGTCGACCAGGGTCGCGGTTGACATGGCGTCGACATGCTGGGCGAGCAGCATGAGGCCGCGCGCCTCGAGCGCAGGCGCAATGCGCTGATGCACGGCGCGCAACCGGGCAATCGCCGTGAAGAGGCCGAGCGCGCCACCGCCCGCCGCCACGAACAGCGCCGCATAGGCCGCCGCGATCTGGCCGACATCGTCGCGTGGGACATCGGTGATCATGAAGATCCGGGTCTGCGCTGCATAGTCGAAGGGTGAGGTGATCCGCGCAGCCGCCGGGCTCGCCGCCAAATGGCGCAGACCGGTCCCGGCTTCCGCGCTACGCCAAGCCAGCTCCGGGTCTGTCGCGCCGTCCGTCAAAGTCGCCGAGGTCACAACAAAACCATGGGAAGGCTGCGCAACTAGCGCGACGAAAGGAATGCCGGGATCGACCCAGTTTCGGTTGACCCCGACATCAATCTCCAGCCCGTCGATCCGATCGAGCGCAAGCCACTCGACGGTGTCGGAGCGCGGCGGTTCGCCTAGATCGCGCAGCAGCCGGACCCAGGCGCCGAGCTGAAGTTCGGCGCGCCGATCGAGGCTGCGGATTGTCGCGTCGAGACGCTGCCGCAGACCCGGCTCGGGTGGATTGTCCAGATCCTCGAGGCGGGTCCGTAATGTTTCGGACAGTTGTTTCAGGGCGGCTGCAAGCCGTTCGAGAGTTTGGGCGAGCGACCGCGCCGCTTCGACCAGCCCCTCGACCGGTGGCCGTGCCTCGGCCTGCAGGCCATAGCCGGTGTCGGTCAGCACCGCACGCGCCAGTATCTGCTGGCGAACCAGCACCAAAAACTTTTCGAAGCCTTGATGTCCGCGCGCTTCGGCGACGCGTTGCCCCCAGCCTTCGCCGGGGAGAACGCGGCACGCCGTGAGGACGTCGATCAGCGCCCTGGCGCCATCCTCGTCGTCTTCGACGAGGTCGCCGGTGCGACGGCGCAGACCCCTCGCGCGCGAGCGCCCACCAGTTTCGGCGCCAATGATCCAGCGCCGCAGCTCGCGCCCCTCCTGGCCGGACAGGCTAACGGAAAAAGCATTGTCGGCAGCTTCGAGGAGGTGATGTCCTTCGTCGAAAACATAGCGGGTCGGCACGGTCGCATCGTCGAGCCCGCCGAGAGCCGCCTGCGTCATGACCAGGGCGTGGTTGGCGACGACAATGCGCGCTTGACGCGCCTTGCGAATATTCTTTTCGACAAAACAGCGGCGGAAATGCGGGCAAGCCGAATGCACGCATTCGCCGCGGCGATCGGCGAGCCAACCAACCCGTCCGCGTCCAATCAGCTCGGCAAGCCAACCAGGGAAATCGCCGGCAACCAGGTCGCCGGCATCGCTCGCGGTGATCCAGCGAGCGATCAGCCCGAGATGCCCGGTAGGTCTTCCAAGGCGGCCCATCGCAGCGTCGACCGCGTCCTCGTAATTCAACAAACAAAGGAAATTCTCCCGGCCTTTGCGAATGACGACGCGGCGGCGCTTGACGTCGGGATCGGGATAGAGTCGGTCGAGCTCCCCTGCAATCTGCGTCTGCAGGTTGCGCGTGTAGGTCGAGATCCAGACCGAGCCGCGATTCTTCTCTGCCCACAGGCTCGCCGCAGCAATATAACCGAGCGTCTTTCCGACACCCGTCCCCGCTTCGGCAAGAACAGCCTGCGGCCGGTCGGGCTCATCGCGCGGCGCAAAGGCGGGGGTGATGGCGGCCGTATAATCGCCTTGTTGCGGACGCGGTTCGGCCGTGGCGCCGAGCAGCAAAGCCAGCCGCGAGCGGGCCTCCTCGGGGAGCACCGGCTCGTTTCCGGGGGGAGGCGCCGGGGCAGCCTCCGACCATTCTGCGAGGCGCGACCACACACGAATCCCGGCCGCCCGCCGCAACGCGCCAGGTTCGCACACTGGCAAGGCTGCCAGCACAGCGGGGCCCCAGAGCCAACCACTGCGGTCCATTGCCTCCGCGATCGCGCGAACCTCGACGTCGACCTCCTCTCCGAGGCGCTCGAGTAGGGCACGGGCCACGGCAGCCAATGTGACGCAGGATTCCGGTGCGCTCCGCGGCATCGGAAGGCCAAGGGCGTCGGCGAGACCACGCGGTGTCGGCACACAAAACCGCGCCGGATGAACGAATGCGAAGAGCTCGAGCAGATCGAGCGCCGGAAACGCGTGAATATCGAGCCGCCGCGCCACGGCCCGAAGGTGACAGACGATAGGCGTCTCGTGCTCGAGCCGGCCGCGCGCTTCGGCAACGGCTATCGCTTCGATCTCACCATCGGGATTGAGCCACAGCACTTCCCGGAAGCCGGCGACAAGCACCGGCACCCGCGGCACCAGCACCCGATCCGGGTGGTCGCGATCGTCTCGGGACATGAAGGAGATGATCTACCATATCCCTCTTCGAACCCTATCCTCCTCCCTCTCCGCTCGCTAGGGGACAGAAACGAAACTGTAGTTGGTATTAATCCTTTTATTTGGCATACAAGATATGGGACTCACTGAACGATGCCTAATTTTTATTCACTCATTCGCCCGGTCTTGCGGCGACTACCTGCGGAGGCGGCGCGGGATTTGACCGTGCGAGCACTCCAGCTCGGTTTGGGCCGGTTCATGGTCGAAGGTGTGTCGGAGGAGCTCGACCCTCCGATTTTGATGCAGCGTCTCTGGGGCCTAGACTTCCCCAACCCCGTCGGGCTCGCCGCCGGCTACGACAAGGATGGCTGCGTGGCCGAGGCGATGCGGCGCTTCGGCTTCGGCTTTGTCGAGATCGGGACGGTCACGCCCCGGCCACAGGCGGGTAATCAGAAACCGCGGGTCTTTCGCCTCGAAGAGGATCAGGCAATTGTCAACCGCATGGGGTTCAACAGCGGCGGGCTCGACGTTGTCATCGACGGGCTCTCGCGACGTTCCCGCTCGGGAGTAATCGGGGTCAATCTGGGCAAGAACCGCGATACCCGAGACGCGGCAGCCGATTACGCCGAAGGCATCCATCGCACGGGGAGGCTGGCGGATTACCTCGTCGTCAACATTTCTTCGCCGAACACCCCGGGTCTACGTGAATTGCAACACCGGGCAAACCTCGAATCGCTATTGCACCGACTCATTCAAGCCCGCAAGCAAAGCGGATGCCAAGTTCCGTTGCTGGTCAAAATCGCACCTGACCTCACCCCGGCGGAACGGGAAGACATCGCCTCCGTCGCGCTCGACGCTCGCATCGACGGCCTCGTTGTCTCGAACACAACAGTGGCGCGGCCGGTGGGACTCGTCAGCCGCAATGCGAAAGAAATGGGCGGGCTTAGTGGACGTCCGCTTTTTGCTCCCTCGACCGCCCTTCTCGCGGACATGTATCGGTTGACACAAGGGCGAGTGCCGCTGATCGGCGTTGGCGGGATAGCGAATGCCACGAATGCCTATGCAAAGATTCGGGCGGGAGCTTCCCTGGTGCAGCTCTATTCGGCGCTGGTGTTTGCTGGCCCCCGTCTCGTAAATGAGATCACGAAGGGCCTCGCGGGCTTGCTCAGCGCCGATGGCTTTACGTCAGTTGCCGACGCCGTCGGAACCGGATGGGAAAGCGCGACGGCGCCAGCGACCGGGGTCAACAAAGCCGCAATTCAGGTGGAGACCCGCTCTTAACACGACTGTTCGCCCGCGACAGTTGTCGCATCGCCGCTCGAGACAGTTGTCGCATCGCGACGCCGCGCCGCCTCGACCAACTGCTCGAACTCGGATTGCGTTTCGCAGAGGCGGATATTGCAGCGCGGGTCGGGGCGAGCTTCGGCGATCAACGCGCGCTGGTCGTATCGCGCGGCATCGAGACGAAGATAGCGAAACGAACTTCTCAGCCCGTCAGCGAGGGTGAAAGTGTCGTAGCTATAGCCGCCATTGCGCTCAAGCAGCGGACCAATCAGCATCTCCATTTCGACCACGTTCTCCTCGTCTAAGCGGAACAAGCGCAGCAATCCCTATGCCAAGCGCTCTCACCGATTCCTACCAGAACGAGCGTCCGTTTCTCGACCTGTCTCGGGCGACGCTCACCCTCGAGCTCTACGAGACCACGGCGGAAACAACGCACCACCGCTGGCCATGTTCCATTAAGTTTGGAAACATTCAGTAAACGAGAGATCTTTTAAGGAGTATCTTTATTTCGCCAATCAGTGTGCGATCGCTATCGCAGCCATCATTCCGGCTATAGTCTGAGACACATGCCGCAGTTTGCGGCAGTAAGCCAGCACGATCCTCATTAACTATTCGGAGGCCCATGGAAGTTCAGCTCATCGGCGGTCTGCGCGAATTGGCGCCCCGCTATGACGGGTTCGTCCTCGACCTATGGGGTGTGATCCATGACGGCGTCAGGCCAATGCCTGGCGCAGTGGATTGTCTTCGGTCTCTGATGGAGAGGGGCAAGCGAATCGTTTTGCTGTCGAACGCACCCCGTCGGGCCGATGACGTCGTCCGGCGAATCACCCATATCGGCGTGCCCCAGGGGCTCTATCATCATGTGATGTCGTCGGGCGAGGAGGCATGGCAGCACCTCAGTCGGCGCATCGATCCCTTTTATGCCGCGCTCGGTCGTCGATGCCTGCACATCGGTTCCGAGCGCGACATGGAAATTCGGGAGGGGCTTGCCCTCGAATTTGTCGATAATCCCGCAGAGGCTCAATTCATCCTCAATACGGGTCCGGCAGGATGGGACGACCAAATCGAGGATTATCAGCCGCTGCTGCGTCCGGCCCTCGATCGTGATCTCCCAATGGTTTGCGCCAATCCTGATCTCGTCGTCATGCACGGCAGTCGGCTCGCGCTTTGCGCCGGCGCATTGGCGAAGTGGTACGAGAACGCCGGCGGTCGCGTGCGCTGGCACGGCAAGCCGTTCCGTTCTGTCTACGACACCTGTCTCGAGCTGCTCGGGATCGGCGATCGTTCGCGGATCCTGGCTGTAGGCGATAGCCTGCGCACCGACATCGCTGGCGCGGCCGCAGCCGGGGTCGACAGTCTTCTGATTGCCGATGGGATTCATGCCGAAGAGTTCGGCACAACCGGCGGCCAGGCACCCGATCTCAAGCGAATCGAAGCTGCGCTTCGTGACGGCGCTTATAATCCGGTCGGTGTCGCGCGCAGATTCTGCTGGTGACGAACCCTCAATGGCCGCTCTTGTGCAGGATCCTGTCACGCAATCCCGTATCGTAACCGAGACCGACTGGGGTCAGGATTGCGCCATCCGGGTATAAAGAGCGGATCAGCCCCTTGCGCTCCAGAGCGACCCACACCGCCGGATTGCGGAACCCGCTGGCGTCGCGCGTAGCGACAACGGCGTCGCCGAGGTGGAAATGGTCGCCATGCGGATTGGGCGGGCGAACGACAATGCTATCGGGCTCGTCGCCCGGACGCGAATATTCGCCGAGCCGCGCGAGCTCCTGCAGTAAGGTTAGGGTCCTGAGCTGGAGCGCATTGAGATGAAGCGGGTTTCTTTTTGTCGGCATCGGCTTTGATTAGGCCGGCGCAAAAACCAATGCAACTCGACCGACACGATCTGCAGGGTTAGGGTGGGATCCAGGCACTAGGTCGTTATCCGAGGTCCCGAACCGGTCGCCTTGCCCTGGTCGCGGATAATTGATTGCCTGCCGGAACTTGGTTAGCGGAGGCCCGGCTATCAACGCGCTGCGGCCGCTCGCGGTGTCGGAGGTCGCGTGCGGCCCAGGATAAGCTGCCGACCAGCGGAAGATGGTCGGAGGCGAGACGCGCGAGAGGGGTCCGGTAGACGCACACGTCGCGCAGGACTGCCGGCCCGTCTGCGTAAATCCTGTCGAGCGCCAGCACCGGCAGCCAAGACGGAAAAGTCCGTTCGGCGGCGCTCGGTCCGAGCCGCCGATCGAAGACGCGGATGGCGCCGCTTCGGCCGCGCCATTCGTTCAGATCTCCCATCAGCAGCACCGCGTCGGCTCTCCGACGGTTGGCCGTTGACCTTTCTGCGAGCGCCGTCATCAGCCGACCCGCCTGCAACCGCCGCTCTCCGGCGCGCAGCCCCAAATGCGTCGCAATGACGCGCAAAGTGCGATCGCCAAACTGCATGTCGGCGTCGATCGCACCACGCGGCTCGTAATCTCTTACGCTCAGATCGAGCGAGCGGGCCGAAAGCACCGGAAGCCGGGTGAGTATCGCATTGCCGAACCGCCTGCGATGATCGTGCATGCCGGTGCCGAGAATCACGCGGCAGCCGGTTGCTTCACCCAGATAAGCCCACTGATCGGCAGATCGTCCGATGCTCGGGCGGGCATCCACCTCCTGCAGGCATGCAATGTCGGCATCGATCTCGCGCAGGACCGCGATTATTCGGTCGGGATCGTAGCGTCTGTCGACACCGACGCAGGTATGAATGTTGTAGGTGACTATCCGAACCGAGGGTGCTTCCTCGGCGAGTGGGGCGCGGGAGGGAGTGCGATTGTGCGCCATCACCCGCGCCCGGTCTTGGGCGTCTAGAAAAGTTTCCAACACGTTGCAAAAGCCCAACTTGCCATAACAGCACGACATAGCGCATTCGCGCGGTGTCGGCGAGACAGTCGACAGGTAGTCTGTTCAACCGGGAACGCAACACGCTTTCGGTTCGCGCACCGAACACACGCCGCGCGTCGCCCCTCGAGTCCAGAATGTGAGGAATAGCCGTCCAAAAGCTGCCCTTGAGGTCAAAACGGGCCAGGTCAGGCCGCGGGCCTCGGCGCTAGACGGGCCTCGTGTACCTGCAGGTGACAAGCCGCGATTCGCAACACCGGCGTTGCGATCCCGAGAGCCCGGGCGCGGCGCAGCATGTCTCCCAGGACGGCCTCGCCCTCGGTGCGCTGGCCCGCCTCGAGGTCGCGTCGCATCGAAGCGCTGTTGTCGCTGCCTCGCTCGGTCAGCATCGCTCGGCACTGATCTCGGTGCCGAGGGCGCGTGGCATAACCCGATGCTGCTGCGACAGCCTGGCATTCGGCGAGCAGCTCAAGCGCCAAGCTCTCGCCGTCTTCGGTCGCCATGATTTCGCCGACCGAGCCGCGCATCAGGCAATTCATGCCCGCGAGCGAGCTGATCATGACGAACTTTTCCCACATATCGAGAACGATGTTGTCGCTCGCCCACGCATCGAGCCGCGTCGCCGCAAAGGCTCGGGTGATCGCCTCAATCCGCTCACTGACCCCGCCGGCGCGCCCGCCGAAGGTGACGCCGTGTATCCGGTTGAGGTGACGGATGACCCCGTCCGCGGTCAACGTAGCGCCGATATAGGCGACGCCGCCGAGGACGCGCTCCGCGCCAAACACGGTGCCGAGGCGGTCGAGATGCCCGAGGCCGTTGAGGACCGGCAATATCACCGTCGCGGCGCCGACCGCGGGACGGATGGCGATAATCGCCTGATCGAGGTCATAGGCCTTTGCCGTCAACAGCACGGTATCAAAGCTGCCAGCGAGCGTTTCTTCAACGGCGACTTGGACCGGCCGGCGCAGGTCGCCCATCGGGCTCTCGATGACTAGCCCGCGGTCTTTTAGCGCGGCGGCACGTGCCGGACGGACAAGGAAGGTCACATCCGCCCCGGCCTCCGCCAGGCGCCCGCCGAAATAGCCGCCGACTGCGCCGGCGCCGAGCACGAGTATCCGCATAGCGTCAGCAGGCCCTCTGGCTACCCCGCGCGACCGGTGACCAGCGCCAAGCCGCGCAACACATCCTCGCCCTCACTCAATTGCTCGTCACTCGCAGAACCCATCTCGTCAGTCGCGACAGAGGGGATTGGATCCGCCCTCGCTGAAGGATTCGCTCTAGAGGCGGGCCTAACGCCAAGGTCCTTGTCGTTCTGAGCGATCGGGTCGGTGTTCTTCAGAGCACCCCGAAGATCGGCCTCGCGGCGCCGGTCTCCTTGCGGGAGCGTTGCAAGCTTCAGCGGCAGCACAGTGAGATCGGGATCAAGCCCCTTCCCTTGAATCCTCCTGCCGGTCGGCGTCATGAAACGCGCGGTCGTCAATCGAATGGCACCATTTCCGGGCAGTGGGATCAAACTTTCGATCGAGCTCTCGCCGAAGCTTTTGGTACCGAGCAGCACCGCCCGATGATTATCCTGCAAACAACCGGCGACGAGCTCGGCTTCGCGCGCCGTGCCGCCATTGATCAGGACTACGACCGGTAGTCCCTGCGCCGCATCGCCCGGAGTGGCGGCGACCCGCTTGACGTTGGTAGATTTTCGGCCTTTGACGACGACGATGTCACCCTTGTCGATGAAAGTGTCGGCGACGGCGACCGCCGCATTGAAGCTGCCTCCAGGATTGTTCCGCAAATCGAGAATAAAGCCGATGAGCTTGCTGCCCGGGCGCTGTTTTAAGTCCTCGATCGCACCAGCGAGCGCCGTCTGGGTCGCGTCGTCAAAACCGGCGACCCGCAGATATCCGATATTCCCCGGCTCAACTCGAGCCGCAACCGTCTCGAGCTTATAGGATTGGCGCTTGATCTTGATCTTGATCGGTCCTTCGTTGCCCCGTCGCAACGTGAGTTCGACCTCGCTTCCGGCAGAACCCCGCAACTTCTGCTCGGCTTCTCCCAGAGAGAGATCGTAAACCGGTTCTTTATCGATCGAGAAGATAAGATCCCCAGGCTTGACCCCGGCCAGTGCCGCCGGCGACCTGTCCTGCGGTGAGATTACTTTCAGCTGGCCATTGTCGATCGTTACCACCAGCCCGAGGTCGGCTTGGTCGACATTTCCCGGCGTCTGCATCGCCTTGAAGGCGGCTTCACTGATATAACCCGAGTGCGCGTCGAGGCCAGACAACATCCCGGCAATCGCCGCACTGATCAGCTTCCCCTCGCCGACCGGTTCTACTGCGTCCTGGCGGATGCGGTCGTAAGCCTCGCTGAACAAGTTCAGCTGCTCGTAGCCTGCCTGCTTGCCGCTTTTCGCTTGTGCGAAGGCACCGCCCGAGGCGAGCAAGGCTATCAGTACAACCGCGGTCACCAGTTTTCGCATTTGCGGTAATCTCCGCCGGCCCTGCCCGCACATTAGCTTAGGCGGCGGCCGTTGTAATCCTCTCGCAGGAGGGCGACTTTACGCGCTTTGGCATCCTCATCGGCGTTTGATCATCATGCTAGACAAGAAGCACGTTGCCTTTCCCGGTCGCCTCGTGATCGTCGGGTTTGGCAGCATCGGCCAGGGCGTTTTGCCCCTATTGCTGCGCCATCTCGAGATCGATCCCAACCGGATTTCCATCATCACCGCCGAGCCGCGCGGACACGATGTCGCGGCCGAATACGGCGTCCGCTTTACCCAAGCCGCCCTCACCCGCAGCAACTATCGCACCCTCCTGGAGCCGCAGATCGGGAAGGGCGATTTTCTCCTCAATGTCTCGGTAGATGTCTCAAGTGTCGCTCTGATCGAGTTTTGTCAGGAGAGGGGCGCACTATATTTGGACACCTGCATAGAGCCTTGGCCGGGCGGCTACACCGATCCCAACCTGCCACCGTCGGCGCGTTCGAATTACGCGCTGCGCGAGAGCGCGTTGGCGCTCCGCTCCCGTTATCCTCACGGGCCGACCGCGGTGCTGACGCACGGCGCCAACCCCGGCCTCGTTTCGCATTTTGTCAAGCAGGCGCTCATCGACCTCGCGCGCGAAGAGAGCCTTGGCGCCGAGGTCCTGGCCAGTCGGGCCGAGTGGGCTCGTCTCACCGAACGGCTGGGCGTCAAGGTCATCCACATCGCCGAGCGAGACACGCAAACATCGACAATACCCAAGGAGCCCGGGGAATTCGTGAACACCTGGTCGATCGAAGGGTTTGTCAGCGAAGGCTCGCAGCCCGCCGAGCTCGGCTGGGGAACGCATGAGCGGCATTTCCCCTCTGATGGTCGCCGCCACGATTTTGGCTCCGGCGCGGCGATCTATTTGTTGCGGCCTGGAGCGGCAACGCGGGTTCGCAGCTGGACCCCCTTGGAAGGTCCGTATCACGGTTTTCTGATTACCCACGGAGAGTCGATCTCGATCGCCGATTATTTAACTCTCAAAGAGGGTGACAGGGTCCGCAGCCGTCCGACCTGTCACTATGCCTATCACCCCTGCGACGACGCAGTGCTGAGCCTTCACGAGTTTGCCGGGAAAAGCTGGCTGCTCCAGGATCGCAAGCGCTTGATGATGGAGGAGATCGCGGCAGGAACCGACGAGCTCGGGGTATTGCTGATGGGTGCGCCGAAAGGCGTCTACTGGTTTGGTTCGCGCCTTACGATTGCCGAAGCCCGGCGAGTGGCGCCGCACAACAACGCCACCTCGCTCCAGGTCACCGCGGCGGTGCTGGCCGGCATGGTCTGGGCGCTCGAGCATTCGCGTGAGGGTATTGTCGAGCCCGAGGAGATGGGTTTCGAACGCGTCCTCGAGATCGCGCGCCCCTATCTCGGCGACGTAGTCGGGGTCTATGGTGATTGGACACCACTTCAAGGGCGAGAGCGGCTGTTTCCGGAAGACCTCGACCGCGATGATCCGTGGCAGTTCAAGAATATTCGCGTCCCTTGACCGGAGCACGATGCGCCATCGCGCGTGGATGGCCGGCCTCTTGCTCTATGGGCTCGGGGCCGGGATCGATTTCACTTACCATCTAATCAACGACCTGCGCACTGACGGGGCAATCGAGTTTTCCGACTTCGCGGTCGCCTTCTCGGCTGCGCTATTCTGGCCAATCGACGTTGTCGCAATGGCGTTGCTGGCGACGTGATGGAGCTCGTCCGCTTCACCCCCTCAACATGGCGGCGATCTCGTGGGCGAGCTGATGGGGCCGATAAGGCTTTTGCAGCAGGCGGCCTACTGGAATCACATTGGCGGGGTAACCAGAGGTGAACAGAACTTTGAGCCCGGGTCGCTCTTGACAGGCCCGTCGCGCTACCTCGGCGCCGTCGAGGCCCGGCATCACGATGTCTGTGAACAGCAAGTCGACTTGCGCCTGACCGCGCAACAGGACGAGCGCGGCCAAGCCATCGGCGGCTGTCAAAACGGCATAACCACACTCCGTCAGGACATTGCTCGCGTAATCGAGGACGCCGGGATCGTCATCCACGACCAAGATCGTTTTGTGCGCCGAGTCCGTTTCCACGCCCGCGCCGCCCTGAGATCCTCGAAGGTGCAGCAGCGCCCCCACAAGGGACACTTCGTAAGCTAACCCCGAGGGATGCGCGCGACCAACTACTCTTTAGGGTCATGTCGGTCCGTGCTCTGGCGTAGCGAGCATTGCGCGACGAATAGCCTGCGACGACACGGCGCTCTGGCTTTCAGTGGCGAAAATGTCGGAGCCCCGTGAACACCATCGCAATTCCAGCAGCATCCGCGGCGGCAATGACTTCTCGGTCCCGCACCGATCCGCCGGGCTGGATGACAGCGGTAGCACCAGCTTCTATCGCTACCTCGAGCCCGTCGGCGAAGGGGAAGAACGCATCCGAAGCGAGCACCGAGCCAAAGGTCGGCGACCGGGGCATTCCTGACGCCTTGCCGACTTCTGCCGCCTTGGCAGCCGCAATCCGAACGCTGTCTACCCGGCTCATCTGACCCGCGCCGATGCCGACTGTCGCCCCGCCGTGGGCGAACACGATGGCGTTGGATTTAACGTGCTTCACCACTGCGTCGGCAAACAGCAGATCGCCGATCTCGATTTCGCTTGGCTCCCGGCGGGTCACGATGCGCAGGCGGGCCTTCTCAACGGAGAGCCGATCGCGTTCTTGCACGAGGATCCCGCCCGATAGCGAGCGAAAGGTGAGGCCAGGCGCAGCCGTGTCAGGGACGTCGTCGGTGACGAGCAGCCGCAGCGAGGTTTTGCGGGCGAGGACCGAAATCGCGCCTTCCTCCGCCTGTGGGGCGATGACGACCTCGATATGGAGCCGACCGATCGCCTCGGCCGTGGCCGCGTCGAGTGGCCGATTAACCGCAACGATGCCGCCGAAGGCGCTGACCGGATCGCAGGCGAGCGCCTTGTCCCAGGCCTCTCGCAAACTGGTACCGATCGCCGCGCCGCAAGCGTTTGCATGCTTTACGATCGCGACGGCCGGGGAGGCGAACTCGGCAACCAGCTCGAAGGCGGCATCGGCATCGGCGTAATTATTGTAGGACACTTCCTTGCCCTGGAGCTGACGTGCGGTCGCCACTCCCGGGCGGCTTTCGTCGGTGCGGTAGAAGGCCGCGGATTGATGCGGGTTCTCACCGTAACGCAGCCGCTGCGCTAAACGGCCGGCCAGAACCATATTCTCCGGAAAGGTGACCGTCTCGGCGCGGGCCATCCATGCGGCGATCGCCGCATCGTAAGCCGCCGTCATCGCAAAGGCCTTGCGCGCCAGCACCCGCCGCATTTCGATGCCCACAGATCCCTCGCCAGTCGTGAATTCTGCGAGCATATGTTCGTAATCGGCAGGGTCGCTCACCACCGTCACGGCGTCGTGGTTCTTGGCGGCGGCGCGGATCAAGGCCACACCGCCGATGTCGATATTTTCAATGCTGTCCTCAGAGCTCGCGCCCGAGGCGACTGTCTGGGCGAAGGGATAGAGGTTGCAGACGAGCAGGTCGATCGGGGCAATGCCCCGTTCTGCCAGTGCAGCGAGATGGTCCGGCCGATCGCGGCGGGCCAAGAGGCCGCCGTGGATGACCGGATGCAAGGTCTTCACCCGGCCATCGAGAAACTCGGCAACGCCCGTAACCTCGGCCACCTCGGTTACCTCTAATCCGGCGGCAGTTAGCGTGCGCGCCGAGCCGCCTGTAGAAATGAGAGTGACCCCACGTGCCGCAAGCGCGCTGGCAAACGGGACGATCCCGGTCTTGTCATTGACAGAAATGAGCGCGTGGCGGATCGGGCGCGAGCCGAATGTCATCATATGGCCTCTAGATCTCCGTCGGGCCCCGCCGCAACCCGTAGCGACTACGGCTTAGCACGACCAACAAACCCGCGACGATCACGACCGAAGTGCCGAGGGAAACGGCTCCCCACCCATTCTCTGCCGCCCAGCCGCAGCCGATCAGCAAGATATCGGCAGCAACGACACGCTCAACCACTGCGGCATGGCTAAGACCGCGTCGCACTGCTTGCTGGTAAAAATGCTCGCGATGCGCCTCCCAGATGCGCTCGCCGCGTATCAGCCGGCGGCAGAGCGTGATCGTCGCATCCGCCAAAAAATAGAGCGGTAGGATCAGAGCGATCTTCCAGAAGCCGCGAAGAGCGAGATCGAGCAGCAAAAACCCGAGCAGATAGCCGAGCGGCGCGCTGCCGACATCGCCGAGAAAGATCCGCGCGGGCGACCAATTCCACACCAGAGAACCAATCGTGGCCCCGATGATGGCTGCGGCGAGCAAGGCCAATTCGCTGTCAGCACCGATGCCGAGCATGGCAAAAAGCAGCACGCCAACGCCGATCGCCGCCGCTTCGCTGCCGGCGAGTCCGTCGATCCCGTCCATGAAATTGAACAGATTGATCCACCAGATCCAGAGCAGGCCCACACCGACCAGGTAGAAAACTGGGCCAGACCAGCCCTGAGGCACGTTTTGCGTTTCGGGCAGAACACAGATACCAAGCGCCACTGCGGCACCCTGGGCCAGCAGCCGCAGGGCTGGGGACAGGCCGCGTAAATCGTCGATCCAGGAGACGATCGCCAGCAAGCCGGCCGCGAGCACAATCTTCACAACGCCCGGCGCTACCGACCCCCTTTGAGAGAGAACGAGCCAGGCGAGCAGCAACGAGCCGACCAGGGCGATCCCGCCACCCCGAGGTGTCGGCACGCTGTGGGAGGAACGCTCGTTTGGATGATCGAGGAGTTCACGGTGGCGGAGGAAGGGAATGAGCGCACCGGTCGCAATGCAGGTGGCAAGACCCGTCACGAGCGTGACCGCCGCAAGCGGAACAGCTTCACCCATTTCCAGCTGGCTGTACCCCGGGAGGCCGATCCTTGACGACCTGGTTCTCGACGAGCTCTTCGACGGCTCTCTTTGGCTCGCGGCGAATCGCCCAGCGTACCGTCGCTCCACCTGCTGGCACGGTTCCGCTCAGCACCACCTGCTGTGTTCTTCGCGCCTCACCCGAACCGAGATAGATACTTTCCCCTAGACTCATTTCAGCACCGGCGCTGCGCAGCAGCCATACCATGCCGCTCGGCAAACGCAGCAACACCGCGCTGGCGTCTTGCACGAGCGATGCCTGCACCAAAGGGTGCAGGTGGAAGCGCACGGCGAAGGCCGCCCCGGGCAGACCCGTCAGCCTATCCTCGCCGCGTAGATCCTCGCCATCGGCGGAGAGGAACAGTTGGCGCGCATAAATCAGACCAAAGCGCTCGCGATAGCCATCATGCGTCGCTGAGACCCATTGCTGGCCCTCGTGCTCGGCACGTTCGCGAGCGACTGAGGCCGGACTGCGGCCCAGCGTGCCGTCCGCACGGATTTCGACCGAATTGGTGTCGGCGACAACGATGACCGAATGCGCGGCGCTTGCCCGCGCCACCCGCCACCAATTCGGCTTAGGGCCGCGATAGGCGCCGCAATTGACAATGATCCGCTCGCGCTCGTGGCTCAATTCGAAGGACAGTGTGCCGGCATGCGCGTGATCGTCAAAACCGCGCGGCGGTGGCCCCCCGGTGTCAATCAGCACGAGGCTCTTGAACGCTTGCAGCCGATCGAAGCCAGTAGCGGGCGCATGTGATGGCGCGCGCCCTTTGGTCTCGGATCGGGTCAGGACGAGATCGATCAGAACCCCGTCCTCTTCGAGAGAATCGTTGAACAGCGCCAGGCGGCGGTCGCCATGGCGGAAAAAGCGCAACATCGGCCCCATCCGCTCGATCGCGTCCTTGAGAGCGGCCGGGACTTCGATATGTGCCGACCGCAACACCGCCCGCGTATCGATCAGGTCTTGCAGGACTTGCAGCTGCAGCGACGGGCTGCGGGACAGGTGACCACCATCAGGCAGAACCTGAACCGTCAACTCACGCTCAAGTGTCTTCAGGATTTTCGCCAAACGCGGCTCAGCGCCCCCGAGAACCGTCAAACCGGCAACAAGCCCCTTGAGTGCCCGCAGTCTTCTAGCTCCGCCGACCTCCCAAGACGCTGTCCGCGCCAGATGGCGCAGCTGCGCGACGAGGCTCGTCAGAATCGCGCGGCGGAGATCATCCTCCTGGTCGCGCTTTACGATTTCATCGAAATGCACAATCCAAGCGAAGATTCGCGTCCCTAGTATGTCCGACCGCCACGCCAGGCTGTTCCAGCCCGCGTTGTCAGCAATCCAGCTCTTAATAAGCTCGCGCGCCACCCCCCGCGAAGTCCCGCCCGCGGCCGCAAGGTCGGATAGCCACCCGAAGGCGTGCCAGGCGGCAAGCCATTCCGACCCGACCGAAGGCGGAGACCAGCGAGGCGAGGGATTGCGCACGAGCTCCCCAGTGAGCTCAATCTCTCCACCGGCAATGGCCGCACCATGCTTTGCATCGCCCGGCCAGCGCTGGCCGATTCGGAGCCGGAGGTCAGCGGGAACCCGCCCGACCAATGTGTGACGATAAAGCGGGCCGGCAGCAAGCGCCTGAAGCGCGTCTCGCCGCAGGCGGCTTAACAGCCCGGGGGGGTCGGCGGAGCCCTGTGGAATGGCGGGTTGGTGTCCGCCGCTGCCGCTGGCAGCCGCGGTCATTCGTGAGGGATCCGGGCGCAAGCCCGCCTCGACCACGCAAGTCGCGCGGGACGAAAGGCTAGCCGGTCAAGGGCGCGCATGCGGTTTCGTAACAAGGAAACTCTGCTG
>Ga0306926_10000895_pt1 | contig 28816 bp, 29 predicted proteins | sample flu12Cox44000178_FD_203759 | JGI IMG/M metagenome (GOLD analysis project Ga0306926, IMG submission 203759) | Lab enrichment of tropical soil microbial communities from Luquillo Experimental Forest, Puerto Rico - flux8day.12C.oxic.44.000.178 (v2)... | ecosystem: Environmental > Terrestrial >...
GAGGGAACGCATACGGTGATGCTGGAGAAGAACCGCATGCAGTTCTTCCACGAACTCGTGGGCTTTCTCGACGAGGAAAGACCGCTTCTTGCCTTGAAATAGATGCGAATTGCCCGAAGCGAATTACAAGCGTCGCAGCGCCACCGTTTCCACCAAATGGTCGGCGCCCTTTTTCAGGATCAAGGTCGCGCGCGGCCGGGTTGGCAGAATGTTGTCTTCGAGGTTGGCGAGGTTGGTACGCTCCCAGATCGCGGTTCCGGTCGCGATCGCTTCCTCGTCGGAAAGCAGCGAATAGCGATGAAAATAGGATCGCGGATCGTGGAACGCCGTGTCGCGAAGGGTGAGAAAGCGTGTGATATACCAGTCGCGCAACACCGATTCCTCGGCGTCGATGTAGACCGAGAAATCGAAGAAGTCGGAAACCACAGCTACCGCCTTGCCGTCACGCGGAAGCCGGCCGGTTTGCAAAACGTTGACGCCTTCGACGATGAGAATGTCGGGCCGGTCGATTTCGATCCACTCGTTCGGAACGATGTCGTAGGTCAAGTGCGAATAGACCGGCGCGCGCACCGGCCGCCGCCCAGCCTTGATGTCGCTGAGGAACGCCAGCAGCATCGGCAGGTCATAGCTTTCGGGAAAGCCCTTCTTCTGCATCAGGCCTTGCCGCTCCAGCACCGCGTTGGGAAACAGAAACCCGTCGGTCGTTATCAGATCGACCTTCGGCCGCGGCGACCAGCGGGCCAGCAGCGCCTGCAGCACGCGCGCGGTGGTGGACTTGCCCACTGCGACCGATCCCGCGACGCCGATGATGTAGGGCATCTTGCGATCCCGGATGCCGAGAAACTGGCGTTGCGCCTGATAGAGCCTGTGCGCCGCATCGACATAGATCGACAATAGCCGCGACAACGGCAGATAGATCTCCTCGACCTCCTGGAGATCGAGCCGGTCATGCATGGAACGGAGTCTTGCGAATTCGCCGGGCTCCAGGGTCATCGGCGTATCTTCGCGCAGACGCGCCCACTGCTCGCGGGAGAAAATCCGATACGGATTGTACACTTGCTCCGGTGCACGAACATCCATGACGCCGCCTCTCACCTGTTCACGTCGGGGCACTGGCCCGAACGCCGATCAATCGCGCTTGCGCGCCGCTTTCTCTTCCAATCCAGACATCCCTGTCCGTTGCGCGAGCGCGGCTTCGACTTCCTCGAGCTTCACGCCGCGCGATTTCAAAAGCACCAAAAGATGAAACAACAGGTCTGCGCTTTCCGCGACCAAATGGTCGCGGTCCTTGCCGATCCCGGCGATCACGGTTTCCACCGCCTCCTCGCCGAGCTTTTTGGCGCAATGCTCCGACCCCTTATCCAGGAGCTTGCGGGTGTACGACCCCTCCCCGCCCGACGCCGCCCGGGCGTCGACAATGCTGGCCAGATCATGAATCGTGAAACGCGACATCAACTCGGCTCGATCAACTCAACTCGATATGCGTAGCCGGCAAGGGAGAGAGACCCGCCGTCAAGACCTCTAGCACTTCCCTCACCAGGAGTCGTCAGGGATCAAGCCGCATCGGCAGCCCGGCGCGCGCCATATGGTCCTTGGCCTGACGTATGGTAAATTCACCGAAATGAAAGATCGACGCCGCAAGCACGGCCGTCGCATGCCCTTCGCGGATGCCCTCCACCAGATGGTCGAGATTGCCGACCCCGCCCGAGGCGATGACCGGGACCGGGACGCTGTCGGCGATCGCCCGGGTCAGCGGCAGGTCAAATCCCTGCCTGGTGCCGTCCCGATCCATCGAAGTCAGCAGGATTTCGCCGGCACCGAGCGATACCACTTCCTGGGCATATTCGATGGCATCGATCCCGGTGGGATTGCGCCCGCCGTGGGTGAAGATTTCCCAGCGGTCGGCGCCTGTGCCGCGCTTTACCCGCTTGGCGTCGATCGCAACCACGATGCACTGGTCGCCGAACTTTTCTGCCGCCTCTTTCACGAATTCGCGGCGGTTCACAGCGGCGGAATTGATCGACGCCTTGTCGGCGCCGGAACGGAGCAGCGTCTTGATGTCGTCGATGGTGCGCACGCCGCCGCCGACCGTCAGCGGCATGAAACAGGCCTCCGCCGTGCGGCGGGCTACATCCAGCATGATGCCGCGGTTTTCATGGGTGGCGGTGATGTCGAGGAAGCAGAGCTCGTCGGCGCCGGCGGCGTCGTAGGCGATCGCCGCTTCCACCGGATCGCCGGCGTCGCGCAGATTGACGAAATTGACGCCCTTGACCACCCGCCCGTCCTTGACGTCGAGACACGGGATCACGCGGACCTTGAACATCCGAAGCTCCTAAATCTCTGTCCCGCGCATGATCGTTTCGAAAAACCGGTGTCGACTTTTCCGGATCATGCGCTATGCGGCGGCGCGCGCGCTGCGGATCAGCGCCAGCGCAGCTTGAGGATCGAGGCGGCCATCATAGAGCGCGCGGCCGACGATCGCGCCGGCGAGTTTCTTGGCGCGGGGCGCGAGCAGCGCCTTCACGTCATCGAGCGAAGCAAAGCCGCCCGACGCGATGACGGGGATCGAAATGCGTTCGGCGAGCGCAACGGTGGCATCGAGGTTGAGGCCCTTCAAGAGCCCGTCCCGCGAGATGTCGGTAAAAATGATGGCGGCGACGCCCGCATCCTCGAACCGCCTGGCAATCTCGAGTGCCGTCACTTCCGAGGTTTCGGCCCAGCCCTGGACCGCGACCTTGCCGTCGCGCGCGTCGAGCCCGACCGCGACCCGCCCCGGGAATTTTTTTGCTGCAGTTTTGACGAGTTCAGGATCGCGCACCGCCGCGGTGCCAATGATGACGCGCGCAATTCCTTTTGCAAGCCACGCTTCGATTGTCGTCAGATCGCGGATACCACCGCCCAGCTGCACCGGCATGCTGACCGCCGCCAGCATCGCCTCAACCGCATGGGCGTTCACCGGCTTGCCGGCAAAGGCGCCGTCGAGATCGACCACGTGCAGATATTCGAATCCTTGCGTCGCAAAGCTCGCCGCCTGCGCGGCGGGATCGAGGCTGAACACCGTCGTGCGCGCCATGTCGCCCTGCTCGAGGCGCACGCACTGGCCCTCCTTCAAATCGATGGCGGGAAAAAGGATCACGGCTTCCACTTCAAGAAATTCGAGATCAGGGCCAGGCCGAAACGCTGGCTCTTCTCGGGATGAAATTGCGTGCCGAACGTGGTGTCGCGGGCGACGATCGCCGTCACCGGTCCGCCGTAGTCGGCGCGCGCCAGCACATCCGATTCGTTGGTCGCGTTGAGATGATAGGAATGGACGAAGTAAGCGTGCCTGCCCTTCGGGCCGAGGAGCAGGCGTTCGAGCACCGGGTGTTCGGCGACCAGATCGAGCGTATTCCAGCCCATATGCGGGATTTTCAGCTCGGCATCGCGCGGCGAGATCTTTTCGACATCGCCGGCGATCCAGTCAAGTCCATCGGTGGTCACATATTCTTTGCCGCGCGTCGCCATCAGCTGCATGCCGACACAGATGCCGAAAAACGGCCGCGCCCTGTGCCGCACCGCTTCCGTCATCGCCTCGATCATACCGTCGAGCGCGTCCAGCCCGCGACGGCAATCGGCAAACGCGCCGACGCCGGGAAGCACGATGCGGTCTGCACGAAAGACCGTATCCGGATCGCGGGTCACGACGATCCGTTCCGGTGTCTCCAGGCTTCGGCTTGCGCGCTCGAATGCCTTGGCCGCGGAGTGCAGGTTGCCGGAACCGTAATCGATGATCGCTACGCTCAACGTGATGCTCCCGGCTCCGGAAACAGACCGATGATCTCGTCGCGAGAAGGCGGCAGCGGATGAGAAAATGCCTGGCCTGGAACGTCCCGGGTCGGCGGCGGCGCGCCGCGATCGACCGATGCTTGATCGTTGCCCGGCACGCGTTGCTTGGCGGTCCAGCGATCGAAGAAGCGGCGCTCTGCCGCCTCCTCGTCGTCGGCGACCACGATATCGAGCTGACGCCAGTTGCGGCGCGACAGGGTCCAGCGCTTCAGGCTCGAAGCCTCGAAGCCCAACAACAGCGCAAGCAGACAATCGACGAGAAAAACCGCCGCCGTGCCAACACCGAAGCGAATCATCGCGACATCCACGACAATCATCAGAACGATCCAGCCGATCAACGCCAGCCACAGACGGTTCCAGGCAAGCCACACCACCCCGAGAAGCGCGGCCCAGACGTGAAAACCGTCGCGAACGAAGGTGAAACGATCCGTGGTCCGGAGATCCCAATTGCTGGTCGCCGGAGCGTGCACTGTGTAAACCGGCATTATCACTCTCCGCCGAGAAGGAAAGTCAGCCGCCGAGCTGACCCTTGGTCGATGGCACCTGGCCCGCGGAGCGCGGGTCGATCGCGACCGCCGCCCGCAGCGCCCTCGCCAGACCCTTGAAACAGGATTCGGCGATATGATGGCTGTTCTCGCCATATAGGGTTTCGACGTGCAAAGTCACGCCGGCATTGACCGCAAAAGCGTTGAACCATTCCCGTACCAGCTCGGTATCGAATTGGCCGACCTTGTCGCGTGGAAATTCGACTTTGAAGACCAGCACCGGCCGGCCGGAGATGTCGATCACCACGCGCGACAGGGTTTCATCCATCGGCATGAGCACGCTGGCATAGCGGGTAATTCCGGCCATGGTACCGAGCGCCTGCTTCACGGCCTGCCCGAGCGCAATGCCGACATCCTCGGTGGTGTGGTGGTGGTCGATGTGAAGATCGCCGACCGCCTTTACGGAGATGTCGATGCCCGAATGCCGGGCCAAAAGTTCGAGCATATGGTCGAAGAAACCGATCCCGGTCGCAACGCTGGACACACCGGTTCCGTCGAGGTTGACCCCGACCTCGATGTCGGTCTCCTTGGTCTTGCGCTTGATGGTGGCGCTGCGCATGAAAAAGCTTCCCTCGACCAACCCTTGACAATACCTGGCCCAAAACGCGGCCCTTTTAACAGGCGGCGCCAGCCTTCGCCACTGCGGCATGGCGTTCAAGGGCGCGAACTTCCGCCTATGGTGACCGAAATCCAGCCGCTTTCAGGTCCGATGCATTTGCCTTGCGCAAAGGGGGAGCCGTTTGCCTTGCGCAAAGGGGGAGCCGTTGGCTCGAAAACGCTGTGTTGTAACCCCGCGCGGCAGTCCCTAAATCTGGCCGGACACGAGGATAACCCCATGCAAGCATCACCCCATGAGACGCCGGCAGTCTGGCACGGCACGACTATTTTAACGGTTCGCAAGGGCGGCAAGGTGGTGATCGGCGGCGACGGTCAGGTTTCGATCGGGCAAACCGTGATCAAATCCAATGCCAAAAAGGTCCGCAAGCTCGGCAAGGGCGATGTCATCGGCGGCTTTGCCGGTGCGACCGCGGACGCGTTCACGCTTTTCGAGCGGCTGGAGAGCAAGCTTGAGCAATATCCCGGCCAACTGACCCGCGCCGCGGTCGAACTCGCCAAGGATTGGCGCACGGACCGCTATTTGCGGCGGCTGGAGGCGATGATGATCGTTGCCGACAGGGATGTGTCGCTGGTTCTGACTGGCACTGGCGACGTGCTCGAACCGGAAGCCGGGGTGATGGCAATCGGGTCCGGCGGCAACTACGCCCTGGCGGCCGCACGCGCCCTGGTCGATTCCGACAAGGATGCCGAAACTATCGTGCGACGGGCGCTGGATATTGCGGCCGACATCTGCGTCTACACCAATCGCAATGTGACCATCGAGACGTTGGGCGGCTGAGCATGAGGACTTACGCGTTCCGCCCGATGTCGGCCAGGGACCTGCCGGCAATAAGACGCTGGCTTGGGACGCCTCATGTTTCTCAATGGTGGCACGATCCTTCGGAACAGTTCGAGCTTGTCAGCGGTGACCTCGAAAATCCTGACATGGCGCAGTTCATCGTTGCCGCGGAGGAACGGGAGTTTGCCTACCTGCAGTGCTACAACTTGAGCGTATGGAATACCGGCTTCGGCCCACAGCCACAGGGCACGCGCGGACTGGATCAATTCATTGGCGAAGCCGACATGCTCGATCGCGGTCACGGTTCGGCGTTCATCCGCACGTTCGCGGATGCGTTGCTCGCAGGGGGCACGCCGCGCTTGGTCATCGATCCCGATCCCGCCAACGCGCGCGCCATACGCGCCTACGAGAAGGCCGGATTCCGCCGCGGCAGGGTTGTCGATACGCCGGACGGCCCGACCCTGCTGATGGTTCGCGATTCATGAACGTTGCCCGCAAGGCGAACGCCGCTATGGGTCTTTCCCCGTGGCAATGGCTGCTGATTGGTGCCTCCTTGATCGCGCTTCAGGCTTCGATCCTGTATGCGATGGGTCGCCTTCCGATCTGCGCGTGCGGTTATGTGAAATTCTGGCACGGCGTGGTGCAGAGTTCGGAAAATTCGCAACATCTGACCGACTGGTATACGTTCTCGCATATCATCCACGGGTTTCTGTTTTATGCCGCGACCTGGCTTGCGTTTCCGAAGCTCGCATGGCCCGCTCGCCTGACGGTGGCGATACTGATCGAAGGCAGTTGGGAGGTGGTTGAAAACTCCAACTGGGTGATCGAACGCTACCGCTCCGCCACCGTCTCGCTGGATTATTTTGGCGACAGCATCGTCAACTCGGTCTCCGACACGCTGTCCATGGTCGCAGGTTTCCTGCTGGCGCGAAAACTGCCGGTCGCACTGACCGTGGCGCTCGGCCTCGCGTTCGAGATTCTGGTCGGGCTCCACATTCGCGACAATCTCACGCTGAACATTCTCATGCTGATTCATCCCTTTGAGGAAATCCGGCAATGGCAAGCCGGACCACCGATCATCTGACGAACGCTTGTGCAGCCAAGCGTTCCGACATAGCTAGGACCGATGATGACCGACTTTTCGCCCCGTGAAATCGTTTCCGAACTCGACCGCTTCATTGTCGGCCAGACCGATGCCAAGCGGGCGGTTTCCATCGCCTTGCGTAACCGCTGGCGGCGCCAGCAGCTCACCGGCAGCTTGCGCGAGGAAGTGCTGCCGAAGAACATCCTGATGATCGGACCGACCGGCGTCGGCAAGACCGAGATCGCGCGCCGGTTGGCCAGGCTTGCCGGCGCGCCGTTCATCAAGGTCGAAGCGACGAAATTCACCGAGGTCGGCTATGTCGGCCGCGACGTCGAGCAGATCGTGCGCGATCTCGTTGAAGTCGCGATCGCTCAAACCCGTGAGCGGAAGCGCAAGGACGTACAGGCCCGCGCGCAAATGGCCGCCGAAGAACGCGTGCTCGATGCGCTGGTCGGTGCCAATTCCAGCGCTGCAACGCGAGATTCCTTCCGCAAGAAGCTGCGCGCCGGCGAGCTGAACGACAAGGAGATCGAGGTCGAGACGCAATCCTCGGGCGGAATGCCGATGTTCGAGATTCCGGGGATGCCGGGCGCCCAGATGGGCGCGATCTCGATCGGCGATATATTCGGCAAGCTCGGCGGCCGGACCAAGACCCGCCGGCTGACAGTTGCCGGTTCACACGAAATCCTCGTCAACGAGGAATCCGACAAGCTGCTCGACAATGATCAGCTGGTCCAGGAATCCATTACCGCGGTGGAGAACAACGGCATCGTCTTCCTCGACGAGATCGACAAGATTTGCGTGCGCGACGGCCGCGTCGGCGGCGACGTCTCGCGCGAGGGCGTGCAGCGCGATCTGTTGCCGCTGATCGAGGGAACCACGGTGTCGACCAAGCACGGGGCGGTCAAAACCGATCACATCCTGTTCATCGCATCCGGCGCGTTCCACATCGCCAAGCCCTCGGATCTCCTGCCGGAATTGCAGGGGCGCCTGCCGATCCGCGTCGAACTGGAGGCTCTGACCCGCGACGACCTGCGGCGTATCCTGACCGAACCCGAAGCGTCGCTGATCAAGCAATATGTCGCGCTGATGCAAACCGAAGGCGTGACGCTGGAAATCACCGACAGCGCCATCGACGCGCTGGCCGACGTTGCGGTGGCCGTCAATTCGACGGTGGAGAATATTGGCGCGAGGCGGCTGCAAACCGTGATGGAGCGCGTGCTCGACGAGATTTCGTTTACCGCTCCGGACCGGCATGGTGAGACCGTCCAGATCGACGCCGACTATGTCCAAAAGCACGTCGGCGATCTCGCCAGAAACGCCGACCTGAGCCGGTTTATTTTGTAGGCCCGGCTGGACGGCCCGCCTTTGCAAAATCCCTTTCAGATTCTCGATCGGCGGACGCGCACATAAAGCGCGCCCTCACCGCCGTGACCGATATGGGCCGCTTCAAAGCCGACCACGAGGGTGCGAAATTCCGGCTGACTCAGCCATTGCGGCACCTGGCGGCGCAGCACGCCGCGATCCGCCTCCCCATAGCCAGTCTTGCCCTTGCCGGTGATGATCAGCACGAAGGTCAGGCCGTCCAGGTGTGCCCGCTGCAAAAACGTCGACAGCGCGCGATGCGCCCGCGCCTGGGTCATTCCATGCAGATCGAGGCGAGCTTCGATCTCTTTCCGTCCGCGTGAAAGTTGCGCACGCTCGCGACGCCCAAACGGCGCCAGCGGCGGCGCTGCGGGTTTTGTGATTTTCTGCGGGCTCGCACCCGGCACCGATGGCGACGATGGCGACGGGACTGCCGGTTTTGCAGCAAGCTGTGCCTTGGTGTCCGGCGCGCCGGCGTCCGGCTTTGCGGCGCGATGCTTTTTCCGCAGCGGCTTTGTCTGCTTCATGACGCTTTCCCAGAGCGCCCGTTCGTCCTCGCTCAAGATGCGCTTGCGGCGCAGCACCGACAATTCCACCAGCGAAATCGAAGGCGGCCGCTTCATTGGCTGTTCCGATAATGGCGGACGCGGTGGCGATGCCGATCGGGATCTGGCTTGATCGCGGGGCGAGCTTCCGGAAGCGGCACCCTGCCCGTGACCGCCGCCGCCTTGGAGGATTCGGCCGCGCCGGTCGCATTCGTTGCGTTCGTCCCGGTAGCTGTATCCGAAGACTTTGCGCCACTTTTCTGATTTTTTCCCTGATCCTTCAGGGGATCGGCGGGCGGAAACAGTTTTGCGATCTTCTCTGACGGACGCGGGTCCGGAACCGGCATCTTGCGGCCGCGAGCGACCGGATCGAGGCTTCTCGGCACCAGCATGACAAATCGCATATTGTGGCGGAAGCGGCCGGAGATGCGACCGGCCTCGACACCGGCACCGTAGTAGATATCGGCGCGCGCGGGTCCCGTGATCGCCGAGCCCGTGTCCTGTGCCACCATCAAACGGTGAAACGGCGTCTTCGACTGCTCCGACTGGATCGGCAGCTCGCCTTCAATGAAAAAAGGCGTGCCGTAGACGTGCAGCGACTTGTCGACTGCGATCGAGCGGCCTGGCGTCAGCGGCACGCCCTGCGCGCCGACGGCTTCGTCCTTGTCGGAGAGCGGCACCTCGTGAAAGAAAACATAGGAGCGGTTCTGCCGGCGCACCTCGTTGGCGCCATCGGGGTTCTGATCCATCCATTCCCTGATCTTCTGCATCGACATCTGATCTTTCGGGATGATGCCACGATCGATCAGGATGCGGCCGACCGCCATATAAGGGTAGCCGTTATGCGAATCGTAGTTGATGCGGATGGTCGTGCCGTCCTCGAGATGAATCCGTGCCGAGCCCTGGATTTGCGCGAAAAGAAGGTCGGTCTGATCCTTGAGCCAGCAGATTTCGAGGCCTCGACCGGCAATCGCGCCGTCTTCGATCTCGGCGCGATCGTAGTACGGCACGAGCTTGCGGCGGCCGATTTTGCGAAACACCTGGCCCTTGTTGGGCAAACTCGGTGCGTCTTGCCTGAAGCCGCGGACGAACAGGTTCGACGGACGCCGATAGACCGGCACGTTGTAGACGTCAGTCCGGGTCCGCGATCCGTCGAGGATGGGTTCGTAATAGCCGGTGACGAAGCCGGCATCCTCGCCAAGACGCGAGATCCGCAAGGGAAGAAAATGCTCTTCGAAGAAAGTGCGCGCCCTGGCGTCGTCGGTAATTTCGAGCGCCCTTGCGGCGCGGCAGGGTTCGCCCAGCGAAGAGCCAAGCGCTTTGGGTTCGGCGGGAGCTTTCTGCTGCCCGACGCTCGAGACGCAACTCGCACGGAACGCCTTGAACGCCTGCAAATGATCGTCGGCGCGCCAGCCGGCGATGTCGCTCCAGGCAACGGGAGCGTATTGGCTGCCGCTGATCTCGAGCGGCCACTCAAGCCGCGGATAGGGAACGGCGCGAATTTTGGGAGGGAGCGGCCTCGCCCGGTGCGGAGAAAGCGGTGTTTGGGCGTTGCGTACTGCAATCGCGGTCGAGGGCGCCGGCGCGATGGCGATCACGCACAGCGCGGCCACTCCCCACAGACCTGCGCTAGTGACCGCTTCCGGTGCCAACCAGCTTCCAGTTCGGATCGCGTGATGTCGTGTCTCGGGCGAATGTCCAAACATCGGTAATATCGGCGACCTTGTCCGGATTGCCGTCGACAATGGTACCGGCCTTGTCGCGGGTGACCGAGATCATCTGTGACACGAAACGAACCGTGAGCTGTGCGGAACGGTCGCGGGCTTCAGCGCCCACGATTTCGGCCTTGTCGATCGAAACAAAACGCGTCTCGGTCTTTTGCTCCTGCCTCTCACGCTCCCTAATCGCGCTGTCGAAGCTTTCATAGACCTCCGAGGACAGCAGATCCCTCAGCGCGCGGCGATCGCCATTGGCAAAGGCCAGCACGATCATCTCGTAGGCGCTGCGCGCGCCCGAGAGGAAATGGCGTGGATCGAACGAGGAATCCCGCCCCGCAATCCCGTCGAGGCCCTGAGCCAGCGGAGTACCCGGCTCGGCGATGCCTTTCCAGCGATCGGTCGGCGGCGCAGCTTCCGTCGGCGGCGCCACGGGCTTTTGATCAATCACCGCCCCCGGCATGGGAACGACATTGTTGTCCTGTGCCCCCTGCACGACATTGCGCGCGGTCCGATCGTAAGGCGGCCGTTCATTTCCGGTGCGCTGCCCGAGTACGTTGCGCAAGCGCAGGAAGATGAAGACGGCCAGCGCCAGGAAGATGATGGTGTAAATATCCACGTCCAATTCGCTTTCTGATTCTCACGCCGGCCACGGGTCCGGCCGTAGAGCACTCCCTTCGAGGGGAGGCGGAGATTACATCATGGATGGGTCAGCATTATGTAGGCACGAAACCTGGCCCGGCCAATGGCGCGTCCCGACATGAAATTCCATGCCAATGGAAACAGGTCCGAGCCGATGACTTACCCGTTTGCCACAAGTGGACCACAAGTCGAATTGTAGCGCGTTTTGAGCGCAGGGGGAAACCCCTCGGCCGGAAATCGCGAATATTCAATAATTTAGAAAGGACGTTCCGATTTTCTTTGGCCGGAGGCCAACTCGCGGGCTTTGCCCCGGCCCTAACGGATCATGGCGTGATAATGGAGGGATCGCGGAGGGATATGGGGCCGTAGCGGGGACCGCGTTCCTTCTTGTAGAAGCAGGCGCGCCTATGATAGCCACTCGCCCGACCGGCCGTTTTCGTACCTTATCGGCGAATTCGGGCGCATAAATTGATCCTCGTCGCGCAAACGTTCCAGGGAGATTCTTATGACCAACGGCAATGGCACGCCTCCTGAGGCGGCCCCTCCTCCCCAGTTGAACGTGCTGGCGCAGTACACCAAGGACCTTTCGTTTGAAAATCCGAATGCGCCATCGTCGCTGGCGCCGCAGCAACAGCCACCAGCGATCAACATTCAGATCAATGTCAACGCCAATAATATCGCCGAGAACGAGTTCGAAGTGACGCTTTCGGTTGAGGGCAAGGCCGAGGGCGGCGGAAAGATGATGTTCAGCTTCGAACTGGCTTACGCCGGCGTGTTTAGGATCGTCAACGTGCCAAAGGAAAATCTGCATCCCTTAGTTATGATCGAATGTCCGCGACTTCTGTTCCCGTTCGCCCGTGAGATCATCGCGACCGCGGTGCGCGACGGCGGGTTCCCTCCGCTGATGCTCGATCCCGTCGATTTCGTCGGTCTTTACCGCCAGAATCTGGAACGGCAGGCCGCGCAAGCCGCCACGGGGACGCAAGTCAAGCCAAGCTAGGCGTAGAGCCCGAAAAATCGTTTAGGAAATCGTTCCAGATCGGCCTCTCGCCCAGCGTGAGGACGAACTGGCGATGCGCTGCACGATCCTCCTCGGTCACTCTGGCGGCAAGCGGAACCTCGCGTTGCCGCCTTGGCATCTCCCCGCCATACACGCCCACGCGCGCATCGCGGGATTCCGCGGCAAGAATCAGTTGCGACTGCCGCGCCCCGATCAGGTCGATGTATACCTCGGCCAGAAGCTCCGCATCGAGCAACGCGCCGTGCCGGGTGCGGCGTGAATTGTCAATTGCATAGCGTGAGCAGAGGTCGTCGAGGCGATTCGACACACCCGGATGCTTGCGCCGCGCCAGCAACAGGGTGTCGACGAGCCGTTCGCGCGCGATGACAGGTCGCTGGATTCGCTCCAGCTCGGCATTGATGAAGCTGATGTCGAACGAGGCGTTGTGGATCACCAGCGGCGCCTCGCCAATAAATTCCAGGAACTCGTCGGCCACTTCGGCAAATAGCGGCTTGGTGGTGAGGAACTCTGTGGAAAGTCCGTGCACGGCAAACGCCTCGGCCGGCATGTCGCGTTGGGGATTGATATGCCGGTGAAAGGTCTGGCCGGTCGGCATGCGGTTGAAAATCTCGACACAACCGATTTCGACCAGCCGGTCGCCGCGCAGCGGATCGAGGCCGGTAGTTTCGGTATCGAGAACGATTTCACGCATGAGAAGCCGCCGAGAATGACGAATCAGGACCGCCGCAGCGGCATTTTAGCAGCCTCGGTCAGAATGTCCCGGATTCGGACGCGAACAGGCTCAAGCCCATGCGACGTATCCACCAGGAAATCGGCGCGCTTTCGCTTTTCGGCATCAGGCATTTGCCGCGCGAGAATGGCGTCCAACTTCTCGTCGGTCATGTTGGGGCGCGCGAGAATCCGTTCCCGCTGGATTTCCGGGGTTGTGGTGACCACGACCACCGCGTCTACCCGCTTCTCGCCTCCGGTCTCGAACAGGAGCGGCACATCGATCACAGCAACCGCTGCGCCTGTTCGCTCGGCGGACTGCAGGAATTCCTGTCGCGCGGCGCCGACCATCGGATGGACGATGTCTTCCAACCGTTTCATCGCCACAGGATCATGCACAACCCGCGCCGAAAGCTGGTTTCGGTCGACTTTGCCGTTTGCGGTGGTGCCTGGAAAGGCCGCCTCGATCGCGGGCGCCGCCTCGCCTTCATACAGCGCGTGCACGGCTGCGTCCGCGTCATAGACCGGCACACCCGCTTCCGCGAACAGCTTCGCGGTGGTCGATTTCCCCATCCCGATCGAACCGGTCAGCCCAAGGACTATCATCTTAATGATCACCACTCTCTGCCGCCAGGCATCCGCCGTCACACGGAAAGCAGCCGCTCGTTGCGGAGAAATTCAAGCAAGACCAACATTGGCAGTCCGAGAATGGTGAAATGATCGCCTTCAATCCGCTCAAACAAATGCACCCCGAGACCCTCGAGTTGGTAGGCGCCCACGCTCGATGTGACCGCCGCACCTGCCTCGTCCAGATATGCGACGATTTCGGCCTCGCTCAAGCACCGCATGCTCATGCGCGCGATTGCGACTTTTTCGAACAATATCTCGCCGTCGCGCGCGACCGCAACCGCGGAATAAAGTTCATGACTGCGGCCGGCGAGCACGTGGAGCTGTTCAGCGGCCTCGGCCCGGCCGGCCGGCTTGCTGAAAAGCCGCGCGCCAAGTGCCAGCGTTTGGTCGGCGCCTACAACATATCGGCCCGACCGGCGGCGCGAAACAGACAGGGATTTTTCTCTCGCCAGCAGTGAGGCAATCTCGCCGGGTTCCGAAAGATTGGATTTTCGCTGTACCTGTCGTTCGTCAAGTCCAGCAGGTTCGCTTTCAAATGCAATTCCAGCATTGGCGAGCAGCATCTGCCGCGCGCGGCTTTGCGAAGCCAGTATCAGCGGCTCTTTTCCGCGCCACAGCGTCATTCCGCAAGCCGTTGACGTTGCCTGTCGGTGAAAAGTTTCAGGACGGCGGCCGCGGTTTCCTCGATCGAGCGGCGCGTGACATCGAGCTGCGCCCAATTGAATCTGGCACTCAGCCGCCGCGCAAATGCCACTTCATCAGCAACGGCCTGACGATCGATATAGGTGTCGTTGTCGCGATCGCCCATGCTCAAAAGCCGGTTCTGGCGAACTTGAATCAAGCGTTCCGGCGTCGCATGCAGGCTGACCACCAGAGGTTTCCTCAAGTTTTCCAGCTGATGCGGAATCGGGATCCCCGGCACCAGCGGCACGTTGGCGGTGCGGATGCCGCGATTGGCAAGATAGATCGAGGTCGGTGTTTTGGAGGTGCGGCTGACGCCGACAAGAATCACGTCGGCCTCCTCCAACCCTTCGACGTGCTGGCCGTCATCGTGCATCATCGTGTAGTTCAGTGCGTCGATCCGCTTGAAATATTCCGCATTCAACGTGTGCTGGGCGCCAACCCTGCCGGTCGTTGGTGCACCGAGATAGGCATGAAACAATTGCATGACCGGACCGATGATCGAGAGGCTCGGTACGTTGATTTCCTGGCACTTGGCCTCCAGTCGGGCGACGAGATCCTTTTCCAGCAGGGTGAAGAGGACGATGCCCGGCGCTTCCTCGATTTCGCTCAACACCCGATCGAGCTGCTTTTGGCTGCGCACCAGCGGATAGACATGTTCGACCGGTGTCACATTGGCATATTGCGCCGCGACCGCGCGCGCCACGGTGATCAATGTCTCGCCGGTCGAGTCCGAGACCAAATGCAGATGGAAATAATTACTACTCGTGGGCACTGAAATCCCTGTCTAATCTGTGAATCGCTGTGGAGTCTGACTCGAGAGAATTCGCGAAGTTTCGGCGGGCCGGGATAACCGGGCTTTTTCTTCACAGGCCTCGAAACGAGGACAACTCCTTTCAACCAGTCCAAGGATAGTGAGATTTTGTGGATTTGTCTCTTCATAAGCTGGCGACATCACCGCGCAACCATTTGAAAAAGATGCCCTTAACCAGAACACCATGTTCGACATCGCCACAGTTGAGAGATGTGAAGAAACTCTGGGGAAGCACCGGGCAGATTTGTACTGGTGCAATTCACGTTCAATCAGACTCAAACCTTAAGATTCTAAAATTATTGGTTTAGAAAAGTGCTGCTTGCGGATAGCTCTGAGCCCGAGGGAAGTTTTGAAACGCGGAAAATGGCTGAGACGTTCCCTGCGCTGCGGTTTTCAGTTTTGTGCGTTCGAATGTTGAAGAGGCGCGATGTACGAGTGGATCAAAGCACTGCATATTATTGCGGTCATCACGTGGATGGCCGGAATGCTCTATCTGCCGCGGCTGTTTGTTTATCACTGCGAGGCGGAAATCGGCTCCAAGCAGTCCGAGACCTTCAAGATCATGGAGCGCCGGTTGCTGAAAGTGATCATCAATCCGGCGATGATCGCGACCTGGCTGGCGGGACTTTACCTCGCCTGGGCTGGCCACTGGTTCTCGGCGGGCTGGCTGCATGCGAAACTCGTGCTGGTGCTGGTACTATCTGGCGTCCACGGCTTTTTTTCACGCTGCGTGAAGGATTTTGCCGCCGAGCGAAACCGGCGTAGTCATAAATTCTATCGTATTATCAATGAGGTGCTGACCATCATGATGATCTTGATCGTCATTCTGGTGGTCGTAAAGCCGTTCTGAGCGGCCTTGCGGAGGGATGCCGCTGGCTTGCGGACGGTGAGCCGATTTTCTATATTCCGGTCATCCCACCCTACGCAGGCGGATGTGGTTGCGTTCCGGTTTCCTAGTTGAACCGGCCGCCGCATCAGGTTTGAAGCCTTTCCGGCGCTCTCCTTGCTCAGACCTGCGGACCTTCCAGATTTTTCGTCCGCACTTCCAAAAAAGCCACCTCGCAGTCCCCTCCCCCAAGTTACTCCACAGGACCACCCCAATGCGGGAAATAAAACTTCAAGACCTCAAAGCTCAGACGCCAGCCGAACTCGTTTCGTTTGCGGAGGAAAAAGGGGTCGAAAACGCCAGCACGATGCGCAAGCAGGAGCTGATGTTTGCCATTCTCAAACAACTCGCGATCCAGGAAACCGACATCATTGGCGAAGGTGTCGTCGAGGTTCTCTCGGACGGTTTTGGATTCTTGCGTTCACCAGACGCCAATTATCTGCCGGGACCGGACGACATCTATGTCTCGCCCTCGCAGATTCGCCGTTTCGGGCTTCGCACCGGAGACACGATCGAAGGCCACATCCGCAGCCCGAAAGAGGGCGAACGTTATTTCGCGCTGTTGAAAGTCAACACGTTGAATTTCGAGGATCCGGAAAAGTCCAAGCACAAGGTCAATTTCGACAATCTGACACCACTTTTTCCGGATGAGCGCTTCCGGCTCGAGCTGGACGACCCCACAAGAAAAGACCTCTCTGCAAGGGTGATCGACATTGTCGCACCGATCGGCAAAGGCCAGCGCGCCTTGATCGTGGCCCCGCCTCGCACCGGCAAGACCGTGTTGATGCAGAACATCGCCCATTCGATCACAGCCAATCACCCCGAATGCTATCTGATCGTGCTCTTGATCGACGAGCGGCCGGAAGAGGTCACCGATATGCAGCGCTCAGTGAAAGGGGAGGTCGTTTCGTCGACTTTCGACGAGCCGGCGGTGCGCCACGTCCAGGTGGCGGAAATGGTGATCGAGAAGGCCAAGCGGCTGGTGGAACACGGTCGCGACGTCGTGATCCTGCTCGATTCGATTACACGGCTCGGGCGCGCCTACAACACCGTCGTGCCGTCCTCCGGCAAGGTGCTGACCGGCGGCGTCGACGCCAACGCCCTGCAGCGGCCAAAACGCTTCTTCGGCGCCGCGCGCAACATCGAAGAGGGCGGTTCGCTGACGATCATCGCGACCGCATTGGTCGATACCGGCAGCCGCATGGACGAAGTGATCTTCGAAGAATTCAAGGGCACCGGTAACTCCGAACTGATTCTCGATCGCAAGGTCTCCGACAAGCGCACCTTCCCGGCCATCGACATCTCGCGCTCCGGCACCCGCAAGGAGGAGTTGATCACCGATCCGCAGGTGCTGAAGAAAATGTACGTGCTGCGGCGGATCCTCAATCCGATGGGAACGATGGACGCGATCGACTTCCTGCTCGACAAGCTCCGCAACACCAAGAACAACGCCGAATTCTTCGAATCCATGAATACCTGAGCTGGGCCATTGGCCGAGCGGGCAGGGCGTCTCCACAGGGGGCGCCCTTTGCGTTGATGACGAGATTTGGCGATTTTGCAGCAATGGTCGCGGGATTTGCGGTTGTCGGTTGCCGTGCCAGTCGGGATCGATACGAAATTTCGTTGCATTCTCAAAGACCCACGCACAAAAAAGGGAATGCATCCTCGCGATCAGAGCATTTTTGCCCTGTCATCGGGCCGACCCCCGAGCGCGATTTCGATTGTCCGGCTCTCCGGACCGCAGGCGGGAGCAACGCTTGCAGGCCTGGCGGGCAGGGTGCCGCAACCGCGGTTGGCGACCAGGGTCCTGTTGCGCGATCCGCTCGGTCAGCCGATCGATGATGCCGTGGTGCTGTGGTTTCCAGCGCCCGCAAGTGCGACCGGCGAGGATGTCGCCGAATTTCATGTCCATGGTGGACGGGCGGTCCTGGCGGCGTTGTTTGCGGCGCTGGCGAGCTTCGATAATGTCCGGGCCGCCGAGCCCGGCGAATTTACCCGCCGGGCGTTCGAGAATGGCAAGCTCGATCTCACCGAAGCCGAAGCGCTTGACGATCTGATTCACGCCGATACCGACCGGCAGCGGCGTCAGGCGTTGGGCCAACTGAAGGGAATGTTTGGCGACAAGGTCCGGGATTGGCGCGCGCGTATCATCGAGGTCTCTGCCCTGATCGAGGTCGGCATCGATTTCTCGGACGAGGGCGACGTGCCGGAAGAATTGATCACGCCGGCTGTGGCCAGGATCAAATCGCTACTAGATGAAATCAAGGAAGTGCTTGCGGCTCAGGGGCGAAGCGAACGCCTGCGTGAGGGCCTGGTGGTCGCAATCTCTGGTCCGCCGAACGTTGGCAAATCGACCTTGATCAATCTGCTCGCGCGGCGCGAGGTAGCCATCGTCTCGCCTCACGCCGGTACCACGCGCGATGTCATCGAAGTTCAGCTTGATCTCGACGGCTATCCTGTGACGCTGATCGACACCGCGGGGATTCGGCAGACGGATGATCCCGTCGAGCGGGAAGGCGTCAGGCGCGCACGAATGCGAGCGGCGGAAGCCGATCTGGTGCTGTGGCTGATCGATGACGAGCACGGGCAGAGTGAAAGGGCCAGGCATGAATTGGCATCGGACGCGAGCGTCTGGGTGATCCGAAACAAGATCGATCTCCGTGGGGAGGGCAGGGCGGCAGACTCGGCCTTTGACCCACCCGCAAAGCGCGGCGCGAGCGCGTTTGGAATATCCGCGAGCCGCGGCGACGGGATCGCCGAATTGGTCGCGGCGCTGGCGGCGTTTGCGCGAGATTATTTCGGATCGGGGGAGGCGGCGCTGATCGGGCGCGAGCGTCAGCGGAAATTGTTGCAGGAGACGACGAACTCGTTGCAGCGGAGCCTTTCGGCGGTCGGGCAGGGCGAAGAATTGGTAGCCGAGGAATTGCGAAGCGCATCCGATTTTCTAGGTCGCTTGCTCGGCCGGATCGATGTCGAAGACGTCCTCGATGCGATTTTTCGGGAGTTTTGCATCGGCAAATAATGAATATATGTTCATGTCTTTGTTTCACGTGGAACGCCTCTCCATGGGTTCAAGCGTTTCACGTGAAACAAAGCGATCGGCCGTACGATTTTGTCACTTCCGGCTCAATCGGCCGCGATATACAACGCGCGCCATGATCAACCGAGAATCATTTGACGTCATTGTTATCGGAGGAGGCCACGCGGGCTGCGAGGCCGCAGGCGCCGCTGCGCGAATGGGTGCGAGGACGGCGCTGATCACCCACCGGTTCGCGACGATCGGTGCGATGTCCTGCAATCCTGCCATCGGCGGCCTGGGCAAGGGTCACCTCGTGCGCGAGGTGGATGCGCTGGACGGTCTCATGGGCCGGGTCGCGGACGCTGCCGGCATTCAATTCCGCATGCTCAATCGCCGCAAGGGTCCGGCAGTGCGAGGGCCGCGCGCGCAGGCGGATCGGAAACTTTACGCTGCGGCGATGCAGGCTGCGATCCGCGAAACTGCCAACCTGAGCGTGGTCGAAGGTGAGGCGGATGAACTGATCGTCTCGGATGGCTCGGTCACCGGCATCCGGCTTGTCGATGGAAACGAGCTGTCCGCGGGTGCAGTGGTGGTCACGACAGGGACCTTTCTCCGAGGCTTGATCCACCTTGGCGAGCGGAACTGGCCCGCTGGGCGAGTCGGTGAGGCGCCCGCGATCGGACTTTCGGCATCGTTCGAGCGTGCGGGCTTCAGCCTCGGCCGGCTGAAGACAGGCACGCCGCCGCGGATCGATGGCGCTACGATCGACTGGTCGGCCGTTGAGATGCAGCCTGGCGATGATCCGCCGGAACCGTTTTCGGTGATGACCGATAAGATCACCACACCTCAGATCCAGTGCGGCATCACCCGGACAACTGCCGCCACCCACGAGATCATCCGCAAGAATGTGCATCGCTCGCCGATGTATTCGGGGCAGATCAAGAGCACGGGGCCGCGCTATTGCCCTTCAATCGAGGACAAGATCGTTCGCTTTGGTGATCGCGACGGCCACCAGATTTTCCTCGAGCCGGAGGGTCTCGACGATCCCACTGTCTATCCCAACGGCATCTCGACTTCGCTGCCGGAAGAGGTCCAGGTTGCCGTTCTCGCCTCAATCCCCGGGCTCGAACGCGTGCGAATGATCCGCCCGGGCTACGCCATCGAATACGACCACGTCGATCCGCGCGAACTCGATCTCAGCCTGCAGACCAGGCGATTGGCGGGATTGTTTCTGGCAGGACAGATCAACGGAACGACCGGTTACGAGGAAGCCGCCGCGCAGGGCCTCGTAGCCGGTCTCAATGCCGCGCTGGCGGCCAGCAGGTCCGAGCCGATCGCGTTCGATCGCGCCGACGGCTATCTCGGCGTGATGATCGATGATCTCGTCACGCGTGGCATCACCGAGCCCTACCGGATGTTTACCTCGCGCGCGGAGTATCGTTTGACGCTTCGCGCCGATAATGCCGATCAGCGGCTGACCGAAAAAGGGATCGCATTGGGATGCGTAGGGCAGGGCCGGGCGCAGCGTCATCGCGCCAAGATGGCCGCACTGAATGCAGCGAAAGCAAAAGCCCAATCGCTCGCGCTGACACCGAATGAAGCAGAACGCCATGGCATTGCGCTCAACAAGGATGGCCAGCGGCGCTCGGCGTTCGAACTTCTCGCCTATCCGGACGTCGGCTGGTCGCAGGTCCGCTCGATCTGGCCGGAACTGTCGGCCGTTGACCCAGGGATCGCCGTTCATCTCGAGATCGACGCGAAATACGATGTGTATTTGAAGCGGCAAATCGCTGACATCGAATCGTTCCGTCGCGACGAGGGACTGGTCCTCAGCGATGTCAATTACGACGCGGTCCCGGGGCTTTCCAACGAAGCGCGGGCAAAGCTTGCAGCTGCGCGACCGCTCAATGTGGGGCAGGCGGGTCGACTCGACGGCGTGACGCCGGCGGCGCTGGGGATTCTGGCGGCGTATCTCCGGCGTCAGGCGCGCGGGAAATCGGCGAGCGGAGTCTTTGTTGCCGGCGGCTAGGTGCGTGGCACGGAGTGTTTCACGTGAAACGCATCCCTGGTTCTAGCGCGCTCCGACCCGGATTACCTGGGGCGATGGAGTCGGGGAGGGGAGCATCATGAGCGCGGCGAACTCACCTCGGACCGAATCGCGCAATATCCAATCGAAGGCGGACCTCGCTGCCGATAAAGCTGCAGCCCTGGCACTCACGCCTGTTTCACGTGAAACGGAGCATCGCCTGGAACGCTTCGTCGAACTGTTTCTGGAGTGGCAGGCGAAGACGAATCTTACAGCACCGTCGACCTTGCCGACCCTTTGGACCCGCCACGTTTCCGATTCGCTGCAGCTCCTGGCTATTGCACCGTCAGCAAAAAAGTGGGTCGATCTCGGCAGCGGTGGAGGTTTCCCCGGTGCAGTCATCGCCTGCGCGCTCGCGCAAACGCCGGGCGCCCACGTGCTGCTGATCGAGCGCAACGCGAAAAAGGCGGCCTTCCTGCGCGAGGCGCTACGGGTGACCGGTGGTCCTGGCACGGTTCATCTGGCCGATATTCGGGATGTTGTGGATAGAATCGCCGACCCGGTCGATTGCGTCACCGCGCGAGCGCTCGCTCCGCTAAATCAACTCATGGCCTTCGCCGAGCCGCTGATGAAAAGAGGCGCGAAAGCATTGTTTCTCAAGGGTCAAGATGTAGATGCTGAATTGACCGAAGCCACTAAATATTGGAAAATTGAACCACGCCTCCATGCCAGCCGCACCGGTGGACACGGCTGGATCGTCGAACTCGATAGGATCGAGCGGCGCACCTCGCCCACCACACTGCATGGTTCCCGCGCATGACCGTAATTGATGAGGAATATCAAGAGGATAGGGTAGAAAACCGGCCCGGCCATCCGCGCATCCTGGCGCTCGCCAATCAAAAGGGCGGTGTCGGCAAGACCACGACCGCCATCAATCTGGGCACGGCGCTCGCTGCGATCGGCGAGCGCGTGCTGATCGTCGACCTCGACCCGCAAGGCAACGCTTCGACCGGGCTCGGCATCGACCGCCGCAGTCGCAATTGCTCGACTTACGATGTGCTGATCGGCGAAGCGTCCCTGCGCGAATCGGTGGTGCTGACCGCGGTGCCGCGGCTGCACATCGCACCGTCGACCATGGATCTTTCCGGCCTGGAGCTCGAGCTCGGAACGACGCCGGGCCGCGCCTTCCGCCTACGCGATGCAATCTCGGCACTTAACACCAACGCCGCCCATGATGCCGACTACACCTACGTCCTGATCGACTGCCCGCCATCGCTCAACCTTCTCACCGTCAACGCGATGGCGGCCTCCGATGCGATTCTGGTGCCGTTGCAGTGCGAGTTCTTTGCGCTCGAAGGACTTTCGCAATTGCTGCAGACGGTGGAGCAAGTGCGTACCACGCTCAACCCGAATCTCTCGATCCATGGCATCGTGCTGACAATGTTCGACTCGCGCAACAACCTGTCCAACCAGGTCGTTGCCGACGTCAGGCAGTTCATGGGCAGCAAGGTCTACAAGACCATGATTCCGCGCAACGTGCGCATTTCCGAGGCGCCCTCCTACGGCAAACCGGTGCTGGTCTACGACCTCAAATGCGTCGGCAGCGAAGCCTATCTCAAGCTTGCAACGGAGGTGATCCAGCGCGAGCGCGAGCTTCGCACGCACTAAGTCACGGGCCGACATCGGCGCGATCTCGTTGCCGTAGTTGCACACCGGAGCCGACTGCGAAATGACGCGGTCCCCAGAAGTGAAGTGAAACAGGAGCGCTTTAAGTTGAATCCAAGGGAGCTGGCGATGGCCGAGGAAGCGCGTTCGCGACTGGGGCGCGGTCTTGCAAGTCTGATCGGGGATGTCGGCGGCGAGGCCGCGCATCTGGAGCGCCCGCGCGCGCAACGCAAGGTGCCGATCGAATTTCTCAAACCAAACCCGCGCAATCCGCGCCGCGACTTCGCCGAAGCCGAACTGCGCGAGCTGGCGGACTCGATCAAGCAGCATGGGGTGATCCAGCCGATCGTGGTGCGGCCCGTACGCGGCGCGCAGGATCGATACGAGATCATTGCCGGCGAGCGCCGATGGCGGGCGTCGCAGCTTGCGGGTCTGCACGAGGTACCGGTGGTTCCGGTCGACGTCACCGATTCCGATGCGCTCGAGATCGCGATCATCGAGAACGTGCAACGTGAAGATCTCAACGCGCTCGAAGAGGCGCAGGGCTATCATGCGCTGGCCAATGAATTCAAACGCAGCCAGGATGAGATCGCAAAAATAGTCGGCAAGAGCCGCAGCCACGTCGCCAACACGATGCGGCTGACCAAGCTGCCGGCAGAGGTTCAGGCCTACATCGCGACGGGTCAGCTGTCGGCCGGGCATGCGCGAGCGTTGATCGGCGTGCCCGATCCACTCGCCGCCGCCAAACGTATCGTCGAAGAAGGCCTTAGCGTGCGTCAGGCCGAGGCGCTGGCGCATGTCGAGGGCGTGCCCGCGCGCAAGCCGCTCAAGGCTCGGGGCGGCGGCAAGGTGAAGGATCCCAACACGGTGGCGCTCGAGAAGAGCGTCAGCGATGCCCTCGGGCTTGCCGTCAGCATCGATCATGCCAATTCCGGCGGCACCGTGCATATCCGCTATCGCGATCTCGACCAGCTCGACGACATCGTCCGAAGGCTGGGTAAGAAGGCCTGAGTCGTCCGCCACGTTGCGCGCGAGTCCGCCGGGATGCGGTCCAGCTTACGCGCGACGCTTGGCATTCACTGCGATCGCCATCAGCGCGCGCTGCGCGATAACCGCGGCGAGCGTGGCTTGTTTGCGCATCTCTAGTGCTGCGGTTGCGAGCTGCTCAATGATCAGCACCAGCCGGGCCACGCTGAACTGGCGCAATGCTGTCTCGACGCTTGCTTTGCGGGAAAAGTGCAGGCGCGGAAATCCGCTCTCCACCACAGCCGAAATCGGCGTGCCGTCGGCAATCGCGAGCGCGGATTTGTGCAGCCAGGCTGCATGGCGCTGGGCCGCGGAAATGATCACGCCGGGATAGGTGCCCGCCACCATCGCCTTGCCGAACTCGGTCTCGACGATGGCGGGATTTCCGGCAAAGGCGGCATCCAGGATCGGGTCGATCTTGAGCTCGGAGGCGTCGGCTGCGACCGCCATCACGTCGTCGAGCGTGACCTCGCTCTTGCCGTGACCGTAGAGCGTAAGTTTGCGCAACTCGTTGCGCGAAGCCTGACGATCGCCACCGAGCAGGGTCATCAGCACCGCGCGTGCATCCGGTGCGATTCGCAATTTGGAGGCGCGGAGCTCATCGTCGATCAGCTTGGCAAGGTCGCGCTCGGTGTCCGGATAGCAGGCGATCGCAACCGCGGTACGGGCGCGCTCGCATGCCTTGCGCAACGGCGAGTCCGGCCGCAGCTCGCCAGCCTCGATCACGATCCGGCAATCCCTGAGGGGTATCTCGGCCAACGCGTCAACTCCGCTGGCAAAATTCCGCGAGCCGGCGCGAACGCGAATCGCGCGCCGGCCGCCGAACAAGGGGATTGTCATCGCTTCATCGATCAGGCGCGATGGTTCGGCCGAAAGCTCGTCGCCATCCAGCTTCACCAGGGAAAACGGATCACTGGGATCATCGACCGCCGACCCCAGCAGCGAATCGGCGCGTTCGCGCACGAGGCCCGCGTCCGATCCGTAGAGCAGTATGATAGGCCGGCCTGGGTCCGGCCGTGCCAGGAATGCGTCGATTTCCTTTCCGCGCAACGCGACCATGACCAGAGCGGTATCTCATTTCGGAGGCAGACGCATGCGCGTCAAAATCGAAATCCGGAGTTGGCCGAGCTTGGGATTCGTGGACGAATGGCCGATCAGGTTCCGGCGTAGAAATAGGATGCCAGCCGGGTCTGGATGCGTTCCGCAATTTCCTGACACGCGCGGTCCTCGGCGTCGCGGAACGCACGGGCGCGGGAAAAGGCCTGATAGCTTATGGGGATATCGTAGCTGACGCGCGAGAAGGTCGAGCCGGTCATGACCGATCTGTTGGTGGCGATATCGATCAAATTGAACTGCGCATCGATGCCATAATTTTGGCTGGTCGGAAGCGCCGTAAGGGGATCGGTCATCAGCGTGGATTGGTTGGTCGTGAAGCGAATAACGAGCCGGTGGGTCGGTGGCATTCCGGTCGCGTTGCCATAGAGCTTGAACGCCAGTGCATTGCGGATCTCCACTCCCAGGCGGGCCTCGCGCGAGGCATTGGGCTTGTCGATGGGTGGGAGTTCCACGCCCATGAGTTTTTCGCGCAGCGCCGGCGTGCCATCGGCATGCTCGGCGTACATCGGCTGGAAGCAACCGGCCGTCAGCGCCGCGAGGGCGGCCACGGCCAGAAGCCGAGCTGCGATCCGGGTCTTAGCCAACGACATTCACGATCCTCATGGGAACAACGATCACCTTGCGCACGGGCTTGCCACCCAGCGCCAGTTTTACCGCATCGAGACCCAAAGCGGCAGCCTCAATTTCCGGATTCTGGGCCGTGCGGGCCACCGTGACTGCCCCCCGTTTTTTGCCATTGACCTGCACCACCAAGGTTACGCTGTCTTCAACCAGCAAATCTCGTTCGATTTGCGGCCAACTCGCCTCGGAAACCAGGCCCCCCTCGCCCAGCACGGCCCAGCACTCCTCCGCCAGATGCGGCATCATTGGCGCGAACAATTGAACGAGGATGACTGCAGCCTCGCGGACGGCCCAGGCCAGATCCGGCGAAGGCTGCCCCTCGCGCGCCAGGATTTCGCCCAGTGCGTTGGAGAACTCCCGGATGTAGGCCAGGCAGACGTTGAAATGCAGCTTCTCGATACCGGTGGAAACCCTGTCCAGCGCACCATGAGCCGCCTTGCGCAGCGCCAAGGCGTCCGAACCGAACACCGCCGGTCTCGCCTCCGGCGCGCTGGCGCCGATCCCGGCCGATTCATTGATCAGTCGCCACAGCCGCTGCACAAAACGCGCCGCGCCCTGCACCCGCTCGTCGCTCCAGATCACATCTCGATCGGGGGGTGAATCGGACAGCATGAACCAGCGTGCAACGTCGGCGCCGTAGGTGGCGATGATGTCGTCGGGGTCGACGGTGTTGCGTTTGGACTTCGACATCTTCTCGATGCCGCCGATCGCAACCTCTTCGCCCGTGGCAATGAGCGTGGCGCGACGACCGCTCGCGCCGGTCTCGACCCTGACCTCAGCCGGCGTGACGTAGCTGCCGTCCGCGCTTTGATAGGTCTCGTGCACCACCATGCCCTGCGTGAACATGCCGGCGAACGGCTCCTTCATACCGATATGACCGGTGGCCTTCATGGCGCGGGTGAAGAAGCGGCTATAGAGCAGATGCAGGATCGCGTGCTCGACGCCACCGATATATTGGTCGACCGGCATCAGGCGATCGACCACGGGCAGCGTGGTCGGTGCCTCCTCGTTCCAGGGATCGGTGAAGCGCGCAAAGTACCACGAGGAATCCACGAACGTGTCCATGGTGTCGGTTTCGCGGACGGCCTTGCCGCCGCATTTCGGACAATTGACGTGCTTCCAGGTCGGATGATGGTCGAGCGCGTTGCCGGGCTTGTCGAACGTCACGTCCTCCGGCAGCGTCACAGGCAAATCCTTGTCAGGCACCGGAACGACGTCACATTTCGGGCAATGAATGACCGGGATCGGACAACCCCAGTAGCGCTGACGCGAAATGCCCCAGTCACGCAGCCGGAAGTTCACCTGCCGCTCACCGACGGGCGCATTGCCGCGCGGCTCGCTTTCCAGCCGCCTGGCGACCTCCTCCTTGGCTTGTTCGATGGTCATGCCGTCGAGGAAGCGTGAGTTGATCATGCGCCCGTCACCATCATAGGCGGTGTCGGTGATGACGAAGGTTTTCGGATCCTGGCCTTCGGGACACACCACCGGCGTGTTGCCGAGCCCATACTTGTTGACGAAGTCGAGGTCGCGCTGGTCGTGTGCCGGACAGCCGAAGATTGCCCCGGTGCCGTATTCCATCAGCACGAAATTGGCGACATAGACCGGCAGCTTCCAGTTCGGGTCGAAAGGATGGATGGCGCGGATGCCGGTGTCGAAACCTTGCTTCTCGGCAGTATCGATAATCTCCTGCGCTGTGCCGATGCGCTTTGTCTCCGCGATGAACTCCGCAAGTTTTGCGTCTTTCGCCGCGGCCGACTGCGCCAGCGGATGATCGGCCGAGATCGCCATGAATTTCGCGCCGAACAACGTGTCATGGCGCGTCGTGAATATCTTCAGCTCGGACTCGCCGGCCGGGGTGGTGGCGCGATCGAGCGCAAAGCGAATCAACAGACCTTCGCTGCGTCCGATCCAGTTCTGTTGCATCAGCCGCACCTTGTCGGGCCAGCGATCCAGCGTGTCGAGTGCATCCAGAAGTTCCTGCGAGTACTTCGTGATCTTGAACACCCACTGGTTCATCTCGCGCTGCTCGACGATGGCGCCGGAGCGCCACCCGCGGCCGTCGATCACCTGCTCGTTGGCGAGCACGGTCATGTCGACCGGATCCCAATTGACCTTGCGCTGTTCGCGCTCGGCCAATCCGGCACGCAGGAAATCGTTGAACATCTTCTGCTGGTGCTTGTAATAGGAGGGATCGCAGGTCGCGAATTCTCTCGACCAGTCGAGCGAGAGTCCGATCGACCGGAGCTGCTTCTTCATCGCGGCGATATTGTCGTAGGTCCATGCCTTGGGCGCGATCTTGCGCTCGATCGCGGCATTCTCGGCCGGCAGTCCAAAGGCATCCCAGCCCATCGGATGCAGCACATTGAACCCTCTGGCGCGCATGAAGCGTGCCAGGACGTCGCCAAGCGTGTAGTTCCGCACATGCCCGATATGGATGCGTCCGGATGGATAGGGGAACATCTCGAGCACGTAATATTTGGGCCGCGGATCGTCGTTCCTGGCGGCAAAGATCGCCCCTTCTTCCCACTGGCGTTGCCAGCGCGGCTCTGATTCGCGTGCGTTGTAGCGTTCGGCGGGCATTGAATCTGGGGCTTTCGCGATAATGCGGACTTCGGAATCGGGATGCTGGGACCGTCAAAAAATGACGGCGGACTAGGCCACAAAAGCGGCTTGGGGGTCAACGGGTGTTGGCCCGATCGTGACGTTCCAACATGGCGGAGACGTCAATTCGCCAGTGCTGCGGGGTCGGTGTTCTCGGCGCTCCGTGCCAGACCATGCCCGGCCACGGAGTTTCGTCCGCTCCGTTTGGCAACGTAGAGACTGGCGTCGGCGGCTTCGATCAGATCGCTGGATTGCAGCGTGTCCACCGGCGTGGTGCTGGCGACCCCGACACTGACAGTGACGGCCCGATGGCTGGACGTGGCGTGTGGCATCGCGAGGCCACGCACGGCCGCGCGTACCTTTTCGCCGATCTCCAGCGCGCGGCTGGCGGGGGTATTCGGCAGCAGCAGACAGAATTCCTCCCCGCCATAGCGTCCGGCAAAGCCCAGGTTTTCGGCGGCGATGCCGGCCAGCGTCTCGCCGAGCCGGGAGAGGCAGGCATCCCCCTCGGGATGACCATAAGTGTCATTGAACAGCTTGAAATGATCGACATCGATCATCAGCAGCGACAATTCATTGTTGTGCTGCTTGGCCTTCATCCATTCAAAATCGAGCCGACTCTGAAAACCACGCCGGTTGGCAAGACCCGACAGCATGTCGATCGAGGCCATCACAGTCAGCCGGTCATTGGTGGCGATCAGGTCGCGCTCGCGCTCGGCGAGCCGGGCAGCCATGGCGTCGAATGCGCGGGCCAGTGGAACGAATTCCGCCGGCAAGCGGCGCCGCGGCGCACGCACCGACCATTCGCCCTGGCCAAAACGCTGCGCGATCGCCACCATGGTATTGATCGGCCGGATGATGAGCGTTTCCGCAGCGATCAGAGCG
>Ga0306926_10000896_pt1 | contig 28809 bp, 29 predicted proteins | sample flu12Cox44000178_FD_203759 | JGI IMG/M metagenome (GOLD analysis project Ga0306926, IMG submission 203759) | Lab enrichment of tropical soil microbial communities from Luquillo Experimental Forest, Puerto Rico - flux8day.12C.oxic.44.000.178 (v2)... | ecosystem: Environmental > Terrestrial >...
GCTCAACGCCATCATCGGCCTGACGGAGATGATGGTTACGAACGCGCCGCGCTTCGGCACGGAGAAGGCGCTGGAGCCGCTCCGCCGCGTCAATGCCGCCGGGACCCACCTCCTGAGCCTCATCAACGAGGTACTCGACCTCTCGAAGATCGAAGCTGGCAAGCTCGAACTCAATCCCGAGCCTATTAATTTGGCACGGCTTATCGATGAGGTCGTTGGCACCGCCGGACAGCTCGCCGAGAAGAACCAGAACCGACTCGTTGTCGAAGCACAACAGAACGTTGGCGCACTCACTGCGGACTCCCTGCGGCTCAAGCAGATTCTGCTCAATCTCTTGGGCAATGCCTGCAAGTTCACGAAGGAGGGCGAGGTCGCACTGCGGGTGCGCAAGGTGGCGGACGGACGCGACTGGGTCGAGCTTGCCGTCGCGGATACCGGCATCGGCCTGACCGCCGAACAGCAGGCGAAGCTGTTTCAGGACTTCACCCAGGCCGATTCGCTGACATCGCGCCGCTACGGTGGAACGGGGCTTGGCCTTGCCATCACCCGCAAGCTCGCGCGCATGATGGGTGGCGACGTGACGGTGACGAGCGAGCCGGGCAAGGGCTCGGTGTTCACGGTGCGACTGCCCGGCAGCGCCGAAACCTAACCAAACATTTCAATAAGACTGCTGAGACCGGCGCTAATTTGCTGCACCGCGTTATGTCCGCTTTTGGCACAAAGCGGCGGATCGCCGCGAGGCAACAATTCGGTCGCTAACGGAGCGAAAGCGGACATTCCGCCCACGCCGCGAGGTCGACACCGCTGTTCTAGGTTGAGGTGCGTCGGGGCTATTCGTCGGGCTCTCTGACGACCGGCGGTTCTTCGTTCCGGTCCTCATCTTCTTCGTCCTCTAGGTCCTCGTCCTCATCGTCGTCGGGATCTCGCGGCGGCATCGCATTGTTGCCGATACCGGAGACGAAGCTCCAAATGTTTTGGGAGATGCGTTGCGTCATTTGGGTTCACTCACAAGGAAGCTGAGCCGCGCCGTGCGCTCGCAGAATATCGCACAATCAGCGCAGGAATTGGTCGGTATAAAGCCCGTCAAAAGTCTTGAGCGAGTCGCCGGGGTCGAGCAGTTTCGCTTCGAGGCTGACCTTCTGCGAATTGTCCAATCCCGCGACCGGTATCGCGATATTGCGCGCATGCGCCTTCGCCACGACCTGCCACGCCGCGGCCAGCACGGCAGGGTCCATTTTGTCGAAGCGTTTGCTCAGCAATGCCAGCGCGTCGTCCGGCCGCTCCAGGATGAAGCGATTGGCTGCAGCGAGCGCGCGCACGATGCGCGCGCACTTCTCGCGGTTCTGCGCGCACGTGTCGGGCTTGGTGTAGAGCAGGCCGTAAGCGAACGGCAGCAGATCGGGCGCGTCGCTCGCCGCGCTCGCCAGCATTACCGCTTTGCCTTGCACCACCGCCTGGGTGGTGAACGGCAGCGACGTGGCGTAACCGTCGATGCCCTTGCTCTCGAGCGCGGGCAGCATCGCCGGCGGATCCATCGGCGCGATGCGCACGTCCTTCTCGACGTCGAGCCCGGCGCGGTTGACGACCAGCCGCTCCCATGCGTGCACGATGCTGCCGACGCCCTGGATGGCGACGGTCTTGCCGCGCAGCGCCTTGGCGCGCTCGGCGAGCGGCATGGCGGGTGTAATCCTCGCCGCCTCGGCGACGTCCTTGCGCAGCACCAGCTCGACGAGCGGCTTGTCGAGCAGGTTGGCGATCGCCAGCATGCGCTGCCCTTGCGCCGCCGCGCGCAGGAAAACCGGCCCCGTGCCGATGGTGAAATCGGCGCTGCCGGCGATCACCGCATTGGGCGAGGCGACGCCGACCAGGAAGCGGTGGCTGACCTTGAGACCTTCGTTCCGGTAGAAGCCGGCGTCTTCGGCGACGAACGCGGTGCTAAAGGTCAGCGTCTGCGCCGGCAGCGCCATTATAATGTCGATGTCCCGGCCATGGCCGCAGGTCGGGCCGAGCCCGAGCGCGATCGCGAGGGAAAGCACGCACCAACTCTCGCGTCGTCCCGGCCGACCCCGGCCGAGCGAAGCGAGAGCCGGGGGAGAGCCGGGACCCAGTACTCCGTGTCCTCGCGAGGAAACGCAGTACTGGGTCCCCGCTTTCGCGGGGACGACAGAAGGGAGCGCGTTGCCAAAGCCATCGCGGGCTCTAGGCCATTTGAACATTGCATCCTCCCGATCTATCGTTCTCTTCCTTAATGCGCAGCGTGTAACAGGAAGCGCCTCGCGCGACAATTACATGACCACGCTGGGCGGGCGCAGCAGCATCGGCCGTTCCGACCTGTGGCAGTGGATCGCCGCGTCGCTGCGCGCGCGCGGCGACCAGATTCTGGTCTTCGTCGTTCTCGTCGCGATCTGGCAGGTGCTGAGCATGACGCTCGGCAGCTATTGGGTGGGCTCGCCCTGGGGCGTGGCGACGCGTTTTGCCGCCGGCATCGCCGACGGCGCGCTGCTGCGCCAGGCGTCCTACACGGTGATCGAAGCCGCCGCCGGCTTCGTGCTCGGCGCGCTTCCCGCCGTGGCGTTGCCGTTTGCGCTGCGCCGCCTGCCGATCGCGACCGCGATCCTCGATCCGTTCATGGTCGGCGGCTATGGCGCGCCAAAACTCGCGCTCGCGCCGCTGTTCATTCTGTGGTTCGGCATCGGCATCGAATCGAAGATCGCGCTGGTGGCGGTCACGGTGTTCTTCATCGTCTATTTCAGCACGCAAGCCGGCATCCGCGCGCTCGATGCCGGCCTTGTCCGCATGGCCCAGATCGTGGGCGCGAGCGAGCAACATGTGGCGCGCCACATCGTGTTTCCCGGCGCGGTGCCCTACGTCTTTGCCGGACTTCGTCTCGCCATGCCGTACGCGATCGGCGGCGCGATCATCGCCGAGCTGATCTCGGCCAATCGCGGGCTCGGTTATCTCCTCCAGCTCGGCGCGATGAATTTCGACACGACCGGAATCTTTGTCGCGCTCGCCGCCACGACCTGCATCGTGTTCCTCGGCAATTGGAGCGTGAACGCGCTCGAGCGGCGACTGCTGCGCTGGCGTCCGCCGTCCGACGTCACCTTGCAGGCAGGAACCTGATCATGAATGCGCCGCTCATCGAGATCCGCGGCCTCGCCAAGCGCTTTGCCAAGCGCGGGGGGCGCGGCGGGCGCGGCGGGCGCGAGCCGGCGCCCTGGGTGATCCAGGATCTCAGCTTCTCGGTAAGCGCAGGCGAATTCCTCACCATCATCGGTCCCTCGGGCGCCGGCAAGACCACGCTCCTCAACATCATCGCGCAGATCGATGTGGCGAGCGACGGCGAGGTTCGCTTCCAGTCCGAGCATGCGCCGGTCGGCGATGCCAAGGCGCTCAAGCCGGGATTAGCCTGCCGCATCGGCTACGTGACCCAGGACGATCATCTCTTGCCGTGGCGCACGACCCTGCAGAACGTGCTGTTTCCGCTCGCCGTGCAGGGCCGGCTCAACGGTTCGACCCGCGCCCGCGCCGAGATGCTGATCCGCACCGCCGGTCTTAACGGCTTCGAGAACCACTATCCGCACGAGCTCTCCGGCGGCATGCGCAAGCGCGCGGCGCTGATCCGCACCTTGGTCTACGATCCGCCGGTCATTCTGATGGATGAGCCGTTCGGCGCGCTCGACGCGCAGACCCGCACCCAGCTGCAGGAGGATCTGCTGCGGCTGTGGAATCTCGGGAAAAAGACCATCGTCTTCGTGACCCACGACATCGCCGAGGCGATCGCGCTCGGCGACCGCATGCTGGTGCTGTCGCGCCAGCCCTCGCGCATCGCCGGCCAGCACGCGATCACCATCCCGCGCCCGCGCGACGTGCGCGGCATCATGACCGATCCGCAATTCGCCGCGCTCTATCAGCGCGTCAGGGGAGAGCTGCAATGACCGTTCGCGACGCCGCGATCGATCTTGACGCGCCGGCGCCGGTGCGCGGGCGCCGGCACGCGGTGACGCTCGGCCGCGTGGCGCTTGCCGCGCTGCTTCTCCTCGCATGGAAAATTTCCGCGGACGTGGCCGGACCGCTCACCGTCGCCGATCCGATCAAGGTGTTCGAGCGCATCGTCGCGGACACGCTGTCGGGCGCGCTCGTCCGGGACACCTACGTGACCTTGCGCCTCTCCGCCATCGGCTTCGCGCTCGGTTGCGGCTTCGGCGTTGCGCTGCCGTTCCTGCTGCGCCGCCGGCCGCGGCTCACCGCCGCCGTCGAGCCCTATATCATGGCCTCGGTGGGCATCCCGAAATATGCGCTGGTTCCGCTATTCATCCTCTGGTTCGGCATCGACGACGCGCCCAAGCTGTGGCTCGTCGGCCTGCTCGTGTTCTACGTGGTGTTCATCGCGGTGTTCGCCGGCATTCGCAGCGTCGACCGCGGCCTCATCGACATGGCGCGCGTTGCCGGCGCGGGCGAGGGGGCGATCGCGCGCGAGGTGATCTGGAATTCGCTGCTGCCGTTCTTCTTTGCCGCGCTCAAGATCGCCTTGCCGCGCGCGGTCAGCGCCGCGATCATCGGCGAGTTTCTGGTCGGCAACGAGGGGCTCGGCTACCTGATCGAGCATTCGCGCCAGAATCTCGACACGGTCGGCGTGTTCGCCGGCATCGTGGTCGCGACCGCGCTGGTGCTGGCGATCAATGCGCTGCTGGTGACGGTCGACCGCCGCGTCAACGCCTGGCGGCCGATCGAGCGCCACATGCAGATCTAGAGTGTGACGCCATGGCGCAGCTATTGACTCGTCATGCCCGTAGTGACGCGTCATGCCCGGCAACGCAGTCAAGCTTGCGCAGACTGCGTAAACTTGTCTGCGCTGCCGGGCATCCACGTCTTGCTTTCGGAAGGCTAGTCGAGAAAAGACGTGGATGGCCGGGACAAGCCCGGCCATGACGGGATGGATAGGCCGATGAAATTGCCGTTCACGGGAGCGATCGATTGCGATTTGCATCCGGCGATGCCGGCAGCGCCGGCGCTGCTGCCTTACCTCGACGAGTACTGGCGCGCGCAGATCGTCGATCGCCACATCGACAAGATGGGTTTCGTTCTCACCAGCTATCCGCCCAATTCGCCACTGAGCGCGCGGGCGGACTGGCGTTTCCCCAGCGGCGCGCCCGGCGGCGATCTCGACATGATCCGCCGCCAGGCGCTCGACCCGTTCGGCACGCGCTTGGCCATCTGCAACACGATGCATGGCGCGGTCGCGCTGTTCAACGAGGACATGGCCGCTGCGTTGTGTCGCGCGGTGAACGAGTGGGTGGCGAAGGAACTGCTCGACCGGGAGCCGCGCCTGCGCGCCTCGATCCTGGTGCCGCTCCACAATCCGCAGCGCGCGGCCGCCGAGATCGAGCGCGCGGCGGCCGATCGACGCTTCGTCCAGGTGCTGTTTCTCGCGATGGGAGAAATGCTGCTCGGGCGGCGCATCTTCTGGCCGATCTACGCCGCGGCGGAGAAACTTGATCTGCCGATCGGCATCCATGCCGGCGGCACCTATCACCACGCGCCGACCGGCGCAGGCTGGCCGTCGCACCGCGTCGAGGACTATGTGGTGCAGTCGGCGGCGTTCGAGTCCCAGCTCATCAGCCTCCTGTCCGAGGGGGTGTTCCAGAAATTTCCCAGGCTGAAGGTCGTGCTGATCGAATCCGGCTTCACCTGGCTGCCGCACCTGATGTGGCGCGCCAACAAGACCTGGCGCGGCGTGCGGCCGGAAGTGCCGTGGATCGATCGCCCGCCGGCAGACATCATCCGCGAGCAGGTGCGCGTGACCTTGCAGCCGGTCGACGTCCCGGCGCGCGATCCGCAGATCCTCGCGCGCACGCTCGAGCATTTGGGCGGCGACCGCATGCTGCTGTTCTCGACCGATTATCCGCACTGGCATTTCGACGGCGCGGACGTTTTGCCCGACGGGCTTGCGCCGGAGACCGTTCGCCGGCTGGCCATCGACAATGCGCTCGACACCTTTCCGCGTTTGCGCGCCTCGGCCTCATGCTGAGGAGCCCGCTCCGCCCTCATCCTGAGGAGCGTTGCCTTAAGCGCGTTTACGCGCGTCTTCGACGCGCTATGGCAACGCGTCTCGAAGGATGGGGCGGCCCCATGCTTCGAGACGCTCGCTCCTCAGCATGAGGCCGGGAGAGGGGGCTCGCTCCTCAGGGTGAGGGCGAAGCCATTTGCGGGAGGCGGGCCACCTGCGCGATAATGCCGCCGGACATCAGGAGAGCGTCCGATGAACGTTCCGGTCCGCGCGGTGACGGCGTCTTCGCGACTGGCCATCGTCGACTGCGACATCCACCCGGCGTTCCGCACGCCCAAGGACCTCTATCCCTTCCTGCCGGAACGTTGGCGCGAGCACACGGCGACGTTCGGTGCGCACCTGCGCCATGGCGTGTCGGGTCAATTGCCCTATCCGCGCATGATGGCGGCGGGCATGCGCGCCGATGCGTTCCCCGAACAAGGTCCGCCCGGCTCCGATCTCGCGCTCATGCGCCGCCAGCATCTCGACGCCAATGGCGTCGAGTTCGGCATGCTGATGCCGCTCAGCCGCTCGGGGATGGAGGAGCGCAATCTCGATTACGCCGCCGCGCTCTCGCACGCGGTCAACGAGTGGCAGCTCGAGACCTGGATCAAGCCCGAGCCGCGCTTGCGCGCCGGCATCGTGGTGCCGCAGGAGGATGCGGCTTTCGCGGTCGAGGAAATCGAACAGCGCGCCGACAATCCGGCCTTCGTTCAGATTCTGATTTCACCGCGCTCGAGCGATCCGCTCGGCCACCGGCGCTACTGGCCGATCTATGCGGCGGCCGAGCGCGCGAAGCGCCCGATCGCGCTGCACGTGCAGGGCTATAGCGGCGGGCATGCCTCGACCGCGTCGGGCTGGCCGACCTATTACCTGCAGGAACACTATGCAATGACCGGCAACATGCAAAGCACGGTCGTCAGCATGGTGTTCGAAGGCGTGTTCGAGCGCTTTCCCGGATTGAAGGTGGTGCTGGTCGAGGGCGGTTTCGCCTGGGCGCCCGCGCTGTGCTGGCGCATGGACAAGCACTGGGAGCGGATGCGCGCGGAGACGCCGCGCGTAAAACGTCCGCCCTCCGAATATGTGCGCGAGCATTTCTGGTTCACCACGCAGCCGATCGAGGAGCCGGACGACCCCCGGCATCTCGCCGATATCATGGACTGGGTCGGCTGGGACCGGCTGATGTTCTCGACCGACTATCCGCACTGGGACTTCGACGATCCGCAGCACGTGTTCAAGTTCAAGGCGGCGGACGCGAACAAGGCGCTGGTGTTTCGCGACAACGCCAAGGCGCTTTATCGGCTGCGGTGAACTATAAGCGTTGAGGAGTGATCACGCCGCGCCGCGGCGGGATAGCGACACGCTGCTTTTTAACGCGTATTCCGCGAATACTGCATTTGCCCCGCTCATAGGCATGCAGGGAATGGTGACTCGCAAAGGGTGGAACGGCGAAGCTTGGGGTGCCAACCAGCGCATCAGCGTGGATGAGGCGTTGCGTGTCCTCACCATCAACGGGGCCTATGCCTCCCACGAGGAGTTGATCAAGGGATCGATCACAGCGGGCAAGCTCGCGGACTTCGTGATCCTCGCGGACGATCCGCACACGGTCGACCAGGACAAAATTAAGGACATCGTCGTCGTGCGCACCGTGACCGGCGGTAACACGGTTTATCAGGCCTAATGTACTGAGTCGGCTTGCCTGCTCCCGAGCCTGCACTCTGCCCGAATAGCGGTCCAGTTTGGCTTAGCTTTACAGCCGGAACGGAGGTGCTGCGAACCTGTTGTCAAGCGAGTACAATCGACGCGAATGCCCCGGCCGACCTCGCAGGAGAAATTCAGTGGCCCAGATTGAGGCAGTCACCGCCACCTCGAATAGCTTCGTCCCGGTGATCGACATAGCCCCCTATCTTGCTGGCACGCCTGAAGGCAAACGTCGCGTCGCAACGGAGCTCGACCGTGCCTGCCGTGAGGTCGGCTTCTATATCATCGTCGGTCATGGCGTCGATCCCCGATTGAGCGAGCACATCGAGACCGTCTCACGTGAGTTTTTCGATCTTCCTCTTGACGAAAAGATGAAGGTGCATATCGGCAATACGCCCGGCGCGGTCGGCTATGCTGCTGTTGGCGACATCGCACTGGCCTATACCCGCGGTCAGGTCGCGCCGCCAGATCTCAACGAGTCGTTCCAGATTGCGAAAGTTGACGTGACGGACGATCGGTATTTCCAGAGCGAAGCCGCGCGCGGCCTGATTCCGAGCAATCGCTGGCCGGAGCGACCCGCCGCCCTGAAAGAGGTGTACACCAGATATTATCTCAGGATGGCCGCCCTGGCCGCGGATTTGATGCGGTTGTCGGCTCTCGCGCTCGGCCTGCCCGAGACTTACTTCGATGATAAAATCGACCGCCACATCAGCCGCCTCAACGTTCGTCTTTACCCGGAGCAAAAAATTGCTCCGTTGCCTGGCCAGTTACGCGCTGCAGCGCACACTGATTATGGGACTGTCACCATACTTAAGCCAGGCGACAGCGTTGGCGGTCTTCAGATCGCCGACCCTGATGGAAACTGGCACGATGTTCCGACGATTCCAGGATCGTTTGTGATCAACCAGGGCGACCTGATGGCGCGCTGGACAAACGATCGCTGGCTCTCAACTTTACATCGCGTCGCTAATCCTCCCGAAGAGGCCAAGGGCGGATCCCGGCGCCTGTCCATCGTGTTCTTTCACCATCCGAACTACGATGCTGTCGTGTCCTGCCTGCCGGGCTGCCTCGCTGCTGGCGCCGCGCCCACGTATGAACCGATCACTGTGAGCAACTACTACAGCATGAAAAAATCGCAGCAGCGCATTGCGCGGGCGAAGGCTGTGGAATCAGTGCCTAGCTGACCGATCGTCTCCTTGGGCTCACACTCAGTACGTATTCCGATGACATTGACGCAACCGCTCTTCACCTGTCCACGCGCGTTTGTCGTTATTGCCGCGGCTCTGCTTGCGGTCGCTTACGATATTAAACCAGCATCTGGGCAGGATTGGCCGACGCGCTCGCTCACCCTCGTGGTGCCATGGGCTGCCGGTGGCGGCACCGATGTGATGGGACGGATCATGGCGCGCCGGATGTCCGAGATCCTAGGTCAGCAGGTGATCGTCGAAAACGTCGCCGGCGCCGGTGGAATGATGGGTTCGGCGCGCGCTGCCAAGGCAGCCCCGGACGGCTACACATTCGTTTTCGGCAGCCGGTCGGACGCGATCAATATGACACTTTACAAGCACCCGACTTACAGCTTGCAGAACGACCTTGCCCCCGTTGTTCTGGTTGCCGAGCAGCCGACGATTTTGGTCGCGCGCAAGGATTTGCCAGTCGGGGGGCTAAGCGACTTCATCGCCTATGTGCAACGAAATGCGAGTACCATTCGATTAGGTTCCGCAGGCATTGGCGCGACCGGCTTCGTCGATTGCGCCATTTTCAACGGCATGATCGGGGTCAACATCCAGGCAATCCCGTATCGAGGCAGCGGCCCCGCAATGCAGGACCTGATCCGCCGCGAGTTCGACTATTTCTGCACGATCAGCGGGTCGGCGGCGCAACCGCTTCAGAACGATCTGATCAAGGGCATCGCGGTGTTCACGCGCGAACGATTGCTATCGCTGCCGAATGTGCCGACCGCCCACGAGCAGGGCATTGATTTTGATGCCTCGACCTGGTTTGGCTTCTTCGTACCCAAGGACACCCCAGCCGCGATAATCAAGAAACTTCACGATGCAAGCGTGACCGCAATGGAATCGCCCTCGGTGCAGCAGCAGCTCGCCACCAACGGAACGTATATTGTGTCGCCCGAAAAGCGATCAACGGAATATTTCGAACGCACCATCGTTCCTGAGATTGAGAAAAACGCAGCACCGATCAAGGCCGCAGGAATGTCAGTCGATTAAGCGTTCATTGGCGGTGTGCTGCGAGGCTCGTCTGTTCTGAATGCATCTTTTTCACGTCCCTCTCCATTTCGAGGCACGTGAGCCATTCGACATAACTTGGCAAGTAAACCGTTGACCGAATACAGCGCGTCTTATCGGAAGATGAATAAGTTCCCCAGTCCTTCACGATCTGCTCACGAGCGGTTTGTTCGGAACCAAGACATACATCGAAGTCATTCTGAACTGAGATGCCTCCCAGCAGGCGGGTCGTCACCTCGGCAGCATTCCGGCAGGTCTTCTGGATGTCGACCATAGGCACTGCGTTTGCTGGCGGAACTGTGGCGCGGACACCGATTGTTTGTTTGGCGCGCGTCGCGATCTGGACGGTGGCGCTACTGGCGTCCGTCACGCACCGAGCTTTGTCTTGTAAGCCGTCCATGTTGCCATCTGTGGGCTGACGGCAGTCCAATCCGACATTTAGACCGGAAATGCCGTCCGCCATCGCGAAGGACGTGAGGGCGCTGCTGATCTGCTGTTTGGTGCTCGCGACAGTTTGGACGGCGCTCGCCTCTGCAGGGCAAGGCATGTGATCGCGTGTTATGTCCAGGATACTGTCAGCAGCTTCGCTGCAGCCCGGTTCGACCTTCTTGGCGGGGATGCCGTCCGTTGCCGCAAGCGCTCGCGGAACACTGTGTTTTGCGCGCGCGGTCGCCATCAGTAGGCGTGGCGGGGCATACGCCTGCCACCAGTAGATTGGGGCAACAACGGTCGCGGGCTCATATCTGGCACGCAGCGCTCGACTGGGAAGCAGGGACGCCGCGGCATATGCCTTCGAACGATCCAAGTAACTTGGATTGGGGCCGCAGGAGCCACCCTCGCCACGGGCGACGTAGTTGCACATTTCGAAGGTCGGTTGATAACAGTCAGTTATCTCACCGAATAAACACCAAGGGCCTGCTGCGGCAGGGTTCGGGCTCGCCTCAAACATCACGGCGGCCACAAGGATAGTAAAACGCTTCATCGTAGTTCTCTCGTCTAATAGGTAAGTACCATTTAGATTTTTGAGTGAATCGCAAGGAAAGTTTACGTAAATCCACGCAAACGATGGCAGTCACGCCTGTCACCAAGCCTCGGGCGCCTCGCGCCATTTGGCTGAGCGACGGCTGGCCAGCCTTGCAATATGCAGCGTATCGGTCGTCCGCGGAAATAGACCGATCACCGGCTCCAATCGTCTCGGTCGCCAATGACCCGAACCGGACATAAGCGGGTCGCTTTTGCTGCGATGCACGGGCCTGACCTGCTATAGTGAGCCCTTGATCCTTGGGCTTGGGGTCAGCGGATGAAGCGGCGCGAGTTCATCACCGTTCTCGGCGGCGCGGCGGCCATGCCACTCGTCGCGCGCGCGCAGCAGCCGACGCCGGTGGTCGGATGGCTCGGCAGCGATTCGCGAGAGCAGGACACCCGCCTGGTCCACTTCCGTCAGGGCCTGAAACAATCCGGCTACATCGAGGGCCAGAACTTGGCCATCGAGTACCGTTGGGCGGAAGGGCAACTCGATCGCTTGCCGGCGCTGGCCGCTGATCTGGTTGGTCGTCAGGTGAGCGTGATTGCGCTTAATGGCCTTCCGGCTGCGCGTGCTGCCAAAGCGGCGACCGCAACGATTCCGATCGTCTTCGAGATGGCGGCCGATCCGGTCCAGTTTGGACTTGTCGCCAGCCTCAACCGACCAAGCGGCAATATGACTGGTGTAACCTCGTTGAACTTGGAGGTGGCACCGAAGCAGCTAGAGCTGGTGCACGAAATGGTCCCCGCTGCCAGGGTTGTTGCGCTGCTCATCAATCCGGCCAATTCTGAACAGGCGCAGTCCACAATGAAAGAGGCGCAGGTTGCCGCGCTTAGTCTTGGGCTCGAACTCCATGTCCTCCATGCGGGCGGCGAGCGCGAGTTCGACGCGGTGTTTGCAAGCTTGGGCCAAATGCACGCCGCCGCGCTGGTGATCGGCCCCGACCCCATGCTCCACAGCCTGAGTGAGCAGCTCGGCGTACTGGCGTTCCGCCACGCGATTCCCGCGATTAGTCCCTATCGCGAGTTGACCGCAACCGGCGGTCTGATGAGCTACGGAACCAGTCCTGCGAACCTGTATCGCCCGGTCGGCGTCTATGTCGGACGTATTCTCAAGGGCGCGAAGCCCGCCGATCTGCCGGTCCAGCAGGCGGCGAAACTCGAACTCGTCATCAACCTCAAGACCGCGAAATCGCTCGGACTCGACGTGCCGATGTCGATGCTCATGCGCGTCGACGAGGTGATCGAGTGAAACGGCGCAACTTCATCACACTTCTCGGCGGCGCGGCCGCATGGCCGCTCGCAGCGCACGCGCAGCAACCGGGCGAGCGCGTGCAGCGCATAGGCGTGCTGATGAACCGTGCGCCGGACGATGCAGAGGGACAGGCGCGACTTAAGGCGCTCGTGCAAGGACTACAGCAATTGGGATGGGTCGAGGGTCGCAATGTGCGGATGGACGTGCGTTGGACGGCGGGCATTGCCGACCGCCTTCACCGGTACGCGGCAGAATTGGTCGCGCTCATGCCGGACGTCATTCTGGCCGATGGCGCCGTGGGCGTGAGCGCATTGCAAGGCGCGACCCGCTCCGTGCCGATCATTTTCGCTGCGGTCCCCGATCCGGTAGGCGCCGGCTTCGTCAAGAGCTTGGCGCGACCGGGCGGCAATACCACTGGGTTTACCGCGTTCGAATACGCAATCGCGGCGAAGTGGCTCGAACTGCTTAAGGAGATCGCACCAAACCTGACGCGGGCAGCGGTTCTGAGGGACCCCACTATCGCCGCCGGAATCGGCCAATTTGCCGCAATTCAAGCGGTGGGACCGATCACGATGGAGCTGAGCGTGGTCGATCTGCGCGATACCGATGCGATCGAGCAGGACGTTGCGGACTTTGCGCGCGGGTCGAAGAACGGTGGGCTGATTGTGACGGTAGGACCGTTCGGGGCGAATCATCCCAATGTGATCACCACATTGGCGAACCGCTACAAACTGCCCGCCGTCTACCCCTTCCGCTATTTCGTCGGCGTCGGCGGGCTCATGTCGTATGGGCCCGACCTCGTGAGTCAGTTTCGCCCTGCGGCTGGCTACGTCGACCGCATCCTCAAGGGCGAGAAGCCAGCCGACCTGCCAGTGCAGACGCCGACCAAATACGAACTTGTCATCAATCTCAAGACGGCGAGAGCACTCGGTCTCGAAGTTCCGCCGACGTTGCTCGCCCGCGCCGACGAGGTGATCGAGTGAACCGGCCCTTGAGGATTGGCCCGGTTTGAGGCATGGCGGCGACTCCGCACTGCGAACTAATATGCGCCCCGAAGCAGATAAATTCCAGCGACAGTCATGTCTGCTTCTCTAATCGGCCGTCTGGGTCAAGCACTTTCAGACTATCCACCACGTTCATCCGGAGCGCGCCGCGGATCGCCGCTTCGGGCCGAGTCTGCGGCGCGTCGCGCGGCGGTTCGCCCGAGCCGGTCGTAATCCTCGGCCAGCAGAAACAACTGTTCCCGCGCCGTTTCGCTGCTCATTCCCGCGGCGAGATCGCGCAACTCCTGCGCGCGTTTGTGAAGATGTTCCTGATCGTCGAGAATCGAGTACACCGGAGCAGACCTCCTCGCTTGCTCCGAGCCGGAACAAGCTACAAGGTACAATGATTTCCCGCAGGCGAAGTTCCCGCGGCCGCCGCCGGCGCCGGGGATGATTGCCAGGCCGCGGCCGCGGTTCGGCCGCGGCGGACCTGTGAAGCGCCGCGGCTCGTTTGCGAAGAGGCACTAGTGCCGCGAACCCGAAGTTCGCACACAGTATGCCGCAAGTGCGTTTGCGAACTTCGGGTTCAAAAGCGGTACTAGAATCATTACGTTGCTAGTGTCCCTTTGATTCCGAAGTTCGCATTCGAGTCTGCCGCAAGGATGTGCGAACTTCGGAATCGGGACACTAGGACCCGCCGCAATTCAGCCGACCGGGTGGGCGGACGCCGGCTCGTGCAAGATGATTCCTTCGAGCGGATCGCAGTCGTCGTCCCAGGCCGCGCGCTCGAGCGCGCGCACGGTGTCGGCGTAGCCCGCCTCCCAGCGCAAGCGAATGCCGGTCGGGCTGAAATCGATATCCTTGGTGTGGTTTTCGTTGTCGAGGCGCGGAGCGAGCAAGCGCACCACGTGCATTTGCGTGAGACAGCCATATTCGGCGAGATCCTTCACCACGGGATCGTTGCGCCGTGCTTCCGGGATGAATTTCGCGAGTTCCGACACGACGTGGCGCAGTTTGTGCACCTGGCGCTGGCGCGCGATGTGGCTGGCGACGCGGCTCGAATATTGGATGTCCTTGTGACGATGCAGCACCTCCCAGATGGTCTCCGGCTCCGGCCCCACCGGGTTCCACATGTGCACGGCGAAAATGAGTGAGCTGCGGCGGGGGAAATCGTCGAAGATCGCCTCGGTCGGGGTGTTGGAAAGAATTCCGCCGTCCCAGTAGAGCTCGCCGTCGATGCGGACCGCGGGAAATGCAGGTGGCAATGCTCCCGACGCCATGATGTGCCGGACGGTGATCGCCATCTCGCGGCTGTCGAAATAACGCATCTGGCTGTTGCGCACGTGCGCGGCGCCGACCGTGAGCCGCGGCGTGCAGCGATGAATGAGCGCAAAATCGACGAGCTCGGTGAGCGTCTTCTCGAGCGGCGCGGTCGAGTAGAAGCCGGCTTTCTCGTTTCCCAGCGGGTAATGCGCGCCGATCCAAGCCAGTGGATTGGGTTCGAAGAAACCGGGAACGCCGCCAAGAAGGGTGGACCAATAAGAGGTGGCATCGGCCAAGCCGGGCCAGCTCGACAGCCCCCAAAATTCCTTACGCCGCATGCGGCGCCAGAACTCGTGCAGCCGATCGAGACGATTCTCCGGCGCGTTGCCCGCGATCAGGCTGGCGTTGATGGCGCCGATCGACGTTCCTATCACCCAATCCGGCTCGACGCCGCCTTCGTGCAGAGCCTGGTAGACACCGGCCTGGTAAGCGCCCAACGCGCCGCCGCCTTGAAACACGAGGACGATCTGGCGTTCCGGTTTCGAAGCGCGGACGCGCCTTGCGCGGTCTTGAGGATCCTCGATCGACGCTTGTCTCGAAACGTCCAGCATGTCGCTCACCGTTCTATCGACCATCGCCACTCTTCCCCGCTCCCGGGGGGAGAGGGAAAGAACTCGCCGCTAATGCGCGGTCCAGCCGCCATCGACCGGCAACGCCGTGCCGGTGATCGATGCCGCGGCATCGCTGGCGAGAAAGACCGCGAGCGCGAGGGCGCGGGCGATGCCGAGGCCGATGCCGCTGGTCGAGCCCGTCACCAGCGCCACTTTGCCGGCCAGTGTCTCGCGAGTATTGATATTTTCCGGCTTGACGGCGATGTTCATGGCGCGAAGTTCCGGAGCTGAAGATGCCTGTCGCTCTCGCGCGGTAATGTGCCGGGGCGCCTGGCGCCGCACCAATGCCGATTGGCTAACGGGTCGATAGAGCTGCGCTATGGAAATGCATCAAGTTCGCTATTTTCTCGCCGTGGCGCAGGAGCTCAACTTTTCGCGCGCCGCCGAGAAGTGCAACGTCACGCAACCTTCGCTCTCGCGTGCAATTCAGCAGCTCGAGGGGGAGCTGGGCGGCCCGCTGTTTCACCGCGAGCGCCATCTCACGCATCTGACCGATCTCGGCCAGATGGTCCGGCCGCACCTCGAAACCGTCTACAACGCCGCCGTCAAGGCAAAAAGCCTGTCGCAGGATCTCAGTCAGTTGAAAAGGGTGCCGCTCAAGCTCGGCATCATGAGCACGATATCGCCCGACGAGATCGTCGACCTGATCGCGGCGTTGAAGACGCGATACGACGGGCTGGAATTGCGCCTCTGCGATGCCAACGCCAAGGATCTGCGCGAGCGCCTGCTCGCCGGCGATCTCGAGGCGGTCATCTATGCCTTACCCGGTGAAGCAAGCGACGAGCGCACCCACGTGATGCCGCTGTTTCGCGAGCAGATGATGATCGCCGTGCATGGGGGCCACAGGCTCGCCGGCGAGCGCGCCTTTCCGGTCCAGGAACTCGATGGCGAGTGCTACATCCACCGGGTGAACTGTGAATTTGCCGGTTATGCCGACCACATCCTTGCGGAAAAAGGCGTGACCTGCACGCCGAGCTATTGGAGCGAACGCGACGACTGGACCCTCGCCATGGTGGCAGCCGGGCTTGGCTTTGCCTTCATGCCGGCAAACGCCATCAAGCATCCCGGCGTGGTCGCGCTGCCGGTGGTCGAGCCCGAGTTCTGGCGCGAGGTGAATCTGGTCACGGTGCGCGGCCGGCCGCACTCGCCCGGTCTCGGCGCGTTGGTGCGGGAGGCGATGCGAAAGAGATGGTTCGGCAACAAAGCTCTTGCAGTTCGTGCGGCGGGGGAAGGCGCGACAAGCACCGCGTAACAAATGTTATGAACAGCGCTCCTTATGCAGTCGTCATGGCCGGGCTTGTCACCGCAAGTCGGGTTTACCCGACTTGCGGCGCCTCAATACGCGCAACTCGGGCAAGCCCGAGTTGCGGTGCCATCCACGTGTTGCCTGCTCAACAAGAAGAAAGACGTGGATGCCCGGGCCAAGCCCGGGCATGACGGAGCTTAGGTCTGAGCAAAACCCACTGGTACGAGCTGAGGGGTCAACTGCCGCTTCGCAGGGCAGCAAGCATGTCGGCGATCGCCATTCGTTTGCGATAGTCGGGATCCATGAAGCGCGCGCGGATGCGGCCGTCGCGCCCGACGACGAAGGTCGCGGGGATAGGGAGCATCCAGGAGCTGTTGCCTTGAAACTCGGGAAGGTTGCGGCGACCTTGCATCAGCTTCTGCAGCTCCGCGCCCACCCAGATCGTCAAGTTCAACGACATCGCATAGCCGTTATCCATGTCGGTGAGGATCGGGAACGGCACGTTGGACTCGGACCTAAAGTCGGCAATGAATTTCTGAAGATCGGGCATGATCGCGACAATCTGGCCGCCCTCGGCCGCGATCTCCTGGTGCGCCTGCGCCAGCGCATTGATGTTGATGCGGCAATAGGGACACCAATGCCCGCGATGGAACGTGACTGCGACCGGGCCGCGGGCAAGGAGTTCGTTGAGGCTGACCGTCTGCCCTGAATCATCCGGCAGCACGAACGGGGGCAGCGGATCGCCCGGTTCCGGCGCGGCTTCGCCGGCGCCGTATTCGCGCAGCCGCTCGACCAGGCGATCCACCGCCGCGGCAAAATCAGGATTACTTTGGCGCCCGGCGTCCGCGAAGGCGCGAAGCTGCTCGGCCACCGATACGTCGAGATCGCGCACCCGCCGGAACGCGGCGTCCAAATCTTGTCCGTGGAGGTTCGAAATCATGCGCGCGCCCTGAGGATTGCGTCGCAGCCGCAACGAATTGGTGGAGCGAGCCTAACGCTTTGCGACGATGCTTTCCAGAATGGTGCCACGTCACCCATGCCCGCGAATGCCGATGACTGCGTCCGCTTCGGCGAGAATCATCAAAGTCCCAGCCGAATCGAACTCTGGCGTGGCGCCCAGCGCGGCTCTCGCCGCCATTGCGACGGTTTGTCCTCGGGCCAGTGCGCGCACGAAGGCGTCGCCGCCGGCAGGCAGACGGCGGACTTCGACCTCCCGCAACGCTCGCGTCACCAACGCCGCCTCGGGGCGCCAGCGCTGGATCGTACATTTGCCGTTTGCACTTCGGTTGTTTTCCCAGATCGTCACGACCGGAAAGCGCGAGGCAATGACGTGCACCGACGGGTGAAGGACGACGCGCACATGATCGGCGTGCTCGGCTTGCCAAGCCAGGGATCGATTCGCATCGATCGGCCGCGCATCCGGCGCGTGCTGCGCTTTGCACCGCGCAACCTCCAGCGCGGCGATATCCGCGACATATTCCATAGACGAGAGGCCACCCTCGCGGCGCAGGAAACGCGGAAAGCTCTCGCCGTAGCTCGGGGGAATGGGAACGCGCGGCGGCTCAGATAGAACGAAGCGCTGCGCCGTGACGCGAAACGATTGCTCGCCCACCATGCGGCGGATGACCGGAAAGCGCGCGGCCAGAACGTGGATTGCGCTTGCGTCATGATGATTGGCCGGAGCGCCGCAATGCGTGCGTGGATCTGCGCGCAGGCGCATGGAATGCGCGACCCGCGGATCGAGATCCAAGCGAAAGGCGCTGTGCGCGAAGGGTGCCACGAGCCGATCTCCGATAAGACCGTCAACCCGCAAGACGGCCGATCCTAGAAAAAAGGGAGGAGTGGAGCTCCTCCCTCTGCGCGCATGCGAGGGGACTTAGCGTCGGCCCCAACCGGGAACCACGAACATCGCAGCGCCGCCGTTTACCGGGACCTCGTAGGGCGCCTGCAGAAGACCATTGGGGGCGGTCGCCTGCGGATTCGATGAGCTCGGCGCATGGATCACGCCCCCTCTGCCGGTGGTCGTAGGCCCACTGGCGCCGAACTGGTCGATGTGCCGCGGCGTTCGGGCCTGCGCCGACCCAACGTCGCTCGTGATCAGCAAGACGGCCGAAGCCAACATGAGTGAATACCTTGCGATTGCGATCTTCGTGAGCATGATCCTTCTCCTGGTCTCGTGTGTTGCACTATCCGTCCGGATAGCTGCAGCTAACAAACACATTCGAGCCCACGAGCGGAAATATCATTGAAGCATCGAGTCGATAGCGCGGCGCTATTTCAACGCGGCGTGAATTGATCTCGCGGGGACCCATACTCCGGTGTCCGACAGACGATGGCACGCGCGGATTGCTGCCCCTGCATGGCGTACCATAGCGGCGCGCTATCGAAACCGAAGCCATTCGGCATTTAAGCTCGGCGTGGCTGCGCTTCATTGTGGCCGCGACATGTGCCGGAAGGAGAAAGCCATGCCCGCGCGATTGATTCATTTTTGCTTGCCCATTCTGGTCGCCAGCGTTCTCACCCTCGCGTCACCCGCGCCGGCGTTGGCCGGCAACGATGGAATCGTCCGAGTGAAGAGCGCCTTTCCGATCGGCGAGACCATCGTGCGCCTGAAAAAAGACATCGCCGACAAGGGCATCATGTTCTTTGATGAAATCGATCAAGCCAAGCTCGCGGCGGGCGCCGGCATCACGCTTAAGCCCTCGGTGCTGCTGATCTTCGGCAATCCGCCGCTCGGTACGCAGTTCATAACGGCAAACGCCAACGCGGGTCTCGACTGGCCGGTGCGGCTGCTCGTGTTCGAGAACGACAGCGGCGAGGTGTGGACCGCCTACACGGAGTTCGACTGGATCGCCCGGCGGCACGGAATCAAGAATCGCACCGAGCAGTTCAAGATGGCGGCAAACGTCATCGCCTCGATCACCTCGAGCATAAAGGCGAAATGACCGTACCTCGCCGATGCCTGCTGACAAATACGACGTGCTCAGGAGACGAGCGAGCGCATACTCGGGGCGCACATCGTCGGCCACGCCGGGGAAGAGCTGATTCACATCTTTGCATTGGCAATGAAATTCGGGATGACCGCGAGCGAGATCCGCGAGACCGTCTACGCGTTCCCGACTTTCTCCGCCGAGATTAAAAGCATGCTGTGATGCTTGGCGGCGGCAAGCCATAGCGGCTGCGCATCATTTCAACAGACATTCGGCATTTCCGTTGAGCGCCGCGTCCGGCGATTGTCGTGCCGCTGCGGCCTCTGGCCGTGCCGTAACAGAAGGAGATCACGCACATGCGCAACTGCATCACGGGCGGTCGTCGAAGGACCCGCCGAACGCTCACCCTGGCGGGCCTCGCCGTCGCATCGATGCTGGTTGGAATTCCGTCGGCGCTGGCCGGCAGCTGTCCGGCCGACAAGACGAAGGCTGATGTCCGTCCGGCCGCGGATCACGCCGCCAAGGGCGTCACCGACACCGTGCTTGCCGCCATCGACCTCGAGAAGGAGCCAGCGAACATCAAGGGGCGCCAGCTTCGCTTCCGCAAACTCACAATCGAGCCCGGCGGGATCGTGCCGTGGCACAGCCATGACGACCGGCCGGCGATCATCTATGTTGCCGAGGGCGAGATCGTCGAATCCGCCAGCAACTGCGCCGCCCCGATCCTGCACAAGGCGGGCGACATCAGGCCGGAGACCCATGGCACGTCCCACTGGTGGCAGAACCTCGGCAACAAGACCGTGATCCTGTTCGTCGGCGACATGCTGCACGACAACAACGACCACAACATGTGACCGGCAGAGCAGGTCAATGTCGGTCGAATCGTTCGGCGGACGAGAGCCGCGCGCTCTTTCCCTCTCCCCGCGCAGCGGGGAGAGGGTGCTACCGCGCCCGGCCTCGCGAGTGTTGCTCCGGACAATCGTGATCGGCCTGACCGCGTTTCTCACCGTGGTGGACCTGTTCGCGACGCAGGCAATTCTTCCGACGCTGACCCGCGCCTATGGCGTCACACCGGCCGCCATGGGGTTTGCCGTCAACGCCAGCACGATCGGCATGGCGGTCGCGGGGCTCATCGTCTCCGTATTCAGCCGACACATCGACCGCCGATCGGGAATTCTGCTCAGCCTGGCCGCGCTCTCGGTCCCCACCGCGCTGCTCGCGCTTGCGCCGGACTTGACCACGTTCACCCTGCTGCGCGTTGCGCAAGGGCTGTGCATGGCGTCGGCTTTCACGCTGACCCTTGCCTATCTCGGCGACCAATGCAGCGCCGCCGACGCGGGCGGCGCATTCGCCGCCTACATCACCGGCAACGTCGCCAGCAATCTCGTCGGTCGGCTGATCTCCGCCGCGGTCGCCGACCATCTCGGGCTCGCATCCAACTTCTATTTCTTCGCGGCGCTCAATCTCGCCGGCGCAGGGCTGGTCTACTTCACGGTGCAACGCGCCGCTCCCATGGAGCAGAACGGCATAGCCACGCCGTCTCCCTATGCCGCCTGGCTCGAACACCTGCGCAATCCGCAGCTGCGCGCCGCCTTCGGCATCGGGTTTTGCATCCTGTTCGCGTTTATCGGTACGTTCACCTACGTCAACTTCGTGCTGGTGCGTGCGCCGTTGTCGCTCGGGCCGATGCAGCTGGGATTTGTCTATTTCGTGTTCCTGCCGTCGCTGGCGACCACTTTGCTCGCGGGCTGGTCGGTGCACTGCTTCGGAACCCGCCCGACTTTGTGGTGCGGCTTGGCGGTGGCCGGGTTTGGTCTGCCGCTGCTTCTGCTGCCGAATCTCGCCGCTGCGTTGTCGGGGATGGTGCTGATCCGGCGTTGGGACCTTTTTCGCTCAGGCGACGGTAACCGGATTCGTGAGCCAAGCCGCCACCGCGGACCGCGGCTCGGCCAGCGGCATCTATCTCCCCTGTTACTTTGCCGGCGGTCTCGTCGGCACCGCGATCCTCGGCCAAATCTTCGATCGGCTCGGCTGGCCGGCCTGCGTGGCGGGCATTGGGCTATCGCTCGCCGCCGCCGCGCTTCTCGCCGGGCGCTTGAGGATGCCCGCTGGAACCAGACCACAATAGTCGCGTTCACATGCCCGTGAGCACGCCGAGGGTGTCGAATTTTCGGCTGGGCAAGACTCGCCAGCGCGCCTGAATCGTTGTTTGTTCGTTGCGCGCTCGATGGCTAGTGTCCCGATTTCGAAGTTCGCACAGCCTTGCGACAGCCTCGAAGGCGAACTTCGGAATCAAAGGGACACTAGCAACTTTATGATTCTAGTGCCGCTTTGAACCCGAAGTTCGCGAACGGGCTTGCGGCATGGTGTGCGCGAACTTCGGGTTCGCGGCACTAGCGCTGGGAGTGAGCATGCCGATTGTTGTCCCTCACGACGCGGATGCTTCCGGCACTTGCGGCGTCGCGATCATGGCGAAGGCATCGATTCCGGAACAAACCAAAACCCGCTTGGTCCCGCCGCTGACGTTCGATGAGGCGGCGCGCTGCAACACCGCGTTCCTGCGCGATGCGGCGGACACCATTCTTGCGGCCGCCGGTGAGGCCGCGATCACGGGTTACGTGGCATTCGGGCCGCCCCAGGCAAAGCCGTTCTTCCAGGACAATCTACCGCCGGAAATCGGACTGATCGAAGCATCGTATCCCAGCCTCGGCGATTGCCTTTATTCCGCAGTGACGCAGATTTTGCAGCGCGGCCATGGTGCCGCCGTGCTTCTCAACGCCGACAGTCCCACGCTGCCGAGCTCGGTTCTGCGCGAAGCCATCGCTGCGCTGATGGCGCCTGGCGACCGCATGGTGCTGGGACCGGCAACCGATGGCGGCTACTATCTCATCGGGCTGAAGCGCGGACACCACCGTCTGTTTGAGGACATCGCCTGGAGCACCGAACAGGTGGCGCGGCAGACCATCGATCGCGCGACCGAACTGAAACTGCCCGCGCACATTCTGCCGCGGTGGTATGACGTGGATGATGCCGGCTCCTTGGAAACGTTGCGCGCCGAGCTGTTCGATGGACGGCCCTTTGCGCCGGACATTCCCGCGGGCGAAGCGCGACACACCCGCGCGCTGATGCAAACGCTGGCGCCCAGACTGAACTTGCAGCGCCGTCAGGCCACCGACGCACTCGGGAGGGCGGCCGAGTGAAGCGGCTTACTGGGCTCGATTGGCCGCTTTTGCTCCTGGCCGGCTGTCTGTTGGCCGGCGCGGCCGCGGGTGCCGTGGCCATCTCCCATTTCGACGATCCGAACGTCGGAACCGTTGCGCTCACTCAGGCGGTTCCTTACGCCATCGCCGTGTGGCTCGTCGTTTGGGGGCCGCAGCGCCAGCTGGACAACGGCCGCGCGCTCGCGACCATTCTGCTCGTCGCCATCGCCATGCGGCTCCTGCTCCTCCCGGGCACGCCGGTTTCCACCGACGTGTTTCGCTATATCTGGGACGGCCGCGTGCAGGCCGCCGGGATCAATCCGTACCTCCATCCTCCCGCCGATGCCGCGCTTTCCGGTCTGCGCGACGCGGCGGTCTTTCCCTATCTCAGCCGCGCCGACTACGCGCCCACGATCTATCCGCCCACGGCGCAGATCGTGTTTCATCTCGTTGCGCGCATCTCGGAAGCGCCGATCGTGATGAAGGGCGCCATGCTGGCGTTCGAGGCGCTTGCGGTGTTTGCGCTTCTCAAGCTGCTCACGGCGCGCGGCCTGCCGCGCGCGCGCATCCTGCTCTATGCGTGGCATCCGCTGCCGTTGTGGGAATTCGCGCGCAGCGGCCACGTCGATATCGTCGCCATCGCGTTCTTGCTGCTGGCGCTGCTGGCGGTGGAGCGCCGCTCGCCGGTTTTTGCCGGCATCGCGCTGGCGGCCGGCGTGCTGGTGAAATATTTTCCGATCGTCACCGCTCCCGCGCTCTACAAACGATGGGACTGGCGGTTTCCGGCCGCGTTCGTTGCGACAGCCGCCGTTCTCTACCTGCCTTACATCGGCGCAGGCAGCAAAGTCCTCGGGTTCCTCGGTCAGTATCTCCGCGAGGAAGGCCTCGAGCAGGGTTCGGGCGTTTTTCTTTGGCAGCTGCTCGGCACCGTCGTGCCGCTCCACGCCGACGCCTTTCCGTTCTACCTCGCGCTCGCCGCCACCGTCATGGCCGCGCTGGCGCTTGTCGTTTTTCTGCGCGAAGCCAAGCCGGGCGCCGATCTGGCGGGCGCCATGTTGCTGGCGGTGGCGTTCACCTTCCTGTTCTCGCCGCATTACTCCTGGTACTTCGCCTGGCTGGTGCCGTTCCTGTGCTTTTATCCGGTCGTCGGCATCATCTATCTCACCTGCGCGTGCAATTCGCTTTACTTCGCGCATTGGCCCCCCACCGTCGCGGAAGGTCTGGTCCTTTACGGCCCGTGCGCGCTCCTGCTGATCGCCGAATTTGCCGTTCGCCGCCGCCGAACAGCGGAGGAGCGCCATGGCCGCGCACTCGCAGCCTGAGCTCAAAGTCGACCCGCGGCGCTACTTCGAGAGCGTCGGCGCAGAACGCAGCGAAATCGCTGCGCGCCGGCCGGTCTGCGTCTATCTCGAGACCACGAACCGCTGCAATCTTTTGTGCACGACTTGCCCGCGCACCTATGAAGAGCTCGAGCCGCCGGCCGATATGAGCTGGGCGCTGTTCACGTCGATCGTCGATCAGATTCCCGATCTGCAACGCGCGGTGCTGCACGGCGTCGGCGAGCCGATGCTGGTGCGAAACCTGCCGCGCATGGTGCGCTATCTCAAGGAGCGCGGCAGCTATGTGCTGTTCAACACCAACGGCACGCTGCTCAACGAGAGGAACGGCAGGGCGCTCATCGCGGCCGGCCTCGACGAGCTTCGCGTCTCGCTCGACGCGGCGAACGCCAAATCGTTCCGGGCGGTCCGCGGCAAGGATTACTTCGCGCGGATTCTGCGCAACGTTCGCGCCTTCCGCGCGCTGCAGGAGCGCGAGGGTGCCGAGCGCCCGCGGGTGTCGGCCTGGCTAACCGGTTTGAAGGAGACGATTTCCGAATTGCCGGCCTTCGTGCGCGTGGCCGCCGAGATCGGCGTGCGCGAAGTTTATCTGCAGCGTATGGTTTTCTTCGATAAGGATTCGATCGGCCTTGCCCGGCCCGACCAATCGCTGTTCGAGCGGATCACGCGCGAGGAGGCGGAACACCTCGAAGCGGCGGAAAGGCTTGCGCGGCAATACGGGATCACGTTCAACGCTTCCGGCGGCGCAACCGAGCCGGGCGTGAGCCTCAAGCGCGATAGCAGCGCTTCGCCATGGACGCTATGCCGGCGGCCCTGGACGGTCATGTATTTCACGGCCAATGGGCGGGCGCTGCCGTGCTGCATCGCGCCGTTCTCGCAGCGCGGATACGAGAACTACACGTTGGGCGATGCCACGCAGCAGACGCTACAGGAAATCTGGAACGGCGCGGCCTATCAGTCGTTCCGCGCGGCGCTGTTGTCGGAACAGCCGCCGGATGCCTGCGCGAATTGCGGCCTGCGCTGGAGCCTGTGAGCCGTGGCCGCGGTCGACAGCGAGGGCAGCGGGGCAGGGCGCGCCGTCGTCGTCATACCGACGCTCAACGAAGAGGCGTCGATTGCCGACGTCGTGCGCGGGATTCCGCGCGATCTGATAGATCGCGTCATCGTGGCGGACGGCGGCAGCAAAGATGCCACGGCCGCGCGCGCCCGAACGGCAGGCGCCGAGGTGATCGACGCGGGAGCGGGCTATGGACGCGCCTGCCTCGCCGGCGCATTGGCGGCGCAAGGCGCCGAGATCGTCGTGTTCATGGACGGCGACGGCGCCGACGATCCGCGCGCCATCGAACAACTCATCGCGCCGATCCGCGCCGGCCGCTGCGATTTCGTCATCGGCTCGCGCACGCGTGGCGAGCGCGAGCCCGGCAGCATCGCCTGGCATCAGCGCGCGGCCGGTATCCTCGCGGGCTGGGCGATGCGGCTTGTATGCGGCACGCGCTACAGCGACATGTGCGCGTTTCGCGCGATCCGCCGCGATGCGCTGCTCGATCTCGGCATGCGCGAGCCGACCTACGGCTGGAACATCGAGATGCAGATGCGCGCCGCCCAGGCCGGGCTGCGCATTCTGGAAATTCCGGTTGCGTACCGGCGCCGCAGCGGCGGCCACTCGAAGGTGGCGGGGAGCTTGCGCGGGACGCTGCGCGCCGGCGCCCGCATCATTGCGACGTTTGCCCGGCTTTCATTCCGATCGAAGCAGCAATTGCATCGCCTGCGGGTGGAGCGCGGCTTGTCCAGCGCCAAGCAAGCGGAGCGGGATCAGCGCGCGCGCTGATCGACCTGGGCCTGCTTCTTTGGGCCTGCGCGTTCGTTCCAGCAGTTGCCGCCATCTGCGCTCCAAGGCGCGATGTCGGTCCAGCGGATATTGCGATGAAGTCGGCACGTCGATGTCTCCATTGAGGAGAGGCGCACTCTTGCGCGAATGAAACAGCTTCCGGGCCGCTTGGTTCCGGGTTCCCGCGCCCGTGAGCGTGAACGGTGCGGGATTGGCGAGACTGGGAAAGCCGTCGGTTTTCGAGCAGCGGATGGAACTCGGTGAGCCACGAGCGGATTTGTTCCATGCAAACCGGGGCTTTTCCATTGCTGTGGTCTTATATCAGCGGCGCAAGTCAATGATTCGTCATGCGCTGGCTTGGCCCGCGCATCCACGTCTTTCTTTATTTATTTGCGACAAAGACGTGGATGGCCGGGACAAGCCTGGCCATGACGGTGTGGATAGGGGAGTCAAACACCCTGGGTATTAGCGCATCTGGAAGACCAGCTTGCCGCGGAAATGGCGCGATTCGCTCAAGCGGTGGGCGTCGGCAGCCTGAGAGAGGCGATAAAGCTTGATCTCGGGCGCGCGGATGGCGCCGGCTGCGAACAACTCGGCGATGCGCTCGAGCGGCGCCCGCGCGCGTGCCACCGGCGGGCGCAGCGAAATCACGTCGTCGCGTTTTGGCTTGGGCGGCTGCTCGCCCGACGCGATGAACGCCCCGCGCCCCCCTGGCTTGAGCGCCGCGAATGAGCGCTCGGCAACGTCGCCGCCCACGGTATCGAAGACGGCGTCGCAGTCCCGCACAGCCTCGGTAAAATCGCGTGCGTTGTAATCGATGACTTCGTCGGCGCCGAGGCTGCGCACATAGTCGTTGTTCGCCGCGCTTGCGGTGGTGATCACGTGGGCGCCGATATGCCTGGCGAGTTGAATGGCGAAGCTGGCGACGCCGCCGGCGCCGCCTTGAATGAGGATCTTCTCGCCCGGCTTGAGTCGCAGCGTTTCCTCGATTGCGCTGATCGCGGTCAGTCCGGTGAGCGCCAATGCGGCGGCGTTCACATGGGACATGGCCTGCGGCTTCTTGGCGACGATTGCGGCTTTGACCGCGATCTTCTCGGCATAGGCGCCGTCGCGGCCGGATTCGCAGACGCCGAACACGGCGTCGCCGAGGCGAAGGTCCGCGACGCCTTCGCCCAGCGCGGCGACCGTGCCGGAAAAATCACGGCCCAGCCCTAACGGAAATTTTGTCGGTCCGTATTGGCCGCGCCGCACTTTCCAATCGGCGGCGTTCACGCTGGCGGCAACGATGTCGACGACCACTTGGCCGGGCCCGGCGACCGGATCCGGCAAATCGCCGTACTGCAGGACCTCCGGTCCGCCGTATCGCTCGATGAACACAGCCTTCATGCGGGGTGTTGCCTCTGGGGTCGGAATTCCTGCAGCGGTTCAGCTGGGAAGTGCTGCCCCAACCGCTCCAGCTTTATATCGAGAATGGACGTGCCATGCGACATGCGGGGCGCGGCCTTCGCTGAGCCGCGCCACGGGGTGTGGGTCCCAGCTTTCGCGGGGATGACACTGAGGTGAATTAGCCAATCCGCCAGCGCAGGCGCTCCAGGAGCGCGCGTCCCATGATCCAATCGAGATCCTCGCGCGTGAGGAAATCGAACTCTTCGATGAAATGAGTCACCACCTGGCGATAGCTCACGCTTTTCGCCACGCGGCTGATGTCGCTGCCCCAGAACGCGCGGCGCGGGCCGAACGCGTCGATCACGCGCTTAAGCGGCTCGCGCAGATTGCGGAACGGGTAGGGCTCGGTGGAGAAGCACGGCAGCGCCGAGACCTTCACGGACACGTTGGGATGGCACGCGAGCGCGCAGATGCGCGCCGCGGCCGCTTTGGTTTCCGCGTCGATTGTCGCGCGGGCAAATCCCATGTGATCGATGATCAGCGCGAGGCCGGGATGGCGTTCGGCGATAACGCCGAGCTCGGCGAGCCGCTCCGGCGCATGCACCATCACCGGAACCGCGTAGCGTTCCGCCTGCGGCCAGAACCAGTCGGCGCTGCCGTCGGTGAGCCAAGGCCGGTCGGCGTCGCGATGAAACGTGAGCCGCACGCCGAGCATGCCCGGTTGCGCGCGCCAGCCCGCGAGCAGATTTTTATCCTTGCCGCTTTGCAACGGGAACCGTCCCATGACCGCAAAGCGGGCGGGATGTTTTTGCGCCGCCTCGAGCGCGTAGTCGTTGCGGTCGCCTTCGATCGAGGGCGGCACCAGGATGGCGCGGTCGACGCCGGCGCGGTCCATGTCGGCGAGCAGCGTTTCGTAGCGGTGGGGCGAATTCTCGCGGCCGTCGCGCAGGAGCGGGCGGTCGGGCCGGTCCGGCGGCCACACATGCACCTGCGAGTCGACGATCAGCATCGCATGGGCGCCTTATAGATCGAGACTATTTCTCTCATCCCACACAAGCTCTCGACCGTTACCAACGCCTTTGGTATTTTCATACTTATTCTGTGAATTGATCTGGGAGGCTGGGATGGTCGCGCCCTTCGGGACGGCGGGCAAATCCACGACATCAAAGCTGGTGATCGCGGCGGGTGCGGCGCTGTGCGCCGGGATCCTGTTGCTGGCGAGCGCGAGCGAAACGAGCGCGCGATTCGGCGGCTTTGGCGGGATGGGCGGCTTCCGGGGCGGCGGCCTGGGTGGGCTCGGCGGCATGCGGGGCGGGCTTGGCGGGATGCGCGGCGGCCTCGGCGGGATGCGGAGTGGCGTTGGCGGCATGCGCGGCGGACTCGGCGCAAGCGGAATGCGGAGCGGGTTGGGCGGCCGCGGCATCAGCCGCGCCGGCGCGCTGCGCGGCGGTTCTTCGAGCGTGTCGCGCAGCGGCGTTCGCCACCCGGGGGCGAGTACCGCATCACGACGCGCGCCTTCCAAATACACGGCCGCCAGCGCCACATCGAAGCATGCCGGCGCGGCCAATTCGTCGCGGATTACACGGCCCACAGACCGCATGCACCGGCCGAGCCAGCCGACCAAGCCGGTTGCGTCGGGCCCCGGCACTCCGAGCATGCCGGGCAAGCCGATCGCGCCGGGACCCGGCAAG
>Ga0306926_10000902_pt1 | contig 28723 bp, 21 predicted proteins | sample flu12Cox44000178_FD_203759 | JGI IMG/M metagenome (GOLD analysis project Ga0306926, IMG submission 203759) | Lab enrichment of tropical soil microbial communities from Luquillo Experimental Forest, Puerto Rico - flux8day.12C.oxic.44.000.178 (v2)... | ecosystem: Environmental > Terrestrial >...
CACCCAAAACATGCACACGATCGAAGATCTCGGAGCGACTTGGCTGTTCTCATGAGCAAAGCGGCTTGGGTGACCGGTACGGAAGGGTTCATTGGATCGCACATGGTCAAATTCCTTTCTGCTCGAGGCTGGAAGGTCGTCGGGTCCTATCTCAGGGAGGGTCCTGCTCCATTTCCCAACCTTCCGAATTTGCACTTCAACCACTGTGATCTTCGAAATGGCCAACGAGTATCGCAGCTAATGCATCAGTACCAGCCCACGCATATCTTTCACTTCGCGGCTCAAAGCCTGCCTGTGGTGTCCTGGGCAGATCCGGTGACGACGTTCGAAAGCAACATTATGGGATCCCTGCATCTGTTCGAAGCGGCCCGACAACTGAAGAGGCCTCCCGTGATCGTTTCGGCCTGCTCGAGCGCGGAGTACGGAAACGTAGCCGCGTCCGATATACCCGTCCGGGAAGAGCACCCGCTGCGCCCGCTTCACCCCTATGGCATTAGCAAGGTTTGCCAGGATTTGTTGGCGCGCGAATACTTTCTTGATTACAAAATCCCAACCGTTAACGTCCGCCTCTTCAATACCACCGGTCCTGGCAAGACCGATGATGCGCCGTCGGATTTTGTGCGGCAGCTGGCGAGAATCAAGAAGGGCTTGCAATCGCCGGTGCTGGAAGTCGGAAACCTAAAGCCGCGCCGCGCTTTTCTCGACGTCAGGGATGCGGTGCGAGGGTTTTACCTCGCCGGAACTAAAGGAAAACGTGGTGAAGCCTACAATCTGTGCGCGACGCGGACTCATTCCATTCACGAAATTGTGCGCGCTGCCGTCCGTCTTTCCGACGTAAAAGTACAGATTCGTCCCGTCTCGCGGCTGATGCGGCCCTCCGATGAAAAGATCATCTTCGGGAGCACCGCAAAGATTCGGCGGGACACAGGATGGAAGCCGCTGTACTCGCTCGACGAGACGCTCGAGTCCATGCTGAAGTACTGGCACGCGGCGTGGTGATGAAATCTTGTGAATACTCGAGCGATCAAATCACGCATACCGGAAGCTTTCGAGCCGATTCCCGCAGTGCTGCTCGTTGGCGGGATGGGGACACGCTTGCAGCCAGTCTTGCCTTCTACACCGAAACCACTCGCGCCGGTCGGCGACATGCCTTTCCTCGAACTTCTTGTTCTACAACTCCGCTCGCAGGGGATTCGGCGCCTGGTTCTCTGTACGGGTCATCGCGCAGAGCAGATTGAAGATGTGTTCGGCGATGGACGGAAGTGGGATGTGGCGATTGAGTATTCGCGCGAGTCGCGACCGCTCGGAACTGCGGGAGCGCTGAAATTTGCAGAGCGCTTCCTTATGCCGTGGGCCGAATTTCTGGTTATGAACGGCGATTCCTTCTTGGAGTTTGAGCTTCCAAGATTCCAGCTCTTTCACCGGGAGCATGCTGGATTGATCAGCATGGCGGTGCGCAGGGTAGCGGATGCGAGCCGGTATGGAACGGTGCAACTCGATACTCAGCAGAGAGTCACTGGTTTCTGCGAAAAGAAAGACACAGGGGCTCCCGGAATCGTGAACGGTGGAGTGTACCTTTTCAAGCAGACCGTCCTACAGCACCTCCCAAACGGGCCAGCGAGCTTGGAGAAGGATATTTTTCCGAGATTGCTTGAGTACGGCGTGTACGCCGCCGAACAGGATGGAATGTTCATCGACATCGGGACACCCGAGGATTACGCGCGGGCTCAAGCGCTCCGGGAGAGCCTCTGTCAAGCGGCTCTCCATGACCCCCAGATTCGAGGCGGGAGCCCCGGACACCGCTGGCCCTGAGGTCCGGGACCACAATCGCAGGCTTCCTCGACCATGACGGCATAATCGATATCGCAATGCTCCCGAAAGGTCAGTATGTACCCGCTTGCAGAATTTGGAAGGAATTGTAGCGTTAAACCGCGCTGCTTCGTCATCGTGAAAAGGCGGCATGACCGAGGGCGGTTTTCCGGCCGCTTGAAGACACTCACCAGATCCTCCGAGCAAGTCACAAATAAGGAACTCCGATCATGATCATTACGCGCACTCCACTTCGCATCTCCTTCTTTGGAGGGGGGACGGACTATCCCGTGTGGTACCGCGAGTTCGGCGGCGCAGTCCTGTCCGCGACGATCGATAAATGCTGCTACATTACCTGTCGACGTCTTCCACCTTTCTTCGAATACCGCAGCCGTATCTCCTACTCCAAGGTGGAAAACGTGGGCCAGAATAGCGCCATACAGCACCCAGCCGTTCGCGGATGCTTGCAGTTTCTTGGAGTTGAGGAAGGGGTTGAGATTCATCACGTTGCGGACCTGCCAGCGCGCACCGGCCTGGGGACGAGCTCTGCTTTTACCGTGGGTCTTTTGCTAGCTCTCTACGCCCTCAAAGAGCAGATGCGCAACAAGCAGGCTCTTGCCGTCGATGCCATTCATGTGGAACAGGAAATCCTCGAGGAGGCCGTAGGGTCGCAAGATCAGATTAATGCCGCTTATGGAGGCTTCAATCGCATCGATTTTCATGTTGACGGTAGCTTCGAAGTCAAAAAGACGATTACCCCGGCCGCTAGGCTAGCCGCTCTGCAACAACACTTTGCCCTCTTCTTCACGGGATTCTCTCGGACCGCTTCGGAAATTGCCAAGGAACAGATTAAGGTGACGCCACAGCGGAAGCGCGAGCTCGAGTTAATGCATCAGATGGTGGATGAAGCGGAAGCTATCGTGACCAACCCCAACCACTCTTTGAATGAATTTGGCTTTTTGCTGCATGAATGCTGGCAGATTAAGAGGACGCTCACACAAAACATAACCAACAGTAGCATCGATGAGATTTATGAGGCCGGGCGCAGCGCCGGCGCTCTCGGTGGCAAGCTTCTGGGAGCTGGGGGGGGCGGATTTATGCTGTTCTTCGTTCCTCCGGAGCGCCGAAAAGAATTGCGACTACGACTCAAGCACCTTTTGTGCGTTCCCTTCTCATTTTCCAATCGTGGCAGCCACGTCGTTGTTCATGAGCCCGACGAGGTATACGACAAGTCGCTGACCACGGAGCGCGACGATGTATACGCTCGACCTTAATTCCTAATTCGGATGACCGTTCGGCAAGAAAGTAGACCATTACCATGTTTCAAGATCACTCTCTTCCCTGTTATGTCTTAATAACGCCTGCTCGTAACGAGGAGACATTTATCGAGAAGACCATCAAGTCGGTGATTCATCAAACAGTTGCTCCACTCAGATGGGTGATCGTGGACGATGGCTCGACAGATAGAACGGTAGAGATCGTCGAGCCGTATTTAGAAAGCTATCCATGGATCGATCTGATTCGCCGTCCGCAACGTAAAGAACGAAATTTTGCGGGGAAAGTCAATGCTTTCAACGAAGGTCTCAAACGAGTCCAAGACTTACAGTTCGCATTTGTCGGAAACCTAGATGCGGACATCTCTTTTGGGCCTGACCACTTTGAATTCCTTCTGGAGAAACTACAGGGAGACAAAACGCTTGGAGTTGTGGGCACGGCTTATACTCAAGAAGACTGGGATTCTACGAAGGATAGCTTTGAAGGCCAGGTGTCCGTACATGGCGCCTGCCAGCTCTTCCGGCGTGAATGTTTTGTTGATATCGGTGGCTACCGTGCGAACCCAGCTGGTGGAATTGACTGGATTGCAGTTACTACCGCCCGCATGCGGGGTTGGAAGACGCGGAATTATCCGGAACGGCGCTTTCATCACTATCGATTGATGGGCACCGCCGAGAGGAGTCAAGTCCGTGCAGCATTTGATTACGGAGCCAAAGACTACTTTCTGGGCGGGGCGCCGGTCTGGGAACTTTTTCGCGTCGCTCACAGAATAACACAAAAGCCAATTATAATCGGTGGAATAGCACTATTACTTGGCTATTGTTGGGCGGCCCTAAGGCGTGCCGAACGGCCAATTTCGAAAGAGCTTATGCAGTTCCATAGGCGCGAGCAGATGAAAAAGTTACGGATGATATTGGGCTCCCTGATACGACTGAAGAAATTAGATAAGTATCTGCCAGCTGAGTAAGATCTCGAAGGACTTAATAAAAACGGGGCTACATGAAGGCGAATCTGAACGATGTGCGCAATTTTTGGGACGCAAATCCATGTCAAGCATCTCTATCAGTTTCAGAGGACAGACGTCGTTACTTTCAGGAGATCTCCGATAAGCGCTACGGCGGCCGAGAGTGGCATGTCCCGACGGTAGCAAATTTCGGCGCATTCCGTGGAAAGCACGTACTGGAAATTGGCTGTGGAATTGCCACCGATGGACTCGAGTTTGCCAAGAATGGAGCGAACTACGTTGGTGTTGATCTTACTCCCCAAGCGATTGAAATGGCCAAGGAGCGCTTTCGCTTGTTTAGGGTGCCGGGACTATTCGAAGTCGCGAATGCTGAAGAAGGACTACCATTCCCGGATTGCAGTTTTGATCACGTCTATAGTTTTGGCGTGATCCATCATTCTCCTGCTCCAGAGAAGATTGTTGGGGAGATTCACCGCGTGCTCAAAAAGGAAGGAACGTTCACCGTAATGCTGTATAACAGAACGTCGATAAATTATTACGTTGAGATCATGTTCCTGCGCAAATTGTTCAGATGGTGTTTGCTTCCACGGTTCATGCCGGGGCTTATTGCTAGTATTACCGGATTTGACCAATGGAAATTAGAGGGACACCGCAAACTTCTGACGGAGAAGATGCCCAAGGAGGAGTGGATAAGTAAGAACACAGACGGCCCAATGTGCCCCCTCGCGCGTGTCTACAACCGAGAAGAGGCGGCGGTTCTTTTCAGCAAATTTCAAGATATAAAGCAAGAGGTGTGGGAGTTCAACGTCGAACATTGGTCATTTTTGGGTAGAGCCATTCCGGATTCCATGGCCAAGCGGATTGGTCGGAACTGGGGCTGGCACCGCATGATTTACGGCAGAAAGATTTGAGGGGCATAGGCTCACCACGAGGATTGCTTGGCAAGTCGCTTAGATTGCAGCCACTGTTGAATTCATAAGAAAGTTGATGGGTCTTATGTGCGGAATTTGCGGACAATATAATTTTGGAAGCTTAGCGCGGGTCCGGCGTGCGGACATCGAAACAATGACGAACTCCATCACGCACCGTGGCCCGGATGACGAGGGCTATTTCATCGATGGACCCCTCGGCTTTGGATTCCGGCGGCTTTCAATCATTGATCTAGCCGGTGGGCATCAACCCATGTCAGATCAAGCAAAATCGGTTTGGGTCGCTTTTAACGGCGAGATCTACAATTTTCCAGAACTGAAGCGTGAACTGCAGAGTTATGGTCACGTTTTTCGTACAAACTGCGACACCGAAGTCATAATCCATGGTTACAAGCAGTGGGGGGATGAGGTACTTAACCACCTGAACGGCATGTTTGGGCTTGCCATCTGGGACGTTGGCAAGAAACGCTTGGTCTTAGCGCGTGATCCATTTGGGATCAAGTTAATCTACTACCGCATTCACGGCGATGCCTTGTATTTCGGCTCAGAAATGCGCCCCATTCGAGCCGCCATGCAAGAGAAAGCGGAAATCGATACGGTCTCTTTAAATCTGTTCCTTCGATATCGATTTACGCCCTCGCCCTACACGATTCTTAAGGGTGTCAAAAAACTGGCACCGGGCACCAAGTTGACAGTCGAGGACGGTGCGTGCAAGGTCAGTCGCTGGTACAGGTTCAGGCCAGAACCCTTCTCACCGGCCAAATCTCCGGCCCAAGCAAGAGAGGAGTTGCTCTCCATTTATAAAAGTGCGATCAAGCGCCAGCTTATCAGCGATGTGCCGGTGGGCTTGCTGTTGAGCGGCGGAATCGATTCAGGGTTGCTGCTCGCATTGATGAATTTGAATGGGAGTCCCTGGCCGACTTACGCAGTGGGCTATGGCTCGTCATTTGGCGATGACGAACTGGCGGATGCGATGGAAACCGGCCGAATGCTGGGATCAAAGCACGCGAGCGTCACCATCACGCGAACAGCTTTCGAGGAAATGCTTCCCAAGATCGTGGGTACGCTGGAAGAGCCCATCGCGACATCTTCGATTGTTCCAATGTATTTCGTCTGCCAACGAGCGCGCCAAGACGTCAAAGTAGCCTTGGTCGGACAAGGGCCGGACGAATTGTTTGGGGGTTACCCCCGCCACCTGGGCGTACGGTATAGCGCGTTCTGGGCCGGTTTGCCAGGCTGGATGCGTATGGCAATAACTTCAACTATCGGTGCCCTGCCACGGAATGAGACCCTCAAGCGAGGAGTCTATTCCCTAGCGATTCCGGGCCGGCTGCGCAGATATCAACACGTACTCTCACTCCTGCCGGGAGAGCAAGTCGAAGGTCTCTTTCAGGATGGGGTACTCGCTCCTAATTCCGGTGACGCAATATTGGACTGCTGGTCGGAACTTACCGGCCTTATGTCCGAGACGGATGAACTAGGAGGGCTCCAGTTTTTAGAAGTACGATCTACTCTTCCGGACGAACTCCTGATGTATGCAGACAAGCTTTCTATGGCTCATGGCCTTGAACTTCGTGTGCCATTTGTTGACAAAGAGATCGTGGAGTATGTGGAAAGGCTGCCGGCTAATTTCAAAGTGAGGAATGGCTCGCGGAAATGGTTGCACAGGCAGGTCTGCAGCAGCTTCCTGCCCGAATCGATCTTGAGGAGACCCAAACGGGGCTTTGCAAGTAACGTCGTGGATGATTGGTTTAGGGGCGTCATAGATAACGAAATGGCCGACACGCTGTGCGATCCGAATTCCAAGATCTATCAGTACCTTCGCGCTTCTTCAGTTCGCGAACTTTTTGATCTTCATGTATCCGGGCGACAGGACAATCACAAGATTCTGTTTAGCCTAGTCCTTTTTGAAGAATGGCTCCGAACTCATGAGGAGCCGGTTGTGGCTGTACATTGAGCCTGCTTTGCACGACGGATCTGGTCGGCCCGGGTTGCTCTCCGCAGGCCTCATCGCAACGAATTCCGGGAACAATCGACCACGAATCCAAGAAGTTGGAAACAGACAAAACGCTATCTAATTAAAGCGGAAGAAATGAAATCAAAACTGACGGTTTTGCGATTTGACAACAGAGAACTCGTCGTTACGGGTGGGCTGTGTCGCATTGCACATCTCGACGCTGACGACTACAAGTTCCTGGACGATCCCGAGGAACCGATCGCCAGATTGCGCAGCTCCAAAACACGGATTGACCTATTTACATTCCTCCAGAAATTGCCTGATACCGCTCCCAAGTACGCTTATCCCACCGAGTGGGACAACCTGGCAGTGTTGCCCGTATCCACATTTGATAATTGGTGGGCACAGCAGATCGACAACAAAACCCGGAACATGGTGCGCAAAGCTGAAAAGAAAGGTGTCATCGTTCGGGAGGCGCCTTTCACCGATGACCTTGTCCGTGGTATTTCGGAGATCTATAACGAGAGTCCAGTCCGCCAAGAAAGACGGTTTCCGCATTACGGAAAGAGCGTCGAGCAAGTGCGCGAGATGAGTGCGACATATTTGGACTCGAGCATCTTCATCGGAGCATATGATTCGGGCAAGCTAATTGGCTTCATCAAATTGTTGGTTGACGATACGCGGACGCAGGCGGGGATGATGCACATCATCTCTTTGCTTCAGGCGCGTGACAAGGCGCCTACGAATGCCCTGGTCGCTCAGGCGGTGCGCTCCTGCGCCGAACGCAATATTCCGCACCTGGTGTACTCGAAATTCGCATATGGCAAAAAGACGCAAAGCAGTCTCAGCGATTTCAAGCAGCGAAACGGATTTCAGCGAGTCGATGTACCGCGGTATTACGTTCCACTGACGAAGTGGGGCACGGCGGCGTTCTCGATGGGGCTGCACCGTAGGCTCATCGACCGCTTACCAGAGTCCTTGGCGGCAAAGCTGCGCGACCTGCGTAACACTTGGTACCAGCATAAATTCCAGTCGAAGCCGGCATCACTCTAGGAGACTCGATATGCCCGGAATCGTCGGCCTTATCACTAATCGCCCTGCCGCGGACGCAGAGCGCGAGCTGCGCGAGATGGTGCAGACGCTCTGCCATGAGTCGTTCTACGCCAGTGGGACGTGGAGCGAGCCAGCGCACGGGATTTACGTTGGCTGGGTAGCGCGGCGGGGATCGTTTGCGGATGGAATGCCGCTGAAGAATGAGGGCGGCGAAGTTAATTTGGTTTTTTCAGGCGAAGAATATCCCGAGCCCGAGATCGCCACGACTCTAAGACAGCGAGGCCATGTGGTTGAACCCGATGGGGCTTCCTATTTGGTACATCGGTACGAGGACGAGTCTGATTTCCCCAAACAGCTAAATGGTAGATTTCACGGATTAGTTGCAGACCGCAGGCGCGACGCAGCGATTCTCTTCAACGACCGTTTCGGTCTGCAGCGACTCTATTACTACGAAGCGAAGGATGCTTTTTATTTTGCAGCCGAAGCAAAGGCCATCCTTAAAATTCGGCCTGAACTACGCAGGATTGATCCCCGCGGTCTTGGTGAATTCACCGTTTGCGGCTGCGTACTGGAGAATCGCACATTATTTCCCGGTATTTATGTTCTACCTCCAGGCTCGGCCTGGGTGTTCCGTGGCGGAGAAATCGAAAAGAAAAACTCCTACTTCCAGCCACGTGAGTGGGAAGAGCAAGAACTGCTCAAGCCGGAAACTTATTACGCTAATCTGCGTGATGCCTTCGTGAAGAATCTGCCGCGCTACTTCAATGGAAAGGAGCGTGTGGGTGTTTCGCTCACCGGCGGGCTGGATACGCGCATCATCATGGCGTGGCGCAAGGCTCCACCTGATTCCTTGCCGTGTTACACCTTCGGAAGCATGTACCGGGACAACCAAGATGTGCAGCTTGCGCGCCGGGTGGCCAAGATTTGCGGTCAGCAACACCAGGTTATCACGACTGGGGAGGAGTTCCTCAAACAATTCGCCCATTACGCCGAACGATCCATCTATCTCACGGACGCCTGCGTGGATTTGAGCCGTTCCCCGGATCTCTACGTAAACGAGAAAGTACGGGAAATTGCGCCCGTCAGGGTGGTGGGTACGTATGGCAGCGAAATGCTTTTGCACGCCGTGATGTTCAAGGCAGAAAAACCTGCTGCGGGATTGTACCGGCAGGAATTCGAACTACAAATCCATGCCGCCAAGAAGACCTACGATGCGAGCCTGCAGGTGCACCCGATGACATTTGTCGCGTTCCGACAGTCGCCGTGGCACCACTATGGAGTACTTGGTTTGGAACAGACCCAAGTAGCGGTCCGTTCACCATATCTGGACAACGAGTTAGTTAAAACTATCTATAAAGCTCCTGGCACAATAGCGGCTAACCAAGAGGCCAGGCTGCGCTTGATACGAGACGGAAACCCCGCCCTCGCCCAGTTGCGCACGGATCGCGGCGTCGGCGGACTCAATAGCAGTTTGACCCGGGGCTTTTGGGAGTTCTTGTTCAAAGCGGAATACGCTTATGATTACGGGATGCCCACGTGGATTGCCCAGGTGGACCATTTGTTCGCTCCTCTTCACCTGGAGCGTATCTGGTTGGGCCGTCACAAGGTGTTTCATTTCCGGGTCTGGTATCGCGACCAACTTGCGAATTATGTCCGCGAGATACTGTTCGACCAGCGGTCGCTTGAGCGCCCTTACGTCAATGCGGAATCTGTCCGAAACACTGTGAACGCACACCTGAAGGGCAATCGAAACTATACTGCTGAGATACACAGGCTGCTGACGCTTGAACTCACACACCGATTGTTTCTCGGGGCTGACAAAGCGTCCTAGCCTTGCAATTTCCTGATTAGCAGCCCGGTGGATCTCCTTGTTGTCTTCGCACGTTCCCGAATCCCCATGGATGAATTACACCCCCTTGGCTAGTCGACTGCCAAAATCATATCGAACGAGAGGATGGCGTGAACCTACAGGCAACATCTCGGATTGACCTTTCGACGCCCGTAAAAGCCAGCTCGCTGCCCATCGAAAATACGCAGGCGGCTATCCTGAAATTTACCCGGTGGCTAGAAAAGTACGGGGAGACTTCCTATGATTTTCAGAGTTTCTACGCGAGCGGTTTGGGACAGAAGGCCAAAGCACTCTACTACCAAAAACCGATGTTGGGTATACTCGCGGTTTCTCCAATCATTTTTTCGGAGGCCTTTGTGCCTTCCGCCAGAAGCCTTTTCTGGAAGCGCCAACGATTTCCGATAGCAGATGCTCACTATGCGATGGGATTTGCTTTTCTCGCGAAACTCTCGAAAAAAGAGCGTTATTACGAGAGAGCGCTCCACTTTCTTGAAATTCTCAAAAACACTCGATGCGCCGGCTATAGCAATTACTGTTGGGGATACCCATTCGACTGGGTGACGCTGCGTGGCACGATCAAAGAAGGGACACCTCTAATCACAACCGTTCCGTACGTTTACGAGGCCTTCAAACAAGTTTGGGAAACAGACAAGGCTGATGAGTGGCTGAAAATAATGAAGTCGATAGCGCAGCACGCTCTTCAGGACTACAAAGATTTCCAGACCTCCCAGAACGCGTCCACCTGTTCATATACTCCCGACCCCGAACAATCTGTGGGGGTAGTAAATGCAAACGCGTATCGGGCGTTCCTGCTGATGAGTGCCGCCCACGATTTTTCAGAGGAGGAATTCCGGAAGGTGGCCGAAAGAAATCTGAATTTCGTCATTGAGGCCCAGAATGCAGACGGCTCCTGGTTTTATGCCAAAGATGGCAAGCGGAATTTCATCGATCACTTTCATACGTGCTTTGTTCTGAAGGCGCTCGTAAAAATCGAGGCACTAACAAGGCACCCTGCGTGCACCGAAGCGATCGATCGGGGAATTGAATACTACGTAAAAAATCTGTTTGACGAAACCGGCTCCCCGAAGCCGTTTTCGAGCCGCCCCAGGATGACAGTATACCGGCGAGAGCTGTATGACTACGCTGAGTGCATCAACCTGGCGGTGCTGCTCCAAAGGCGTTATCCAAAATTGGACAATCTGCTGTGCTCTGTCTTGAATGAAATCCTGACCATGTGGCAAAAGCCGGACGGCTCTTTTCGTAGCCGGCGCCTTCTGTTGGGTTGGGATAACACGCCCATGCACCGCTGGGCACAAGCCCAATTGTTTCGAAGTCTTTGCTTCCTCATTTATCGAAATGAAGAGAGCTCCGATTTGTTTGGTACAGAACCCACAAGCATCAGAAGAAGGAGCACATCTTGAAAGTCAGCATATTCGGTCTGGGTTATGTCGGCACAGTCTCTGCGGGCTGCCTCGCAAAAGAAGGTCATCAAGTTATTGGGGTGGATCCAGTAGGGACAAAGGTAGATTTGATCAATACCGGCAAATCTCCCATTATCGAAAAGGACATCGACGAAATTATCGCCGAGGCGGTCAGGAAAGGCCGACTTCGTGCTACCGAAGACAGCGTTCAAGCCATTCGGGACACCGAGCTTTCTTTTGTGTGCGTAGGTACCCCCAGCCAGATCAACGGCAATCTTGACCTGACACATGTAAGACACGTTTGCGAGCAGATTGGTCAGGCGCTAAAGTGCAAATTGGCGCGACATACTGTAGTGATCCGCAGCACGATCCTGCCCGGGACAATGCGTCGGGTGGTGATTCCCGTACTCGAAGAAACTTCAGGAAAGAAGGCCGGCATTGATTTCGGGATTTGCAACAATCCTGAATTTCTGCGCGAAGGCACGGCAGTGATGGATTTCGACTCTCCTTGCAAAACAGTGATCGGCGAACTAGACCGGGCCAGCGGGGATATGTTGGCGGCCCTATATACAAAACTCGATGCCCCCCTGGTCAGGACAGAAATTGAAACAGCCGAGATGATCAAATACATAGACAACAGTTGGCATGCCTTGAAAATCGGTTTTGCGAATGAAATTGGCAATCTTTGCAGATCATTCTCAGTAGATGCGCATCGGGCAATGGAGATTTTTTGTCTGGACAGGAAATTGAATATCTCCTCGGCTTACCTTAAGCCTGGTTTTGCTTTTGGAGGCTCGTGCCTGCCGAAGGATCTTCGGGCATTGGCTTATTCCGCCAAGCGGCACGACCTGGATTTGCCAATTCTCAACTCGATTCTCCCCAGCAATGAATTACAAGTGGCTAGGGGCCTTAAATTGATCATGGAAAAGGGCCACAAGCGCATCGGGATTTTGGGCTTCAGTTTCAAAGAGGGAACGGACGATTTGCGGGAGAGCCCGATGATCGAAATTATCGAACGGCTTACGGGGAAAGGTTACGACGTACGCATCTACGACAAAAACGTGCAGGTAGCGAGATTAGTTGGTGCGAACCGAGATTTCATCCTCAACCGCATTCCGCATATTTCCAGACTGATGGTGGACAATATCGACGCTGTTTTGCAGCACGCTGAGACCATTGTGATCGGCAATAAATCCACTGAGTTCGAGAGCGTCCCTCAGAGATTGCACGCAGCTCAGAATTTGGTGGATTTTGTGGGCATTTCGAATTACAGGAGCAATAATGGCGAGTACAGCGGTATCTGCTGGTAAAAATTCGAAGCGCTGGCCTACACGAAGATTCTCAGGAAAGAAGTGTTCAGGTCATCGGGGCAGGCGTGCCTGAGATTTCGGTGAGTGGGTCTGCGACGATGCGCCAAGGTATTTCAAAGAAACGGGTTTTGATCATCGTAGAGAACCAATCGGTTCCCTTCGATCGACGTGTTTGGAGGGAGTCCCGTACACTTCGAGAACACGGATACGAGGTGACGGTATTGTGCCCCCGACGGAAAGGGTCTGCCAAAGGATTTGAGATCCTCGACGGAATCCGTATCTATCGGCATCCATCTCCTACAGAGGGAAGCACTCCGATGGGGTATTTGTGGGAATACGGTTGCGCCTTGTTTTGGGAGTTCTTCTATACGTTGTGGATCTTCTTGCGGCACGGCTTTGATGTCATCCAAGGGTGCAATCCTCCCGACGATATCGTTCTGGTTGCGCTTCCATTCAAACTCTTTGGAGTGAAGTACATTTTCGACCATCACGATGCGAATCCAGAACTGTACGTTTCGAAATATGGGAGACAAGGATCCCTCTATAGGATCCTCGTACGGCTCGAACAGCTTACGTATCGTTTTAGCGATGTTGTGGTAGCGACAAACATGAGCTACAAGAATTTGGCGGTCAATAGAGGCGGTTTGTCTGCAGAAAATGTGTTCGTTGTTCGCAATGGACCGGAAAGGGAAATGTTCAAATCAGTTTCCCCTAATCCCGCACGGAAAAATGGAAAGAACTACCTAGTCGGTTACGTGGGGAACATGAGCTTTCAAGATGGCTTGGACATTCTGCTGGACGTCGCACAGCACATCAAAAACTCAGGCAGGCGCGATATTTTTTTCACCTGCGTCGGTGGGGGCACGGAACTTAATAAGCTTAAAACGATGGTAGAGGATAGGGACCTGCTTGATACGGTCCATTTCACCGGTAGAGTTTCTGACGAGGAATTACTCGAGATACTCTCAACAGCCGATATTTGTGTGAATCCGGACCGGCCAAGCGAGATGAACGACATGTCTACAATGATCAAGATTATGGAATATATGGGTCTTGGCAAACCTATCGTGCAGTTTGATTGCAAGGAGGGCCGATTTAGCGCACAGGAAGCATCTCTCTACGCCGGGAAAGACGGCGGAGTTACGGACTTCGCCAGCAAGATCCTCTGGTTGCTGGACAGGCCTGAGGAAAGAAAAAGGATGGGAGAATTCGGGAGAACGAGAATAGAAGAAGAATTGGCTTGGGAATATTCCGTCCCTAATCTGCTTGCGGCTTACCACAAAGCGCTCGATGGCAACTGATTCACCTCGTTCTTACCGCGGACGGGGTCCATTCCGGATGCAGTCGCGAACTCTAAGCTCGGGTCAAGGTCACCATTGGACACGGCCGGCTGGGCCGCTCCATATGGCGCATGATTGAGCAGGGTAGGTATTTTCTACGCGCTCCAACTACATGGATATAGCTGTGCAGGAACACGCTGAAAGAACTCCCCAAGTCGCACATGTCGTTTTGCTGCCTTTATTCACAATCTGCTTACTTTCTACCGCGGACCGCGATTTGGATGACGGTTACTTTAGGGTATGTCAGTCGTGGTCCTGGCGCGAAAAGTTTCTGCAGCAACCTTGCTGACGCAAAAAATAGACTCGTTCGCTTTTCCAGCGACAAACAAGGGTGTCATGGATCGCCGACCAAAAAATGCCTTGATGATTGGTTTGTTCACTTTAGCCGTCCTTGTGCACGCAGCGATTCTTTTTGTGGTCATTCCGGAAATCAATTATCGTCTGCATGTTTCCTACAACTCAGACCGTTATGCTGATGGGTACGATCAGCTTGCACAGAATCTTGTAAATGGCAATGGATATCGGATGTATCCAGACACCGCCGAGACCTTGATGCGCGAGCCCGGTTATCCCATTCTCCTGGCGGGGATGTACTCCATATTTGGCAATAGTTTTGCCGTAGTGAAGTTGGCGAACATGCTCATGGCGTTTGCGGTGGCTTGGCAAATGATGTGGCTCTCTCGAGGGCTGTGGAACAATCAGGTGATGATTCTGGGGCCGCCCCTGCTGTTTCTTTTTCATCCAGGAACTTTGATCGCGGAGAGTCGAGGAGGAATTGAGCTGTTGTATACGCTATTCCTTGCGTTTTTCATGTCCACGTTGTACGTAGCCGTTAAGAACAATAGCGTCTGGTACTACGTCGTGAGTGGAGGAGTGTTAGGGCTAACGGTTTTGGTGCGAAGTGTACCAATACTCTTCCCGATTGCCGTCCTTTTCTATCTTCTCGTTTTTGAACGAGAGCGGGCCTCGAAAGTCTTCATTCCTTGTCGTAATGTCGCTGCAATGATAGTTGCAATGTTTGTGGTCCTCTGTCCGTGGATCATTCGAAATTACCGCCTCACGGGAAAATTCGTACCAACGGCGAGCGTCTTAGGTGTGTCCGCTCAAGCGGGTGAATATTTATTCACACATCACTCCGGCAAGGATCGCTGGGCCGTCGATGGAGAGGCAGCGGCGGAGAGAAATGCGCTGGCCCGAGAACTGGGATACCCCTTCAAAGAAGGTTACTACCAGTGCTTTTACTCCAGCACAGATGAGTTGAAGTTTTCCAACTATCTGGTCGGAAAGGTCGCGGGCGATTACCGGAGATCTCCCGAGCTATTTGCTAGAGTAATGTTCACGAATCTATTTTACTTCTGGATTGGAGGTAAGGCGGGGAACTCGGTACTAATGAACTCCGCCGTACAACTGCCTTTGCTCATTCTTGCAGCCACGGGCATCTTACTCTCGGTGAAAAGTGGGCAACTGAAGATCATTGCTCCGATGGTGTTGTTGATTGCCTATAGCATGGCGGTCTCGTTGCCGATTCTCGCTCAGGCGAGGTACAGCGTTCCCTTGATCCCTTATCTTTCGATTCTTGCATTTATCCCGCTGACGCAATACGTCGGAAGACGGTTAACCAACACAGAGGATAGGACATAAAGGGCCTCGGCCACCAAGAAGGACAATAAGGGAACTGCCCCGCCCGGAGCGTGCCACCTGTGGAGAGTTTTTTTCCAATTCGCTCGAGTACATTTATGATGTCAAGCCATCAGGAATTCAGTAAGACTCTTAAAAACAGCAAGATACGATCAGCCGGTGGGATCAGACGCCCCGCAGGAGTGCGGCCGTTTTGGCAGAACAATTGCAATCCTTGCATCGTGGCGCTCCTAACGGAACTGTGCGGCGGTAGCTTGCCAGGATGCCCCGCTATAAACCTCCCGTTTTGAGTCCGCTCGCATAAAATGGCAGCAAAATCCAATAGGCACGCAACGGGAGGTCCATCCGACGAAGTCCTCAGCTCCGGTGTGCCCCGATATCGAGCGATGGTATTTCTGCAACAGGCGCTGCAGTCTCTGCGCACGGGGATCCTCTGCTTGACGCGCGGGTTCTATAGGATCCTGCTTGCCCGTCCCAAAAGCACTTCCCCTCGCCGACCAATGTCCCCACCTCCTCCGCAGGTCATTGAGGAAACTCGTTCAATCCTGGATCAGTTCTCGTCATTAGTTGGACTGAAGGCGCCGGCTTTAAGTGGTGTCCACTTGTCGATTGTTATTCCCGCTTACAACGAGCAGGCGCGCCTCCCCCGCACGATACTCGAGACCGTACGTTGGTGCACCGGCCGGAAGCTCGACTTCGAACTCATCATTGCCGACGATGGCAGCCGGGACCAGACCTTGGCGCTGGTCCGCCTCTTCGAGGAGATCGACGTCCGGGTGCGAAGCCTTGCTTGTCCACACATGGGCAAGGGCGCCGCGGTCCGGCTCGGCATGCTCAACGCGCAAGGTCGCTTCATCCTGTTCATGGATGCCGACGGCGCAACTCCCTTGAACGAGATTCCAAAGCTAGTTCAGGCCCTCGAGAGAGGCCACGAGGTGGCGATCGGATCCCGCGTCGTGCAGCAGCCGGGAGAGGTTGAGATAAAGACGTCATTCCATCGGCGCATCATTGGTCGCGGTTTTGCGTTCTTCGTTAATCTTTTTGCCTTAGGAGGCATCGGCGACACGCAATGCGGATTCAAGATGTTCCGCCGCGAGGCGGCTATGGCAATCTTCTCCCGCCAGAAGATTGTAGGTTTCGCTTTTGATGTTGAAATCCTGTTCCTTGCGCGCCAGCTCTCGCTCTCGGTGGCCGAGATTCCAGTCAATTGGATGGCGCAGCCTGGTTCGAAGGTTAATCTAGCCGTCGACTCAATAAGGATGCTGTGGGACGTCAGTCGAATTCGATGGTTGCATCGGAATTTCTACGCCAGCTTTTGGCGAGCGCGTGGGAGTCATTCAATCACCTGATGGGCGAGCGCATTTTTCGGGTCTGATTTAAGGACAAGCTATCGATTAAATATGGGATCATATTCCAAAGAACGGGAAACGGAACTTCACACGCGAAATTCACCTGCTATTTTTGAACACACCAGATGACCTGTCGCCTCCGCGGTGATTGCTGATCGCTGACCGCGTGTCGCGGCCCGCGATGCCACGGCGAAGACGACGGTCGGTATTTGAGAAGGCGCGGCGAGTCGCTATTATTAAGTCACGTATCAGTAACGCATTGATTGGACCAAAGCTAAAGAGAACCGCGCAGGCAAGAGAGGATATATGGCTTGCGCCTAACTGGCCGCCTACTCTTCGCGGCGGCTGGCGCGATCATGTTCATCTCATTGGCCTTTTGCTCGCTGACTGTGCTTGCCGCCGTTTGATGCGGACCGGAACCTGCTTTATCACGACTGATTTCCACTTCGAAGATTATGACTACGATACCTGCCTCCGCCAGGACAGCGGCAAAAAGAATTATCTTCTCCTTGGGGACAGTCATTCCGCGATGTTTTGGTATGCGCTCTCCTCTTCACTTCACGAGGCGAATATCATGCAGGCAAGCACAGCGGCCTGCCAGCCATCGCTTCATCCCCTGGGTTCCGCCGACTGTAGGAAAATGATGAAATATATCTGTCCACACATCCGGTTCAGGGACTGTTTGTTGCAGGAAGGTGGGGAGAGGCTAACATGGAGGGACTCACGGAACTTATTGCTTGAGCCCTTGGACATCAGGTGCCTGTGACGGTGTTTGACCCCGTGCCAGAGTACGATGGTTCTTTGCCCAGGCTTTTGGTCTACTCCGTTGCGTGGAATAAGCCGAACCTAGCAAGTGAGCATCTTGTAGCAAGCTTCGCCTCGTTGGATGCGGAGATGCAAGGGATGGCTAACACCTGGCATGTGCGCTATATTTCGTTGTACAGAGGAATATGCGATGCTCAGAGTTGTGCGGGGTACGCTGATGCTGCGCATAAAGTCCCCTTGATGAGCGATGAGAACAATCTGTCGCAACCCGGCGCATCCCTCACTGTTCAGCGTTTGGTTGCGAAGGGCGAAAGCGAACTTAACTGCGCTAAGCGCATGGGTTCAACCAAGAAGTTTGTCGGATAGCCCGAATCGACAAAATGAGTCCAACTTTAGCACTGTGTATTTTTATCGTCGGAGCCGCCGGTCTTTTCTATCTCGATCGGGACAACTCTGCACGCACATCGAAAGCCCTCTGGCTGCCTGTAATCTGGCTGTCGATCGCCGGGTCCCGGTCTCCCTTCGCCTGGTTCGGGATGGGCGTGGCAGCGGATATCCCGGGTCAGCTTCCCCAGAGCAGCTTGCCCGACCAGCTTCTCGCCGCCTCGTTAATGTTTTTAGGATTAGTGGTTCTTATTCTGCGCGGCAAGGAAGTGACGAATCTGCTCAAAGCCAATTGGCCGGTCGTGCTGTACGTTTCTTTCTGCCTGGTTAGCCTCGTTTGGTCTGACTTTCCCGCGTGGGGCTTGAAGAGATGGTTCAGGTCTCTCGGCGACTTGATTATGGTCCTGATTGTTGCCACGGAGGTGCAGCCGACTGCGGCTTTCAAGCGGCTGTTTTCGAGAATTGGGTTTGTCCTATTACCTGCTTCCGTCCTTTTGATCAGGTACTACCCGCACCTGGGTTCGGGTTGGGATCAATGGGTGGGGACGCAGATGTTCATTGGAGTCACAACCAACAAGAACGTTCTCGGGAACCTCGCTTATCTCGTAGGGCTTGGCGCCTTATGGCAGATATTAAGCTTCGTGCGAGACAAAGAGCAGCCCAATCGCGGCCATCGCCTGCTGGCCCAGTGCACTTTGCTCGCGTTTGGCATCTACCTCTTGTATATGGCGCACTGCGCCACGGCCACGGGTTGCTTCATTCTTGGCGTGGGATTGATGCTCGTCATCTCCCGACCATTCTTTAGACAACGGCCCGCGGCTGTGCATGCACTGGTCCTCACCATAGTCCTAGTTGGTGGTCTCACTGAACTCCTCGGAGGCAGAGCTGCAATCACGGCAGCACTGGGAAGGAAGCCGGATCTTACGGGACGCACAGAAATTTGGCGGATCGTGATTCCGATGGCGCCTAACCCGATCGGCGGTGCCGGCTTCGAAACCTTCTGGGTGGGGCCCCGCGTCGAAAAAATTTACGAGAAGGTTGGGGGAGACCCGACGAACGAGTCACACAACGGTTATATTGAGGTATATGTGAACTTGGGCTTGCTTGGCCTGGGCTTCATCGCTCTGATTCTTGGGCAGGGTTATCGCAAGGCAGTCAGCGCGTTTCGTCGCGATCCGACACTCGGTGGCCTACTGGTAGTGTACGTCGTTACGGCGGCAGCCTACAACATCACTGAGGCTTGCTTTAGAATGCTTAGCCTGGAGTGGTTTTCCCTGCTTCTGTCGATTGTGACCGCGAGCCGCATCATCAGCCTCGCCGAGACCCCGACGCAGTCGGGCCGGGAACTCGCCGACCCCGACCGTCCCGCCTGGGGAACTAGAAGATCCTCGAACTCCACCCCACTTGGATGGCGGGATGCCGTGACCCGCTGGTCCGACCGCACGGAACCGGGGAGGACACGGATCGTCGTCGACAGCAGCAAGGCCGATGATCGATCGAGATTCAGAGGGTGCTGACCCCGGAAATCATTGACCGCCTCGTCCTAGGTAACCCGGAAGAAGCGGTTATGGAGGGCGTTCTGGTCGCTCGAGCGCAGTTTGATTCGGAGCTCGCGGCATTCTTGCGCCTCCGTTCTATCTGGGACCCTTTCGACTGCTTTGTGGCAAGCGGGCCGAGGGCTAGGGATTCGCGCTCAGATTCCAGCAGTTATTCTGCCCTTGGTCTGTCCTCAAGCAGAGCGATGTACAGGGGGAATTCATGAGTCGGTTACGAACTTTGGTGTTGGGACCGGACTGCAACCCGGAGGGAGTCAGCATTCCTTATGTCACTTACTCCCATGCGGCGGCGCTCGCCGAACTCAATGATGTGACTTTGGTTGTTCGATCGCCCGTCGAGAATGCTGTGCGCCGCGCAAAGGCGCCGTTTCGCTCCATCGAGGTGGTCCGGATGCCACAGCTAGAGCGCATCTATGACTGGAGTTTTCGAAGGATCTTCAAATCTAACTTTGCTAGCCAGGCCGTGACCGCTTTTGGCTATCCCTTTGCCCTCGCGTTTGAGTGGTATGCCTGGAGGCAGTTGCGGGAGCGGATTCTGGCGGGCGAGTTCGATGTCGCGATGCGCATCGTACCAATGACAGCGGTTTTGCCGAGCCCGTTCGCTTTCTTCCTGCGGAAGGGACCGATACCCTTCGTGATCGGGCCGATCAATGGGGGCCTCCCGTTTGTGGAGGGCTTCAGTCAGGCTGCTAATCAGCGGGAATGGATCTCGAGATTCAGGGATTTGTATCGGTTCCTGCCTTTTGCTCGATCAACGTACCGCAATGCGGCAGCAATCATAGCAGCTTCTTCTCAAACGTATGCCGAGTTTGCCGCTTATCGAGACAAGCTTTTCTTTCTTCCGGAGCCTGGTATTGCCCGCACCCTGTGTTACGAGAATTCGCGTAGTGCGGAACCCGGCGCTAAGCTTGAGTTGATTTTCGTTGGGGGACTTATTCCCTGCAAAGCTTGTGATCTCGGCCTACGTGCAGCTGCACATCTCTTGCGAAGTGATTTGGCCCATTTTACCATCCTCGGCGATGGCCCAGAACGCAACCGGCTTGAGCAGCTTGCGAGATCCCTTGGGATCGAACAGGCTGTTTCCTTCTGTGGTTGGGTTAGCCATGCCGAGGTACTTAACAGACTACGATCCGCGGATGTCATGGTGTTTCCATCGGTGCGCGACTTCGGTGCAGGTGTGGTCTTTGAGTCGCTCGCGAGTGGCGCCGTACCCGTGGTAGCGGACTTCGGCGGGCCCGGTGATATCGTTCGTCCAGAGGTGGGATACAAGGTGCCTCTCACGAATGAGACCGACTTCGTAGCGCGGATGGAAAAGATTCTCATGGAACTAGCCAACGATCGGCATGGGCTCGAGCGGTTACGGCAACAGGGATTGGCTTATGTTCGGGAAAGCTTAACCTGGGAGGCGAAGGCGGAGGCTTCTACTCGGATTCTTCGGTGGGCGGTGAGGCAAGGTCCGAAACCGGACTTTCCCCCGCCAAAGATGTTAGCGGCCGATGTTGGTTCCACCTAGCAAAAAGCCGCGCCGCATGCCAGAGCCTGGTGTACGGGTACACCGTCTTTCCAAGAGGTGTGGGCTCCAGCGTAAGGGTCTCGTTTTGAAAGGCGTTTTGGCCTTGAAGGCACGTATTTCGGATCCTCGCGTCCCGAATAGATGGATCGAGGGCTGCGGGATACTCGGTTCGTTCGGCCCGCGGCCGATATCTACGACGCATCTTCTCAGAATGGTGACTGACCTTCTTGCCCCACAGTACCTGTACCAGAGATCGACTTATTGAACGGTTGCCGCTAGGCCCGTCGGAGGGGCAACGGTTGCTCCCGTAGAGGACTGCGTGAGCGGATGAGGGTAGGTATAAGGCGTGTAGTACGCTGTCCAAGTGTTCGTCGGATTGCAAACATAAAGCATGTTCTTGTCGGTGGCCCAGTAGCCGACGCCCGGTGCGCTGCCGCCCGTCATGGGGTCCGTGCCAGCCGTACATGTTGAGGGCCGCGCTGACAGCACCCCCTGGCCAATTCCTGACGTGCCGTCGAAACTGCCTGTGTTGCCCCCCGAGCCGAAATCCATGTAGTAGTCCTGATTGTTGGCTAATACTGGTCCGTCGTTGCTGTGCACCAATCCGTAGGGCAGCCTGCCGCTTATCGTGTTGCCCCACACATAGATCGGACTCAGTACTTGATGTAACCAACTGCGCGTGCCTGTCACGGTATTGATGATGTCCGCGAAACCGTTGCCTTTGGAGTTGTAAGTGGTCACAAAGTCTCCAGCCCCTCGCCCGGGCATGTCTATGCACGGGTATCCGGTGGTGGAATTGTGGTTGCCATCCCAAGGTGAAGTGTTGGTTATTCCGTTGGTTTGCAATTGGTTGCCGCACAATCCCCATCCATTCTGAGGATACTGATAACTGTTTGTGCCGTAATTGTTTGCCACTCGTGTAGTCTGCAAGTCGACCGCGCGGCTGTATCCGGGCGAGGTCTGTACCCCAGGGACGCGGCCCGTGATGCTATTGCCCCAGAACAGCGTGCCTCCCCCGCCGTTGTGCTGAATCGGGTCCGGCTGAAAAGTCGTGACGCTAAAAGTGTTTTGATAGATTTCCGCGTCACGGCAACTTCTGTACTGGGTGTGTGTGCCGTGATTATAGAAGCCCTGGTTTTCTAGGATCGTGTTGTGGCGGACAACGAATCGCCCAGACGAACAATCGGACATTCCGCCGCTGGTGAATCTGCTGTCTTCGACAAATATAAACTGGTTGCTTCCCCAATGATCCCCATCGGCCCAAGTCTGATTTCCGTATCCGTCTGGGTCTTGGCCGTTGTTAAAAGCGATGTCGGTAGTCAGGCCTAATGGCGTATTTATGTAGATATGATCTATGACTCCGTATACTCTCCCGCCGATATGGAGTGCTTGCCCTGAGTTCAGGATATAAAAATGGCTATGATCGATACGCACCGCCGATGATGCCCCGCCAAACATAACTATTCCGTTGTCCGTTACCACGCTCGTAGAATCTTCTTGAACCGAAATCCCGGTCAAACGAAAGGATTTCCCGGCGTTAACGTTAATGACCAGGATCGCATTATGGCCATTGTGACTAAGAAGCACCGTCTGATCTGTGCCTGTCGTGCCTGCTCCGCCCGTTGTGGACGATATTGCTCCCGCCCCTTGAATCGTGACCGAATTGGGGAAGGTCACGTGTATCATAGTGGTCCACGAACAGGTTCCGGCTGGAATCGAGATGATGTCGCCATCGACGGGATGAGCTTGTTCGGCAGCGATAGCTGCGGAGACAGCGCTCGAACTGCAGCTGGTGGCCGTGTAGGTTCCTTGGGCGGAGGCTTGAAGGGCCCATAAACACACAACGAAGATAAACCACTTCTTCATCAATACACCCCCGATCGTGCGAACGTTCCTGGAGACTACGAACCGAATAACCGCGAATACTGGCCATCTCATGGTTCTCTTCATAGGTGCCGTTCCTCTCGGCGAAAGATCCCAAACCGTTGGCCGTTAGTGCCTCTCGGTCACGGCGTCTGCACAGTTGGGTTAACACGACCTCGTAATGGTGGTGCAGGTGTTTCCCGATATCATTCCAACTCCACTCCTAAATCCAAACGCAGAGGGCGTAAAAAAAGCAATAAGAAAAAAAGCAATGAGGATCCATTTTGCGGCGGAACCAAAACTAAAATCTACTGTACTATGGGGTAGTCTTCGCACTGGCATAGTGTCTAGCCCCTCTCCTGGCCAGAACGGGCACGTTGAAGGATGAAGAAGGCATAGCCGCGAAGGACCACTACATCCGTTCGGCTGCAACCATTCGCTCCCGCAGAGAGGGCCCGTACTTTCCTAAGCCAACCGAGATTGCTTCGGCGAACCCCCTTGGGCAATTTGTAGCAAACGGCTTCCATCTTGATTACTTTTGTAAGGCCATTTTGTAGCGAGGATGATGTGCTATTGGTACCGAATACTTAACTGACTTATTCTCAATGTATTAGCCTTGTATTCCAGACTTGGCCTTGCGTCTTTTCCTGAGACTGTGGCAGGAGGATTGCGAATTTATCGGGTCATCCTGTAGGATTCATGGTGGTAGCTTACGCCCTGTCCCTCTGGAGCAGTCGAAGTTTGGTAGCGCGACTCAGCGAAGAATCTGCGCCTTCAACCAGCAGAAGAGGTGCCAAGGCCGTATTGGCGACCCATTCGATGCAGCCGAATTTCCTTCCGCTGGCACGATTTCAACTTGAGAGCCAGTAATCCAGTAATAATGTATATAGCCGCTCGGGTCTATTCTAATTCTCGCTTACAAAGCCGAGAAGTCGATCGGACGATCGGGCAGGGGAAGCTTCTTTATGAAAAGACCCCTCGACAAATCACGGCCAGCCGCATGAAACGACCCTCTCTATTTTGAGTAGGCATTCTGAGTAGACTAATGGCGTTATTCTCTGAGAAAGTAAGAACAGGGTGCAATTCCCGATTTCAACTCAATGGTGACAATCGCGAAAAGCGCAGATGCGATCAGAAAGCAGAACCCCACGCCCAAGGTCGAACTGAGTGTCGCCTTACTCACTGGCTGCCAAGACAGGTCTTATGCGTTTGGATTAGCAATGGCGCTCGCTTCAAAGGGGGTACGGGTAGACATAATTGGGAACGACCGTGTGGACAGTCCAGAATTTCATACCTCCCCAAACTTGACCTTCCTCAATCTGGGGGGAATACAACATCCAGAGTCCAGTTTCCCAACGAAGCTGTTCCAAGTCCTGCTTTACTACCTGCGCTTGATTCGCTACGTGACTTTCGGAAATCCTAAACTCATCCATATTCTATGGAATAGCAAGTTTGAATACTTTGATCGAACGTTTCTTATGATTTATTGCAAACTGCTTCGGAAGAAGATTGCACTTACAGCGCACAACGTGAACCGCGGGAAACGAGATTCAAGCGATTCGCTTCTAAATCGCCTAACTTTGAGGATTCAATATCGCTTGGCCGATCAGATCTTCGTCCATACCGACAAAATGAGAAGTGAACTTCTTGACGATTTTGGAGTTCGACGGGATGCTGTTGGAAGGATTCCCTTCGGGATAAACATCGCCGTCCCGCATACCTCTCTTACTCCTACTGCGGCAAGGCACAAATTGGGCATTCAACGTGGGGAGAAGACGATACTCTTTTTTGGCAGAATAGCGCCCTACAAGGGTCTCGAATTCTTGCTGACGGCGTTTCACAAGATTTCGTCAAACCACGCGAATTACCGGTTGATCATCGCCGGCGAGCCCATGAAGGGTTACGAGGAATATTTGAAGGGAATCCACTTGATCATCAGCCAAACCGATATGCAGAATCGTATCATTCAGAGGCTTGAATTCGTTCCCGACGGGGAAACGGAGCTGTACTTCAAATCTGCGGATGTTTTGGTGTTGCCCTATAAGGACATTTTTCAGAGTGGAGTGTTATTCTTGGGCTTCAGTTTTGGGCTTCCTGCGATCACTGCCGACGTGGGATCCTTCAGGGAGGACATCGTTCAAGGTCAAACAGGGTTTTGTTATGACCCGGGTGACTCCTCAAGCTTGGCCGACACGATAATAAAATTCTTCAATAGCGATTTATACGGACATCTGGACGAACGTCGGCTCGAGATACGAGATTTTGCTAACATGCACCATTCTTGGGACAGAGTCGGTGAACTCACCCGAAAGGTGTATGAAGAGCTGATAACCGAAAAAGTCGAATAAAATGCGCACTGGAATCCGGGAAGGTTAACATTAATTCGACGGAGTCTACCCTCGAGTCGAGTTGTTGCTATACGGAGAGCTAGAGTTTCTCACACCTGCTCGTCTGTCATCCTAAAATAACTCAAGGGCACACCTACTTGCAGGGTGCAAGTCGTTGGGCGATGAGCCAGGGTGGCGTGTCTTGTTCCACTAGAACCGTTGAATTTTCCGAGCGTGGCCCGAAGAGGTCATCCTAGCTTTGACGTTCTGACTAAATAATAAGGCACTGACTGTTTAAATTGGAGAGGAATGCGTAGTTATCAAGGCTAAGATCAACTTGGGAGCCCAATGACAGCATATGAAATCCCTTGTTTCGATTCTAATTCCCGCTTACAACGCTGAAAACTGGATCGCGTACACACTTCAATCCGCAGTGGAGCAGACATGGCCGCGCAAAGAGATCATCGTGGTCAACGATGGATCTAGGGACGGGACCGCCGAGGCGGCGCGGCGCTTCGCAGCAAAGAACGTCAAAGTCGTCTCGACCGATAACCAGGGCCTTTCGGCGGCGGTGAATACTGCTTACCGCCTCTGCCAAGGCGACTATATCCAGGAACTGGATGCAGACGATATCCTCGCGCCGGACAAAATCGAGAAGCAGTTAGTGGCGCTCCGGGAAGTCGACAGCAAGAGAACTTTGCTTTCCGGGCCATGGGCGTATTTTTACTTCCGGACCAGCCGTGCCCAATTCGTGCGAAACGCGTTATGGCAGGACCTTTCACCCGTGGAGTGGCTTCTGAGAAAGATGAGCGAGAACTGTCACATGCAAAATGCAACTTGGCTAGTGAGCCGGGAACTGGCCGAGGCTGCAGGACCGTGGGACACACACCTCCATTATGATCAAGACGGTGAGTACTATTGCCGTGTGCTCCTGGCCTCCGAAGGCACCCGATTCGTACCGCAAGCGAGAATTTTCTACCGAACCTCTACTTCAGGCCGAATAAGCTATATTGGCAACTCGGATGTGAAGAAAAACTCACTGCTTCGCTCCATGAAGTTACACATCCAATATTTGCGTTCGCTGGAAGAGAGCGAACGTGTCCGAAGAGCCTGTCTGAAATACCTGCAAAACTGGTCTTACTGGTTCTACCCGGACAGGCCAGATATTATGGCTGAGTTACTAAATCTGGCCGGAGAACTTGGAGGAAGTTTGGAAATACCCCACCTGCGGTGGAGATATGCTTTGATAAAATCGATCTTTGGATGGCAAGTGGCGAAAACGATACAGAACACTCTCCCGGAACTAAAATCTTCTTTATTCAGGCGATGGGACAAGGCAATGTATGAACTCGAGAGTCGTGCAGCGAGCCGCAAAATTTCGTAGCCATCCATTGGGATCACACACGAGAGGAAAATGTGCAGATCTGCATTTGGGGAAATTGGGGGACAGAAGACAACGGATGCTTATGAGGACTTACTCAGTTGCCAACGGACCCGGAGTGATCACGTCCCGATTCCCGAAAGCGCAAGTCAATTGAGCAGTCAGATGAAGTTCTTTTCGTGTTGTACTCTTGGGTTGAGCGTTCACGGCAAATGAAAATTAGAGCGCCATATATCGAAAGTTGTCGAATCCGGTGCCAATCTGGCGCTTCCGCTTATGTTCGGACTCGCACATGATCCCCAAGACTTTGCATTATGTCTTTGGAATGTCGTGGGATGGCGATGGCAAGCCTTGGAGTCTAGTTCATCATGTTTGTGTCAGAAGTGCCCTGGAGCGCATAAGACCCACGGATGTTTGTTTCTATTGCGAATACGAGCCAAAAGGGCCTTGGTGGGAACTCACACGTAAGTTGGTAGATTTCGAGAAAATTAGGGCTCCACGTGAAATCTTTGGGAATCCAGTGATTCATTCGGCGCATCGTGCCGATGTGGTGCGGTTGGAAAAGCTAATTAGCCGAGGTGGAATTTACTTGGATATAGATGTTTTTGTGCATCGTTCCTTTGATGACCTGTTGTGTAATGCCACTGTCCTAGGGAAGCAGGTTGTGGGTGGAGCCGAATTCGGCATTTGCAATGCAGTGATTCTTTCAGAAGCCCAGGCACCTTTCCTCAAGAGATGGTTTTCCGAATACCGTTCCTTCCGATCGCGCGGGAGAGATGAGTTTTGGGACGAGCATTCAGTGCAAATTCCTTTGAGGCTCTTGCAGCAGCTCCCTCACGAGGTGACAGTCTTGCCGCATTTTGCTTTCTTTTGGCCCACCTTCGAGCCAGAGGGTATTAAGCTGATCTTTGATTCTCCCACAGAAATCGATCTTAGCAGAGCATACGCAACCCATTTGTGGGAATCCAAAGCTTGGGAACGCTATCTCGAATACCTCACCCCCGCTAGAGTTCGGTCTGTTGACAGCAACTTTCACCGCTGGGTGCGCCCCTTCGTTGCTTCTCTTTCCGATACGTATGGCGCGCCAAGTTTTTCGGATCACATAAAACTCGGCGCTCGTGCTTTGAAAAGAAGTGTTAGATCTGTCACACCCTCGTGGGCTATCCGACTGAAGCGAAAAATCTCTGGGTAACATTAGTCGAATGAATCAGAAGAGTACGATAACACAAGGATAAAGTGTGGCGTCATTTCGACAGGAAGTAGATGCGCTAAGTGCAGAGTCCTTGCGGACAGACCTAAAAGGGAGGTCTGTTCGAGGAGGGCTGTTGTCCGTCATTGCACAAGGAACGCAAGTCCTAGTCCAATCTATCTCTACAATAGTGCTCGCTAGACTACTTACGCCGACGGATTTTGGTCTGGTTGCCATGGTCACTGCGGTAACGGTAATTGCATGGGGCTTCGCCGATTTAGGGCTCACTGAAGCAACCATTCAACGCAAGGAACTGACTCATAACCAAGTAAGCACACTATTCTGGATCAACGTGGCCATGGGTCTATTTCTCACCTTTGTGACTGCTGGCATTGCACCTATTTTGGCAAAATTTTATGGGGAGCCCAGACTGGTTGGCATCACTCTGGTTGCCTCCGTGTCTTTTCTAATCGCAGGCTTGAGAGGACAGCATAATGCACTCCTCAAGAGGCAGATGCTTTTCAAATCTCTCGCTATCCGAGATGTGACGAGCTCGCTGCTTGGGGTTATTGTTGCTGTCGGATTAGCCTTTCGTGGGGCGGGATATTGGGCAATTCTAGCTCTCCCTCTAACCACGAACTTGAGCCAAATGGTGATGTCCTGGCTGATGATAAGATGGAAACCGGGTTTGCCCCATTTCGACCCCGAAATTCGCTCGATGGTAGGTTTTGGAGGAAACGTTGCTGTTTCTTATGTCATTTTCAATTGGGTTCGTAACGCTGACAATATCTTGATTGGTCGATATTGGGGTGCAGGCCCCTTAGGTTTATATTCAAGAGCATTTAATCTTT
>Ga0306926_10000906_pt1 | contig 28647 bp, 24 predicted proteins | sample flu12Cox44000178_FD_203759 | JGI IMG/M metagenome (GOLD analysis project Ga0306926, IMG submission 203759) | Lab enrichment of tropical soil microbial communities from Luquillo Experimental Forest, Puerto Rico - flux8day.12C.oxic.44.000.178 (v2)... | ecosystem: Environmental > Terrestrial >...
GTAGCGCGAGAAGGAGCGGATTGTAAGGGTCTGACGTAGGGCGGCGTTCCAAGTTGTTTTGAAACGCCGCCCTGATTTCTTCTCCATGGCTTCCGAGAGGCGTACCTAGGAGCCTCGAAAACCTTTCTACAGAGATCAGGCGAGGTCGAGGCGGTCGAGGTTCATCACCTTGGTCCACGCCGCCACGAAGTCGTTCACAAACTTCTCCTTCGCGTCCGCGCACGCATAGACCTCCGCGAGGGCGCGCAGCTGCGAGTGCGAACCGAAGATCAGGTCGACACGGGTGCCGGTCCACTTGAACTCACTCGTCTTCCGGTCGCGCCCCTCGTACACCCCGTCAGAGCCGGCGGCCGGCTGCCACTCAGTGCGCATGTCGAGCAGGTTGACGAAGAAGTCGTTTGTCAATGTCTCGGGCCGCTTGGTGAAGACGCCGTGCGGGGACCGCCCGGCATTTGCGCCCAGCACGCGCAGACCGCCGATGAGAACCGTCATCTCGGGCGCCGTCAAGCTCAGCAATTGCGCCCGATCGACCAGCAGCTCTTCGGCCGGCAGGCGCTGCTCGCCGCGGAGATAGTTGCGGAACCCGTCCGCGGCCGGTTCGAGCGGCGCGAAGGAATCGACGTCGGTTTGCTCCTGCGAGGCATCCATGCGGCCCGGCGTGAACGGGACTTTGACGTCGTGCCCGGCGTCCTTCGCGGCTTTCTCGACCGCCGCACAGCCGCCGAGAACGATGAGGTCGGCAAGCGAGACCTTTTTCCCGCCGGACTGCGAAGCGTTAAACTCCTTCTGGATAGCTTCGAGGGTCAGCAGCACCTCCGCCAGCTGAGCCGGCTGGTTGACTTCCCAGTCCTTTTGCGGCGCCAAGCGAATGCGCGCGCCGTTCGCGCCGCCGCGCTTGTCGGAGCCGCGGAATGTCGACGCCGACGCCCAGGCGGTCGAGACCAGCTGCGAAACGGACAGGCGAGACGCGAGGATTTTCTTCTTCAGAGCGGCAATGTCCGCTTCGCCGATCAGCGCGTGATCCACCGCCGGGATCGGGTCCTGCCAGATCAGCGTCTGCTTCGGAACGAGCGGGCCGAGATAGCGCACCTTCGGGCCCATGTCGCGGTGCGTCAGCTTGAACCAAGCCCGGGCAAAGGCGTCTGCGAACTCGTCCGGATGCTTCCAGAAGCGCCGTGAGATCTTTTCGTAAGCAGGGTCGACCCGCAAAGCAACGTCAGTGACCAGCATGGTCGGCACGTGCCGCTTCGACGGGTCGAAAGCGTCCGGGATCGTTGCGGCGCCGCCTTTCGCCCTAAACTGCCAGGCGCCTGCCGGGCTCTTGGTCAGCTCCCACTCGTTGTTGAACAGGTTGTCAAAGAAGTGGTTGCTCCACTGCGTCGGCGTCTGAGACCAGACGACTTCCGGGCCGCCGGTGATCGCATCAGCCCCTTTGCCGGCGCCAAACCGGCTCTTCCAGCCGAGACCCTGCTCCTCGATCGGGGCGGCTTCCGGCTCCGGGCCCACCAGGGCCGGATCGCCGGCGCCGTGGGTCTTGCCAAAGGTGTGACCGCCGGCAATCAGCGCCACCGTCTCTTCGTCGTTCATCGCCATGCGGCGGAAGGTTTCGCGGATATCCCTGGCCGCGGCGAGCGGATCGGGGTTGCCGTTCGGCCCTTCCGGATTGACGTAGATCAGACCCATTTGCACGGCGGCGAGAGGGTTCTGAAGATCGCGGTCGCCGCTGTAGCGCTCGTCGGCCAGCCACTTGCCTTCGGGGCCCCAGTAGATCGACTCGTCGGGCTCCCAGACATCCTCGCGCCCGCCGCCAAACCCGAAGGTCCTGAAGCCCATCGACTCGAGGGCGACGTTGCCGGCGAGGATCATCAGGTCGGCCCAGGAGATCCTCCGGCCGTATTTCTGCTTGATCGGCCACAGCAACCGGCGCGCCTTGTCGAGGCTCGCGTTGTCCGGCCAGCTGTTGACCGGCGCAAAGCGCTGCTGGCCGGCGCCGGCGCCGCCGCGGCCGTCGCCGATGCGGTAGGTTCCGGCGAGGTGCCAGGCCATCCGAATAAACAGCCCCCCGTAATGGCCGAAATCGGCCGGCCACCAATCCTGCGAATCCGTCATCAACGCATGCAGATCCTCGATCACGGCATTCAGGTCGAGGCTGTTGAATTCTTTGGCATAGTCGAACGCCTCGCCCATTGGATTGGACAGGGTGGAGTGCTGGTGAAGAACGTGAAGGTCCAGCCGGTTTGGCCACCAGTCACGGTTGACGCGTGCGTGCGGCCCGCCCGAGAACGCGCACTTGCTTTCACTTGCCATGTTGTCTCCGATCGTGTTCCGCAATTTGGGGTTCGTACCCCAACCGGCTCCTGGTATCGGTCGCTACAACGATCCGATGAGCCTCTAACGCGCGCGATATAGGGCGCCGGCGCGTCGTGTCAAGAATTAGAATTATTACAATTAAGTTTCCGGGCAGACGAGCCGGGACGATGATCTCGACCCGCCTGATCTCGGTGCCGGCCGGTCATTCTGGTCGATCATCACGAAGCGCACCTCATACATTTACTGGTGCGAGCGGGGTGTGCCCGCGGATCAGGTCGGCGGCTTTCTCGGCGATCATAATGACCGGCGCGTTGATGTTGCCGCCGACGAGGTCGGGCATCACCGAGGCGTCGACGACGCGCAGCCCGTCGACGCCGAGCACCTTGAGCTCGGGATCGACGACCGCCATTGGGTCGCTCGGCCTCCCCATTCTGCAGGTGCCGAGCGGGTGGTGAACGGTGATCGCGGTCGCGCGGATATGCGCGTCCATCTCGGCATCGGACCGGCAATTGGGGCCCGGCGAGATTTCTCCAGTGGTGAATGAGGCCAGCGGCGATTGGCCGCCGATTTCGCGGATGAGCCGCACGCCGGCGCGCAGCGTCGCCCAATCCTTGTCGGTGGCAAGGAAATTCTGACGGATGCGGACCGGCGCGCGCGGGTCGGCCGAGGCGAGCTCGATCAGGCCCCGGCTTTCCGGCCGCAGCAGCACCGCGCGGCACCCGAAACTGTCGGCATAAGGCTTGACGAACGGCAGGAAATAGGGATGCGCCGTCATCGGCGCGGCGCTGAACAGCAGCTGGATGTCGGGGAGGGCCGCCGCAGGTGAGCTCTTTAGGAACGCCATGACCCCGCCCGGCCAGTCGGCCGCGATCCCCTCACCGCGAAAATAGGCCCTGCCGAGTTCTAAAGCGATGCGGTCGGCGCGCATCTTGGCATGGAACGGGCCCGGCTCCTTGCGGGCGTAGGCGACGGTCACGGAGACATGGTCCTGGAGATTGCGGCCGACGCCGGGCAAGGCCACTTTGACCGGCAGGCCGTGCGTCCGCAACACCTCGGGATCGCCGATGCCTGAGAGCGTCAGTATTTGCGGCGAGTTGACGACGCCGCCTGCGAGGATGACCTCCCGCTCGGCCCGCGCGACGCGACGCTCGCTCCCCGTCAGGTATTCGACCCCGACAGCGCGGTGGCCTTCGACGAGAATGCGCGCCGCCAGCGCTTCGACAGCGACATCGAGATTGGGCCGCGCCAGCGCCGGCCGGAGGTAAGCCACTGCAGTGCTGCAGCGGCGGCCGTCGCGGATCGTCTGCTGCGAGCGGCCAAACCCTTCCTGTTGCGCGCCGTTGTAATCCTCGGTCACCGGGTGGCCGGCGATCTCACCGGCCGCCAGATAGGCGTCGACAAGCGGGTCACGATAGCGCGAGAGCCGGGTCGTCAGCGGCCCGTCGCCGCCACGATAAGTACTGCCCCCGCCCTCCCACGCTTCCTGCCGGCGAAAATACGGCAGCACATGGGCGTAAGACCATGTCGTCAGACCCTCTGCCGCCCAGCGCTCGTAATCGCCGCGATTGCCGCGGACATAGGCCATCGCATTGATCGACGACGAGCCGCCGATCACTTTGCCGCGCGCGCATTCGATGCGGCGGCCGTCCATTGTCGCTTCGGGCTCGGCGAAATACATCCAATCGTGCCGCCGCTGCTGCAGCATTCGCCACCAGGCGAGCGGAATGTGGATCCACGGATCGCGGTCCCAGCCGCCTGCCTCGATCAGCAGTACCCGCGCGTCCGCATCCTCGCTCAGGCGATTCGCCAGCGTGCAGCCCGCCGATCCGGCGCCGACGATCACATAGTCGTATTCGCTGGCGGGCATCCCAATCTCCCTGCTGCGGGTAACGGGATCGCAATATGCGGGAGCTATCACCGCTCGGCGAGCGTTACCATATATCGGTAAGCGCTCTACGCGACAGCCAAGATATACCACTGGGTGTGCAATGCCCCCGTCCGAAGCAACCGAAGAATTACCTGCGATTATCCAACCATGGCGCGGCGCGCTTCCGACCGCCGTCGCGCAGTTCGAAATCCGCTACAGCCGCTTTCTCGATCCGAAGGGCAATGCGGTGCGTCCGCTGCCCGATTTTGCCGAGAGCCGTGCCGAGCTGGTCGCCCTGTATCGGGCGATGGTGCTCGCGAGACGCTTCGACGCCAAGGCGGTGGCGCTGCAGCGCACCGGCCGGCTCGGCACTTTTGCCTCGTCGCTGGGGCAAGAGGCGGTGCCGGTCGGGGTAGCCAGCGCCATGCACCCCGAAGACGTGCTGCTGCCGAGCTTCCGTGAGCATGGCGCGCAGCTCTGTCGCGGCGTCAGCCCGGTCGAGCTGTTCCTGTACTGGGGCGGCGACGAGCGCGGCAGCGATTTCGCCAAAACTCGCGAGGATTTCCCGGTTTGCGTTCCGGTCGCAACGCACGCGCCGCACGCCGTCGGCGTCGCGCTCGCGTTTAAGCTGAGGCGCGAAAAACGGGTCGCCGTCTGTGTCTTCGGCGACGGCGCGACCTCGAAGGGCGATGTCGCCGAGGCGCTCAACGCTGCCGGGGCGTGGCACCTGCCGGTCGTGTTCGTGATCAACAACAACCGGTGGGCGATCTCGGTGCCCGTCACCCAGCAGACCGCCGCCGAGACTTTGGCGCAGAAGGCGATCGCGGCAGGCTTCGAAGGCGAGCAGGTCGACGGCAACGACGTCATCGCCGTCCGCGAAGCCGTTGAGCGCGCAATCGCCAAAGCCCGAGCGGGCGGCGGCCCGCATCTGATCGAGGCGCTCACCTATCGCCTCGGCGATCACACCACCGCCGATGATGCGAGCCGCTATCGCAGCGGCGCCGAAGTTAGCGCCCGGTGGGCGGAAGAGCCGATCGCCCGGCTGCGCAACTATCTCGTCGCCGCCACCATGTGGGGCAAGTCGGACGAAGAGCAGCTACTCGCCGAGATCACGCTGACGATCGAGCGAGCCGCCGAGGCCTATCTTGCGACGCCGCCTCAGGGGCCCGAGGCGATGTTCGACTTCACCTATGAAAGCCTGCCAAAGGATCTTGCCGAGCAGCGCCAAACCGCCCTCGGCCTGGCGGGTCGGTGAGGTTGCGATGCCGGAAATCACACTCGTCCAGGCGGTCAATCTCGCGCTCACCCGCGCTATGGCCGAAGACGCCTCGGTCCTAGTGCTGGGAGAGGATGTCGGTACCGAGGGAGGTGTATTTCGCGCGACCGAAGGCCTCCTCGAACGTTTCGGGGCCGATCGCGTCCTCGACACCCCGCTCGCTGAGGGACTCATCGCGGGGATCTCGGTTGGGCTCGCTGCGCAAGGCTTCCGCCCGGTCTCAGAGATCCAGTTCACCGGCTTCATCTACCCGACGATCGATCAGCTCGTGAACCACGCTTCGCGGTTGCGCAACCGTACCCGCGGCCGCCTTACCTGTCCGATGGTGGTGCGCTCGCCATATGGCGCCGGTATCCGCGCCGTCGAACATCACTCCGAGAGCCCGGAAGCGATGTTCGTCCATATTCCCGGCCTCAGGGTCGTGATCCCGTCCTCGCCATCGCGCGCCTACGGGCTGTTGCTCGCCGCGATCCGTGATCCCGACCCGGTCGTCTTTCTCGAACCGACGCGGCTCTACCGGGCAGCCCGCGAGGAGGTCGAAGACGACGGCGCGGCGTTGCCGCTCGATCGCTGCTTCGTGCTGCGCGAGGGCACCGACATCACGCTGGTCACCTGGGGCGCGATGACGAAGGAAACGCTGGCCGTCGCGTCCAGGCTCGAATCCGAGGGGGTGAGCGCCGAAGTCGTCGACGTTGCGACGTTGAAGCCGCTCGATACCGACGGGCTGCTCACTTCCGTGGCGAAAACTGGCCGCTGCGTCATCGTCCAGGAGGCGCCGCTGACCGGCGGCGTCGGCGCCGAGATCGCCGCCCGCATCGCCGAGCGTGGCCTGGTCTCGCTGCTCGCGCCGGTCGAGCGCGTCGCCGGCTGGGACACCGTCATGCCGCTTCCTCGCTTAGAACAGCAGTATCTGCCGAGCGAGGCCCGCATTCTCGCCGCGGTGCGACGCGTGTTGGCGTATCAATGAGCGCCGGAACGTGAGCGTCTTTGTACTGCCGGATCTCGGCGAAGGGCTGCAGGAGGCCGAGCTCGTCGCCTGGCATGTCGGCGAGGGTGACCATGTTGTCGCCGACCAGCCGCTCGTCTCGGTCGAGACCGAAAAGGCGGTCGTCGAGGTGCCATCGCCGCAGGATGGCAAGATTGCCCGGCTATGCGCTGAGCCCGGGGAGAGGGTCAAGGTCGGCGGACCCCTTGTCGAGTTCGAAGAAGGTCCCCGCACCGATACCGGCACGATTGTCGGCGAGCTTTCTGCGCCTCCGCCGTCAGCCCCTTCGCCAACGCCGCAAACCCCGGCGGTGAGAGCGGCGCCGGCAGTTCGCGCTCTGGCGCAGCGGCTCGGGGTCGATCTGGCTAAGGTTGCGGCGAGCGGCCCCGGCGGCGCGGTGACCAGCGCCGACGTCGAGCGCGCGGCGCGGGCGCAAACGGAGTCGGGCCCGGTCGAGCTGCTTGCCGGCGTGAGGCGGGCCATGGCCATCAACATGGCGCGCTCGCATGCCGAAATCGTGCCGGCAACGGTTTCCGATGAGGCGGACATCGAGGCTTGGCCGCCGGGCTCCGATATCACGATCCGGCTGGTTCGTGCGGTCGTCGCCGGCTGCGCCGCCTCGCCCGGGCTCAACGCCTGGTATGACGGCCGCACGATGGAGCGGCGTCTGCTGAAGCAGATTGACCTCGGCCTCGCCGTCGATACTGAAGACGGTCTTTTCGTCCCGGTGTTGCGCAATGTTGCGGTGCGTGACGCGGCCGATCTGCGCCGCGGAATTGAGGCAATGAAGCGCGACCTCCGCGCCCGTTCGGTGCCGGTTGCCGAGTTGCGAGGGCAGACGATCACGTTGTCGAATTTCGGGATGTTCGCCGGGCGGTTTGCGGCGCTCGTCATCGTCCCGCCGCAAGTTGCGATCCTGGGCGCCGGCCGAATTACGAAGCGGCCGGTCATCAGCGATGGACAACTCGCCGTGCATCGCATTCTGCCGCTGTCGCTGACCTTCGATCACCGCGCGGTCACCGGCGGCGAAGCGGCGCGGTTTCTCAAAGCCGCGATCGAGGAACTCGAACGGCGGGAATAGCCGGGCCCTTCACAGCGCCACTGGTGCGCCCGTGCGCCGTCGCCGGGTGGTCGAGATCAATCCCCCCGAGAAGGCCGTCGCAAAGCGGTTCGAATAGCTCTCATGGCGGACGCGGCATTCGGGGCATTCGACAGGTTCAGCAGGGCGCGCGGTCATCCCGCAAAGTTGAATTTCGGCGACTGCATGGCCTATGCCGTCTCGGAGGTCATGCGCGCGCCGCTGTTGTTCAAGGGCGGAGATTTCGGGCTGACGGATGATGGCGCACCCGGCCTCTATCCGGATGTGAGAAAGAAGCCGGCAGGACTAATCAGACCGGCGCTCCTCGACGCTAACCTCTGGCCAGCTCGCGGCGGACGATCGCCGCGCCTTCGGCCAAGGCCTTGAGCTTGGCGAGGGCAACGTGGCGCGGGATGTATTTCATGCCGCAATCGGGCGCCGGGATCAGCCGCTCGGCTGGAATGTGGGCGAGTGCTGCTCGGATGCGGGCAGCGACAGTCTCCGGGCTCTCCGGCTTGGGGTCGCCCATGCTGATGACGCCGAAGATGACGGTCTTGTCGCCGAGGCCCTCGAGCGTCGAGAGATCGAGATTGGGCTGCGCCGCTTCGATCGAAATCTGCTGCGCGACCGTCGCGGTCAGTTCGGGCAGGAACGAATAGCCGCTGGGCTTGTTGCGCGCGACATAAGCGTAGCCGAAGCAGAGATGCAGCGCCGTCGGCCCGGGAATGCCGTCGAGCGCCCGGTCGATCGCCGGCAACGCGAGGCGCCGCGCCTCCTCGGGACGCGCCTGCACCCACGGCTCGTCGAGCTGGATCACGTCGGCCCCGGCCGCCTTCAGGTCGCGCACCTCGGCATTGACCGCGGCGGCGTAATCCATGACCAGCTCTTCCTCGTCCTTGTAGAATTCGTTCTTCGCCTGGCGCGACATCGTAAACGGGCCCGGGAGCGTGATCTTGATCGTGCGGTCGGTGCTGCGGCGCAGGAACTCGACATCGCGCACCTCGACCGGGCGCAAGCGGCGGATCGGGCCGATGATGCGCGGTACGATAACAGAGCCGCCGGTGCGTCCCGGCACAGTCGCCGGGTTGTCGAGATCGACGCCGGACAGCGCCGTCGCAAAGCGGTTCGAATAGCTTTCGCGGCGGATCTCGCCATCGGTGATGATGTCGATGCCGGCGCGCTCCATGTCGCGGATCGCCAGCACCGTCGCGTCGTCCTGCGCCTGTTCGAGCCAGGGCTCGGGCACCCGCCACAGCTCGCTCGCCCGCACCCGCACTGGCGGCAGATGCGTGAGCTTGTCTCGGTCGATCAGCCAGTCCGGCTGCGGATAGCTGCCGACGACGGTAGTCGGAAGAAGTGTTGCGGTCATCGCGATCACTCTAGTGCCGCATCTCGGCCATTGGCCTCACTGCGATGCCGGCGCCCTCGAGCTTTTCTCGGACGAGCCCCGCCATCGCGACGGCCGCCGGGTTGTCGCCATGCACGCAGACCGTGTCGATCGCGACCGGAATGCGCTTACCCGAATTGCTGATGATCGCGCCTTCGCGCACCATCGCCTGCACGCGCGCGGCCGCCTCCTCGGGGTCGTGCAATACCGCGTCGGGCAGCTTGCGCGACACCAGGTTGCCGGTGTCGTCATAGGCGCGGTCGGCGTAGATCTCGCGCGCCATTCTGAGGCCGAGCTCGGCCGCCGCGCGCTCGAGCTCGGTGCCGGCCATCACGACATAAATGAGCTCGGGGTCTACCGCAGCGATCGCGCGGCCGATTGCGAGCGCCGCCGAACGATCAACCGCAGCGAGGTTGGCGAGCGTGCCGTGCGCTTTGACGTGCCCGACAGGGTGGCCGACGGCGCGCGCCACCCCCTTGAGCGCGCCGATCTGGTAGACGACCGTCTTTTCGATGTCCTCGGGCTTCTCGCCCTGGATCTGGCGCCGGCCAAAGCCCCAGACATCGAAGAAGCTCGGATGCGCGCCGATGCCGACACCGTTCTCCTTGGCCCGGGTCACGGTCTCAAACATGACCAGCGGGTCGCCGCCGTGAAAGCCGCACGCGACATTCGCCGAGGAGACGATCTTCAGCATCTCGGCGTCGCTGCCCATCGTCCACGCGCCAAAGCTCTCGCCCATGTCGCAGTTGAGATCGATCACATCCATCGGGGTTCCTCCGCATTCGTTCCGAGGACCGCGGGCCTCTGGCCCGCATGCGGGCGGGACGCCCGCGCTCCCGTTCAGTATTCCTTATATGGGAGGAATTTGCCGCTGGGGGTGAGCTTGACGCGGTCGCCTTTCGGGTCGGTCCGGCGCTCACTGTCCGGTCCGCCTGTTTTTACAGGGAATCTACAGGCATTAACTTTTCCGAAGTTATAGCACTCCGATCCCGAAATCCGTTGTGAGGGCACCATAGCGTTTGAATATAGCAACATTATGGTAGAGTAATATAGTGCGTAATTCGCAAAATACCACTACCTGAGCAGGGCCATCCGGGACACTAGCGCATCAGACGAATTCGTAGGAGAGTGACCGCGTGTCGGCGATGGATGTTGCGGACTGGCTGCGCAAGCTCGGGCTCGAGCAATACGAGCCGGCGTTCCGCGCGAACGAGATCGACGAAAGGGTATTGCCGCGCCTGACCGCCGAGGACCTGAAGGATCTCGGCGTCAGCTTGGTCGGCCACCGCCGCCGCTTGCTCGACGCGATTGCCGCGCTCAACCCCCTCTCTAACCCTCCCCTCCCCGGGCTTGTCCCGGGGATCACGGGGGAGGGAGGGGTGGGGGCGCAAGCGGAACGCCGGCAGCTGACAGTGATGTTCTGCGATCTGGTCGGCTCGACTGCGCTCTCCGCACAGCTCGATCCCGAGGATCTGCGCGGGATCATCGGCGCCTACCATCGCTGCGTCGCAGAGATTGTCGAGGGCTTTGGCGGGTTTGTCGCCCGCTACATGGGCGACGGCGTCTTGGTCTATTTTGGATATCCGCAGGCGCACGAGGACGACGCCGAACGAGCGGTGCGGGCCGGCCTCGCCTGCATCGACGCTGTGGGTCGTCTCGAAGTCAAATCCGCGAAGTTGCAAGCACGGGTCGGGATTGCCACCGGGCTGGTTGTCGTTGGTGGGGAGGTCGTCGAGCACGATGTCGCCGGCGATACGCCCAATCTCGCTGCGCGCCTGCAGGCCATGGCCGAGCCCGACACAGTCGCGATCTCCGCGGGCACCCACCGGCTGATCGGCGACCTGTTCGAATACCGAGATCTCGGCCCGGTCGAGGTCAAGGGCATCGCCGCGCCGGTGCCGGCGTGGCAGGTGCTCGGTCCGAGCGGCCTGGTGAGTCGGTTTGAGGCATTGCGTGGGGCGGCATTGAGCCCGCTCGTCGGCCGCGACGAGGAGATCGGTCTGCTGTTGCACCGCTGGGCACGCGCCAAGGCGGGCGAGGGCCAGGTCGTGCTGGTCTCCGGCGAGCCCGGGATCGGCAAGTCGCGCATCACTGCAGAGCTGGAAGAACGTCTTCAAGCCGAACCCCATATTCGCCTGCGCTATTTCTGCTCGCCCTATCACCAGGACAGCGCGCTGTTCCCCTTCATCGAGCAGCTCGACCACGCTGCCGGATTCGCGCGTGAGGACTCGTCCGCGACCAAGCTCGAAAAACTCGACACCGTGTTAGCTCGCGCGGCGCCACCGGATGAAGATGTGGCGCTTTTGTCGGATCTGCTGTGCCTGCCGTGTCCGGAGCGCTGCCCGCTGCCGAACCTCAGTCCTCAGGGAAGGAGGGAGCGGACATTGGAGGCACTGCTCCGGCAGCTCGAAGGTGTGGCGCGCCAGCGGCCGGTGGTCGTGGTCTTCGAGGACGCGCATTGGATCGACCCGACGTCGCGCGAATTGCTCGATCTCACGGTCGAACGCGTCCGCAGCCTGCCGGTGCTGCTCATCGTGACGTTCCGCCCTGAGTTCCAGCCGCCCTGGATCGGCCAGCCGCAGGTGACGATGCTGACCCTCAATCGCCTGGACCGGCGCGAGCGGAGCGCTCTGGTGGTGCGGATCGCCGGCGGCAAGGCGCTGCCCGATGAGGTCGTCGATCAGATCGTCGATCGCACCGACGGCGTGCCGTTGTTTATCGAGGAACTGACGAAGAGCGTCATCGAGAGCGGTGTCCCGCTGGTGGGAATTCCGACCACCTTGCACGACTCGTTGATGGCGCGGCTCGACCGTCTGGCGTCGGTGCGTCTGGTGGCGCAGACCGGGCCGCGACTTTTCCTATACGTTGCTACGAGCCGTCTCGGGCCTTCCAGAGGATGAGCTGCAAGCCTCTCTCGCTCGCCTCGTCGATTCCGAACTGGTGTTCCAGAGAGGGACGTCCCCAGATGCGGTCTACAGTTTCAAGCACGCATTGGTGCAGGACGCAGCACATGGCAGTCTGTTGCGCAGCACCCGTCAGCAACTGCATGCGCACATCGCGGAGGCGCTCGAAACCCATTCCCCCGAATTGATGGAAACCCAGCCAGAACTGTTCGCGCAGCATTACGCCGAGGCGGGGCTCGTTGAAAAATCCGTCGCCTACTGGGGTAAGGCCGGCCACAGGTCCGCCGACCGCTCAGCGATGGCGGAAGCGGCTGCGCAATTCCAAAAAGCCCTGGACCAGCTAAAAGTGCTGCCGGACAGCCCCGACAATCGGAGACAGCAGCTCGAACTTTGCGCAGCCTTGGGCGCCGTCCTGCGAACCGTCAAAGGCTTCGCCGCGCCGGAAACGGGCCATGCTTTTGCCCTCGCGCGCGCGTTGTGGGAGCAGCTGGGTTCTCCCTCGGAGTTCCTCCAAATCCCCTATGGGCTGGCGCGCTATTACGCCCACCACGGCGCAATCGATTTGGCGATGCGCTTGGACGAAGGTTTGCTTCGCCTGAGCCGTCAGCGCAACGATTACACAGGGCTCGTGCTAGGTCACGGCTCTTCCGGCCTAGATCTGATGTTTGTCGGGAGATTTGCTTTATCCCGATCGCACCTGGAAGAGGCGCTTGCGCTCTATGATCGGATCTTTGAGCGCTCGCTTGTCCGTCAGGTCGGGTTCCACACTCACGCGACATCACAAACTCGATTAGGGATCGTCCTGTTCTGCCTCGGTTTTCCGGATCAAGCATTAGCACAGAGCAATACAGCAATCGCAACGGCCAGAAGGCTGGCGCATCTTCCGACTTTGGCTGACACATTGGTGGGCGGCGCCAGGCTGCTTTCGCTTATCGGAGACGGCGCAGCCTTGGATGAGCGGACAGAAGAGTTGGTTGCGGTGGCGGTCGAGCAAAGTTTCCCTTACTGGATCGCGGCAGGGAGGATTTTCCGCGGGTGGCTCCGCGTCAATAATGGCGATGTGGCAGACGGGATGGCTCTTCTGCGCGACGGTATAGCGGCTTATCGCTCGTCCGCGCAGGAAGCGTGGACGCCGCACTATATCGCCCTGTTCGCTAAGGCATGCGAGATCGCAGGAGAGATCGAAGAGGCGCTGGCCCAGCTGGATAATGCTTTGCACATCGTCGAAAGGACAGGGGAGCGCTGGTTCGAAGCGGAATTGCACAGGCAGAAAGGCGAGCTACTGCTGCGGCAAGGGCACGCCGAGGCCGCCGAGGAATTGTATCGTAAGGCACTGGGGATTGCCCGGGAGCAGGAGGCCAAGCTCTGGGAACTGCGTGCCGCAGTGAGCCTCGCGCGGCTGCGCGGCGACCAGGGCCGCCGCGGCGAAGCGCGTGACCTTCTCGCGCCTGTTTACGGCTGGTTCACCGAAGGCTTCGACACACCAGACCTGAAAGAGGCAAAAGCGCTGCTCGACGAACTGGGAACATGACCCGAAATGGGTCTGAAAAAATCAATTGGGATTCGTCATTCCCGCACAAGCGGGAAACTAGCCCAAGACCTCAGCGGTGTCCTGAACCCCCGCTTTCGAGGCTGTCAGGAAGGTGATCGAGGCGACGGAAGCGCAGCCGCGGAAGGCAGTGCGTGCTTCGAGACGCGCCCTTTGGGCGCTCCTCAGTATGAGGCAATCCTCTGATGGGGTTAGGGAACTTCCTCATCCTGAGGAGGCCGCGAAGCGGCTGTCTCGAAGGACCTACCATGCTGATCCGGCCAATCGTCGATTTCCTGAAGGCCTCTTTCATGGGGGTGACGAGCAATAAGATATATTGAACATGAAGTTCGGTCTGAACGCGAAGTGACGGAGTTGAAGGGATGGCAGAAGATTTTGCCGGAAAAGTCGCCGTCGTGACCGGCGGCGGAAATGGCATCGGTGCCGCGGCCTGCAGCGCCTTCGCGGCCCAAGGCGCGCGCGTGGCGGTGCTCGACCGTGACGTCTCGGCAGCCGAGCCAATCGCGGCCGCGATTGGCGGCAACGCCCGAGCATACGCTGTCGATGTCGCCGATCGCGTCGCCTTCAATGCCGCCGCTGCAGCCGTCGCCGAGGCGTGGGGCGGCATCGACATTCTCGTCAACGGCGCCGGCACAACGGTGCGGCGGATGATACCCGAGATGGGCCCGGAGGATTGGGATCGGGTCATTGCCGTCAATCTCACCGGCGCCTTCAACGGCATCCAGGCAGTGTTGCCGCATATGCGCAAGCGCGGCAGCGGCGCCATCGTCAACATCGCCTCGATCGCCGGCCAGCGGATCTCGTTTGGCGGCACCGCTAACTACACCGCGTCGAAAGCCGGTCTGCTCGGTCTGACGCGGCATGCCGCCTATGAACTCGCGCCCGACCGTATCCGTGTCAACGCTGTCTGCCCCGGGCCGACAGCGACGGCATTCGGCGGCGCGATGCCGTCGGAGGAGGCAAAAGCGGCGCGGGCGCAAAGGATCCCGCTGGGCCGCATGTGCGAACCCGATGATATCGCCGATCCTATCCTGTTTCTCGCCGGTCACGCGGCCCGCATGATCACCGGTGTGGCGCTGACGGTGGATGGCGGTGTGCTGGTCAAGAACGACACGCCGTACGACGAATATTTCCGCCGCAGGTAGATGCCGTTTCATACCCGCAGCCAAGCAACGCGAAGAGCGGCTGCTTGGCTGAAGACGCCGGCGGGACGCGTTGCAGTTCTCGTGCTCGCGACATTTTTCGCCAGGGTCCTGTTTGCTTCCGCGCTCGGCCTCGGCGTCGACGAGAGCTACATGGTGGCAGCCGGCCGCAAGCTGCAGCTGAGCTATTTCGACCATCCGCCGATTGCCTGGTGGCTCACCCGGGCTGCCGCGCATTGGAGCGGCGGCGAAAGCGCTCTCGCCGTGCGGCTGCCGTTCATCGTGCTGTTCGCGCTGACGACCTTTCTACTTTATCGCGTGACCGCGGCGCTGTTTGGCGCAAGAGCCGGATGGTGGGCCGCGGTTCTATTGAACATCGCCCCGGTTTTCGGCATCAGCTCCGGCAGCTGGGTACTGCCCGACGGTCCACTCCTCGCCGCGTTGCTCGCTGCCGTCCTCTGCCTCATTCGCGCGCTCCACTCGCAGCACCGACCGGCTTGGACCTGGTGGCTGGGGGCGGGATTGTGCGCCGGGCTCGCGCTCGATGCGAAATATTCGGCGGTGCTGACGATCCTCGGGGCCGCGGCCTTTCTGCTCACCGAGCCGGGGAGCCGCCGCTGGCTCGCGCGGCCCCATCCCTATGTCGCCGGTTTGATTGCCCTGGCAATCTTCCTTCCTGTCCTGATCTGGAACGACGAGCACGAATGGGTCTCGCTGCTGTTCCAAGGGGGCCGAACGAGCGGCTCTTTCCGCCCGTTGGGACCGATCGTGACGCTGGCTGGCGAAGCGGCTTTCCTGCTGCCATGGGTATGGGTCCCATTGGTGGGGTGCGGGTTCATTGCGCTCCGCCGCGGGCCCCCCTCCCTAACCCTCCCCCGCTCGCGGGAGAGGGAGGGGTGGGGGCACTGGCTGCTGCTCTGTCTCGCAGCGCCGCCTCTGATCCTGTTCACGATGGCGGCGCTCTGGGGCAACGTGCTGTTCCACTGGGCGTCGCCGGGTTATTTGCTGCTACTGCCTCTATTGGGAGACGCCGTCGCCCGGCACTGGCGCGCGAGTCGTGCCGTACGGGTCTGGCTCGTGTCCAGCGCCGCATTTGTCGTGCTCGGCGCCGCCGTCCTTGCGACCGAGGTAAAGTTCAACTGGCTCCCTGTCGTGACTGGGGATTTCCCGCCGCGCAAGGATCCGGTCGCCGATCTGGTGGATTGGACCTCATTGCGGCAAAACCTCGCCACGCTCGGGGTTCTCGACGAGCCCCGTCTGGTCGTGGCGGCGATGCGATGGTCCGACGCCGGCAAGCTCGATTATGCTCTGGGCGGCGCGCCTCCAGTGATTTGCCTCGGTCCCGACTGTCGTCAATATAGCCTCACCGCCCGTCACGATGATTACGTCGGCGCCGATGTGCTGATCGTGACGCGGACCTCGCCCGAAAAGATCATCGGGCAGTACTGGTTCTTGTTCGACTCGCTGGAGGAGATCGCGGCGGCCGACGTGCTTCATGCCGGGCGCCCGGCATTGCGGCTGAATTTGTTGCGCGGACATCGGCTGCACAGAGCCGCCGACGAGTGCTGCGCCTCCTAGACCCGGCCCGCCGGGTAGCCCTTGAAATCGCGTGCGATGTAGAGTGTGTAGGTCCGCGTCTCCCCCGGTCCTACCGGGACCACAATCGATTGCAGCCGGTCGATTGCCGCGAAGCTCGGCCGCATCTCATCGACCAGTTCGTGTTCCGAGACGAGCAGGAAACTCGCGCCCAAGTGTTTGGCGAGGCCGTTCGTCAGGTCCCACTGGTCCCGGATGCGACTGGTCACCTGCCATTTGACCGCATCCAACGGATGCGGCCGAACGTAATAGATCAATGCGCCGAGGACTTCGCGGTCGTCGGCGAACAGCGTCAGTCCGGGATGTGCGGCGAGGGTCTTGCCGACTTCGGCGCCGAGCTCGCGCCACCCGCGCACCCGGCGAAGCGGATCGTACTGCGCCGGCAGATTGAGGCCGAAGGCGGCGAGCGCCTCGCGCCCGGTGAACAGCAGGCCCGCGGCGACGAGATGGAGCGCAATCGAGGCGGCAATGACCCCGCGCCAGCCGCGCCGTAGCGCCCAAGCGACGACCAGCACCGTCGCCGAGACATAGGCCGGCGCCGCCCAGTTGGCATGCGCCCGCGACAGGAAGCTGACGGCCATCATCATCGCTAGTGTCGGCAGCGCAAAGACGGCGAGAAGCCGCGCCCGCGGCTCGGTCAGCGCGCCCGGCGTCGCGAGCAGCAAGATCAGACCGGCAAACAGCAATGGGCCGAACACGCCGAATTGCGAGCCGAAGAATTCGATAAAGGCATCGGGGTGGAACAACGGGCCGCTGAGCTCAGCGTTGTCTTTCGTGTGCAGGTAGCTGACAAAGCCATTGCTCCAATTCCACCACAAATTGGGCGAATAGATGACAAGGGCGAGGGCGATCGCGGCCAATAGCGGCCGCAAATGGCGCCGCTCGCCCGGAAGCAGCAGGACAAAGCCGAGCGCCGACAGGATCCAGTACGCCATTGCATATTTGGAGAGAAGACCCAGTCCAGCGGCGAGCCCGGCCGCGAGCCACCATCCCCACCCATCCATCTCGCGCGCCCTGACAAAGGCGTAGAGCGCCGCGGCCCAGAACAGCAGCAGCGCCGCATCGGTCGAGATGACGAATGCGGAAACCGAGACGCCGGGCAAACTCACATAGACGAAAGCCGACCACAGCCCGACGCGCCGGTCATAAAGCCGCGCGCCGAGGCCATAGACAAAGGCTGCAGCGCCGGCATGGAGCAGTGGCGCGGACAGCCGAACTGCGAACTCGCTGTCGCCAAAGAGGCCGGTCGTCAAATCGATCAGCCAGGCGACGAGCGGCGGCTTCGAGAAGTAACCGAGCGCGAGCCGCTGCGACCAAACCCAATATTGCGCTTCGTCCGGGTAGAGATCGGCCGGCTGCAGCGCCAGCCAGATCAGCCGCAATCCGGTGATCGCCGCCACCCCCGTAAGCATCCACACGGCATAAGAGCGCCGCTGCGAGCGCCCAAAGCTCTTTTCGCCAATATCGTCATCACCGGGCTTGGCCCGGTGATCCACGCCTCCTCCAGCGACGGAGGCTGTGTCGGAAACGTGGATGGCCGGAACAAGTCCGGCCATGACGACTTGCGAGCGCGTTTGCCTCGGATTCATTCCGCCCGCAGCGTCACGCCTGCCTCGCGCATCGCGGCCACCGCGCGGTCGAGCGAGCCGTCGAGATCGATGCCGCGGCAGACGCCGGTCACGACATCGACATCGAAACCCGCTTTTCGGCCGTCGAGTGCCGAATAAAAGACGCAAAAATCGGTGGCGAGCCCGCACAGCGTCAACCGTCCAAGCCCACGCTCTCGCAGATAACCCGCCAGCCCCGTGGGGGTGCGATGGTCGTTCTCGAAAAACGCCGAGTAGGAGTCGATCGCGCTCCTGAACCCCTTTCTCAGCACGAGCTCGGCGTGCGGCACCTCGAGCGCAGGGTGCAACGCTGCCCCTTGCGTTCCTTGCACGCAGTGGTCCGGCCATAGGATTTGCTGGCCGTAAGCAACCTCGATCGCCTCGAACGGCTGCTTGCCCGGGTGCGAGCTGGCGAACGAGGAATGGCCACGCGGATGCCAGTCCTGGGTCAAGACCACATGGCGGAACTCGGCCGCCAGCCGGTTCACCGCCGGGACGATCTCGTCGCCGTGCGGCACCGCGAGCGCCCCGCCCGGACAGAAATCGTTTTGCACATCGACGATGATGAGGACCTCCTGGTCACCGCGTTTCATTGCCTGCCTCGCAGCCGCGGGATGATCTCTCGCGCGATGATCTCCACTTGCTCCATCTGATAGCGGTAGGGAATGAAAATCAGCTTCTGAACGCCGACCGCCAGCTGCGCCCGGAGCTGCGCGACGCATTCGTCGACGGTGCCAAAGACCGCCGCCTCCTTTGTCGAGTCGCTCCACGCGGCATAGTCCCACTCCTGGCCGAGCCACTCCATCATCGGCGCTTCGACCGCCGCGCGCGACGCCCCCACATAGATCGGCAGCTGGTTGGCGTTGAGCAAATCTTCCGGGTCCTTGCCCGCCTCTACGGCAAAGCCGCGCACCTTGGCCCAGGATTTCGCGAAACCTTCGGGCGTATAAAAATAAGTGAGCCAGCCGCCGGTCAGCGCCGCGCGTTTCAGTACCCGGTCGACATAGCCGCCGATCAGCATCACGGGCAGCCGAGAGGGCTTCGGCGACAGGTTCGATCCGCGCAGCCGGTGCGGCGGATATTCGCCGTCTACCTGCTCTTCCGTCCACAAGCGGCGCAGGATCTCGAGATTCCGGTCCATGATCCGGCCGCGCTCGTTGAACGGCACACCGACGGCGTCGAACTCGCGCTTGTACCAGCCCGAAGCCATGCCGAGCAGCAGCCTGCCTCCGGCAATCAGGTCGAGGCTCGACAGCTCCTTCGCCAGCACCACCGGGTTGCGCAGCGGCAGCACCAGGACGCCGGTGCCGAGCTTGATGTTCGTGGTGCGCGCCGCCACCGCCGACAGTAGTGTGAGCGAGTCGAGCACCGGAAACGGCGGGTCGACGCCGAGGAAGATGTGGTCCCACACCCAGAGCGAGTCGAACCCCAGCGCTTCGGCCCTGACGGCATAGGCGATTAGCCCCTGCGGGTCTGGCATCTGCGGATGGGTCGTGAAGTTGCGCATGGCCAAACCGAAGGTGTCGGAGAAAATCGTCACCTTGCGCTCCTCACGCCGTATAAAGCTGGTCGGGGTCGAGATCGCGCAGCACCGCCAGCTCATTTTCCGTCGGCGGATCGGTGACCCGAAGATCGGCGGCGGCGAGCAGCTCGAACCCGGTATTCGCTTGCACCTCGTCGGCCATCACACCTGGGTGCAGTGCCTCGAGCCGCATACGCTTTGAGCGTTCCTCGAAGCCGAGAATGCCGAGATCGGTGACGACCCGGTACATGCCGCCGACGACGAGCCCGGCCTCGCGGCGGCTGTCGCCGCCGGTGAGAAAGCCGGGGCTGGTGACGAAATCGACCCGGTCCACGAAGCGCCGCTTCTCGTGCTTCATCGCGACGATCATCTGCGTCAAGCTGGCGATGTCGTTGCCGCCGCCCGTCCCCGGCAGACGGGTCGCCGGGTGCTGCGGATCGCCGATGAACGAGCTGTTGAGATTGCCGTACTGGTCGATCTGCGCGCCGCCCATAAACCCGACGTCGACATAGCCGCGCTGCAACAGCAAGAGCACCTCAGTGCTGCCCAGCACCATATTGGCGCGGCGCGTGCAGCGCTGTTCGTTGGTCGAAGGGGGCAGCTTGCCCGGCTCGATAAAGGCGCCGATGACGCCACCTTCGAACAGAATGGTAAGGCCGGGCGCGTGCAGCCTTTGCGCTAACGTCGCGGCCAAGAGCGGAATGCCGACCCCGGCGAATACGACCTGGCCGTTGCGCAATAGCCGCGCGCTCATCACCGCGAGCAGCTCGCTCGCGGTGTGTCCGATGGTGCTAGTCATCATAAATGCCGGTTCCGCGGCGGCGGGCGGCGAGCAGTTCCGCGAGCCCGAGCCGATCGAGATATTCGGTCCATGATTTCGGACCGTAGACATAGCGCTGCAGATAGGCGCGGATGCCTTCCTCGGGATCTTGTCGTATCTGCGCAGCATAGGCGTCGAGATGATCGAACAGCGGCTCGTAGAGACCGTAGCATTCGTGCGGCGCGGAGCCGAATGGCACCTCGACGACGGCATCGACCGCCATGAACGGGACCTTCGTCTGGTCGGGCTGGCGGCGGATCTGGTCGTTCGAGACGATGCGTTCGGTCGTCAGGATCACCCGGTTCGCCGCCATTGCCAGATCGATATCCATGAACGGCAGTCCGTCGATCTGTGCGTTCCCATAGGGGTCGCAACGCTGCACATGGATCAGCGCGAAATCGGGGTTCAGCGCCGGGACCAGCACCAGCTTGTCGCCCGTGAACGGGCAGTTGATGAGCTTCGTGTCAGGCAATTGGCCGATGACTCCAGAGCCCATCATCGAGCGCATCGGCAGGAATGACACGCCCATCGCGCCGGCGCGAAAGCGGAGGCCCATCGCCAGATGGCTCCATTCCTCGAAGCGCGCGCGGCCGGTCTCGGTATAGAGGCGCATGATGCGCGAGACGCCCCAGACGATGCCCAGGCTGAACCAGCTCGTCAAAAGATGCCGGCTGGTGCCGGAGGCGAAGAGCAGTTCGCCTTCGCTCGAGGTAATGCTGCGGACGCAGACGAGGTTTTTGCAGCCGGCGCGGATCAAGGCCCAGATCATCGCCATCGGCGTGCGCGACAAGGTGCTGCCGCCGATGCCGACCGAGGCGTCGTCTGGGACGATCGCCGCCGCCTCTTCGAGCGACATGACCTTCTCGCGAAGGCCGCGGTCGCGCTCTCGGGTGCGGCGGCACAGCTCGGCGTAGTCCGGCGTCAACAATCCTCTCCGAAGCCGGCCCTGGCGTTGAACTCGCCGATCAGCGCGTCCAAGGTGGGGACAGCCTCTCGCAACCCGCGCCAGAAGCCTTGGTCGCGCCGCCGTTCGAACTCGGCGACCGGTACGCCCTGCTGCTCGACCCAGGTGTAATAGCCGAGGTTGAATATCCGCGAGCGCTCGTGATGGGTCAATTCGAGAACGTCGTTGTCGACGGCGCCGAGCAGATGCTGCCCAAAGACCTCGCCGGCGCTCACGGCGTCGAACCCATCGGGGTAACGCGTTGCCAGAAACTTCTGCCGCTCGCTGCCGTAGAGAGCAGCGCTGTCGGTCGCGACGGTGACGAGAACGTCCCCATCACCGAGCTCGAGGCGCTTTGCGGTCTTGACCGCAGCCACGAGGTTGGCAATACCGGAGAGGCCCAGATATTTCAGCCCGGCGATCGTCTCGGCATCGACATGCCGGCGGCTCGACAGGTAATCGAGCCCTGTTTGGCTGTTGAAAAGCAGGTCCAGCGCCCCGGTGCCGCGGTCGGAGACGCCGGTGATAATGTCGGTATTCATGACATTATGGATGTAAGGCACGTGCTTGTCGCCGATGCCCTGGATGTTGTGCTCGCCAAAGCCGTTGCGCAGCAAAGTCGGGCATTCGCTGGCCTCGACCGCGACGATGCGTGTGCCGTGCTTCTCCTTGAGATAATCCCCCGCCGCCAGCGTCCCGGCCGAGCCCGACGCGGCGACAAACGCCGCCAGACGCAAATTGCAGCGCCCGGCCCGGAACGCATCGAAGGCGCATGCCATCGCCGGTCCGGTGCAGGCATAGTGCGCCAGATAATTACCGAACTCGGCGAACTGGTTGAGGACAAGATTGGCGGGGTCCCGCGCGAGCTCGGCGCACTTATCGAAGATTTCCTTGACGTTGCTCTCCGAACCGGGGGTCCGGACGATGTCTTCGGGTCGCGCGACCCAAGCCCGCAGCCACTCGAACCGCTCTTCGCTCATGCCGGCCGGCAGCACCGCGAGACTGCGGCAACCGAGGATGCGCGAAATTGCGACGCCGCCTCGACAATAATTGCCGGTCGATGGCCACACGATCCGGTACTGCGATGGATCGAAACGGCCGCTCACCAGATAAGAAACAAGACAGCCATAGGCGGCCAAGACCTTGTGCGCGCCGATCATCGGAAAAAAGCACCCGAGAACGATAAGGATCGGCGACCGTACCCCGGTCAGTTCGGGCGGAGCCACGAGACAGACCGGGGTTGCAGCACAGCCGGCGCGGGACCGCCCGTTGTACCAATGCACGCGAAACAGGTTGGCGGCATGCGGCTGATCCGCACCAACCGAGCGCAAGGCATTGCGGCGAGGTTCGGGGATGCAAGATGGATCGGCGAGTTGGGCAAGGGTCGCCAGCCGCGCCCCCGCTCGAGCCAGCCACGATGCCGCGCGGTCGCGAACGGCGGTGTCGACGACGCGCGCGACGACACCGCCCTCATCCATCGGCGAGGTTATTTCCGGTTCAGCTGAGAGACCTCGGCGTTGCAGCCGACACACTTTGCCAAAGTGAAGGTCACCTTGCCGGTATCGTCGTCAGCCACGAACTTGACAGGCACGCCGCGCCCATCGAGCCAGATCGTATAACGGGTGCTGCCATCGACCTCGTATTTGACAGCGGGAATAGTGGCGCCATCGATCTGCACCTTGGTCTCCTGGCCGGCGCCGATCTGCACCTGTTCGAGCTTGCCAGTGTCGGGCCGCATCATCGTGTTGGAGTGAACGAAATTCGACGACCAAGGATTGGCTGGATGAACCGACCACGGCGCGGTGATCGTGCCCTCTGGAGAGGTGATCACGAAACTGTTGCCGCGGGCCTCGCCCTTCACTTCGGCGGGGCCGTGTCCCTTGTCGGTTACCCCGCGGAACGAGACAAGACGATTGCCCTGCCAGTGCTCGGTGCGCTCGGCATCTTCGCGGTACATCTTGACGCCGAGCATCTTCACCTCGAAATGAGCTCGGGTCTGTATGGTGGTGCCGTCGCGCGTTGGCTCGACCGTGTTGGTGTAGGTGCCAATCTCGCCGAACACCGAATGATTGACTTGGTAAGTAAACTGCGCTGACATCTCCGCAACTGCCGGACTGGCGCCCGCTGTGACGGCGAGGACGCCGACGGCGAACCACGCCAAAGGGTTCGCCCGCGCTTTCGGTGTGCTCTCCATGACTCCCCCCGTTAGAGAACGGCCCTGCCTCGGCACGAGGCAGACGCCACCCACCCCAAAGCATTGCGAGAACTTAACGTCCCGCTAGCCCAGATTACTGCTCTGGCATGCCCTGTCAAAGGAAATATCGAAAATCATCGGATCTCAGCACGGAGCCTTGAGATCATCTTCAACCTGAAAGCATTTCGATGACACTGGGCGTTAGCGGGGCAAAACGGATAACGAAAACTTCGAGTTTTATCCGGGGACTGCGAGTCCGATCCAATCCGACCAAGCCCTTTGCCATACAGGGAAATTTCGATCCATTAGGGCTCTCAAGCGAGCCAAATAGCACAGCAATTTCAGCGCGGTATCCGGAAATTCCCTACGTCTCCCGTACAGGGAATTTTTTCGGCTTAACAGGGAATTTGATCGGGCCATCAGGGAACTTTCGCTCTAATCAGGCAATCCGGCTCCGGCCGCTGGTTTGGAACGATTTACGCTGTCGTGATAACTTCCCCGCCTCCCCCGACCGGGCGCCATGAACAAAATTACGACCGGCGCCGTGCTTACTTTCAGAATTTAATCGACTGCTCACGAGACTTATCTCCAATGGGTGACCGCTGTCGCGCACTCTCCCTCCCTTAGTTAGGTGGAACTTTCGGGCACGCTAGTCTCTATCGGCATCGGCAGCGTCACCGCGGTTGGCCGGCGACACGACCCCTGCTCGTCCTGATTGAGCTCGTTGTGAGCGCGACGGCATTACCGAGGAGCGGTGCCCGAGCCGCTACAATCGAGCCACAATATGGCCGCAGCCCTGATTGCGTGGTCGTCGCCGTCATATGGTGGACGGCGGGGACGACGCTTTGTCGCCTGAAGTGTTAACGTTCATCCTCGGAAATGGTGGGGTAGGAACGCGTAACACCGTGGCCCGGATTGAGGCCGCAAATCAGAGACATGCAGCGCGGCGCGCGCCGATAGGTTGCCGAATTCCGAGCGTGCTCACGCCCCCGGCATCGCCCCCGCGACACTCCCGTCGGCGGTCAGCGCGCACGCGCAGGGAAGATGCAGCAAATGGACGATTACGAATCAAGGACCATCGAAATTATCAAGTTTCCGCCGCGGGCTGTACCCCAGGGTCACTCGCACAGTGCATCAACAATCCACTCGGCTATCGGTCCGTGTACACCGCGGGAACCACGATCTCGAAGAAGCGCGCAGGGCAGGATTGCGGCGTAATTGAGGGGAAACCGGCCCGGACTAAAGCACATCGAGCGCGGGAGACTATTGATGAGGTGCGCCGGATCCTGCCAGCCGCTCTCGCTGAGTTCGAGACCAGCGTCGCGCAATCATTCACAGTGCACTCATCCTCATCTGACCACGCTAAGTATCTGCGCGCGGTTCAAGGCCTCCCCCAGGCCAAAGAAAGGTGCGAGATCTTTAAGCAGGTTCTTGCTCTCTTAAACTCGCTCCCGCCACGCCCTAAGCAGCGTGCAAGAGCATGGTGGCGCCTCGATGCCGCAAAGCTATGGCACATTTACCGTGCGACAATTGACGTTTCCGCGGGCATTTCCCCCAATGGGCCCGCGGTCCGCTTTATCAGAGCGGCACTCGCACGTATGGGTTACCGTCGCCTCCCCAAGCACATTGAGAGCGCTCTTCGCGATCCAGTAAATTGGGGCGATGAATACCTGCGCCGAAGATTTGATGAGGTGATGATCTGATCGCAGTCCCGAGGTGGTGAAGCTCGGGCCGCCATGGGCACAAGATGTAGGTTGACGACTTCATTCCTCGGAAGACCTTACGAATTCGCCGATCACGATTTTCGTAACTACGCGACAGTCGATCTCGCTCCGAACTAGCCCAGCAACGTCGCGACACACGCGGCAAGACTGATTGGAGCGTATCTCTCTGATGAACGACTTTCATGCTTCACACGGCAAGGCGCCCAGCCTTGCTCCTCGAATGTTGATCGTCTACCGAGCGGTCGGCAAAATCATTCGCGGCTGGCAGGGGATGACCGGCCGCAGCGCCCGGCATGATATGGGCGGCCGCAGCTTTGACGACCTCGCGCGCAAGACGGAGGCCGCCAATGCCGGCTGAGAAACAGAGCGACTACGAAGTGGGCTATGGCAAACCGCCCCGCCACACCCGGTTCAAGAAGGGGCAATCCGGTAATCCGCGCGGCCGCCCTTGCGGATCGAAAAACCTCAAGACGCTGCTGAGCGAAGCGCTCAACGAGCCGGTCATCGTCACCGAGAATGGCAGGCGCCGCAAAATCACCAAGCGCGAAGCGATCGTCAGACAGGTCGTCGACTGCTCGGCCACACCCGATTTACGCGCCGTCAGAATCGTCTTCGACCTTTTGCGCGACATCGAAGGCAAGAGCGAGCCGGCGTCGCATGAGCCCTCCGCCTTCACCGCGGCGGACGAAGAGGTCATTGAGCAGCTCAAGGCTCGGCTCTTGCGCAAGCAGGAAGAGTTCGATGAGTGAGGACCTGACGTTCGCCGAGTACGCAATCATGCTGCGGGAGGACTTTGCCACCTTTGTCGCACGTTGCTTTCCCGATCTCAATCCGCAGGCCAAGCTCGCGATGAACTGGCATCTCGAGGTCATCGCAGCGAAGCTGATGGAGGTTCGCCAGGGCAGGATCAAGCGACTGATCATCAACCTGCCTCCGCGGCACCTCAAATCGTTGATGGCCTCGATCGCGTTCCCCGCGTGGTGTCTTGGGCATGACCCGTCGGCCCAGATCCTATGCGTCAGCTATGCCCAGGATCTCGCCGACAAGCTTGCCCGCGATTGCCGCAGCATCATGATGAGCCCGTGGTATCGGCGGATCTTCCCGACCCGCTTGGCTACGCAACGCCAGGCGGTGCAGGAGTTCGTCACTACCCGCCAAGGCTACCGGCTTGCCACCTCCACTGGCGGGGTGCTGACCGGTCGCGGCGCCGACATCATTGTCATCGATGATCCGTTAAAACCGGAGGAGGCGCTCTCGCAGGCGCAGCGAAAAGCGGCCAACGAGTGGTTTGACCACACCCTCTATAGCCGGCTCAACGACAAGCGCCACGGCGCCATTGTCATCGTCATGCAGCGGCTGCACGAGGACGACCTCGTCGGCCATGTCCTCGCGCAGGAGCCGTGGGAGGTCCTGAGCTTTCCGGCGATCGCCGAAGCCGACGAGGTCCACCGTATCGAGACGATGTGGGGACCACGACGCTTTCGGCGTCGGCAGGGCGAAGCCTTGCACCCTGAGCGCGAGCCGCTCGAAACACTCGACCGCATCCGTCGCACGCTCGGCGAATACAACTTCGCTGGCCAGTATCAGCAAGCGCCGGCGCCCCTCGGCGGCGGTCTCGTCAGGACGGAGTGGTTCAAGCGCTACCGCGAGAGCGACCGGCCGGAGTCTTTCGACCGCATCGTGCAGAGCTGGGACACCGCCAACAAGGCGACGGAGCTCAGCGATTTCTCGGTGTGCACGACCTGGGGTGTTAAAGGCAAGAACCTCTTTCTGATCGGCCTCTTCCGCCGGCGGCTCGAATACCCGGCGCTCAAACGCGAGGTGCGCGAGCAACAGAGCCTGTTCAATGCGAACGAAGTGCTGATCGAGGACAAGGCCTCGGGAACGCAGCTGATCCAGGAGCTGATCGACGAGGGCTGCCATAGCGTGACGCGCTACGAGCCGACGTGCGAGAAGATCATGCGCCTGCACGCGCAGACCGCGCTCATTGAGAACGGCTTTGTTCACATCCCCGAAACGGCGCCGTGGCTTGCCGAATATCTGCATGAGATGACCGTATTCCCGAACGGCAAGCACGACGACCAGGTCGACTCGACGGCGCAGTTCCTCGAGTGGTTCAAGGTGCCGTCCTCATTTCATCGGCACATGGAGTTCAAGCGGCTGGAGCTCGAAGCGCTCCAAGCGGCTGCGCAGCCGCGCAAGCCGCAACCCGCTCCACCCGATCCGGCTCGCGGCTCCATGGAATGGGTAGCTCTGCAGGAAAGACTGAAAAATTCGAGCTAGCCGGCCGCGATGGTGACCGCGAATCCGACTCTCTTAAGCGATGATGCTTTCCAGCGCGCTCATCATTGCCGGCGAGGAGAGTTGGTCGTGAAACCGAGGATGTTGCGCACCGTGGCGGCGCGAAATCCGCTCATACGCTGACACGACCAGGCTCATCACCGAGCAGTGGTGAGCCGCGTCGCCGCCAGGGAAAATTTCGCATAGCGCCCCGCATTGTGTTTCGATAGCCAAGGAGCGGGGTGTGGTCAGACTGCAAACATTCGTTGCAGAGCAGCGGCGGGCAATCGGTCGGGTTGTGCCACTTGCCGCAATAGAACGGTTCTGGCCAGCCGGTTACAGGTCCCTACAATGGGAGGGCAGCTTGCCCGGCGGGGGACTGTCGGATCATGGCGCAGCTGGTGGTGATCGACCAGATCTTCGTGGTCTGGGAGAGTGCCGCCGCTGTCCGACTACTTCATGTCATCATGCTCGATGAAATGCGGCGCACGCCGGTTCGTCAAATGCTGAGCAACTCACTCGACAAGTCGCATGACGCGATCGTCGTTCCCGGCAATCCCGATCCGAGGTGACCTTGCTGCCCTCAACAGGCCGGCAGCGCCGCGCACCCAAGGACCATCTCCGGCCTCACTCACAAAGCATGATCCAATTTTACTGCAGCAGCGATGAGCGCGCGGCGATCTTGTATTCGGCCGACCGAGCATATCGCGCTGCCCGATCGGCAGCCTCCTCAGGCTCGTAGAGTAAATCGCCGAGAATTCGTGATGTTCGCCGATTGGAAACCGAACCGATATAGCCGATACGGCCCACCGAGCGTGCGCTTATCGTCGACAAGTTGAAAAAGCTCGTAAAAGGCAGTGAGCGTTATTTTCGTCATTGACAGATTCACGCTCATATTAAATAATGTTCTCATCAAATACCCCATTATGGAGAGAAGAGATGGAACCACGTCGCGATGATGAAATAAGTAGGCGTCGAGCGGGAGATCTCCTCTCAAGACAATCTGCAACCACTATTTCCTCGCTAAACGAGGCGTGGCTCCACACCCTGGACGAGTACGTCATCGATACACCACTCAGCCAGATTATCCTTCCGATGATGCGCGGCTGCTTTTTCGGCGGCGCGATTTACGCGGTCCTGTTACTGCAGAAGGGCCACGGCGATCGCGTCGCTGCCGATATCGCCGGCTTCATCGCCGAAAAGCCGGAGTCGTGATCCCCACAGTATGCCAACACACGACTTAACCTCGCGACCAGAAAGATGAACCGGGAGCAACTTGCCGAAGCATCGGCCGTCGCTGCGAAGAATGGCAGTATCGGTAGCACTTTCCAATGGTGCTAGCGCGGATTTCTCATACCGGTTTCTAATTGGAAGCGGTCGTGCGGACAGTGCACGGAATGGTGGCGGGCGTGGTTTTGCGCAACCTGGGCGAGTCGTGGTGGACGCAATGCGGGCCCGCGGACC
>Ga0306926_10000908_pt1 | contig 28553 bp, 20 predicted proteins | sample flu12Cox44000178_FD_203759 | JGI IMG/M metagenome (GOLD analysis project Ga0306926, IMG submission 203759) | Lab enrichment of tropical soil microbial communities from Luquillo Experimental Forest, Puerto Rico - flux8day.12C.oxic.44.000.178 (v2)... | ecosystem: Environmental > Terrestrial >...
TCTGAGCGCTCGCAACTCTCCGACCCAATGAGTGGCACGCGCTCGGCCGCCTATTCGCTGCCGCCGGCCCAAAAAATAGCGCTTCGGCTTGCCGCCGCCGGGCCACGCGACCGAGCCCGCAGCGCTCGCCGTGTGGGCGGCGGCACGACGGGCTCAGTCACGTCGCGGCCGACACGTTGGCAGCCGCCCAAAGGATTCCCAGGAAGAGATAGAAGATCGTGAGGCCGCCGTAACAGCGAAGATACCGGCGACGAGGAATCCGATAACGGCCCTCTCAATCCATAAGACCTGGATCATGCGGTCATCCGCTTCGATACGCGCGCGGCGCTGGCCGAACTAGCCTTTCCTCGCCAGAATTGCCGCACCGGTGCAGTGTTCTTCTGGAACTACGCCATGCGGAACTCACCAACCTTTGCCACACAGCGCTGACCTCGAGCGATAGCACGAGGAGCGAGGCATGCATCCGTTGATGTCGAGCCTGCCGCTGCTGTTTTTTCTTGTGTGCGTTGCCCGCCGCCGGCGCGCTGGCGGGTCAGCATTTCTCGAGGCCTCGCTGACCGCGCTGCTGATGACGGTCGTTGTGACAGTTGCGATCACGGAGCTCCTCGGCATCGCCGGGCGCCTCCGGCCGATACCAGTCACCTTGGCATGGCTTGCAGCGGTGGTTGTGGCGGCGCGGTTTCCCGGAACGTGGCAACGCGCCGGTGGCGTGGACAACGCCGCCTCCAATGGTACGCCAAACGCCCGGGTCGCCGCCCCGTCGGTCCGGCTATCGCTGGTGTTATTGCTAGGGCCGGTCATTGTGCTAACCGGGGTAACCGCGCTGTTGGCGGAACCGAACAACGCGGACTCGATGACCTACCACCTAAGTCGCGTGGAGCACTGGCTCCAGAACGGTTCGCTTGCGTTCTATCCGACCTCGATACCCCGCCAGCTGCAGTTCGCGCCGTTCGCCGAGTACTTCGTGCTGCAGCTGCGCGCCCTCACCGGCGGAATGGCGTTCGCAAACTTCGTGCAGTGGCTAGCGCTGCTGGGCTGCTGCGCGTCGGTGGCGTCAATTGCCCGCCGTCTTGGTGCCAACGAATGGTCCCAACTTGCCGCGGCAGTATTTGTTGTCACGGCACCGATGGCTATCCTGCAGGCGAGCAGCACGCAAACCGACCTCGTCGCCGCGCTATTCGTCGCGCTGACGCTTGATCGGACACTCGCGTGGATCGCCGCGGGCTACCGCCTGACGGATGCGGCAGCACTCGGTGTCGCCGCCGCCGCCGCGGTGCTCACGAAGGGCACGGCTAGCCTGTGCCTGGTTCCACTGGCCCTGTGGCTGTTGCTGTCGTTTCTGCATCGGCGGGAACGGCGGATACTGCTCGGCGGGCTCGTCGCGGCGGCTATCGTGGTGTTACTGAATGCCGGGCAGCTGCTTCGCAGTCTCGCGGCCGGCAGTCTCCTGGGTCCCGGTGCCGACACGATCGTGTCGTCCAACCCCTTCGCGTACCTTCCGGCACGCGCGCTCTCGACCCTGATACGGCACGCTGGATCAGAGCTCATGACGCCGTCCTACAGGGTCAACGCGCTGATCGACAGCCTGGTTCGTGGCATCCACCGACTGCTTGGCCTCGACATCGATGATCCCGCTACGACATATATTTGGAAGGGTGTCGCCTGGTCGCCACCCGAGAACGATCTTGACGAGGGCTTCGCCGGCAATCCGCTGCACGTGCTGGCGACGGTCGTGGCCTTGATCGGCGTTGCCATCCGGCGCGACGGCGGTGCGCTGCTCAGGCGTTATGGCCTTGTCGTGGCGGCCATGATCGTACTGATGGGCGTGTCGCTGCGCTGGCAGCCCTGGATCACCCGTTTACACCTGCCGCTGTGGGTGGCCGCGGCACCCATCGTTGGAATCACGATCGGACGGCTTCCCAAGTTTGTCGGCGGCACACTGCTGAGCCTCCTTGTGCTCGCGGCGATGCCGTGGGCGCTATGCAATAGTCTCAGGCCGCTCACCCACGTGCGAGGGCACGGCCCGACACTGTTCGACAGCCCACCTGCCCGGGTACTGTTCGCGGCGCGCCCGTACCTGCTTCGAGGCTACGATGAGGCGACCACGTTCCTCGCGGCCCAGCGTGCGCATCGGATTGCGCTACGCATGAGCGTGGACTCCTATGAGTATCCCTTGTGGTGGCTGACAAGCCGCAAGTCAATCGACCCGGTGACCCTGGTTCACGACTGCGTCGCAAATCCGGTACTGGTCGCTCCCCTCGCGAGCGATCCGCCGCCGGACTACGTTGTCGCCATCGATGTTCCGGCTGTCGCTCAGTTCGAGTGTCACGGAGTCACGTTTCGACCGGTGCTGCGTGCAGGCGTGGGTGCAGGCGCGATACTGCTTTACGCTCCGGCACGAGGCCCCTCTCCACCATGAGGACGCTGTCCGGGAATGACCTGATGCGCAGAACGACACTACGCAGTAGTCATTGGGACGGTGGCGCTGGCGCGCCTAGCGACCCGAATGCGGTGCTCGAACTGCGGGAAGAGAGTCGCCGAGGTGGTAGTGGCGAGGCGGAGGCCGCGCGGCGTGCCGAAAAACCCGCACTAACGAAAACGCCGCCCGAAAACAGTCTTTGCCCTGATTTCAGGTCTGGACGCACCGGCTCCGCCAGAGCCCGCCTCGAGCGATGTCCTCCCATATCGTCTCTAGGTCTCGCAGCGCGATCGCATCCACAATCGGCTCACCTGCTTCCGACCTGGTGCTGCGTCTGCGGCAGGACGAGGGTGCATAGGGGAACGAGCGCAAAGGTCAGGTCTCGCTCAGCGCGGAGAAGACGATACTCCAATTTGATTTCGCGTATGCCGGTTTCCGGTCACCCTAGTGCTTCCTTACGGACCGCAATTGATGCTTAGACGCTGGCTTCTTTTGGCACTGCTGGCCTACTGCATGATTGCGGTCTCGCTTACCGGCCCGGCACTTCTTGGCGAAGGGTCCATCACCCCCGAGGGGCTTCTCGACAGAGATCTCCTTTACAAGAAATCGACAGAAGCAAAGTTGCGGCCGTTCGAAGATGAGACGCCCATCGTGCTCGACCTCGGCCGCGAGCGCGCCGTAGCTTCCGGGCTACCGCAGCGGCGCATCGACACCTGGAACCCCTGGTCTGGTGCAGGTGCCCCATTGTGGGCCGAGCAGGGCGGTCCGTTTTTTCCCACCAATCTCATCTACTACTTCTATCCGCATCACGTCACGCTTATGGCGGCGCTTGCTGCGCGTCTTGTGGTAGCAGCGCTCGGGGTATTTTTTCTTGCACTCGCATTGGGAATCCACCCGCTTAATGCTCTTGTCGTTGGAGCACTGTTCGAGTACTCCGGAATTCTCACCGCAGAGCTTCCATTTGCGAACTCTTCCGCGACGTACATGCTTCCGTGGGCATTGCTCGGTGCTCATAGGCTTTGCACCAAGCCAGGACCCGGTGCCGTGGGCGTCGCCGGCCTCGCCCTTGGCATCGCTTCACTTGGCGGTCACCCCCCGATCATCCTGCTGACTTATCTGGGATTTGGCGCGTGGCTCTTGGGCGAGTGGGCGCACCAACGGCCGACGCTGCACGAACTCAGGCGCCTCGTAATCCTTACGATCGCGGTTGGGTTGATAGCGATTCTTATTGCGGCGGCAGGATTGTTTCCGTTTCTCGAACTCTGGGTGCACGGTGAATCGTACAAAAATGCCGAAGTTGCGCAGTTGGTTTGGCGCGAACGTCTTTCCCCGACGCGTCATGCCTTCTTCACGGCGATGTTCTTTCCTAGTCTTGTCACTGCGACTCGCGACACGCCGCCAAACGGCTTGTGGTGGCCCTTTGCTGAAGGGGCTTCGATCGGCTTGGTCGCACTTCTTCTGGCGATCGCCGGATCGCGAAAGCTGCGAGAGCATTGGGGTCTAATTCTTATGACTGTACTCGGAATCGGCCTCACGTTAGCGCCGATCGGTCTCCAATGGCTCCACCAGCTCCCCGGCCTTCGGTTGATCCTGCCGTGGTACTGCTACTCGCTGATCGTTGTGCCTCTTTGCATTGCAGCAGGATATGGCTTGCAGACCATCGCTTCTGCCTCTCGCCCGAACCTGCTCGTGGTCCCTCTCGCAGTAGTGCTCGCCGGGCTAGTGCTTTTCGGACTCGTGCTCGCCGCTTTCGCGCTCTTCGGCGGATTCGAACCACTCCACAGCCTGACGAAAGCAATCGCGTACTTGCGCTATGTCGGCATCCACCACATCGGGGACTGGCAAATCTATGTATCGCCTGTTGCAGCGCTTGTTGCGGTGGCCGCTTATGTGTTGCTGTGCCGCAGCAACTCGGCACGGGCGGCCATCGTCGTCGCTGTTGTCGCCATGATCGAGGCAGCGGCGATTCGTATTCCCACTGTTATTTTTGAGCGCTCCGTCGTTCTGCGTTCCGGGCGCTCGGAGGTGACGACACGACTCCAGGCGCTTCTCTCCGGAGGATACTGGCGGTTCATTGGTGTGCCGGTCGGCGTCGGCATGCCGAACACGAGCGTCCTGTTCGAACTTCGCGATCTTCGCTCCGCAAGCGCTCTTCCCGTCCGGCGACTAAACGAATTTATGGAACTTGCCGGGCCATCGGAATCACCAACCTTCCAAACGCCGTCGACCATCAGCGTACCAATGTTGAGCGTGGCCGCAGTGAAATACGTAATTTATTCCGACCGCTCTCGCAGCCGCACGAATATCCCGTCCGGCTTGAAGGAGCAAGAAGCAACCGGAGGGATTGTCGTTCTCGAAAACCTATCGGCTCTTCCACGTTTCCGCATCGTCCATGATGTCATTCCGGTCGAGGGCGAGCGGCAGGCGTTCGAGACGCTGCGGCGCCTGCTTGATGACGCGTCACCCGCAATAGCACCCGAATGGGCGCGCCGTTCGGTGATTGAGGGTATGAGCCATGATGATGCGCTACTGGCTCGCGCCGAGCCGGACCCAGCCGGTAACTTCGAGTCTGTCCGACGGCTCGCCGAGCCGGACCCGCAAACGATAGTGTTGGAGGCCAAGCTCGACAGGCCTGGTCTTGTCTTGGTTGCCGACACTTTCTATCCGGGATGGGCCGCGACAGTTGACGATGTGCCTACTGCCATTCATCCCGCAAATCTGCTTTTTCGCGCCGTCGCCGTACCGGCAGGCAAGCATACTATCGTCATGAAATACAGATCGTCGTGGCTGCCAATCGGCGGGGGGCTCACGCTGATCGGGTTAGTGTTCGCAACAGCGCTGCTCGTGCGAGATCGCTTCCTCAGTCATCGAAGGGGGTTCGAGGGAGTTTAATCTATGCTGCCGAGGCGACCAAGGCGGGCGGCCACTCGAACGCCGGTTGCGGTGGCTCCCGCTCGGCGCGCAGTACTCGTACCATGCGCAGCGGAGCTCATTGCCGGCCGGCTGGTCCCCTGAAGTTCGCGTTGGTGCGCGTTGCCAACACACTCCTGGGCCTTTTCATTTATGCGCAGGGCGGCGAGGACCACGTGTGCCAGCCTTGACAGGCTAGGGTCAACGAGGCTTTCGACCGCGGACAGTCCAGGACATCCGATTCACCCAAGCCGCTTCAACATTCTCCAAGCCAGCGCGGCGCAGTAATGCCTCAGCCTCAGCACGTGTGTAATAGAGCGCAATGCGCGGGATCATGTGATCGAAGACAATCGCCCGCAGATGCTCGAAAGAGAAGCCCCGAAGCAGCCGGAAATAGGGGCCAGGCTGAATCCCCAGACGTAGTGCACACCACAACAGCGCGCTCAACGGCCAGGACAGCGCGTGTACTAGCCGAAGCGGGAGGCGGCTGAACAGCGCTCGGCGCAGCGGGTTGAACAGATACACGATCCAGCCGTTGTTCTCCCGCCCGTAGAGCCAGACCAATACCACTCCGCCGGGCTTGACCGCGCGTGCCAGACGGGCGACCGCGGCATCCGGGTCTGCGAGGTGGTGCACTACGCCGATGCTGAAAGCGATGTCGAACGCATCCGCCTCCCGAAGCTCGTAGATGCTCTGATTTCGCACCTCCACGTTCGGGAATTGCGCCAAGTTCTTCCGCGCATGCCGTAGCGTGCGCTCGTCCACGTCCACGGCTACCCCACCGAGCGCGCCGTACGTCAACGGCCAATAGGAGTTCCGGCCGATTCCGCAGCCCGCATCGAGGAAACGCACGCCTTTCCAGAACGACTTGTCGAGCGCGGTCCAGCGCAGGAACTGTTCCTGATGCTCAGGCAGCAAATCGGCGTAGTGATCCCACGAATAACCGAAACGGTCCGGCGAACCCTTGGCGAGTTCGGACCTTTCAGCGCTCTGCGGGCTCACGTGACCCCATTTCACGCATGTGACCGACGAACTGGGGGCAGATCGTTGCGGATTCCGCCTAACAAGGTGATCGCAAATCGGCCCTGGGGAACAATCGCAGCATGCCCTGCAGTGCGGCGCTGAGGGCAGAGGGTGAGGTCGTAGCGACACCGGAACGCGGACCGCAGAGATGATACGAGCTGGATAGACCAGCCGGTCGCCGCCATGTTCTGGAACGCTGCCATATTACTCGCACCGACGTGTCTGCGGGGATTGCGTCGGCGAACCCCCGGGCCGCGCAGTTTGCGTCGCGCGAAAAACCCAAACGATATACACGACGAAATTCACCGCCGGGATGGTCAGCCAGTTCCATGCGATGCCGAGAAGGAAGTCCCGACCGGCGATTTCGGTGATCCAATACATGCCGCCCACTCCGAGGACGAATGACGCGGCGGTGGTCACGGCAAAGCGCAGCGGCTGAAAGGCGTCACGCTTGCTGTCGAAGAACGAGATATTCCTGTGGGCAAAATAGGCGATCGGCAATGTGATGATGAATGCGATCGCGCTGGCCAGGGTTGGGCCGAGCGGCGGCCACAAGTGCACGCACGCAATCACGGCGAGGCTGTAGAACAGCGAAACCGCAAGGCCCACGATGCCGTAACGCGTGACACGCCGAAGGAATCCCGCCGTCGCGTACGACTCGGCATCACAGCCAGGCTCGACAGTCGCGCTATCGGACTTACGCAGCAAGGTCCGTGCTCCTCTTCTGACCGATGATGCCCTGCAGGCTCAGACAGCTCCACAGTAGCAACCGCTCGTCTTCCTGTCCGCTGCGCGCGGCGGACCAGCGTTCGGCGATCCAGGCGGGCTGGAGACCGGACACCGCCTCGAGCGGCGGCGGGGCCGGCATCTGCCTCAGCCAGCGGGGCAGGGGGATGCCGAAGCCCTTCTTCGCGCGTTTCAGCACGACATCCGGCACCAGGTCGCGGGCCGCTTGACGCAGCAGGAATTTGCGGACGCCGCGGCGGTATTTGTAGCCATGCGGCAGGCGCGCACAGAAATCCGCAACATCATTATCCAGAAACACGGCGCGCGCCTCCAGCGACACCATCATCGCCGCGCGATCCGTCTTCGCCAGGATATCGTCCTGCAGGTAGAAATTGGTGAAGAACTCCAGCGTGCGGTCGAGCGGATTCGTTGCGCGGGCATTGTCCCAGGCCTCGATCGCCTCGGAGTACAGCTCTTCTACCCGCATCGGGGTCTCGAACAGCGCTCCCATGCGCGCAGGCTCGAGGGGCGACATCCAGATCGGCAGGCGGGCGTGCGTCGGATAAGAAAGACCCATCAACGCGCGGCGCAGCCTGAAGTCCAGGCTCATGTTGGAGGTGGAGCGCGGCAGCATCTCCGCCATACGACGCAGCAGCAGATGCACCGGGGTGGGGATCAGCCGGTCATACCAGGTAGCCGGCGCGATCGCCGCGAACGGGTCATACCCGGCGAACAGCTCATCGCCGCCGTCGCCGGACAGGGCCACGGTGACACTTTCGCGGGCAAAGGACGAGAGCATGTAGGTGGGCAGGATGGAGGCATCGCCAGTCGGTTCGTCGAGCCGTTGCAAGACGGGGACGACGAGCTGGCGAGCACTATCGAAGTCCAGAATGCGCTCGTGATGGCGGGTGCCGATGACGGCGGCGACCTGCCGGCCATAGGCGCTTTCGTCGAAGGAGCTTTCGTTGAACCCGATGGTGAACGTGTCCAGGCGGGCCGGCGGCCGGTGCCGGGCGGCTAGCGCGAGCACCGTGCTGGAATCGATCCCTCCCGAGAGAAAGATACCGAGGGGTACGTCGCTGACCAGACGCCGCTCGACGGCGCGGTCCAACAGCGCGCGAAGCTGCTCGGCGAGCGCGGGGATGCGGTCGGCAGGCGCGTGCTCGTCGGCGTCAATGGCAAAACGCCAATAGCGCCGCTCGCGCACGCGAAAGTCGGCAAGATCGAAGGTAAGGAAGCAGCCGCCCGGCAGTTTTCGCGTGCCGCGATAGAGCGCGTTGGGGGCTGGGATGTAGCCGTGGGCGAAGAATTTCTGGAGGGAGCGCGGATCGATCGTGTGGTCAACGGCCGGGTGGCGAATCAGCGCGGACAGCTCGGAGGCGAACGCAAAGAGGCGCGGTCGGACAGTGTAGAAGAACGGCTTTTCGCCGAAGCGGTCGCGCGCGGCAAACAGGCGTCGCCGCGGTTTGTCCCAGATGACGAAGGCGAACATGCCATTGAGGCGCGTGGGCAGAACGTCACCCCATTCTTCGTAGCCGTGGACGAGGACTTCCGTGTCGGAATGGTCGGTCCGGAAGACGTGTCCGGCTGATACGAGTTCCTGCCTCAGCTCAGCTTGATTATAGATTTCGCCGTTGAAAATGACGCAGACGGACTCGTCCTCGTTCCACATCGGCTGATAACCGCCTTTGATGTCGATGATCGCCAAGCGGCGGAAGCCCAGGTACAAGGCGTTCGGGGGGTCGATATGGAAGCCGGCACCGTCGGGGCCGCGATGGACGATGCTGTCGACCATGGACTCGAGGTCCGCTCGCGCGCCGATCCCGACAAAGCCTGCCAGTCCGCACATGCCGGATCGGGTCAGTCTTGGCCAGGGAAGTTAATCAGTTCGCGTATGTAATAGGTGTTCTTCCCCTGCGACTCGAAATACGTACGCACCATGATTTCGGCCACAAGACCGAGGCCGATGCTCATGACGCCAATCATGATGGACATCACCACCAGCAGCGGGAGGGGTGTTTGGATCATCGAGACGTGGCTGTGGAATTTCAACCAGAGCATATAGGCGAAGCTGATCGCCGCGACGAGGAAGCACAGCGTGCCGAAGCCGCCGAAGATGTAGATCGGTTTGCCGATCCAACGGTCGAGAAAACGTACCACGATCAGATCGAGCACGACTTTCAGGATGCGCTCCAGCCCGTAGTGCGACTTGCCGTGCAGTCGCGGGTGGTGGCTGACCGCGATCTCCGCAATACGTGCGCCGTACCAGGATGCGTAGATTGGGACGAACCGGTGCATTTCTCCGTAAAGCCTCACCGGACCGATCACGTCGCGCCTGTATGCCTTCAGGGTGCAGCCATAGTCGTGCAGATGCACGCCCGACAGCCGAGAGATAATCACGTTGGCGATGCGGCTCACCAGGTTGCGGCGGATCGTGGCGTCCTGGCGTTCCTTCCGCCAGCCGGAGACGACGTCGTAGCCTTCCTCGAGCTTAGTGAGCAGCAGAGCGATGTCTGCCGGGTCGTTCTGCAGATCGGCGTCGAGCGGCACGATGATGTCCCCACGCGCGTGAGTAAATCCGGCCATCATTGCTGAGGTCTGGCCGTAGTTGCGGGCGAGGTCGATCACGCGCAGCTCACGGTGGCACGCAACGAGATCGCGCAGCACGCGCAGCGAGCCGTCGGTGCTGCCGTCGTTCACTATAATCGCTTCGAACGGTCTGCCGATCCCGCGCAGTGCGGAAAACAGCCGCTCGATCAATGGCGGCAGATTCCGTTCCTCGTTTTTTGCCGGGATTATGACAGAGAGCGTTTGAACCCCTCGCTTCAAGGCAGGGGAGTCACGCAGGTTGCTGTAGGCGACCTTGGTCTCGACTCGGTTCTCAACACCCTTCGCCTTCGCGTGATCGCTCACCGGCACCCCAGCACCGCGCGCGTCCTCCAGTGCCTCCACCGCTTCCCGTTCCTTCTGCGTCAGTGTCTCGTCCAATCGCGTACTACCTTCGCTGCACGTAGACCGCCCGTGGCAAGCTTCACGACGAAAGAACCTTCTGCCTTAAGCGTACCACGCTATGGCCGCCCCCCTAAGCTCCGCGGCGCTTCAAGGATCGGGCCCGGGAGATCATGCACCGGAACCGAGGTGGAGCATGAAATGCATGGTGGAGGAACTATCGGCGTTTCTGCAGCAGTTACGTGCATTTGCGAGCACGGTAGTTTCAGTGTATTACCGCTCATCCTCAACGGACCTCGGAGGCGTGGCAACCGCGACTAACAATAGGCCCGGGAGCGTCCCGGCTGTCTCTTCTGCGATGCGCGCCCATGACGCTCGATTACTGGCTCTTTTCGACGAAGCCCTCCTGAGTCTCACTCGCGAGGGTAATGTTGACACAAGTCCCAAGCCCGCTGACCGAGCAAAGCAAATGTGGACACTTCTGGCTATGGTTGCCTCTGACTTGGACAGCAGCGACACCAGTGCTTGCCAGAAGAACATCAAACGATTTCTACTTCACGTGCCATGGCACGAAGGCGCGAAGCTCACGCGTCGGTTGCAAACGGATGACGGTCCGCTCGTGTTTTCCAGTCCGAGATGTCGCGAGCAAAAGACGCGGACGATTATGCGGAGCAGTAAGGGCGGGGATACACAAACGCTGAAGTCGATTTTCGGCCACCTCCGCGGATGAGGTCGACGCTTTACTTTGATAGCGTCTGCGTTGGTATGGAGATTAAGCTGATGTGCGACCCTCCAGTCACAGCTACCGTTTGACCACGGACTAGGAGCGCTTCATAAGCATGTAGCCCCAAGCGAATTTCCCGATTCGAGCGAAAGGGAGGGCATACATGGACGCATTGCGCACCCTGTCGTTGGCGTTTCTCTCAGCCGTTGCCTCGACTCCGGCGTTCGCACAAACGTTCAACGCGACGAGCGGCTCGATGGTCATTGGTTCCGGGGACTTCTTTGGAACCCCCTACACCTTCGCCGGGACTGATTTTTCCGCCTCGGGCATGTTTGAAACTGACCCGTTGGAGAATCCATTGCTTCTACCCTTCAGTCCGGGACCCCTCGACCTCCAACTCTTCGGTGATACCGCGACCCCGAGTCTCACTATGTCGCTGACGATGCACGGCGTTCCTTGGGGCCTTCCGATGAATACGGCGTTTGACGGCGAAGCGATAGCACAGTTCGACATCAATCCTCGTTTGATGCTCACGGGTCCAGGGACCTACTCCACCACGTTCGCTTTCACAGGCTCATTCCTTGGGGCGCCGCAGAGCGTGGTGTCATCCAACCCAGCCCTCGGATGTGACGTCATCACGTGTACGCTCCTTTCCTTTAATGGTGGTGGCACTGTCAAGCTCAATGTAGACTCTGACCCAAACTTCCCCGGATCGCTCGATATCACTCAAGCGAGCTTCGCGTTCAAGCCTTCTTCGGCTCCTACGCCATCCAGTGCTTCACTGCTATTGCTCGGACTTGTCGCGCTGGGTTTACGGGCGTGGAGCAAGAATGCGGCGCGAACAGCGCGTTAACTAATCCTCCGCCAGCGCGAAGCGGCGCAGAACCATCGCTGCCGTCGTGGCGCTCGCCCTGTATGCGCTCGGCCCACGCGTGCCAGGAGTCGCGCTCCCGACTGACATAACAGGGGGAGGCGAAGAAAGAATGCCACTGGAACCCTGCTGGCTGCAGTCTTGGGGACTCGTCGAGCGATGCGTCGCTTTGCGGTGCGGGACGGGGTCTATCTGTATGTCCCAAAAAACTGTGCCTCAGGAGGAATGCGAGCAGGTTGCCGAGCAACCATCTCCCGAGAAGCGGTTTGCCCGCACGGCACGATCGAGCGGCTCGACACGCGCATCGCCAACACGCGAGAATACCAGCTAACCGATCACGATCCTGAGCCTATTGCTCAGTTGTGTGTCGCCTGCTCGGACATCCACTGGTATCAGATTCCGCCATGGCATGCAGGTGCGAGTGATCTCGCATCTGGCCTATGGTTCCTAGTAGTAGTCGCGGTAGTTGGGATTGCCGCCGCGATTACAGCGGCATACAAAGCGAGCTGATATCAGCCGCCGGGCAGCCTCGCAGCCAAAAGAGCAAAAAGCCAATCGAAAACGCGCTGCCGGAAATTAACGAAGCGACCCCCCACTACCACATTTGACAAAAGTGCCTGGGGAGGCAGCTTCCAACAGCACCTCTCTGTTGAGGCCGGGCGCGCGCAATCAGGTAAGACTTCTCTCCCGCCTTCACCAGCGCTGCACGTCAGCGAGTCACCCTTACCACCCAACCCACCTAGTTGGGTAGTGCCTAGACTCTCCGTGCGATGCGAGTCGTGTTGGGGCGGCTAGTCGTCATCAGGGTGGACGGGCGGTCGTGTGTCGTTGATAAAGTGACCGGGGCCAAGGGGCGCAGCTATGGTATGGAAGGTAAGCGGCGCCTGCGTGAGGTTGTAGCAATCGGCCAGGGCATCGGCTCGTGTGTCGGCATAGCCGAGTGATGGCAGGCCGAAGGTGACCTCGATGAATCTGAGAATACTGCCAAAGTCGTGGGTTGCGTGGGAGATATAGGCGCTCTTGGCGTAGGGCGAAACGAAGATCAGCGGCACACGAAAGCCATAGACATAGCCGGATCCCCAGCTGCTCCCGTCATTGACGACCGTCGGAGCGACGTGATCATACCAGCCTCCCCAATCATCCCAGGTGATGATGATGGCCGTGTTGGACCAATAAGCGCTGTTGCCAATGGCGTTGACGATGGATGCGACCCAGGCGGGACCGCTGCCGTCGTTGACCATCGCATGATCCGAGTACCTGCCGTCCGGAATAATCCACGTAACCTGCGCGAGCTGACCGTCCGCGATATCGCTCAACACCTTCGTTTGCGGGATAACCACATTTGCCGTCCACTCAGGACCGGTGCAGGTGAGCTTGCCGCCGATGGTCTGTTGTTGGCAGATGTGCTGGATGGCGACCGGACCCGTCCAGATCGAACCGGCGGTTGGGGTGTAGTAGCGCCACGTGATGCCGTGTGTTTCGAGCAGATCGGTCAGTGTCGGATGCTCGAAGCAGGGGTACATGGGTGGTTGCGAGTATTCGCCGCCGCCCTGCGCGTTGATTAAGGGGACCACACTGTTCGCCGGAGCGATGCATCCCCCCTCGATCGAGGGATTTTCAGAAGCGAAGAGTGGACTGGTTGCTGTGGGCGCCGATGTGCCGGAAATGATGAACTGGTGTGCGGGGAAGCTGGGTCCCTGGTTGGTCTGAAACATGCGGTCGGCAAAGGTATATTGCTCGGCTAAGGAGAAGTACGGCTGAACGTCAGCGGGCATGACGTACTTGTATTGAGGGTTCGCAGGGCAGCTGGTGGCCTTACCCGTCCAGCACGCGATCCAGTTCGCCCCGTCCATCTTCCCGTAGTGGTACATGATGACGAAATCGCCATGCTCGTGAGCCAGATCGTAGTTCTGTGGAGATGGGCCTGACCAGCCCAAGTCGATTGGAGTGAGCGCAATCACCTGACCCAGCGAGTTCTTACCACTGCTGGCGATGTCGGCACCCCGTGAAATCAGCACAGGATCCTGAAAGAGGTTGTCGGGAGTGCGATTCTCCTGAAAGATGATGACGATGTGCTGAATGACCGCTGCGATGGTAAGCGGCAGCGTCTGCGGCCCGTTGCTTGGCGCCAAACCACTCGCGTCGGTCGCCGTCACGAGGATCGAGTAAGGACCACCTGGCACGGCGGAGGTGCTCGACACGGTTAACAGCGATGTGCCGCCCGCGGCGCCGCTGAGCGCCACAACTGAGGGCTTGAAGGAGCAGGCGGGAGACGGAACGCCTCCGCTGACCACCTTGCATGACAGGGTAACGGCTTCGGTATCACCGCTCCCTTGTGTAGGTGTGAGCGTGATCGCTGCGCTCGCGGCATTCCCCGCAGTCACGCTGGCCGGAGTCAGCGCAGCCGCACTAAGCGTGTAACCGAATGAGGGCGCCGAGCTGCCGCTTTTATTCGGGGGCGGGTCACTCACACTGGTCCCACTGCCCCCGCAGGCAGTCAGCAGCAAAGCCACCAACATGATGAACCGAGCCACCAGGCCTTCCCCCCGTCGGCGGCAATCATGGCACCGACCGTTCAATCGCGTAGTAGTGGTAACTACTGAGCGCGCGTTGCCAACCCGCGTATTGAAAACCCCATTGCCGCGGCTGTTCTATTGCTTCTTGGCAGTGCCATTGTACGCGACGCGGGCGCTAGGACAGAGCTACTTTCCGCGGCCGCCGATCGAATCGGGCCGACCGACTCTGTCCGACTCTGGCACCCGGAGCGGCTGGCAGCTGAAGCAGATCGAGCCGGCTAACGGCGCGCGCACCGAACCCAGGGTGCTTGACCGTTGGATGCAACGCCAAATGCCCGGCTGAGGCCCAGAGTAGGATCCCAGCCGGGCATATCTTGTATGACGGCGCCCTTCAATGCGTTTGTTAAAGGCAGAAGATGGACTACATGTCTAGGTGGACTACACATGTAGATGGACTACGTCTATCGATGGACGACCGCTGTAGATTGACTGCCTGTCTCTACGCGGGACTTTTGCAAAGTGGTGGAGCCTACGTAAGCTATTGATCGGCAAGGATAGGCGTTCGGTGAGACAAGACAATGCCGACGGAAGTTCTCTCGCCCATGTGCGAGTAGGCAAAGACTGCGTCCAGGTCGATGAATGCAGGAAGCCCTTCCGAGCCTGCCTTTGGCACTCTGCGGCCTCGCATCAGGGGGTCCTCACCGCCAACCCTCAGCGAACTGGCGGTGATCACAGGGACCCGCTGACCTCAGCGGGGGCCGTCTCGCTGCCGCGATCCGCTGCAAAGGCCTATCGAGTGGCTCCGGCATCGGCCCCCTGCATGGACGGTCACGCCTTCGCTAGCACCATGCGCCGGTGCGCGTGCTCCCTCACATCAAACGTCTCGATGATCGTTTCGGCGGCTTTCCGATGTATTGCCGTCCCACCCGGCCCGCGGGGGGATTGAATCGCTCCACTTCATGAGTGCGCCCGGGAGACTTGCAGCGACCAGAGACTCCAGGAAGAGGGCCGGGTACATGTAGCGAGGGTCGTGCTCAACGAGCAGGTAGACGAGCAGGTATCCCACAATGGCCGCGGTGAGGCAGCGGATGCCGAACCGGTAGCGCGAAGACCAGAGAAATACGCAGCCGGCAATCGCCATGAGGCCGATGGCGCCTGTAATGACGCATTGGTACCAGCGCGGGGAGCGTGGCAGGACCATGTATCCCACCCGCTCGGCGACCAGTCTCAGGAATGCTCGTGGATTGGCTCTAATCCAGGTGACGGCCGCGGTCTCAAGCCGTCGGTCATACTCGACCTCGCCCAGGTCGCGCACTTCCGCCGCAGCGGCGCGCGAACTAAAGGGATGCTGTGTAAACGTACCGCCGCCGGCTTCGAGGTTCTCATACATGGTCGCTCGCGCGTTCGGGCCATTGGACATCGCGAGCTCGAGTCCGAAATTATCGCGCATGAAAAACCATGCGCCGAACACATGATGGTTGCGCAGGGTGTAGGGCAGGATGGCAACGGCGAATGCAAGTGTGGCGCCCGCCAAAATAGCCAGCAGACCCTGCGTTTTCCAGCCGACCAAACGCGCACCGGCCAGCGTTGTCAAAGCCGTCATCGGCAGCACCAGTGGCGTGAAATATGCCGCGACTCCGGCTGCTAGGCCGAGTCCTGCCCCGGTCGCGACGGTCGGGCGGGCACGCTCGATGGTGCGAATCACCAGCGTTACGAGTGTGAGCAGCGCAGCGACCGTAAGCGGTGTCTCATGGTCGCCGCTTATCTCAATCCATACAAACAACGGCATCAGCCACATCAGGGCGGCAATCGTGCCGGCCCCACGTGGCAGTTTGAGCGCTCGAGAAATGGGCAGGAGTAAGGCGATATTGCAGGAGCTGACGATCGCCAGAATGAGCGACAGGATGTGGAGACAGGCGTCATCGCTCGGCGTGATAGAGCGCACCGCCGCCACGAGCGCCGGGTAGGCCGGTGACAGATGGGCCGTCGGCCCGGTTGGAATGGCAAACGGGTCACCCAAGTAGCCGCGCTGTGCGAGCGTGAAGCCTGCCTTGATGTTCTCCGTATAATGGAGCGTGGGGTGGCGCAGCACAACGAGCGGGAGCCTCAGGGCCAGCGCCACAACGAATACATGCCACGCGCGGATGCCTGCCAGAAACCGTGACATGTTTGCCACGATGCGACCCCGAGTCAGCTCTTTCTCCGTGAGAGCGTTCATTCCCTAGACCGCTGATCACACGTCCAGCGCAGCGGTTGACTAACCCACGGTTGCCCGGTGGAGGCACCCGCCCCGTTCCGGATCGTCGTCAGCGCCATGGTGCCTTCAGGTCCTGGTGCGCCTGAGGCCACGGCCGAGGCCGATCCTGACCCGGCCCGATGCTAACAGAGAGACGCTGCCCGGGCCGGGCAGGTCCAGTATGTGCGCAATCTGACGCTGCATGGACACGCACGCGCTCTTCGTGGTGGTCTCTTGCCATCAGCGCTGCGCACAAACGCCTCGGTTCAGGCCAGCGGTTGGCGGGTTACCTAGGCTCACAACTCAGATGCTCCGGTCGCGCTACCTGTCTTGAAGTCTGAGCAGAGCTGACATACGGTCGTTCGCCATATCGGACATAATGCATATGCTTGTCCGGTATTGCGTAAGTGCCCGTGTCCTTCTCTGCGATTCCGACGACCGCCGGCTCGCCGCTCGCGACACCAGCGTGTACAAACCAAATCTAACATGGAGCAGCGCAATCTGTTAATTTGCTCGCCGGAACGAAGAACTTAAGCTGGCGCATTGGCCACCGGCGATGTTTATATTAGCTTCACCGGAACGCAAGACAACATCGCTTGAGCTTTGCCAAAGGATGATTGCGTGAGAACGGTTGATCACGCCAGGGAACGATCTGGACCGCAGCACGCGGATATTTTCGGGGAGACGCATGAAGCTGTCTGTGGTGATTCCGTGCTTCAACGAAGTGAATACCATCGCGGCGATCGTCGGCGCCGTGCGGGCTGCTCCTTGGGAGGACAAAGAGATCATTATTGTCGACGACTGTTCCGTGGACGGCACGCGGGAGAAGCTCAAGCATGAACTGGAGCCTTCCGGTGTCGTCGATAAGATCTTCTATCACGAGCTAAACCAAGGCAAGGGTGCAGCTCTTCGGACCGGCATCCGCGCCGCGAGCGGCGACCTTGTCATCATCCAAGATGCCGATCTCGAGTACGACCCGAGAGAATATCCCCGTCTTATCGAACCCATACTGGCCAACAAAGCAGACGTAGTCTTCGGCTCGCGCTTTGCCGGTGGCGAGGCACATCGCGTCTTATATTTTTGGCACAGTGTCGGAAACGGCTTTCTCACACTTGTCTCGAACATGTTCACCAATATCAACCTCACCGATATGGAGACCGGCTACAAACTGTTTCGTCGCGAGATCATTCAATCGATCAGCATCGAGGAGAACCGCTTCGGTTTTGAGCCGGAGATCACCGCAAAGATCGCGAAACTCAGGTGCCGTATCTACGAAGTCGGCATCTCTTACAGCGGCCGGCTATATGCGGAAGGCAAGAAAATCGGGTGGCGCGACGGCGTTCGCGCGATCTATTGCATCCTCAAATACAACTTGTTCCGATGAGGATCGTTCGTTACTTTTTCGTCGGAGGGGTGGCAGCGACGGTAGATATCGGCCTATTCACGGTATTTGCTCGGCTGCTTGGCTACAACTATCTTGCGGTCGCAGGCTGTACATTTGTTGTCGCTACCCTGGTGAATTACTTGCTTAGCGTGCGACACGTCTTCGAGAGTGGCGCACGGTTCGGACGTTCTCGAGAGGTGGCACTCGTGTTCATTGTTAGTGCAATGGGACTGGCGATTAACCAAGGTGTCTTGTTCGTCGCGGTTGATAGACTCGGCTTGGACTTGATTTTGAGCAAGATCCTTGCAACGGGGATCGTCTTTCTCTGGAATTATCAGTTGAGAGCTAACTTCGTTTTCAAGAGCCAAGCGTGAAGGAGGCGCTCCCGCTCGCGCCAGATTCGCAGGAGCATGACCGCGAACCTTCCCGCGATCAGAGACTCCCAGGAAGAGCGCCGGGTACATGGCCTTAATCCAGGTGACTCTGATTGCGAATGAAGCCGTGCGGAGCGGAAGTCAAAGCTGTTGGACCAGCACGGTCTTGATGTTGCAGAATTCGTAGATCCCGAACTCTGACAGCTCCCGGCCGTAACCGCTGTCTTTGACGCCGCCAAAAGGCAACCGCGCATCCGAACGCACGTATTGGTTGACGAAAGCGAGGCCGGCGTCGAGCTCCTCGGCGGCGATACGCTCTCCGCGGGCCAGATCAGCTGTCAGCACCCCGCCCCCGAGGCCAAAGCGCGTGCCGTTCACGATCCGGATCGCTTCCACCTCACTCTGCGCGCTGATGATGGCGGCCACCGGCCCGAAGAGCTCTTCATCGTGCGCGGGTTGGCCTGAGGTCACGTTGGTGAGCACCGTGGCCGGGTACCACGCTCCCGGTCGCTGCGGCAGTTCGCCGCCCAGCAGTAGCCGCGCCCCGCTTGCCACACTGCGTCTGACCTGATCGTGAATCTCGTCGCGCGCTTTGACACTCTGCAGCGGGCCAAGCCGGGTGGCGGGGTTCTTTGGGTCACCGAATTGGTAGCTGCGCATGGCTTCGACGAGGGCTTCCTCAAAGGCTGCACGGACAGACTCCAGCACTACGAACCGCTTGCCGGCAATGCAACTCTGACCCGCGTTGACCATGCGCGCAGCGGCACACACCTGTGCCGCCCGCGAAATATCCGCGTCCTCCAGCACGATATAACCGTCCGAGCCGCCGAGCTCGAGCACGGTCTTCTTCAGCACCGCGCCCGCCGCGGCGGCGACCGACTTGCCAGCGCTGACGCTTCCTGTCAGCGTGACCGCTGCGACATTCGGATCCTCGATCAGCGCCTTCACCTGCTGCGAGCCGATCAGCACGGTGCGAAACAGATCGCGCGGGAAGCCGGCGTCGCGGAAAATCTCCTCGAGCGCAAGTGCGCAGCCGGGCACGTTAGAGGCGTGTTTCAGCACGCCGCCGTTGCCCGCCATCAGGTGCGGCGCACAGAAGCGCATCGCCTGCCAGAAGGGGAAGTTCCACGGCATCACGGCGAGCACCACCCCGAGCGGGTTGAACGTGACGAACGCCTTAGGTACTGGAACGGCGCCGGCTGAACTGCTGCTCAACTTGCAGGGGCGCGGCGCGAGGAATGCATCGGTGTGCTCGGCGAAGTAACCCGCTGTCGCGGCACATTTTTCGATCTCTGCCAGCCCCTCGGTGACGGTCTTGCCCATCTCCTCGGTCATGAGCGTCGCGTAGCGCGAGTTGTTGGCGCGTAGTACGCGGGCGGCGGCATGCATCAGCCTGCTGCGCTCAGCAATCGGCGTCTTGCGCCACAGCTTCTGCGCCGCCGCGCAGCGCGCGGCGATCGTCCGCGCCTCATCGAGTGTATGCGCTTGATAGGCCTTGCCCCGCGCCCCGGTCGCAGGATTCACCGTCTGGATGGAGACTTGCGCGGCTTCATCGGCGCTGTTTCGAGACGAGCCTGACATGACTGACTCCTTGACGGGCTACGCGACCCCACAGGTGTCATGGGATCTGACGCAGCCGGACTTGACGATAACGCATAATCACCGGTGACGTAGCAGCGGTTGAGCAATCGGTCTCTCCAAGGCGTGTCGCGCGGCAATCGGGGTGCAGACCCCACCGGCGGTCTCTGGAACGATACCGCTTCCGATTGAGCTCGCTCGGCTCCGGCGGGTCTAAAATGCGGCGGGATGGGCCGCCATGACGCCGGGTACGGGTGCTACGCAGATCTCGCCAAGGGGCAGACCGAGGGCGCAGATTTCCAGGTGCGCATCGAGCGCAACCCCGAATCCTCGGTTGCCATCCTTGCCCCCCATGGCGGCGCGATCGAAGCAGGAACTTCCGAGATCGCGCGTGCGGTCGCTGGGCTGGAATTCAATCTGTACCTGTTCGAGGGCACTCGCCGCTCGGGTAACTACGGGGCACTGCATCTTACGAGTCACCTCTTCGATGAACCCAGGTGTCTCGGCCTGCTCTCCGGCTGCGATCACGTCATCGCCATCCATGGTTGTCGTGGGGACACACCCCAGGCACTGCTCGGTGGACTGGATGCGGCGCTGAAGACTCGGATTGGTGCAGCCATCCTCGCCGCCGGCATCGACACGCACCTGGTGGGCCATCAATTCCTGGCGGTGCACCCTCGCAACATCTGTAATCGCGGCCGCCGCGGTGCGGGCGTGCAGCTCGAACTGACGAGTGCTCTGCGGCTCCAGTCAGCGAGCCATGCCATCGTGGGCGCCATCCGCTCGGTGCTGCTGACCCTGTAAGGTTCAGCCCGGAAGCCGGGGCGCTTTCAGGCGCGGCTGGCGGCGCCCATTCTGTAGCGCTGTTCGAGAGCGGCGCGCGAGACGAACACCCGCATGTTGCAGCAGCGGAGCACAGCGCTGCGTACCGCGCGCGGATTGGCAGCCAATACCAGCATCAGAACGAACACTCCATCACCAAGCCGGTGGAGAAGCCCGCGACGGTCGCTGTCATCAACTGCCGCCTCGAAGCCATAGCGCGCGAGGATCCGTGCCAGCCGTTTAGCCTGTGCGCACCCGATTACGGGCATGTTGCCGCAGATCACCGCGATATCGCTCAGCTGAGGGTGCGCGGTGAGGTAGCGTGCCAGCTCGCGCAGCGAGAAGTCCATGGCTCGGTCCGCCTTGCGCGCCCAGGCGAGCGTCGGCCCGGTGGGACCGATGACGGGCATCTGCTCATTCCAAAGGTGCAGGACCAGCGCGCGGTTTCCGCGGGCTACGCAGCTGCCATCCGCGAGCACCAGTGAGTCGTCGAGCCGCACGACCTGAATCCGAAACAGGCATTGCGGGTGGACCGTGTATTCATACACTCCCATGCGGCGGCGGATGCGGCGGTCGAGCGCAAACACGGCCCATTGCAGCCAACCGCCGCCGGATGCGTTCTTGGGTGCACCGCGTGCGCAGTCGGCGGAAGGCGAGATCATCCTGTTCTAACGCCCATGGCTATGCTGCCTCGCGAGGAAGGATCGCAACAGCCCTGATCATACCGGCAGATCCCAGCGCGCGAAAATCGCTTGCGTTGGAAGTCGCTGAGCGCGGCTGAGTTTACGTTGCCGGTACTGCCGCCGGTGCGGCGCCAATCTGCACACGATCGGTCCGCGCTTTCTCCCACCCCTGGAGAGTTAGTCCGTGCCGCTCCAGCAGCTCCCGAATGGAGCCGGTGCGCCAGTCAAGGATCTGGTCAAGCACCGGCACCATGATGCTGAAAGCGTTATCGCTCAGTACGGTGGAGCGTGCGATGCGCGCGAGCTGCCGGTTTTCGGAAACAGCGATGGTGAAGCCGTCGTGATTGTTGACGTGCAGCATGATGTGTACATCGGAGCCGCCATCGCCCACGTAGATGAATCGATCGGCAGCTATGCCGAGGCGCTTGCCGAGTTCTTCGATCACCGCAACCTTGCCGTAGCCCGCTGGCACCCGCTTGATGGCCCGCACCTCACCGGATAACGAGTCAAAATCCAACTCCGTTCCATGGATGCTGTCCTGGGCCACGATGCGCGCAAGCGCGGACACCACGATCTCGCGGGGGGCCGCGGAGATGACACAGAAGGAGAAGCGGCAGTTGTCCAGGCCTTGCTGGAGAAACCGCACTAACGCGGGAATGGCCTCTTTGCGGCGCACGCGCTTGCCCACCTCCACAGGTGCTCCCGGCGTACGCCGCGAAACTGGGGGTCGTGTCGAATGAGGTAGGCGAGCTCGCCACCCTGCTGGATGAGGTTGCTGCGTGCGAGCCCTGCAACGCGCTCCTCGTAATCGCTCACTCCCAGCAACGCGCTCAACACGAGTCCAGAGACATTGTAACTCAGGGTCTGATCGAAATCGGATGCCAGCAGATAGTGCCTCTCCATAGTCAAGTCCTTTGGTGTTCCAGCGCGTCACCCTACCGATCGAGCGGCACCCTTCAAGGTACTTTTCCTCATCGATACGCGAGAGTTGCTCCACCGAAGCTGGAAACTGGGGTCGCCGACGCGTTAGCGTTGACTCAGGTATGTCATCAAATCAGCAACTCCGACCGGTGACCCGGCGAGCGAAGGCCCCCCGGTTCGGCTGGCTGCTTGCGCTCGCGGCCAGCGGTGCCGCGGCGCAGAGCACCGACACCAATGTGGTTACCGCGTCCACCGACGCCTTCGGTGTCGCCATCGGTGTCGAGGTGCTCGGGGTCTACAGCCCCAGCCAGGTGCGCGGATTCGATCCGCTATCGGCCGGAAACGCGCGCATCGAGGGAATGTATGTCGACGTTCATGGTCCGATACTTCCGTACGGACCGCTCCCGGCGAGACTGGTGCAGGACACGCGTATTCGTGTCGGCCCGGCAGCGGCGGGATTCCCGTTTCCATCTCCCACCGGTATCGTCGACTTCAGCCTGCGCAGTCCACTTGGTCCCGCGGACATCGGTCCCACGGTCTACATCGGGCCTTATGGAACCAGTGGTTTCGATCTGGACGCTCACGTCCCGCTCGCCGGCGGGCACTGCGGTGTCGGCGGAGGCGTCAGCCGCCGCTGGGACGAATTCGTGCCGGAGCTCACGCAGTTCACCAGCGATGTTGCAGTTTTCCTGGCCTGTCAGGCATCGGATGGGTCGGGCTTCAAGCTGTTCTACGGACGCACCACCGAGACCGAGCAGGCGGTATATCCGACCGTGTATCTCACCACCGCACCGATACCGGATCCGGTTGAAGCGCGCAACACCGGCCCCATCTGGGCACGGGGATCGACGGTGCTCGAAGACTATGGCGGCCTCTTTACTCTCGAGGTGCCGGGCCGCTGGACGCTCCGCGCCGGACTCTTCAAGTCAACCTTCGACCAGCCGACCTCGGGCTCGGATCTGCTCAACGACCCGGACCCCGCTCGCATTGCCGAGCATCAGTACGTCTCCTATCCTGAGCAGTACACCGGGTCGACTTCGGGAGAGCTGCGGGCGACACACCTGATAGGCGTGGGAGCGCGTCAGCATGAGCTCATTCTGACCCTGCGCATGCGCGATGTGACGGCGCGCTATGGTGGTTACGACCTCGTCGACCTCGGTACGGTGCTCCTTGGGACACGGCCCGAAATAGCGGAGCCCTCATTCACGTACGGGCCGCTGACCCACGACCATACTCGCCAGTGGACGGCAGGGATTGCGTATGCGATCCACTGGCGCGACCTGGTCGACTTCGCCACTGGTCTGGAGCCCGTGCGCTATGAACGTACGGTCACCGAGCCCGGGATCACGCCGGTCGCACTGCATGAGAACCCGCTCCTCTACTACTTCTCCGCCGGCATACCGCTTACCGCCGGTGCGAGCGCCTACGCTGCGCTCACCCGTGGTCTCGAGGACTCGGGCCTCGCGCCAGCAAATGCCGCCAACCGCGGTCAGCTGCTGCCTGCCAGCCGCACAAGTCAGGAGGAGGCGGGCATCCGGTATATCCAGGGTGCGACCACTCTTGTCGCCGGGCTGTTCCAGGTTCGCAAGCCCTATTACAACGTGGGGAGCGATGGCAGCTATAGCTGGCTGGGAACGGAGAGCCATCGCGGCCTGGAGCTGTCGATCACCGCTGAGCCTGTCCGCGGACTGACCACTGTCATCGGCGCGGTGTTGATGACGCCGGAGGTTGAGGTGGCGAGCGGCGTGAGCGGGGTCGGCTCGGCTCCGGTCAATCAGCCGCGGAGCATCGTGCAGCTGTCTGCTGACTACCGGCTGCCCGCATTGCCTCGCTGCTCGATCGACCTCACGGTGACCCGTCAGGGCGCCGTACCGGTGCGTCTGGACGATGGTGCGTACAATCCCGCCCAGACGCTCGTCAACGTCGGCGCTCGGTATCGTTTCAACATTGCCGGACATGCGGCGACACTGCGAGTGCAGGTCGAGAACGTGACCAACCAGAAGGTATGGTCGGTTATCGATTACAGCGGTGGGCTCTCGCCCTACCCACCGCTGCACATGGCGCTTGCTTATCTGGCGGCTGATTTCTGATCGACTCGATGCTCCATCAGTACCGCTATGGCGCGATCGATACTGCGTAGAATGTGAGCTCAGGGCGCAAGTTCGGTGTGCCACGGGGAGATGCATGATGAAGGCTAGGAGCGCCTGGGCGCGCGGGTTCATGCTCATTGGGTGGGGACTCACGCTGTCTACGGTCTTCGCCGCGCCGAAAGAGGAGTCCCGCTACGATGTGCTGATTACCGGTGGAACCATCTACGACGGCAGCGGCGGAGAGCCGTTTGTGGGCGATGTGGCGATTCAGGGGGACCGAATCGCTTACGTCGGGCCGCAGGCCCGGCAGGCAGCCGGCGAGCGCATCGACGCGCATGGCAAGGCGGTTACGCCCGGCTTCATCAACATGCTGGCGCATCCGGAGGAATCGCTGCTGGTCGACGGCCGTGCTTTGAGCGATTTGCGCCAGGGAGTGACGCTGGAAGTGATCGGTGAAGACTCCATGGGACCGCTGACGCCGGAAATGAAGAAGAGGGCGCTGCAGCGGCAGGGAGACATCCACTACCCGATCGACTGGACGACACTCGGTGAGTATCTGCAGCGGCTCGAGCAGCGCGGCATCGCTCCGAACGTTGCCTCGTTCGTCGGTGCCGGCACGGTACGCATTAACGTGCTGGGTGAGCGCGACGTGCAGCCGACCGCGGAGCAGCTCGCGCAGATGCGTACCCTGGTGCACCAGGCCATGGAGCAGGGCGCCATAGGCGTGACTACCGCGCTCATCTACAGTCCAAATCAGTACGCCAGGACCCCCGAGCTGATCGCGCTGGCGACTGAATCGGCACGCTGCGGCGGGATCTACAGCGCACACATGCGCAGCGAAGGCGACCGGCTACTGGAAGCCGTGCAGGAGACCGTCGATATCGCGCGCGCCTCCGGTGGGCCGGCCGAGATCTATCACCTCAAGGTCGCCGGCCGCCGCAACTGGGATAAGCTCGACGCACTGATTTCGGCTGTGGACAAGTCACGCGCTGCCGGTACGCGCATCACCGCGGACATGTATGTCTACACCGCGGGGGCGACCGGGCTCGATGCGGCAATGCCTCCGTGGGTGCTCGATGGCGGCCTCGAAGCCTGGATCGAGCGGCTGCGAGATCCGAAGATGCGCGCACGCGTCATTGCAGATATGCGCGACCCCGCGCCATCCTGGGAAAATCTCCTGGGCGCCGCTGGGGCCAGTGGCACGCTGCTGCTCGAATTCAAGAACCCGAAGCTCAAACCACTCACCGGCAAGACACTCGCCGAGGTCGCGCGCATGCGCGGGGTGTCGCCGGAGGACGCCGCCATCGACCTGGTGATCGAAGATGGCTCGCGGGTCGGTATCGCGTACTTCCTGATGTCGGAAGACAACATCCGCCGCGAGGTGGCGCTCCCCTGGGTGAGTTTCGATTCCGACGAGGCAGCCCCGGCACCCGAAGGCGTGTTCCTGAAAGCCAACTCGCATCCGCGCGCCTACGGCAACTTCGCGCGTGTACTCGCCAAGTATGTCCGCGAAGAGAAAGTGCTGACGCTCCCGCAGGCCATTCACAGGCTGGCAGCGCTCCCCGCGGCGACGCTGTCGCTCGCTGACCGCGGGCAGCTGAAGCGCGGTTACTTCGCGGACGTCGTGGTGTTCGATCCGGCGACCATCCAGGATCATGCGACGTACGAGCGTCCGCATCAGCTCGCCACCGGCGTCGATGAGGTATGGGTCAATGGAGTGCGGGCACTGCGTCGGGGCGTGGCGACCGGGGCTGCGAGCGGTCGCGCGGTTCGCGGTCGCGCGTGGACCGGCGCGGGCGGTGGGGGCTGCCGTGCGAGCGCGCAGGAGTGGACCTGGAATCCCTGAGCGCAGCGCCGGTCGCCGAATCTACCGTCGCTGCGCCCGCGGTCATGGCGCCCCGCGACCGCTGGTGCGTGCTCGGCATACTTACCGTTGTCTACGCGCTCAATATCGCTGACCGCTTCTCGATCTCTACACTGATCGAACCGATCCGCACGGAGCTGCGTCTGAGCGATGCCGGCATCGCCTTCCTCACGGGAGGTGCGCTCGCCGTCTTCTATGTCACCGTGGGGATCCCCGTCGCGGCACTCGCGGATCGCGCAAACCGGCGCAACATCCTGGCGGTAGCGCTCGCGGCCTGGTCGGCCATGACGGCGCTCTGCGGCCTGGCTCAGAATCGCCTGCAACTCACACTGGCGCGCTTTGGCGTCGGCATCGGCGAAGCCGGCGGCACTCCCCCTTCCACCTCGATCCTCGCGGACAAGTTTCCACCTGCACGGCGCCCGATGGCGCTCACCATTTTCGCGCTCGGCGCCTGCCTCGGCGCCTGGCTGGGCTCCTCGGTGGCGGGTACTGCTGCGGAGCGCGGCGGCTGGCGGGCGGCCTTCCTGGTGCTCGGGATTCCCGGGGTGGTGCTGTCGCTGATCGTGTGGCTCACGGTGCGCGAGCCACGCCGCGGCCAGCTGGATGCCGGATCGGCCCCCGACGCTCGCAGCTCGTTTCTCTCGACGCTACGCTACATCGCCAGCCAGCGATCGGCCGTACACCTGCTCCTCGGGGGCTCGGTGGCGACGTTCTGGAGCTGGGGGCTGATGTGGTGGACACCCGCCTTCCTCCAGCGCTCGCATCACCTGAGTGTCGGGCAGGCAGGTCAGCTCCTCGGCCCCATGCACCTCGTTGCCGGCACTGCCAGCACGCTGCTCGCCGGGTGGCTGATGGCGCGCCGCGCCGCGGCTGACCCGCGTTACGTGACACGCCTGTTGGGCTGGGTTACCGCACTCACCACCGTACCATCGCTCGTGCTCTACTGGGTGGTGTCGGAGCGCGCCACTGTCGTGCTGCTGTGGATCTTCGTGCCGGCGGTCTATTTCTACATCGGTCCGATTCTCGGCCTGCTGCAGAACGTGGTCCCGGCACACATGCGGGCCACCGCCTGCGCGATCCTGTTGTTTCTCGCCAACATTGCCAACCTGCTGCTCGCGCCGCAGCTCATCGGCTGGCTGAGCGACTGGTTCGCGGCATCCTTTGGCGCAGGCACTGAGTCGCTGCGCTGGGCGTTGCTGCTGCTCGGACCCAGCGGCTTCTGGGCGGCGTGGCACCTGTGGACGAGCGGGCGCACCGTCCGCGAGGACGCGGCGCGCGCCGGTTGATTACACAGGTCACATCGCCGAGGGACATTGGCGATGCGCTACACCCACCGCGCTGGCTGCGAGGCGCGCCTAGCCCGGGCACTTTGGTGAAACGCGAGCGCGCCGCTTCCGGCGCCGGCAACGGCCGCGCTCGTACACTTCACACTGGACAATTCAGACCTGCCCAGCGAGGCGCTACGGAATACTCTTACTGACGACTGAAGACAGTGCGCTCTGCACGCCGGTCGTGGTGTAAGCCCTGGACGCGAAATACCAGACTCCCGCTGTCAGATTGCTGACGGTGTAGCTGGTCTGACTCGTGCTGGCCATCTGCACCATTTGGCTCAGATTCGATGCGGAAGTGCCGTAGTAGATGCGAACGCCGGCCAGGTCGGTGAGCGCGGTGCCGTTGGTATTTTCCGTCGGCACCACCCAATGCAGCGTTGCGGTGCCCGTGCTTGAGGTCACCGCATTGTTGACTGTGACGCTGAAAGCCGGCAGTGCGCTCGAGTACTGTCCGTTGCTCGCGCTGATGATGATGTTGCCGTAAGTGCCGCTTTGTGATCTCGTCGGTGTGCCATCGAGAAGGCCGCTGGAGATGCTGAAGCTCGCCCAGGAAGGCTTGTTCTGCACAGAGAATGACAGCGTCTTGCCGTCGGGGTCCTTCGCCGCGGGTTGGAATTTGTAGGTGCTGCCCGCGGTGACACTGGTTAGTGGGCTGCCGGAGATCACCGGCTTGTCAGCGGTGCTGGTCCCAGCAATCACCTTGAGCGTAAATGCCGGCAGGGACACCCTGAGCACACCATCCGTAGCGAAGATCGTAACGTAGCTTTGCGTGCCGACGCTGGCTGCTGCAGGGATGCCACCGAGGTGCCCGGTGCTGGTGTTGAACGTCGCCCAGGCAGGTTTGTTATAGATGTTGAAACGCAGCGGCAGCTTTGCGGGATTCGACACAGTGGGAGTGAACGAGTACGTCTGTCCCATCGTTGCGTGGGTTAGCGGCGCACCGGAGAGCACCGGCTTATCGGCCGCCGGGGCGATCACCGTGAGCGTAAATGCCGGCAAGGACACCCTGAGCACACCATCCGTAGCGAAGATCGCCACGTAGCTCTGCGTGCCGACGCTGGCTGCTGCAGGGACGCCACCGAGGTGCCCGGTGCTGGTGTTGAACGTCGCCCAGGCAGGTTTGTTATAGATG
>Ga0306926_10000910_pt1 | contig 28523 bp, 29 predicted proteins | sample flu12Cox44000178_FD_203759 | JGI IMG/M metagenome (GOLD analysis project Ga0306926, IMG submission 203759) | Lab enrichment of tropical soil microbial communities from Luquillo Experimental Forest, Puerto Rico - flux8day.12C.oxic.44.000.178 (v2)... | ecosystem: Environmental > Terrestrial >...
GAAGGCCCGCATGGTCACCACCAGCCGACCCTTGAACGGCCCCGCCGGGACCGTGTCCACATTGGTCACGTACACCGCCGCCACATTGTTGCGCTCGAGGAATTTGAGCCGCACGCCGGCTTCCTGCAGCGCCTCCTCGAACGAGAACGAGCAGCCGAGCGCGAATGTCACCAGGTCATCACGCCAGTGCGCGCGGATATCGGTCACTTCTTCGACGAATGCGCCATCCCGGAAGATGTGAAAGCGCGGCACGTCCGTGCGGATGTCGAGATCATCGGAGAGCGTCGGCAGGCGGGGGTCGCCGACGTCGGAACGCGCGAGCAACGGGCAAGGCTTGGGATTGCGCTGGCAATAAAGGAGAAAATCCTCGGCCCATTTGGCAGGAAGAATGCAGACATTGGCCTGCACGAAACCCGGTGCGACGCCGGCCGTGTAGCCGGTATACGCGCCCTTGCGGATTTGTTGCCGTGCAGCGCGCGGCCCGTCCCAAGATTCGTTCAAGCGCTCGCTGCCTTGCCGTGCTGCACGTGACATGAGGTCGACCAGCGATTGCGAACCGTCCTTATTTACACGCTTGCGACATTTCGCTTGATTACGCGGCTGCCTGCTAATTCTGTATACCAAATGCGACACGCGCTTGTATACTGACATCATCGCGACAGAGAGGTTTCACATGCATGGGCTCGACAATCGCGCGCTCGCCGGCGGGCTATTCGCGCTTTTCGCTCTCCTGTTGAGCGCTCAATGGGCAAAGGCGCTGGATAACGTCACGCTTATCACGGACTTCGGCTACAACGGCCGCCATGCCTATTTCTTCGTTGCGATCGAGAAGGGTTATTACAAGGACGCCGATCTCGACGTGAAGGTCGTCCGCGGACAAGGATCGGTCGATGCCATTCGGCAGGTCGGCGCCAATAATGCTTTAGTGGGTTTTGCCGATGCTGGCTCGTTGGTCTTGGCGCGCGGCAATGATCAAATTCCGGTCAAGCTGGTTTCGATCGTGTATGCCAAGCCGCCGCAGGCAATATTCTGTCGCGAGGATTCAGGCATCAAACAGCCCAAGGATCTTGAGGGAGCCTCGATCGCCAATCCAGCAGGCGGGGCAACGGTCGACATGTTCCCGGTATATGCCAAGGCTGCCGGGTTCGATGCGAGCAAGGTGAAGTGGATCGTCGCCGGCAGCGATTCCCTACCGGGATTGCTGGCCAGCAATCGAGTGCCGTGCGTTGGTCAATTCACGGTGGGCGAGCCTCTCCTGCGCATGCAAGCCGCGCCGGCCAAGCTCGTCCGTTTTGCGTTTGCCGATGCGGGCGTGAACTTCTACGGCAACGGCATCATCGCAACAGACAACACCATTGCGACCAAGCCCGACATCGTGCGGCGGTTCGTCGGTGCAACGATTCGTGGCATGAAGGACGCCTTCGCAAAGCCAGACGAGGCGGGTCGGATCATGCATAAATATCACCCCACAATCGAGGTCGCGGTTGCCGAGGGCGAAACCAAGGCAGTCGCTGAGCTCGCACAAGTCAAGGACGGCAGGCTCGGCGTGATCGATCCGGCGCGCGTCCAAGACACTATCAACGTCGTCAACAGTGTCTTCAAGCTCAAGGCGCCTGTGGCGGTGAACGACGTCCATGCGCCAGGATTCGTGTCGAAGTGATGTTGGACACCCCGCGTCTCAGCGGCTGGAGGTCGTAACGGGGCAGGGAGGACGTCATGAGCGTGGCGCCGCGCAGGCAACCGGAAGCGTTTGTCTGCCAAGACCCAGAGCATCTCCATTCGCAAGCCGTGTCCTGCACGCGGCGGACATTTCTAGGCGGTGCCGCGGTATTGGGCGCGGGCGCTTGGGTCGCCGGTCAGCCGACCAATGCACAACCAGGCGCTAATGAGCTATTTCGCATCGACGTCCATCACCATCTCTCGTCACCGGGATTCATCGCAGAGATCACGGGTCGGAGAACCGGCCAGGTACCTTTGATGAAATGGACGGTGACGCAATCGATCGAAGATATGGATAAGGGTGGGGTGGCGACTTCGATATTGTCGATTAGCGAGCCCAGCGTGTTCTTTGGTAATTTCGACGCCGCGCGAAAGCTCGCCCGCGAAACCAATGAGTTCGGCGCCAAACTTATCGCCGACCATCCTGGCCGATTTGGGATGTTCGCGACTGTGCCGCTTCCTGACGTTGAGGGAACCTTGCGCGAGATCGAGTACGCGCTCGACACGCTTAAGATGGACGGCATCTGTATGATGACCGACTACCAAGGGAAATTTCTCGGCGATCCCGCATTCAAGCCGGTGCGGGAGGAGCTGAATCGGCGCAAGGCGGTAGTGTATACGCATCCGTTCCGGAACGATTGTTGCCGAAACCTGGTACCGGACGTATTCGAGCCGCTGATCGAGCTCGGTACCGACACTACGCGCACCATCGCCAGCCTACTGTTCAGCGGCTCCGCGGAGCAGTTCCCCGATATCAAGTGGATCTTCTCGCACGCCGGCGGCACCGCGCCGTTTCTGATGCAGCGCTTCACTTACTATTTCGCCGCGCGCAAGGACTTGCAGCCGCGGCTTCCCAGGGGGCCTGCCTATTATATGGAGCGCTTCTACTACGACACCGCCAACGCCATGACGATTCACCCGTTGGCCTCGCTCACCAAGCTGGTGACGCCGACGCAAATCCTGTTCGGAACCGATTTCCCGTTCCTCACTGCAAAGTCCACCGCCGCGGGTCTGCGCGAAGTCGGCCTATTCAATACCGCGGACCTGCGGGCAATCGAGCGAGAGAATGCGGTCCAGCTCATGCCGCGATACAAGGCGTAGTCGTACAAGCATAGCCTAGCCCGCCGTCAGCTCCAGGCGACGTTCGGCAGCTTCTCCACGTTGCACTGCCTGCCGAGAATTGCTCGTGCACGGGAGCGGGATCATCGAGGAGTCATCCCGCAACAAACCGAAAGCTCTCCCATTGCGTCGGCGTCTCTCGCAAGACCGAAGGCCAGCCGTCGCCTTTTCGAGAGGAACGCGGCTCAATGAGACGGCCAGCGAAGGCAAACTCCGCGACGTTTGCAGCGAACGGATAGGGTGACACCTCGTAGACGCCCGTTTCACGCGGCCGAATCGTGACGTTCACATCTTCGCGGGCATTCAATGGGACACGTTCAAATTGCTGCTCACCGCGTGCGCTCGGATGCGTTCGATTGAAATAGAGCGCAAGCGTGTCGAAAAATTGCAGCTGCTTGTAATTCTGGAACAGGTGTTCTTCGTCTATCCATCTCGCGGCCTCTGCATCCTTCGCGATCTCGACTTTTAGCCTCTTCTGCCGATCGATTTCGCCAGCCAGCATGCGCTTGGCCAAGGGCCGATCCACCGGCGGAATTTTGTCTATCAGCACCAACTTCGACAATCCATAGCGCCCGTTATAGAGACCCCAACTATGCATGCTCGACATCAATCCACAGTACGGATGATGACGCTCGTTGAAATCGGGCGATCGCCGGCTGGTGACGGTAATGTACTCCGCCGGCGTTTCGACGAGATTGTAGGGGAGGCCGGTGGCTTCGTCGGTGACCGGGTCGTGGTCAAACTCGGCCCACCCCGCGTCGTGATGGGAAACGACGTAGAACATCAAATCGTTGGGCCAAACCGGCTCGAAGCGGTCGTTGCCGAAGGCGCGCGCGAACTGCTCGGAGAGAGCCGTATGCTCGTGCATCATGACTGCCAAGCGAGGCTCGCCCGCGGGTGCGGTCTGAATGATCATTGTCGGGCACCTCCAAATTTACTGAATCGATAACTGTAAAATGCGGGGCGAGAAAGTCCCGATGTACCGGCGATTAGGTTGCCAACGCCACGCATTCGATTTCGCAACCGTTGCCGAACCGTAGTTGCATCGACCAGGCCGTGCGCGCCGGCGGATCGATTGGAAAGAATTCGCGGTATACCCGCTCCACTTCCTGCATGTGCGAAATATCGGCCAGGATCACGTGCACGCGCACGACGCGTTGAAGCGACGAGCCTGCGGACTCCAGCATATGTTGCATGTTGGAAAGCGTGGTTCGGATCTGCTCGGCAATCTGGCCATGATTGCGCTCGCCGGTCTGCGGATCGATCGGGCCCATGCCGGACAGGAATATATAGTCGCCGACGCGGATACCGGGAACATGCGGCAGGTTGGCGCTCCGCGAGACGTTGAGTCGCGGATTCTTCGGCTCGACCGCGGAGCGTCGCAGCTTTTCGCTCATAACCTCACGCCAATGCCGTGCATTCGATGATCACTTTCGCGCCGTCGGGAAGGCGTGCGCCACAGACGGTGCGGGCGGGCGGCGGCTCGGGAAAGAAGCGAGCGTAGACCTCGTTCATGTTCGGCGCCTCCAGCATGCTGTGCAGCAACACGTTCACTTTGACGACTTTATCAAGCGATGAGCCGGCGGCCTCCAGCAACTGCTTGAGATTGGTCAGAATCTGCCGGGTTTCACTTGCCGTCGTGTCGCGCATGCGCTCGCCGGAGAGTAGATCGACCGCGGTGAGGCCGGACACGAAAATAAAGTCACCGCCTCTGACCAGCGTCGACAGGGCCGGCCCCGAGCGAGTCCCGGCATCGCCTGCGTGCGCCGAGGAAACAATGATTTCTCGTTTGGGACTCATCGGGAATGAACTCAGGCGGCAGCGATCACGTCGAGCTGGACCTTGAAGCCGGCCTCGATCTGCGCCGTCCACACGGTGCGTGCCGGTGGTCCGTTCGCCACGTATTGCCTATAGACGCGATTGAGCACGTCGTACTCGATGCTGTCGTAGATCAGTGCGTGAACTTGCACGAGCCGGTCGAGCGAGGAGCCTGCCGATTCCAACAGCAACTTCAGGTTCCCGAAGATGACATGCGCCTCGCTGGTCAGCGTCCCGTGTCGGCGCTCGCCGGTTTGCGGGTCGACCGGCAGCATGCCGGAGCAGAAGATGAGTCCGCCGGCGCGGATTGCCGGCGATTGGTGATGTCCGTAGTGCTGCCGCAGGTCGAGCCCTGTCAGTGGAGCGGCGATGACTTCACGCATTCGGGCGCTCGACTGAGGTCCGCTACGTCCGATCAATCTGAGAGCTGCGCGACCCCAGGGAGCAGGAAGCGGTCGACGTTGCCGCGAGCCGGTACGTCGCCCAGACCGACCAAGGCGTCGAGCAAGGTGTTCAGCTTGGCGCGGGAAATCTTGCCGGTACGGTCGAAGAAATTGTTCTTTCGAAAGAAGTCGTAGGACTTCTCGACGTCGTCGGCTTTCTGGCTGCTGACCGCGATGAGGATTCGAACGACCTCGGCGCGATTGCGGTCGTCGTAGAAATACTCGATGCTCTTGGCCTGCGCGGCAAGCACTCGCCGCAGCAGGTCCCCATTTCGACTGGCCCAAGCCTTGCTCACCGCCGTGCCTGAAAACGGCAGATCCGGCGCATATTCGACCGTCAGCCCGAGATTGTTGTAGCCGGCGGCCTGAACTTGGAAATTCGAGGGCGGCAAGAGGATCGCCGCATCGACCGCACCGCTGAGCAGCGCTTGCGCGCGCGCGGTGGTCGCGCCGGCGTAGACAAAGTCGTAGTCGCCGGACTTGAGACCATTCGGCGCCAGCATGCGTTCGGCATAGGTGCGGGTGATGTCCTTGGCGCCGCCGACCGAGATCACCTTGCCTTTGAGCTCCTTGAAACTTTTGATGTTCGGCTTGCCCATCATCACGTAGGGTGGGGCCGGAATCTCGAAGCGAGCAATCGCGATCGCTGCACCCTGATCGATGGCCCGGAGTGGGTCCACCAGTCCAGTGGACATCGTCACGTCGAGAGAGCCGGCCGCCAGCTGCTGAATCACTGCCGCGCTCGCCGGGACGTAGATCAGATCCGGCTTGACATTCTCGGCTGTAAAGAAGCCTTTATCCAGCCCGATGAAGAGCGGCCATAGATTTGCTGAAGGCGAGCCCACGGTACCAATGGTGACCGTATCCACCGCGACCGCGGGCGCGACTGATATCAACGTAGCGGCGAGGGCCCCCAGTGCTGCACGTCCAGCTGTTCGCATCATTGGCATGATCGTCTCCCGTATCCGACGCCGCGCGGAGGAATTGCGTGCTGCTGTTGCGCAGAGAAAAAGCTTGTTGCTCTTTTTGCCATGCACAAGCTTCAATTGACCCTGGCCTGTGGCCGTTACGATCGCACCCAACCCCTCATTGACGGAAGGGTGCAGCCCGAAGGCGTAGATCTAACATTCCTGCCTCTGCGCCCGGGCGAGACCTTCTGGCGTATGCTCAACCACGGCGAGTTTGACGTATCTGAAATGTCGCTCTCATCTTACACAATTTTGCGCTCTGAAGGCGATACGCGCTTCATCGCGATTCCGGTCTTTCCGTCCCGAGTCTTTCGCCACTCCGCCCTCTATGTACGGACGGACTCTCCTATCGAGGTGCCTGAAGACCTAAAGGGCAAACGCGTGGGCGTCGGGGACTATCAGATGACGGCGGCAGTCTGGGTTCGCGGCTTGCTGACGCACGAGTACGGCGTGAACCCGAAGGACATCGTCTGGGTTGCCGGCAAACCGATCCGCGCCATCAAACCGCCTGAAGGCGTTCGGCTTGAATCCATTCCGGCGGATACGACGCTGGAGGCCATGCTCCAGCTCGGCGAAATCGACGCTCTCATTTCCGTGATGATTCCCAGCGGGTTTGGGAAAACCGTTCGGCGACTCTTCCGAGACCCACGCAAAGTGGAGATTGAGTATTACCGCAAGACCGGCATCTTCCCGATCATGCATACGCTCGTGTTGAAACGCAGTTTGTATAACGAGAGACCCTGGCTCGCGGTAAGTTTCTATCAAGCTTTCTGCAGGGCGCGCGACATCGCCTATCGGTCGATGTACGATTCTGATGCGTTGACGGTCAGCCTTCCCTGGGTGATTGACGAGGTGGAAGAAACACGCAGGCTGTTCGGGCCGCAGGTCTGGGACTATTCGATCGAAGGCAGCCTTGCGACGCTGAATGCTCTCATGGCCTACCTTGATGAGCAAAAGCTCTCCAGGCGCAGGATGAGCGTCGACGAGCTGTTTGTACCCAATATGAGCCCTGGTCTCGGCGATTATCTCCGCGCAACGGGAGAGAGCTAAGCGGGTAGACTCGTTCGCGATGGCGTCTTGCGATTGATCGCTGACTCGAATTTGGCCAAACGAGTCGATTGGCAGGCATCCCTGTTTCAGGCTTAAATGAAAATAGCCCTAGGGAGAGCGCCATGAGAAAACATTCTGCCATTCTCTGTATCGCCGCCACCGCAAGCGTTGTCCTGTTCGCTGCCGCAAATGGCGCCCACGCGCAAGATAAGGTCATCAAGATCGGCGGGCTTTTCGCCATGTCCGGCCCCGGCTCCTATTTTGGGGTGCAGGACAAGCAGGGCATTGAGCTTGCAATCGAGCAGCTCAACAAGACTGGGGTCAACGGCTACCGGTTCGAGGTCCAATACGAGGATTCGGCATGCAGCCCGCTGCCGGCGACGCAAGCTGCCAAGCGGCTCCTTGATCAATATAAGCCCGTCGTTGTGCTCGGCGAGGAATGCTCGGACGCCACGCTTGCGATCATGCCGCTCATGGAGCAGGCCAAGGTGCCGCTGCTCAACGCGGGCTCCTCCTCGATCAAGATCACCGATCCGGGGAACCCCTGGACCTTTCGTATCATGCCCAACGAGGTGATGCAGGGCGTCGACATCGCCACCAATGCTTACAAGCGCCTCAACGCCCGCACGGCGGTGCTGCTCTATGAGAACACAAATGCCGGCATCGGCAACGCGAAGGTATTCGGCGATACGTTCAAATCGCTCGGCGGACAAATCCTCGCCGATATCGGCTTTGGCCGCGACGTGAACGACTTCACCGCCATCGCCACGCGCATCGCCGGTCTCGGCAAAGTCGACGTGATCCCGACCTACACGCTCGAGGGCCAGGGTCTGCGTATCACCCAAGCACTTGCCCAGGCCGGCGTGACGAAGGGCGGCGGCGGGCAGGCGATCCAACTCGGCACCATCTGGTTGCCATTCGGTTTCGAGCAGAAGGCAGGCAAGGCGGCGGTCGGCTACGTCCGTATCGTCCAATTCGATCCGACCGACAAGCGCGAGGTGGTGCAGAACTTCATCCGCTCCTTCAAGGCCAAGTACAATCAGGAGCCGACGCACATCAATGCCCACGCCTTCGATCAGATTCTGGTCGTCGCCGATGTCATCCGCCGCGGTGGCAAGGATTCGCAATCGATCCGCGACATCATGGCCGCCACCAAGGGCTTTTCCGGCGTGACCGGAAGCGTCGAGTTCGACAAGACCAATCAGAATACCAAGATGGATACGATCCACTACATGGAGACCTTGCCGGATTTGTCCTGGAAAGCGCTCGGCTGGAACTGAGAGGTCATGCTGACCATCATCCTCCAGCAGGGGATCAACGGCATCGTCTTCGGGAGCCTCTATGTCCTCGTGGCATTGGGGCTCACCCTCATCTACGGCGTTCTCGTGCAGATCAATTTTGCGCACGCGGACATCGTGACCATCGGCGCGTTCGCGGCCTACTTCTTCACATTCGCCTTCGGCGGCAATTATCTTGTCAGCATCGGCGTCGCGCTCGTCGTCGGCGCGGTGCTCGGCTGGCTCGTGAACGCGACGATCTTCGCGCCGTTGCGCGAACGCGGTAGCGAACTGTTGCCGCTGATCGCGACCATCGGTGTTTCCATCCTGTTGCAGAATGCGATGCTGCTCTGGTTTGGTCCCATCCCTTATGCCTTCGACAGTCCTTACAGCAACAATGTCATCCGGCTCTGGGGCGGCACGTTCATTACCTGGCAGAACCTGATCATCATCGGCGTCTCTGCGCTGACCGTCGCGCTCCTCTACGCCTTCATGAAATTCACCATGATGGGAAAGGCGCTACGCGCGGTGGCACAGGACCGCGAGACCGCAGGCCTCATGGGGATCAATCCCAATCAGCTCATCATGCTTACCTTCGTGATCGCATCGGCGCTGGCCGGCATGGGTGGCGCCATGCTTGGGCCCGTCCTCGTGCTCACACCCTTTGCCGGCACCAGCGTCATCGTGAAGGCGTTCGCGATTGTCATCATCGGAGGATTCGGCAACGTCGAGGGAACGATCATCGCCGGGCTAGCGGTCGGTCTGGTCGAAAGCTTTGCGACCCAGCTGGTCAATCCGGGCCTGACCGACCTCATCGTCTTCACGCTGCTTCTACTTATGCTCGCATTCCGCCCGACCGGCCTTATTGCCGAAAAGCGTGAAGAGAATGTCTAGCGAGGGCTTTCTGACGTCTGCCGGCCAATCTCGTAACCGGCGCTGGTGGTTCTTTGTCGCGGCCGCTGTCATCGCTATCTTGCCGTTAATTTTTCAGGATTCCTATTGGCGCACCAATCTGATCGTTTGCGCGCTCAATATCATGCTGGCGATCGGCCTTGATTTCATTCTCGGCTATGCCGGTCAACTCAACCTCGGTCATTCGGCGTTCTACGGCATCGGCGCCTACGCCTCTACGCTGCTCATTATGAAGCTTGGCGTGCCATTCTGGGTGGCGTTCGTCTGCGCCATCGTCATGTCCAGTGCCGCCGGCATGGCGCTATCGCTTTTCGCGGTTCGTCTGCGCGGTCATTACCTTGCCATCGCCTCGCTTGGCTTTGCCGTTATTGTGCATCAGGTGCTGCTGAACTGGATCAGCCTAACGCAGGGCCCGCTCGGCATCTATGCGATCAAGCCGCCGCCGGACATCGCGCTGCCGGGGTTACCCGTCATCTCGTTCGGCAACGCGGCGAACATGTTCTATCTGGTGGCGACCTTCGCGTTCCTTTTCTATCTTCTGCTCGACCAGCTCGTCCGCTCGCCGATCGGCGAAACGCTCACTGCGATCCGCGAGGACGAGGTTTCGGCGGCCTCATTCGGCATCAATTGCACGGCGTGGAAGGTGTTCGCCTTCGGCGTAGGCTCGGCGATCGCGGGCGCGGCGGGCGCCTTCTACGCGAGCTTCGTCGGTACGCTGGTGCCAGACGCTTTCATCATCACGGAGTCCTTCACCATTCTGGCCATGGTGGTCGTCGGCGGCATGGGGACATTGATCGGCCCGGTCTGGGGTGCGGTCCTGCTGACGCTCTTGCCCGAGCTTCTGCGCGGACTTGGCGACCTACGTCTTGTCTTCTACGGCGCGGCCCTCACCCTCGTCGTGCTGTTCATGCCGGGCGGCCTCGTGCAGGCCGTGCAGATCCTGCGCGCCCGTTTTGGTCTGCTTTTCGCCAGCACCGCCGGAATGCGCCAATGACCTTGTGGAACCGACCTGCGGCGGCGCAAGCATGTTCGGCCAGCGCCGGCGCTTTCTTTTGCAGCGAAGGTCTACACAAACGCTTCGGCGGGGTACAGGCGGTTCGCGATATTTCGCTCAGCGTCCCCCATGGCAGCGTCTTTGCGATCATCGGGCCGAACGGGGCGGGCAAATCGACGCTGCTCAACTTGATGAGCGGGCTCTATCAGCCGGACGCCGGCCGAATGGTCTTCGACGGCGTCGACCTCGTCGGCGTGCCGGCGCACAAACGCGTACGCCTCGGCCTCGCCCGAACATTCCAGAAGATACGGCTTTTCAAGCAACTCTCGGTTCTCGGCAATGTCATCGCCGCTTTCCATGTCCATCACGACATTCCGGGCTGGCAATACGTCGTGCACGGCGCCGCATTCGCGCGCGATCACGCCCGCTGCCGCGCGGAGGCGATCAGTTTGCTGCGCTTCGTCGGACTGGAAGCGCGCGCGTCCGTGCTCGCCGCCTCGCTCGCCTATGGCGAGCAGCGCATGCTCGAGCTTGCCCGCGCGCTCGCGACCTCGCCCCGGCTGCTTATGCTTGACGAACCCGCCGCCGGTCTCAACGCTGCGGAAGTGGAGCGGCTGCTGGGGCGCATTCGCCTTCTTCGCGAGCGCGGCATGACGATCATCGTGGTCGAGCACAATATGGACCTGGTGATGAACGTGGCGGATCGCGTGCTGGTCATGGACTATGGACAACACCTTTTCGAGGGGACACCCACCGAGGTCCAGGCCAATCCGACCGTGATTGCCGCCTATCTCGGAGTATGACGTGACCGCGCTGCTCAAGGCGGTAGGACTCGAACTCGCCTACGGCGAGGTCTCGGCTTGCCGCAATATCACTTTTGATGTCGAGCAGGGCGAGATCGTCACATTGATCGGCGCCAACGGCGCCGGCAAATCGACAACGCTGCGCGCCGTCGCCGGCGCACTGCTGCCGCGCGCCGGCACGATCCATTTCCGCGGGCGGGACATCACGCGTTTGCCCTCGCACGAGCGCACGCAGTTGGGGATCTCACTCGTTCCCGAGGGGCGGCGCGTCTTTCCCTTCCTCACGGTGCGTGAAAATCTCGAGCTCGGCGCGTTCAAATACCGAAAAGAGGTCGCCAGGGTTCGCGGCCTCATGAACAACGTCTTCGACATGTTTCCCCGCCTGCACGAGCGCGCGAGCCAGAACGCCGGCACGCTTTCCGGCGGCGAGCAACAGATGCTCGCGCTCGGCCGCGCGATGATGTCCGCACCGCACCTCATTTGTCTCGACGAACCCTCGCTCGGACTGGCGCCGAGGGTGGTCCAGGACATTTTCCGCACGATCAAGGCGATCAATGCGGCGGGCACCAGCGTGCTCCTCGTCGAGCAGAATGCGCGCTATGCGCTCGAGACCGCGAGCCGCGGTTACGTGTTGCAGACTGGATCGATCATCGCCGAGGGTCCCTGCGCGACATTGCGCAATGACGACCGCGTGCGCCAAGCCTATCTTGGCCGCAGCGCCGCTGAACAAATGAAGCTTTGAGGCGCAGGCGAGCCGACTGGCGGTTCGGTTTTGGTCTCTCTCACCGTCCCAATATCGCTTGCTTCATCGCCCGCGGATCACGCTTGGGCCAGGCGCCGGCATCGACCGCTCGGAAGAAATCGGCGAGATGCTGATTAAACGCCGCCGGCTCTTCGAGGTTGATGGTGTGGCCGGCATTGGGCATCACCACTAGCGCCGCCGTCGAGATCGTCCGCTTCATGAGCAGCGCGGGTTCGAGGCATGGCCAGTCCTCATCGCCGGTCATGACCAGGGTTGGCACCGTGATCGTCTTCATCCTGTCGACAAGGTCGAACAGCGACGGTCGCCGCTTCTGCACGCCGCGCAAGGTGCGCGCCGAACCTTCGCTCGAGTGCTCAGCGAGCTGGTCGACGAACTCCTTCCAGCCGCGTGGATCCTTGTTTTGGAACTGCACGCGCGTCGGTCCGAGCGCATAGGCTTCGGCCGCCTTCTCCATGCTGGTTTCCTCGAATTTTCGCGCCGCGGCCTCCGCTTCCTCGGCGAACTGCTGCCGCTGATTGGGCACCGCGCCGTAGCCGCAGCCCGCCACCACCAGCGAACGCGCGCGCTGCGGATAGACGAAGCCGAAGTGCAGCGCCGCGAAGCCGCCCATGGACAGGCCGACGATATGGGCTTGGTCGATTCTCAGCGCGTCGAGCACGGCACGGATGTCGTCGCGCGCGCGGTCCTGCGAATAGCGCTCCCCATCCGCCGGCACCTCCGACGGCGGATAGCCGCACGCGTTGAAGGCAATGCAGCGATAGCTGCGGGCGAAATGACGAAGTTGCGATTCCCACGAACGATAGTCGCCGGCAAATTCGTGCACGAAGACGACGGGAGTGCCCGATCCGATCTCCTCGTAGTAGAGTTTCACGTTGTCGTCGGTGGTCAGATGCGGCATCGATGCTCCTCCGCTCAAAGCTCCATCACATCGGCGATCGCAGCTGGGACGCGTGCGTGCCAATCCGTCCTGTCCTGAACTGCTTGCGCAAGGGCAAGCAATGCCCGATCACCGCGCGAGCGACCGACGATCTGAATCGCAACCGGAAGATTTCGATCATCGAAGCCCGCGGGGATCGCGACGGCCGGAAAGCCCAAAAAATTGACGAATCGCGTGAAACGGCTGAGCGCGTAAAGCGTGGCGGGTAAGAACTTGTCCGAAGTGGGATCGGCCTCGAGCGCGAGCGGCACGCGGACCGGCATCACCGGCAGAATGACGGCGTCGGATGCGCCAAAGACCTGCGCCGCGAAATCGTGGGAAAGGGCCTCGCGCAGCGATCGACTTGCGGTAAGCCTCGCATCGTCGATGGCAAGGCCTTTTGCGAGGCGCTTGCGCAGCACTGCGGGGATGTTGGGATCTTCGATGCGCGCGCGATGAACGCGCGCCGCTTCCGCTTGCAGAACGTCGAGGGTATGAGCGCCGATTGTCTCGATCTGCGCAAGCGCTCTGCGCTGTTCGACGCGCACGCCAATCGCTTCGATGGCATCAATACCTTGCAGGCAAGCGCGACGAACCGAGGGCTCCGCCGCATCAAGGCAATCGGTAATCACCGTCACGCGCGCGAGCGATCCGTCGGCCCACTGGTCTGCGATCAGGAGATGGACGGCGTCTTGCATGTCGGCAGCGCTGCGCGCGAGCAAGCCGATGGTGTCGAGGCTTGGCGCGAGCGGCATCGTGCCGGCGCAAGAAACCATGCCATAGGTCGGCTTCCAAGCGGTGACGCCGCAGCAATGCGCGGGAATGCGCAGCGAACCCGCCGTGTCGGAGCCAAGCGCGACGACGACGCTGCCGCTGGCAACGGCCGCCGCCGAGCCCGAGGACGATCCGCCGGCCACGAAGTCGAGATTCCAAGGATTACGCACGCGCCCGCGCGCATGGTTGTAACCCGACGGCTCATAGGCAAGCTCGGGTAAGCCGGTGAATCCGACGCGCCGCGCGCCCGCGCCGTCGAGCCGTGCCAAGAGGTCGGTTTCGCCTTCAATGGCGAGGTCCGTCGCCGTGGCGAGTCCTCCCGTGGGCCGATGAGATCCGATTAGAAAAATATCTTTGGCGGCATAGGGCAGGCCACCCAACTTGCCGTCCACCGGCCGAAGACCATCCTCGATGCTGACAAACGCGTTGAGCCGCGGCTCGAGCCGTCGGGCGCACTCCGCCGCGGTCAAGCTCATTGCGCGGCGCGCGGTTGCGTCGAGCTTCGGCCAATCCGGAAACTGGGCGACAGCAAGCGTCATGTTTGAATATGCCGGTTTCAATGGATCACTGGCCTGCGCGGGCGGCTGTCCAAGCTCCGAGCAACTGTTATTCTCTCACTGCTATCATTTCAGATTGGAGGGTTGAATGGCAGGGCTAGCCCGGTTCGTGGCTGTCGCAGGGCTCGTCAGTCTTACATGCATCACGCCAGTGCTCGCGCAGGACTGGCCGACCCGGCCGGTGACGATGGTCGTGCCCTTCGCTGCCGGCGGTCCCGCCGACACAGTCGGACGTATCCTAGCCCCGGGCCTTTCCGAGCTTTTGGGTCAGCAAATCGTCATCGAAAACGTCGGTGGCTCCGGCGGCATGACTGGCGCCGCGCGGGTCGCGAAAGCAGCGCCGGACGGCTACCAGTTCGTGCTCGGCAACATGGGCACCCATGCCGCAAATCAGACCTTCTACAAAACGCCGCTCTACAATTCGGCGAGCGATTTCACGCCCGTCATGCTGGTCGCGCAGACGGCGCTGGTGTTGCTCGCGCGCAAGGATTTGCCTGCCGACAATTTGCGGGATTTCATCGGCTATGCGAAGGCAAACCAGGCAACCATGCAGTACGGCTCGGGTGGCGCGGGTTCGGCGAGCCATCTCGCCTGCGTGCTGTTGAATTCGGCCATCGGGATCAATGTCACTCACGTTCCCTACCGCGGCGCGGCGCCGGCGATGCAGGATCTGATCGCGGGTCGGATCGATTACCAATGCCCTGACACGCCGATCGCCATTCCCCAGATTCACAGCAAGATGGTCAAGGCGATCGCGATCCTCACGCGCGAGCGCTCACCGGGCCTGCCTGATCAGGCAACCGCGCACGAACAGGGCTTGACCGATTTCGACGCCTCGAACTGGTTTGGCGCCTTTTTCCCCAAAGGAACATCAGCGGCAGTTGTCGACAAACTTCATGCCGCCATCCTCACTACTATCAACACCTCTGCCGTGAAGGCGCGGATGCAGGAAATCGGCGCCGATCTCGTCACGCGCGAGCGCAGCTCCCCCGATTATCTGCAGCGATTTGTCGAGGCCGAGATCCGTAAATGGGCCGGGCCGATCAAGGCCAGCGGCATCTCGATGGATTGAGCGAGCGACCATCGGAGCAACCCGATCTATTTCTAGGCATCAATCGACCGCTCATGCCCATCAGGCTCACTGAAAACTTTCGCGCCCTCTTTTACGCGCCATACTATGCTGCACAGTCGCTCGGATTGTATGGCCAAGAAGGCGTCGAGATCGAATTTGTCAACTCGTCTGTTCCGGGCGACGGCGCGTCAGCGCTGCTCGATGACACGGTCGACCTCACATGGGGCGGGCCCATGCGGGTCATGAAGGCCCGCGACGTCGATCCAAACTCGCCGCTCGTCTGCTTCTGCGAGGTCGTCGCCCGCGACCCTTTCTTTCTGGTGGGCCGCCAGCATCGTTCCGAATTTGCGCTCCGAGATTTGGCGTCACTACGATTCGCCGCCGTCTCCGAAGTCCCGACACCTTGGATGTGCCTTCAGCATGACCTGCGTGAGAAAGGGATTGATCCATCTCGGGCCGGTCGGGCGCCCGGTCAATCCATGGCTGCCAACCTCGAAGCCTTGCGCAAGGGACAACTGGATGTGGTGCAGGTGTTCGAACCCTACGCATCCATGGCTTTGCAGCTGGGCGCTGGCGAGATCCTCTACGCCGCCAGCACGCGAGGCCCGACCGTCTATACGACGTTCATCGCCACGCGCAGCGGACTCGAGCGTCATCGCGACGTGTTTGCCGGCACGGTGCGCGCAATCGCACGTATGCAGAACTGGCTTACTCAACACGGCGCGGAAGAACTGGCCGACGTCACCGCGCCTTTCTTCCCCCATGTCGCGCGCGATATTCTGGTGAGTTCGCTGCGACGGTACAGCCAAGCGGGGATTTGGGCTCGTACTCCTGACGTTTCGAGGGAGGGGTTCACGCGGCTTGGCGAGTGTCTATTTTCAGGCGGATTTATTGCGCGCATGCCGACATATGAAGACTGCGTCGCGGAAAGCTTGAACTGAACCTGGGGATGCTCGTGCAGCAGCAGGGCATAAGTACGACGATCAGAACCGCCAGAGGTCACGGAAGGTTCGGCGGGGAGTGCGCATCATCCAGCAGCCGGAGCATTAGTCGCCCCGTTGTTGACGGCTCTCGATTTATCAGTGTGCCCTAATTCGCGCTCTTCGGCGGCATCCGATCGGCAAGCGGCGGAAGAAATCGGTCCGTGTACACGGTCGCGGGATCGGGACTGACCGAAAGCTGATAGGCGGTCACCATCGAGTCGATCGTCTTTTTCAATTTCTCCGGTGTCACGGAGCTAAGTCCGTTTTTCATCACATGCTGCGTGTTGGTCAGACCGAGTGCGATATCGAGACGCACCTTCTCAATATCGAGCTTCATCATTGGGTCGTTCCGCTTGAGCAGCTCCAAGGCTTTTTGTGGAGACGCAATCGTGTCCTTTGTTCCCTGATTCAGCGCCGCCACCACGCCGCGCACGGTTTGCGGATTCTCGTCCGCAAATTTTTTCGTGGTGACCAAGGCAAGCCCGTACATATCGGCTCCGAAATCCGAGTACTTGATGACGAACAGATCATCGAGGGTGAAACCGAGCTCGAGCGCGGCGGGAATATTCGAATTGGTGAAGCCGCCGGTGCCGTCGACTTCGCCGCGCTTGAGCATTGGTCCAAACAATTGCGGTTGCACCGCCACCCAATTGATCTTGGCGCTCTCGGCATTGGCGGCCTTGAGCAGGATTGAGATCGTGTCATGTACGGCGGTGCCGGGCCCGCCTGCGATCTTCTTGCCGTCGAGGTCAATCGGCTTGCGGATGCCGGCGCTCTTGCGCGTGATTACGGCAAGCGGTGATGCGTCGAAGCTCATATATACAGCGAGCAGGGGTGAAGCCGGATTTGCCGCGTTGAAACGAATCATCGAGGGCAGATCGACCCAACCGAACTGGTAGACGCCACCGGCGACAGAAACCGCGACATTGGTGGCGCCTTTTCCGGCATCGATTGCATCCACCGTTACGTCTTGCGCTTTGAAGTACCCCTTGTCTTGCGCGACGAAGAAAGGCGCGTGCGTGCCCTGAATGATCCAATCCATCATAATTTTGACGTTCTTCGTCTCCGCATTGGCTGCGACGACGGAAACGACCACAAAGATCAACAACGAAAATAGCCGGCCAAACACTCGAATGAAAAATTTTTGCGTGTTGCTGTCGAAATGGACCTCGATCATTGCTTATCTCCATCCGAAGAGCACTCAACGTGTCCGCTGAAGAAACGTCAGCGTATTCAAGCTTGGCATGGCCGTCAACGAACGCTAGCATCGCGGTCGATTTTGCTTCACTCTCCGCCGCATGCCACGACGAACCGATGCACGTTTGATGCATCACGTCGACCCAACCACAAGGACGCCAGTCTGGCACGCGCGCGGGCGACATTTCCAAAAGTCATGCTTCTCGCTGCCGAAACCTATCATTCTGGGGCATTCGAGCCGGGCGAAGGCCGTAATCTCAGGAGACTGCGATGAATATTTCGCGCGCCAAGCATGCAATGGCCGGCAAGACGCACGTGCTGCGGTCGGGCCCGGACACGATCCATTGGGGTTATCTTGACGGGGCGCTTAATCCGGTTCTCACGGTCGACGCAGGCGACCAGGTCGTCATCGAATGCGTGTCCGGAAATCCCGAATGGATGCCACCAGCTTCAACCGGCTTCGAAATATTGCCCGAACTCCGGAATATCCATCAACAGGTCAAACGCGGTTCCGGAAATCACATTTTCACCGGCCCAATATTCGTGCGCGGCGCAGCCGTCGGTGACGTGCTGGAGGTTCACATCCGTGAAATCGAGCTGCGCCAGAATTGGGGATACAATCTCTTTCGCGCCTATGGCGGGACCCTGCCCGAGGAGTTTCCCTACTATCGGATCATCCACGTCGAGCTTGACCGCAAGCGGAATGTGGCGGTCCTCCCATCGGGGCTAACGGTACCGATACGGCCGTTTTTCGGGCAACTCGCCGTCGCCCCGCCGAAGAGGTTTGGTCGGCAGAACAGCAAAGAGCCGCGTGAATTCGGGGGAAATATCGATTGCAAGGAACTCACGGCCGGAAGCACCATCTATTTGCCGGTGCTCAACGACGGTGCGCTGTTCTCTACGGGAGACGGCCATGCCGCGCAAGGCGACGGCGAGGTGAATGGTACTGCCATCGAAACATCACTCACGGGCACGTTCGAGTTCCACGTGCGCAGGGATTTGGGTTGGCGGCTGCCGCGCGCGCAAACCGCGACCCATTTCATCACTTTTGGCCTGGACGCAGATCTCGACGACGCGGCACGTCAGGCTTTGCACGAAATGCTCGATTGGATTGTCGCGCTGACCGGCATTTCGCGGGATGAAGCCTATGCATTGAGCAGCTTTGCCGTGGACCTGCATGTGACGCAAACTGTCAACAACGTCAAAGGTGTGCATGCCATGCTCGATCGCAACATCCTGCGCCTGGCATGATCCTTGGATTTGCAGGTGGCGGCCTGCGCAGGCATACGAGTTGACGCCCTATGCGGCACAGCGGGATCGACCCGAATCGTCGGAGCGGAGGACAGAGGACGGCGATGACGTTTGTCGATGTCGACCGCGTCTCGTTGCGGTATGGCGAAGATGCCGACGGCACACTCGCCCTGCACAAGGCAACGCTGCAGGTTGGCAACGGCGAATTTGTTGCCGTGGTCGGGCCTTCCGGCTGCGGCAAATCCACGCTGATGAAGGTGGTTACGGGCTTGTGGCCACCCACGGTCGGCGCAGTCATCGTGAGCGGCCGCGAGGTAATCGGACCCCTGAGCATCGCCGGGATGGCTTTCCAGAATCCAACGCTGCTGCCGTGGCGGACGGCGCTTGCCAACGTGATGCTGCCGCTAGAGATCGTGCAACCGCATTGCTCCAGGCTGAGGCGTGAATGGGCCGCCTATCTGGCGAAAGCACGCGACCTCCTCGCGCTCGTCGGCTTGAAAGGTTTTGAGGATCACTTTCCCTGGCAGCTTTCTGGAGGAATGCAACAGCGTGCATCGCTCTGCCGGGCGCTCATCCACGATCCCTCTCTCCTCATGCTCGATGAGCCGTTCGCCTCGCTCGACATGTTCACACGAGAGGAGTTGTGGCTGGCGCTGCAGGATCTGTGGCTTGCCCGCAAGCCCACCGTCATCCTCGTCACCCATGATCTGAGGGAGGCGGTCTTTCTGGCCGATCGCGTCCTCGTGATGAGTGCGAGGCCTGGCCGTATCATCGCGGAACGGGTTGTCAGCTTACCGAGGCCGCGCAATCTTGACTCCACTTACGAGCCTTACTCGGTTGCGCTGGTCCACGAGCTGCGTGAGCACATCAGCGCAGCCCGATCGACCGCAACTTAACGCGAGACTAGCGGGGTGGTCACGACCGACATTCTCGACGAGACGCCACCGCGGCGCCGCAAGCCATACCTGCTCCGTCGCAAGTCGCTTCGCCACATCCTTCCGTGGGTGGTGATCATCGGCATTTTTGTGGTTTGGGAAGTCGTGGTTCGCGTTTTCGATATCGAGCAATTCGTCCTGCCCGCGCCTTCGGCTATCTTCGCGTCCGGTTGGCAGTGGCGTGAGCCCATACTCATCAACGCCTGGCAAACGTTACTGACAACCGTGATCGGATTTTTGTTCGCGGTCATCGTGGGATTGCTGGCGGGAATTGCGATCGGGTCATCGACGTTGGTGTACGACAGCTTCTACCCGGCGCTGATCGGCTTCAATTCCATTCCCAAAGTGGCTGTGGTTCCGATCCTGGTGATCTGGTTCGGTGTGGGAACAATTCCTGCCATCATCACGGCCTTTCTCATCGCGTTCTTTCCGATCCTGGTGAACGTTGCGGTCGGGATTGCGACCGTAGAGCCCGAACTGCAGGACGTGTTGCGCGCCTTAGGTGCGAGTCGCTGGCAAGTGATCAGGAAGGTCGGGCTGCCGCGAGCGATGCCTTATTTCTTCGCCTCGTTGAAGGTGGCGATTGCGGCCGCCTTTGTGGGCACGATCGTCGCGGAGACGGTCGCAGCGAATAAGGGCATCGGCAATCTGATGCTGGTGGCGTCATCTCGTTTCGAAGTGCCGCTAGCGTTCGCGGCCCTCCTGGTGACAAGCGTCATGGGCATCGGCATGTATCTCATCTGCGCCGCGGTCGAGCGGCGGATGACCGGCTGGGCCATGCGCGGGGCGGATACCGTACCCGCCGGGCAGGGGTGAGCGGCGGTTGAACCCGCCACAGGCGCGTTGCTGCGCGATAATCTCGCGCCGCCGCCTCGCCTGTGAGTTCAACAGGAGTGGAACGTGGCTGGACCTGGGAAAATCATCGTTACCGGCGCGGCGCAAGGCATCGGTCGCGCCGTGGCGCTACGCATGGCGGCAGCGGGCGCCTGCGTCGCGGTCTGGGATACACAAACCGACGGTGCCGAAGAAACCGCGAGCCTGTGCCGGGGAAAAGGTGCGCGGTCGCGAGCCTGGCGCGTCGACGTCGGCGTCGCGCAGGAGATCGAATCCGCGGTGGCGGCATTCGAGCGGGAATGGGGAAGGCCGGACAGTCTGGTCAACAATGCCGGAATTTTTCCCCGCGCGCGTGCGCTCGACATGGAACTCTCGGAATGGGAGCGCGTGCTGCGAGTGAATCTAACTGGCACTTTCCTCTGTGCGCGTGCCGTCGCTCGCGCGATGAAGGAGGCGGGCAAAGGCGCCATCGTCAACATGGCATCGGGCCGCGCACTGGCTGGCGCTGCCAAGGGAGCTCACTATTCCGCAACGAAGGGCGGCATCATTGCGCTGACGAAATCGCTGGCGCTTGATTGGGCACCCTATGGCATCCGTGTGAATTGCGTCATCCCGGGAGTAACCGATACGGCCCAGCCGCGCGGGGAACTCAGCGATGACGAACTCTACCCGTTGGGAGCGCGCATACCGCTCGGGCGGATCGGCCAACCGCAGGACATCGCGGCGGCCGTGGCCTTTCTGCTGGGGGAGGATTCTACATATATGACGGGACAATCGATTGCCGTGAATGGCGGCGCCATCATGATCCCGTGATGACGAACGGCTCGGCGCTCATTGATTGATCGTCGTGCCGGTTGCGGCGATCACGCTGCCTCCAGGCGAGCTAGCGACGATCTGCATGCTGCGGAGTAATAACCTTACGATGGTGCTCACGTCGAAGGCGCGCATGTGCTTGTGCGCAGTCAATGACTGCGCGCCTAATTCGCCGTCGCGATAGCCCGAGCGCGCGCGATAACGTCGGGCGGGGAGCGGTAGAGCCGCTCCACCAGGCTCTGGACATCTGCGCCGTCGAGGAAGCCGAGCTCGAGATCCATCTTTGCGGCCTCGGCTATGAGCTCCGAGTCGTGCATGGCAGCGGCGAAGGCCGCGCGCAGCGACTCGCCGACATGCGGATCAAGGCCGGGCGGCGCGACCAACGGGCGCCCCATAGCCTGGCGAGAAAAAATCAGTTCCAGCACCTGCCGGTCGGCGACGTCGGTCACGAAGTCGTCGAGCATGGGCACCGCCGGCAATTCCTTGTGCTTGGTCAGGCCGAGTTGCATGACGATTTTGAGCCGGCCTGAGGCGAGATCATCCCTGTTGCCCACGCGCGCAACGCCCCAGGAATAGCCCACGATTCCATCGAGCTCGCCACGCTCGATGGCAAGCATGATCTCTTGTGTGCCGGGATAGCCGGAGATCGGCTTGAGCTTTGTGCCGATCAGCGAATTAAGCGCTACGGTGAAGACTTGTTGGTCGCCGCCGGCGCCCGTCGAACCGACGGTGAGGCGTGCGCCCGCGAGGATCTCCTGTAAATTCGCCGCCGGCGCGCCGTGCCGGATGAAGAAGCCCGATACCTCGTTGTTCATGCTGCCGAGCCAGACGAAGCCGCGCGAATCGAATTTTGTTTGCGTGGCGCCGATGAGCGGCTCCATCGCCACGCCGCGGCCGACGATGGCGATCTCGCTGCCGTCCTTGGCGGCCGCGTTGTAGAGATAGCTGGCGAGATTGAGCGAGCCCGCGCCCGGTCGGTTTTGCGGGATGATGGTGGGGTTGCCCGGCAGATATTTGCCGAGATGACGGGCGATCAGGCGGCCGTAGGTGTCGTAACCATAACCGGTGGGCGAATAGCCGATCAGCAGCTTGATCTGCTTGCCGGCAAACGACATCGGCTCGGCTTGCGCTTGCACTGGCGCGGCGAGCAACATCAAGGCGGTCGTCAAGGCGCAGTGGACCCACGCGCAACTGCTTGCCCCGACACAAGGGCGAGTGGACGCGCCTACGACCGGCGCGTTCGCGTGGCGGACGGGCGCGAGCGGGCAGATACGGCTCTCCCACATCTTCAGCGAAAATTTTTCGAAGCAGATGGACGCGCGGGTCACGTGTGCGCAGGACGAGGCTGCGACCGCGCCAACGCGCTTCATTCGGCAGCGCGGTCCAGACGCGTGGCATCGAGATGGGCAGCGACCTCTTCGACATGCATGACGTCCGCGTATTTGTGGTGCATGTCGAACAGATTGACCTTATGCGTCAGCTCGGCGCGATCGTAGGTGCATTCCTCGACCAGCGAGACGTGGAAGCCGCTGGAATAGCCGTCCACCACGCTGGCGCGCACGCAGCCGGACGTGCTCTCGCCGCAGAGGATCAGGCTCTGCACGCCGAGTAGCGACAGATGTGAGAACAGGGGCGTGCCCTGAAAGATGCTGGCGCGCTGCTTGAAGATCACGACGTCGGAAGGTTCAGGGCTGAATTCGTGATAGATGGCATAACCGTCGGACGGAACGAAGGCCTGACGGCGCGTCGACTGCGCGCCTGGAGGGCGGTTTTGCGGACGGGTGTCCTGTGTGCAGTAGAAGATCGGAATCCCGGCGCGTCTCGCAGCGGCGAAGAGTCGTTTAGTCGGCGCGATCGCACGATGAGCGTAGATGCCGCACGAATTGGGATAGCGCGCGTTGAGCTCGTAGGGAGAGTGCGGCCCACCGCGATAAACGAGCTCGTAGAGATCGATCGCGAGCAGGGCCGGACGCGGACCCACGAAGGTCTCGCGTCGCCAGCCGGAATAAAGTTCGAGGTCCGCTTCCGGAATGACGTCTCGCCAGCAATGCTCGTTGAACTTGTCAATGGATGCCATTTTCGCCTCCCGCTGCCTTGGCGCCAAATTATCCTGGTCCCAATATCATAGCGTCTTCGGCACACGCTCAGAAGACTATCTCGTCAGTGGTCTCGAAAGCGCGGGACCGGCGCAAAGGCATTGCGCTTGCTGGCTTTCCCATGGATGAGAAATTGCGGTAGCTTGATCAGAAACGTCTCGGCCGGATGTACCAAATGCTTCCCGAAGGAAACGTAATGAGAGTTCCCCGGAGACGATTTCTGCATCTGGGAGCGGGTGCTGCCGCATTCGCGGCAGTCTCGCGCATCGCGTCGGCGCAGAGCTATCCGTCACGGCCTATACATTGGATCGTGTCGTTCACTGCCGGCGGACCGAACGACACCGTGGCACGCATTATCGGACAATATCTCTCGGAGCGGCTGGGCCAGCAGGTCCTGATCGAGAACAAGGTCGGCGCTGGCGGAAATATCGGCATGGCGGCGGTGCTCAGCTCACCGCCTGACGGCTACACAATCGGCTTCGCGGCTCCAAACAATGCCATCAATGCGACCCTGTACGAGAAGCTTCCGTTCGATTTCGTTCGTGACAGCGTCCCAGTCGCCGGGACGATGTTGCTCACCAACGTGATGGTGGTGCATCCGGACGTGCCGGCCAAGACGGTCGCGGAGTTCATCGCCTATGCGAAGGCCAATCCGGGCAAAATCAACATGGCATCATCCGGTAGCGGCACGTCGGTGCACATGTCGGGCGAATTGTTCAAGGTGATGACGGGCATCCACATGCAGCACGTGCCGTACCGCGGGTCGGCGCCAGCGATGCAAGACCTGCTCACCAACCGAGTCCAGGTCATGTTCGACAACCTGCCGGGCTCGGTTGAACACATTAAGGCTGGCACCCTGCGGGCGCTCGGCGTGACGGCGGGCAAGCGCGCGGCGCCAATTCCGAATGTGCCGACGATAGGCGAAACGGTCCCCGGTTACGAGGCGGTGGTCTGGTATGGCATCGTCGCGCCCAAGGGCACGCCGACCGAGAGCGTCAACGTCCTCAATGCGGCAGTGAACGCCGTCCTCGCCGATCCGAAGCTTAAGGCGCGGCTCGCGGAGCTCGGCGGCGAGGCGATGCCGATGACGCCCGCTGAATTCGGAAAACTCATCGCCTCAGAGACCGAGAAATGGGCCAAGGTGGTAAAATTCTCGGGCGCGAAGGCGGAGTGACCCGCGACAGTCAGTCCGCGTTCCGGCATCATCGCCCGCAGGCCACGTGCGGCTTTGAGCGACAGGTGACAATGGGAGACGGCACATGACGCTCACGGTCAGGAGCAATAGTTTCAAAGACGGCGATTATCTGCCGAGCGCCCATATCCTTTCGGCCGAATTTGGCTTCGGTTGCGACGGCAATAACCGATCGCCGCACCTGGCTTGGTCGGGAGCGCCTGCCGGCACGAAGAGCTTCGCAGTTACTTGTTTCGATCCGGACGCTCCCACGGGCAGCGGGTTCTGGCATTGGCTGGTGGTGAACATCCCGGCGAATGTGACGGAGCTTGAGCTCGATGCCGGCAATCCCAAGTCCCCGAAGCTGCCGCACGGGGCTTTACAGACCCGCACCGACTTCGGCAGCCCCGGATATGGCGGCCCATGCCCGCCGGCGGGCGATCACCCGCACCGTTATCTGTTCACGGTATTCGCGGTTGGCACCGACCGTCTGCAGGTGACGGCGGACACCTCAGCAGCCGTCATCGGATTTCAACTGCATTTCAATACGCTGGCCCGGGCAGCGATTATGGGCCTTTACAAGCGATGAAAACGTCGATGCCGCAAGGGTTTCCGTTCAAGAAACGTCGATACTGCCCCGCCAGACCCGCTCTATACAACTCTATTAAGGTCTAATAGTATCTAGCCTCCAAACGTAGATACGGAGATAGATATGGCACGGGGCATGCGGTTGAGCGCGAAGTACGTGGAGCGCTCGAAAGAACTGGGCTTGCATTGCGACGGTGGCAATCTGTGGCTGCAAGTGACGCCCTCGAAGGACGGCAAGCGGCTGAACCGGAGCTGGGTCTTTCGCTGCACACTCAACGGCGTCACGCGGAATGCAGGCCTGGGCAGCACCGCTACGATCGATCTCAAGACCGCACGCGAGAAGGCGCGCGAATATCGGGCGTTGTTGCACGACGGTATCGACCCCATCGAGCACCGCAACGCCGAACGCTCGGCACGCATGGCGGCGAACGCCAAGGCCATGACGTTCGAGGAGGCGGCGCATGCTTATCTAGCGGCGCACCGTGACGAATGGCGCAGCCAGAGCCACGCCGCCAATTGGCCCGCGAGCTTGCGCCGATACATCTTCCCGAGCTTGGGCACGGTCGATTGCGCGCACATCGACGCAGCGCTGGTCGTGCAAAGCTTGCAGAAGGTCTGGAAGGAGCGCCCCGCCACCGCGTCGCGGCTGCGCGGCCGGATCGAATCGATCTTGGATTATGCGAAGGTCAAGGGCTCGCGCCAGGGCGACAATCCGGCCCGCTGGAGCGGCAATCTCGAATATCTGCTGGCGGCGCCGAGCAAACGAAAGATCTCACATCACGCCGCGCTGCCCTGGCGCGAGATCCCGGCATTCGTGCAGCGATTGGCTGACCTCGAGGGCCCGGCGGCGCGCGCCTTCGAATTCGCAATTCTCACGGCCGCTCGCTCGGGCGAGGTCCGCGGCGCGATCTGGTCGGAGATCGATCTCGGCGAAGCGGTGTGGAAGATCCCTGGGTCACGCATGAAAGCCGGCAAGGAACACCGCGTGCCGTTGTCGGCGCGGTGCGTCGAGATATTGCGCGCCATGCCCCGCAGCGGCGAGTTCGTGTTCCCCGGTCGTGACGGCATGCTCGGCGAATCGACGTTTCAGCGCTTGCTGCGAAAGCTCGATCCTCGCGATCTCACCGTGCACGGGTTCAGATCGTGCTTCATGGATTGGGCGCACGAGCGCACGGCCTTCGCCAAGGTGGTGATCGACATGGCGCTGGCGCACACGGTCGGCGACAAGGTCGAGGAGGCGTACCGGCGCGGCGACCTATTCGAGAAGCGTCGGCAGCTCATGCAGGCGTGGGCGGACTACTGCGCCTCGCCGCAGATCGAGGGCAAGGTGATCCCGATCGGGAGCGCCGCCCATGCGTGATCCCGTAGACGCAAAGATCGAGGCGGCGCGCGAGGAGGCGCGCGAACTGATCGGCTATCTGGTCCGTGGCGAGGTCGGCTCCGACGAAGACATCGCGCGGCTCAAGACCTGGAATTGGCTCTTTCGCGCGAGAGCTGGCGCGGCCGGTCCAATGCCGCAGGAGGTGTTCGACGATCTCTACCGGCGCATGGATCGTGGATTTGACAGCGCGGTGGCAAAGAAGCGCGGCCGACGCGCCAACACGACTCGCGACAGCTTCATCGCGCGTGTTGTCGCGCACCTCGTCGCAAAGTACGCGCTCGATGCCACGCGCAACGCGGCGTCGCCTCGAGCTTCGGCGTGCAGCATCGTCGCCGACATTCTTGCCGAGATCGCGCGCGATCAGAAAGAAAATGGGTTCGACATCGGCGAGAGCGCCGTCGTGCACATCTGGTCGCGGCGGGCCGCGTTTTAAACAATTCGACGAATTGTTTGGTATGACCTGAACGAAAATCAGCGTTAATAACGAGGCCGGTTCTATTAGGAAGCACCCGGCCCGTGTCCGTCGAGACCATTTTACGCAGAGAGGCGGTTCGGAGAATCTACGGCGACCCGCCGTGGCCGACATTCTACTACCGGATCAAAAACGGCGACATTCCGCGCCCCGACCTGATGTTGGGTCCGCAGACGCCGGGATGGCGCGAGAGCACCATCGCGGGCGATTTGAAGGAAAAAGCCGATCGCGGGTACGTGCAAAGCACTTCAACGCGCGCGACAGCCCAACAGCCATCGGCGACCGCAGCGAAGCGAAGGCGGGCCAGCGAACATGAAGGTGCTGAGCCTCCAGCATGACGCAAAGAGCACGACCGCCGGGTCGGCTCCGGCGGTCGTGGTAGGTGACGCGAATCCAAGCTCGGACCGCCTACCACAACATCAGCCAAACTCCAAATTTTCGCCGAACTTCGTCAGCGGCCGCAGTAGCTTGCCGCCAGCGACGGCCGAGCGTGCTTCCAAGCTGCGCAAAGACGTTGCCAGGTTGAAGCAGGAGCTAAGCAAGGCCACCGAGCCAAAGCACGCCCGCTTCGTTGAAGCAGGAGCGGAAGGCCTCGAGGCGGCGATGGTTCGCTCGGGGCTTTACAGCATCAAAGAGATCGCTCCTGTGCGCGAGATTCGCATCCGTGCGCGGGTCAGCTTTGGGCGGCTGCTTGACAAGCTCGCTCGTGGAAAGACGGGGCCAACAATTGTCTCTCACGCTGAGAGACAATTCAAAAAAGGCATAAGGTCCAAGTGCTTAGAAATTGGCGTGCCGGAAGCGACGGCTTGGCGCGCGATCAAGCTGGGCAAGATCGACGATGCGACGCTCGATGCCTTGTTTCGGGTCTGGCACGAGACGGAGAAGGTTCTCGTCACGTTTGCGATCGCCTGGGATGCGGCGCGCTACTTCTGGACCAAGGAGAAGGTAAAGCTGGACGAGGCGCGCGTGCTGCAGCTGCAACCGCGCGTCGGGCGCTACCGCACGCTGATCATAGACCCGCCTTGGGATTACGAGTGGCTGTCGGTCGGTGGGGCTTCCAAGCCCGGCTACGCGACCATGACGCACGAGGAGCTGCTGAAGCTCGATCCGGCGAAGTTGCCCGAGGACGAGTGTCACCTGTATCTGTGGACGACGAATAACTTTCTGCTGCGCGCCGCTGATCTGATGCGCGCATGGGGTTTCGAGCCGGATTACAAGACGGTCATCACTTGGATCAAGACGGACAGGAACGGCAAACCCAAAATCGGGCTCGGGACCTACTTTCGCAACACGACCGAGCACGTGCTTTTCGGCAGCCGGGGCGGACTCGGCACCAGATGCAAGGACATTCCCACGCACTTCCTTGCCCCGGTGGGAAGGCATAGCGAGAAGCCCGAGGCGTTTTACGAGATCGTTCGGCGCGCAAGCTATCTGCCGGCGGGCGAGGCCTTTCAGCGCAAGGAGCGGAAGGGATTTGTGGGCCTCTACGTTGACGCTCCGGTCGTAACGGCACCGGCCCAGCCGCAGGGAAGCTCACCAAATCGCGAGCCTCGACGCCGCCGACGCACGCGGCAGGGGTGCGCAGCATGAGAACGATACGGCTCGGCACCGTGGAGC
>Ga0306926_10000911_pt1 | contig 28518 bp, 15 predicted proteins | sample flu12Cox44000178_FD_203759 | JGI IMG/M metagenome (GOLD analysis project Ga0306926, IMG submission 203759) | Lab enrichment of tropical soil microbial communities from Luquillo Experimental Forest, Puerto Rico - flux8day.12C.oxic.44.000.178 (v2)... | ecosystem: Environmental > Terrestrial >...
GTTTCACCCGGAGGTCTTCGATGTGGCCTTCGAAGTCCACAAAGAAGACATATTCCGCCTTGGGGGATTTGACAGGGAACGATTCAATCCAGGTTAGATTCAATTTGTTTTGCTTGAAGACATTCAGGGCCGCGACCAAAGAGCCAGGTTCGTGAGCGATTTTGAACATGATGGCCGTTTTGTCGTGGCCGGTTCGGGGGCATTCCTGAGTACCGATCACGGCAAAGCGCGTTTCGTTGTACGGGGAATCTTCAATGTCGGAGAAAAGGACGCGCAAACCGAAGCGAACGGCAGCCTGATTGCTGGCCACGGCCGCAGCCCCGGGTTCGCGTTGCGCCAATTCCGCAGCGGTGGCAGTACTGGCCACTTCATGCAGGGAAGCGTGCGGGACATTCTTGCTGAGCCAGTTGCGACATTGCGAGAGGGCCTGGGGTTTGCTGTAAACGCGGCGAATTTCCTGCTGATCGCAATTGGCGAGCAAATTATGGTGAATGCGCAACCGGACCTCGGCGGAGATTTTCAGCTGAGGTAAACGAATGAACATGTCGAGGGTATCGGCGACTCGGCCATCGGTGGAATTTTCCAGGGGAACGACACCGAAATCCGCGTGACTGCGATTTACTTCCTCAAAAACCGCGGCAATGCTGCCAACCCGCATGAATTCGACAGCCTGACCGAAGCGTTCGACGGCAGCCAAGTGGCTAAAGCTGTATTCCGGCCCGAGATACGCCACCTTAATAACTTTCTGGAGCGCGCGGGAACCGCTCATGATCTCGCGGAAAATCGCCTTGATAGTGCCCTCGTCGAGGGGGCCCTTGGTGGCTTCGACGACGTTTTGCAGGACTTCCTCTTCGCGGGCCGGTGAAAAAACTTCGCCCCCGGCTTCATTTTTGTATTTGCCGATTTCGGCGGCAACGCTCGCTCTTTCGTTAACCAGTTTCAGGATTTGCAGATCCAGCCGATCAATCTGCGTGCGGAGGCTGCGAAGAGTGGCGGCAACGCGACTAGAAACGGCGTTTGTGCCGGGCTCAAGTTTCGTGCGCGTCATAAGAATTCTCACCTAAAGAAATTGGCGCTTCTCTTTCGTAATCTAAGCAGAGACCAATCCGGTGTCAACTAACATGATACCTTTCTGGTCCGGTTTTCTCGTCACCAGTGATCAGCTTTTGGGAGAAATTCGTGTTGTAAACTCATGCAACTGCCATATTTATCAAAAAATCCATTGAAATCGGCCAAATCTGTCATTTTGGCAGCACATCATCAAATGGGCGACATTCGCGAATTATGCCAATATTGTGAATCGTATGTAAACTCCATGAATCTAAAGAGTTATGATTGACAATCGGCCTGGAAACACCCGGCATGGCAATTGCTGAAGAATCAAGCGATACGGACAGAAATTGGCAAGAAAGGAGCGACATTGTGGCTGAAGGTGAAAAAATCATCGGTATCGATCTGGGTACGACAAACTCCGTGGTTGCGGTCATGGAAGGCAGCGAAGTCAAAGTGATTCCCAACCAGGAAGGAAATCGTCTAACTCCCAGTGTGGTAGCGTTTACGGACAAAGGGGACCGGCTGGTGGGCGACCCGGCCAAACGGCAGGCGATTACGAATTCGCGCCGAACCGTTTTTTCCATCAAGCGGTTCATGGGGCGGCGGCACAACGAAGTGCAAACGGAAGAAAAACTCGTGCCCTACAAAATTGTCGGCGGCAGCAGCGAGCTGGTTAAAGTGGAGATCGACGGCAAGCAATATACTCCGCCGGAAATATCGGCGATGGTGTTGCGCAAGCTGAAGGAAGCGGCCGAGGCTTACCTGGGCCATACGGTGCGCAAAGCCGTCATTACCGTGCCCGCTTACTTCAATGATGCCCAACGGCAGGCGACTATCGATGCGGCGCAGATCGCTGGTTTCGACACCGAATGGGAAATTGAAGATCCCAAGACCAACAAGAAGACGCGGCAGCGCATGCGCATCATCAATGAGCCCACGGCGGCATCGCTGGCATACGGCCTGGAAAAGAAAAAGAACGAGAAGATAGCAGTATTCGACCTGGGCGGCGGTACATTCGATATTTCCATCCTCGATGTGGGCGACGGGGTGTTCGAGGTCAAGGGAGTGAACGGCGACACGCATCTCGGCGGCGACGACTTCGACCAAGTTTTAATCGATTACATTGCCGACGAATTCAAGAAGGAAAACACGATCGACCTCCGCAAAGATCAGATGGCGTTGCAGCGCTTGAAGGAGGCGGCCGAGCGGGCGAAGAAGGACCTGTCGCAAGCCACCACCACCGACATCAATTTGCCGTTCATCACGGCGGATGCGTCCGGTCCCAAGCACTTGCAGATGTCGCTGACGCGAGCCAAATTCGAACAATTGGTGGATCACTTGATCGAACGCTGCCGCGGACCGGTAATGCGGGCGCTAACGGATTCGAAGTACAAGCCCTCGGACATTGACGAAGTGGTTATGGTGGGCGGCATGACGCGGGTTCCAAAAGTTCAGGCCCTGGTGAAAGAGATATTCGGCAAGGAAGGGCACAAAGGTGTTAATCCCGATGAAGTGGTCGCTGTCGGCGCTGCCATTCAAGGGGCGCAGTTGATGCTGGGCGGCAAGTCCGAAGTATTGTTGCTGGACGTCACCCCGTTGTCCCTGGGAATCGAAACCCTGGGCGGCGTGATGACGAAACTGATCGAGCGCAACACGACGATTCCAACCGTCAAGAAGCAGGTATTCTCGACGGCGGAGGACAACCAACCCGCGGTTACGGTGCGCGTGTTTCAGGGCGAAAGCCCCATCGCGGAAAGCACGAGCAATCGGCTGCTGGGGCAGTTCAACCTGGAAGGAATTCCGCCGGCGCCGCGCGGCCTGCCGCAGATTGAAGTCGCGTTTGATATCGATGCCAACGGTATTTTGCACGTGTCCGCGAAGGACCTGGGCACCGGCAAGGAGCAGAAGATCCGTATTGAAAGCTCCAGCGGCATAAGCCAGGCCGATGTGGAACGGATGCGCCGGGAAGCAGAATCGCATGCGGACGAAGACAAGAAGAAACGCGAACTGATCGATGCCCGCAACCAGGCGGATCAAATGATCTGGCAACTTGAAAAGCTGCTCAAGGACAACGCCGACAAGATATCCGAGCCGGACAAGGCGCCGATCAAGGCAGCGATCGAAAAAGTGAAGCAGGCGGCCAGCAAGGATGACGTGAACGCCATCAAGCAGGCGATTGGCGAGCTGGAACAGGCCTCGCATGCGATGGCTCAGCACTTGTACAAACAACAACCTCCAGGTGGCGCAGGAGCTGCGCCGGGAGGAGCCCCACCGGGCGATGGCCAGGGCAAAGGCAAGGATGATGTGATCGATGCGGAGTTTGAGGTGAAGAAATAAGCCGGATTATCGCCGTGAAATGGATTTTTGGATGACGCTTCGATAAGATCCTAACGCCGCCTGTGACAAATAAAGGCACAGGCGGCCACATCATCCCAACTCGGGGACACTCGCAAGTGGGACCTTCTCGGCCCTGTCTTTCATAGTCACCACCCGCCAGCTCTCCAACCGGCTCTCCACGGGGCCCATTCGGCACCTTCTGCCCTCAGATCCTAATGACTGCTCGCTGGCGTAAGCAGTCGCAAGAAATTGCTTTCTTTAATTCTTCCGAAATGCGCCTGGTTTCCATATTTCCTCAGGTTTAGAATGGATGCGTGATCGATCCATGTCTAGCAGATTCCCGGTGAGGGGGGAAAAATGAGAAACCAATTGTCCACAGCTGATGAAAAGGCATCAATAGCCGCTGTTGAACAACCGTTGATCCCGCCGGATGAACAATTCTGGAAGCGCTATTCACCGCATCACGAGTTTCCCCTCTCCGGCATGTTGTCGGTGATTTTCCATGTGCTCCTTTTTGTTCTGATAGTCGGCGGCAGCATTTTTCTGGTCCGAGCAAATGACAAGGGACCGATTGAGGTCGGCGAACGGCTGAGTATTGTGGATGATCGGCAAGGAGACAATGCACTGGATGGGGAAGGCGGGTCGCAGTTCGAAAAGCGGGAAGCCGGGCCGAGCCAGAACGCCAACAATTCTTCGCATGTGCCCGTGAGCCGTGAGCCTGACTTGAAGGCGCCTGCCCCGACCACGGAAAAACCTCCGGAAATGGTTAATCCAAGCAGAACCATCATTGAACAAGCGGAGACTTCCAACACGGAGTTAGCCAAAGCCACGGCCAAAGCTACGGAAGAAATGCGCAAACAGATATTGGCAGCGCCCAGGCCCCCAGGCGGCAGGCCCGGGGACGTTCTAGGTGGAACGCCGGGCGGCCGGCTGGATGATGTCATGGCCCGGATGGATCGCTGGGTTTTAGTCTTCGAGACGCGCGACGGGCGGGATTACCTCCGACAACTCGAGTCGTTAGGCGCCATTCTGGCAATTCCGATCGGGGAAAACCAGTTTATGGTGTATCACGATCTGAGAAGCCGGCCACTCAAGGGGCAGGTGGAGGCGATTAGCAAAATCGAGCGCATCTTTTGGATTGACGACAAACCCGAATCGGTGCGCTCCCTGGCCGAGGCCTTGCAATTGGACAGAGTGCCGGTGCGATTCGTGGCATTTTTCCCGCGCCAGTTCGAAGAAGAATTGCTGCGCAAAGAACTGAGATTTCAAAACAAGAAGGAACACGAGATTCGTAAGACCATTTTCCAGATGCAGCGCCGTGGCAACCGGTACGAGGCGGTGGTTCGCGAGCAGATATTGATCCGCTGAGCGCGGACAGCGGCGTGCTGGAAAGGAAGGAGTGAGCGCAATGAGAACGCGCTGGATGCTGGGGGCCTGGTTGTTCGCTTTGACGGCGTGGTTCAGTTTGGAAGGTCGAGCAGCGGACGCGGGGGCTACCTTCGATGGGTTTGAGGGTCCCGGAAAAGGGAAGCATATTGTCCTCGTGAGTGGCGATGAAGAATATCGGTCGGAAGAAGCATTGCCGCAACTGGGCAAAATTCTGGCCAAGCACCATGGCTTTCGGTGCACGGTGCTATTTGCCATCGATCCGAAGGACGGGACGATCAATCCAAATATCAGCAATATTCCGGGCCTGGAAGCTCTCAAGACCGCGGATTTAATGATTATTTTTACGCGTTTTCGCGATTTGCCCGATGAGCAGATGAAACTCATCGTCGATTATGTGGAATCGGGCCGGCCGATCATCGGCTTGCGGACGGCCACGCATGCCTTCAACATCAAGGGGAACAAGCCGTACGCCAAGTATTCGTTCAACAGCAAGGAATGGATCGGAGGCTTCGGGAGACAGGTGCTGGGGGAGACGTGGATCAGCCACCATGGCAACCACGGCAAGGAAAGCACCTGCGGGATCATTGCCAAGGGCCAGGAAGACCATCCAATCGTACGCGGGATCCAGGACGGCGACATCTGGGGACCAACGGATGTCTACGGGGTGACATTGCCCCTCCCGGGAGACTGCAAGCCGTTGGTGCTGGGCCAGGTGCTGGACGGGATGCAACCCACGGATAAGCCCGTGGCCGGGAAGAAGAACGATCCGATGTTGCCGATTGCCTGGACGAAGACCTACACCGGGCAAGCGGGAAAAACGGCCCGGGTGTTCACGAGCACCATGGGATCGTCGCAGGATCTGGAAAGCGAGGGGTTCCGGAGGTTACTGGTCAACGCCAGCTACTGGGCCCTGGGAATGGAAGACAAGATCCCGGCTCAATCCCGGGTGGAGATTGTCGGCGAGTACAAGCCGCGGCCCTTTCGGCCCGGGGGATTCGCGAAGGGGGTCAAGCCGGGGGATCATGCGATCAGGAATTGAATTGCTTGACACGAGCCTTGTCGGATGTATGATTGGGACTGTTTACAAATCCCGAATGGTTCTTCGGTGCAGAATCCAAAAAAGTAAAACATCCAAAGCGGTGTCGAACCACCGCACTCGAAAACGGCGTCACATGCGGGGCTTGGTATCCGCCACTGTGCGGCAGCACAAGTCGACCATCTCGGGAAGATTTTTTGCCAAACTATATTTTTCGTCGATCAGGCGCACGCCGGCCTGGCCCAGGGGGTGGAACTGCTGGGGATCATCCAGCACGCGCAGCGCGAGGCGGGTGAGGCCGTCGACATCAAAGAAGTCGGCGAGAAGTCCGTTGTGCTCATGCTGGATGATCTCGCGAACGGGGGCGACGTCCGAGGCAAGCACGGTGCAGCCGCAGGCGAGGGCGTTGAAAAGAGACCAGCCGACCAGAAACGGCGCTGTCAGATAAATGTGCAAGTCACTGAGACTCAGAATTTGCACCAGTTGAGCCGGGGGAATGTGACCGGTGAATAGGAAATGCTTCAGGTCATAATGGTCCTTGGCGAGGACATGCTCGCGAAACGAACGGGCCTGGATGTGCTGGCGGTCCGCGCCGTAGACGATGTGATCAGAACCGACGACGATGAAAAAGACGTTGGGCCGCACGGCACCGATGCGCTTGGCCACCTGCATGAAAATGTCGAAGCCGCGTACGGATTCCAGGCCGCGCGCGACGTACGTAACGATGCGGGAATCGGGTGGCAGGGGAGGGAAATTGCCGATGCGGCGGGAGGTGGAACGGCGGTACCAGAAGTCCCGGTCAATGCCGTCGAAGATCGTCGTTATCTTGTAGCGGTACTCCTCGGGGAAGGTGTTGCGCTGCCACTCGGTGGGACTGTAGCCGGCCGTGCAGGTTTGCAGGTCGAGAAGCGTCATGGCGTTGCTGGCGCGGGCGCGGAGGAAGTCGAAATCGCGCGGCGGATAGTCGGGACGGAAATCGATGTAGGACTGGCCGGGGCAGTAGAAGTACTCGAAGTAGTTCAGGATCGGGCACGCGTAGAGGTCGGCGAGGAACAGCGTCGAGCCGAAACCGCTATGGCCGACAATGAGGTCGGGTTTGATCTCGGGGTGGGCCTTCAACGTTTCGTAAGCCGAGAGGCTGTGGGCAACGGCGTTTTCGAAGATCTCGCTACAGTAATGGCTGTGGCCGGTGGCGCCGCTGCGGAGGGGATATTGGATGAGACGGACGCCATCGACGGTTCGGACGGAAGGGGCGGAGGAGGCGGGGCCCCAGGGGGAGACCATGACATCGACGCTGCCTGGCCCCGGAGCGGGGATCGCGGTGAGATAGGTGCACTCATAGCCCATTTTTTGCGCGAGATAGCGGGCGATAAGGCCGAACTGGGCGGGATAATCTTTGTGAACGAAGAGGATGTGCACGGGGAGGCTCCTGGAGCTGCCTTTGGGCTGGGTTTCATTCTATGCAGGAGCCGGAGATAATCGGGCAATTTACGCTTTGCGTTTTTGAATGGGAAGAAATGAAAAATTCAAAATGTAAAATGCAAAATGCGTCCAAACAAGTTCGAAATCCAAAGGTGGCAGAGACCGCGGTGGTTGATCCAAAAAAGAGACCAAAGCGGTGTCAAAGCACCGCAGTCCAAAGCGAAAGGGCAACCACGTCATTGCAGGAGGCAAGGAAACAGTTGGGTGTGGACTAAAAAATCATGCAGGAGTGGGAGAAAATCCGAAATCGGAAATCCGAGACCCGAAACAAGAAAACGTCAGGGTATGAGGGGGGATGTGTCGCGGACACCGCCGTCGCGGAAGCCGGCCATCTCTTGGTAGGCCCAAAAAGTCTCATCGGGTATGGTCTCTGGGAAGGGAGTAAGGCCGGCCCAGTACGCAACTCCTTTCCTCAGACTTCGGACTGAGGCATCGGCAAAGCAATACTGGACCACATTGGGATGCATGCTATCGAAGTTATGTTCCACTCTATAATGGTTCGCATGCATTCCATGAGCGGTGATCATGACGCCGCGGCCCATCCAGGAATGGGAAGTCTTGCGGACGCCGTCCTCGATCAGACCCAACGATTCGCCGAAAAGCAGCGTGTTACTCGTGCCATCGGGAACGCGAGCCAGAGAGTTCTGAGACCGGTTGGTAAACAGGCCCTCGTAGGAAGCGGTTAACGGGTTGGTGCCTCGCCCACAGATGCCCGCGACGCCTGCGTAGTTCGTTCGCCCCAACGTCGCATCGGTTGGCGGCGTACTGTAAAACGTCCAGGTGATAAACGCGTGGGGCACGTTCGTGACGTGTCTGGCGATGCTGGTGCCCTCCGTAGACCGGTAGGGATCGTCGGACGGGCACAAAAACAACTTGATGCGCGTCTGGGCCATCGTCCAGTTGGCTTGATTCGTCCACCAATTCGGCCCAAACTGGTTCACGCCCAGATTCACCTGGAGCTGGCGGTAGATATTCTCCTGTTCCACATACGGCAACAGGTACACGAGGCAGCCCACCCACTGGATGTTGTCAGGATAGGGAGGTTTCGATTCGTTCGCGAAGGGGCCGAGATATCCCGGCGGCAGTTTGCCGTACGTCGACTGATAATTCTGGGTCGCCAGACCGATCTGCCTGAGGTTGTCGGCACAGGCCGTGCGGTTGGCGGCTTCGCGCACCTTCTGCACGGCCGGCAAGAGCAGAGCGATAAGGACGGCGATGATGGCGATCACCACCAACAGCTCGATCAGCGTAAATGCGTGTCGTCGGCCGATCATGGCGAACTCCTCAATGGTCATTAGTTATTAGTCCTTAGTCATTAGCAGCGCGGCGATGACCAATGACTAATGTGGGCTCACTTTTCCCATAGGCTCGTATTCCAAATCTTGATCTCTCCTCTGCCCTCGTAGCCACTGGCCGAGGCGAGGCGCTTGCCGTCCGGGCTGAACGCCACGCTCCAGACATAGCCGGCGTGGCCCGAAAGTGTGTGCAGCGGTTGCCCGCTGGCTGCATCCCAGATGCGTACCATTTGATCCCAGCCTCCGGAGGCCAGGTGGCGGCCATCCGGGCTAAAGGCTACGCTATAGACGCGGTCGGTATGCTGGAGATTCAGAACCTCCTCGCCTTTCTCCACGTCAAAGACCTTCACCGTCCCGTTCTCGCTGGCCGAGGCCAGGCGCTTGCTGTCGGGGCTGAACGCCACGCACCGGACCGTGCCCTTGTGTCCGCGCAAGATGCGGAGCGGGTTCGGGTTCCAGGTGGTGGCATCCCACACCTTGACGATTCCATCCCAGTCGGCGGAAGCGAAGCGCAGGCCGTCCGGGCTGAACGCCACGCTGTAGATGAAGGCAATGTCATGCGCCGAAAGCGTTCTGATCTCCTGGCCGCTGGTCGGGTTCCACACCTTCACTTTCCCGAGGGATGTGCCCGCGGCCAGCTGTCGGCCGTCGGGATGGAAGGTCAGGCTAAACTTATACCCGCCCAAGCCGCGCAGCGCGTGAATCTCCCGACCGCCGGCGGCATCCCAAACGCGAACGTGAAAATCCCAGCCGGTCGAGGCTAGCTGCCGGCCATCAGGACTGAAAGCCACGCCCCAAACATAGGCGCTATGTCCGCGGAAAGTGAGAGCCTCTTGCCCCGCGAGCACATCCCAGATCTTGACGGTCCCATCCCAGCTGGCCGAGGCGAGGCACCGGCTGTCCGGGCTGAAGGCCACGCAAAGAACGCGCTGGCCATGCCCGCGCAGAGTGAGGACTTGTTGGTCTCTTTTTTCCTCCGGCAGAGGCGTTGCGTCCCAGAGCTTTACGGTCCCATCCTCACTGGCCGAAACGAGCTGTTGGCCGTCGGGGCTGAACGACAAGCCGGTGATGGTGTCGGCGTGGCCGTGCAGCGTGAGCGTTTCCTGACCCGTGGTTGTGTCCCAGAACCGTAAGGTCTTGTCGTAGCCTCCGGAGACCAGGCGACGATCGTCGTCGCTAAACGCGAGACCGCCGACCCTGAGGGTATGTCCGGGCAAAGTGAGAGTCCTCTGTCCGGTCGCCAAATCCAAGACCGTCACCAGGCCGTCTTGACCCCCGAGCGCCAGGCGCTGGCCATCGTGGCTGAGCGCCATGGAGGCCAGCCACATTTGTTCGCCAAAGGACGAGACTTCACGGAAGGTCGTTGTGTCCCAGACCTTCACCATTCCACCCGCGCTGCACGTTACCAAGTCTTGCCCGCCGGGAAGAAACCCAAGCACCGCGGGCGCGCCTCGATAGCCGGAAAAGGTGTGGATTACCCGGCGGGTCGCCAGGTCCCAGAGCTTGACCGTGTAATCCCAGCTGGACGAGGCAATCCGGTTGCCGTCCGGGCTGAACCGGGCACGACTGACGGGGCCATCGTGACCTGTCAGGGTATGAAGCGCCTCGCCCGTGGTCGTGCTCCAGACGATGATGATTCCATCCCGACCAGCCGTGACCAGGCGCTGCCCATCAGCGCTGTATGCCACGCTGCGGATGTCGTGCCCGGGTTTTTTGAACGTCAAGACTTCTCTTCCTGTCGTCACCTCGGAGATCTTGACGGTCCCGTCCCTGCCGCCCGAAGCGAGATAGCGGCCGTCGGGGCTAAAAACCGCGCTAAAGACGGCCACGGGGTATTGCTGGAGCGCTGGAAAGTTTCGGTAGCGCAGACGCTTGAGGCAATGCCATTCCCAACTGCGCAGATGCGGCGGGCACGCGTCAAGAATCTCCTCGGCCCGGCCCACGTTATTAACCGACAACTCCCGCTCGGCCAAGGCGAGGTTCTGGTAGTAATTCTTGATTTCCAGCTCCTGCGCCTTGTTAGCTGCCACCTGGCCGGCCGCCTGCGCGCGTTGCCATTGCCAGGTGACCAGACCAAAACCGACGGCGGCGACGAAAATGACCAGGGCCAACAGTGCCGCCACCGCCGGCCGGCGCTGCGCCCATTTGAGAGTTCGCTCCCAGGCATGGATCGGCCGGGCCTGGATCGGCTTGCCAGCCAGGAAACAGCGCAGGTCTTCGGCCAGGGCGCCGGCTGTCTGGTAACGTTTGTCCGGCTCCTTGCGCAAACACTTGAGGCAAATCGTCTCCAGGTCGCGCGGCACGCGGTCGTTCAGGCTGCGTGGCGAGCGGGGATCATCTTGAAGCACGTGCTGCAAGAGCATGCGCACCGTGCCCCGGAATGGGAGTTCGCCCGTCAGCATCTGATAGAGGACGACGCCGAGGCTGTACACATCGCTGCGGCCGTCCACGCGATGCGCTTCCCCGCCGGCTTGTTCCGGGCTCATGTACGCAGGCGTGCCCAACACTTGTCCCTCTACCGTCATCGTAGCCTCGAAGCCTTCGCGCTTGGCGAGGCCGAAGTCGGTGATCTTCGGGTGGAGGGTGGAGGGTGGAGCGTTGAGGGTGGTCAGAGGCGCTTTTCCAGGGCCTTGCGGAGTCCGGAGAGCATTCGGCTGACGCGCTCGGTCTGGGTCAGAAGGGGAGCCGCCTTGGCTTGATCGAGCAACCCGACACGCTGACTCAGCATCAGGTGGGTTTCCAGCTCCATGAGTGAACCCCTCGCGACACTCAGGTGATGGAGGAATTCCCTGGTGTGCTCCCGGCCCTGGCCTTCGGCAATGTTCGCCGGAATCGAGGCCGCGGCCCGCCGAATCTGACTGGTCATGCCGAACAGTTCCTCCCTCGGAAAGCCCTTCGTCACTCGGTAACACTCCTCCGCCAGGTCCATGCTCAACTGCCAAATTTCCAGTTCCCTGTAACTCTGGATCCCCATCGGCTTCTCCTTTTTGGTGTCTTTTGCCCTCCACCCTCCACCCTCCACTCTCCACCGCCAACAGGATGTTGGATGGCTTGAGGTCCCGGTGGACGATGCCGCAGCCGTGGGAATAATGCAGAGCGTCGGCGACCTTGGCGATGAGGCCGGCCGACTCGGCGGGAGAAAAACGCTGCGTCCGCAACAGCTCCGCCAACGTCTTGCCGTGCACGAACTCCGTGACCAGATAGGGCAGGCCGTCTGCCTGACCGACTTCGTAGACCGGCACGATTCCGGGGTGATGAATATGGGCAAGGCTCCGGCCTTCGCGCAGGAAGCGGTCCAAATCCTCCTTGCCGGCGAGATGGCCGGCGCGCGGGATTTTGACCGCGACGATGCGGTCCAGCTCCGGGTCCCTGGCCTTGTACACGGTGCCGAAAGACCCAACGCCAACCGCCTCGAGCAGCTCGAACCGGCCCAGGCGCTGCTGCCCGGCCAAGGGAAGGGGCTGGGCCGGCTCCACCCGGAAAGTCGATCCGCACGACGGACAGGAGATGTCTTCCGGGACGACGGCCACCAGTTCCAGGGCATGATGGCAATGCGGGCAGTGGCAACGGCGGGCCAAAAGACTATCCGGAATCAGGGGCCGGACGGCGTTGGTCCAACTCTGGGCTTGATCCTGGTCGGCGAAGAAGGCCGTCAACTGCGACGCCAGGTCCGGATGACGGGACAAGAGCTCGCGCCGATCGGGCGCCGGCCCCGCATCGGCGGCGCGCAGATATTCAGCAATCACGCCGTCAACGCGATCTTCTTCCGAAAAAGGGACTGTCGAGTTACCAGTCGAATCCGATGCGGGTTTGTCAAGGGGATTCATGGGTCAGTTCTCATTTCGGAGGACCTCGCGCAATTTGCCGAGTCCGCGCCGCAGCAGGCCGGCTGCCGAGGCTTGACTTCGGCCCAGGTGGCTGGCCAGGCCGGCCAGCGACATGCCTTGCAAATAATGCAACACCACGGCTTCGCGTTGCGGGGCCGGCAACTGATCCAGGGCGTCGGCCAATCGCAGCAACTGTTCTTCCTTCATGGCGCGCTGGCTGGGCGAGGATTGCTCGGCGGCCAACCAGCCTTCCAGCCTGGAGGAAGAGTCGCCCAGGGCGGCCTCCAACGATTTTTCAAGGGCCAGGTTTCGCTTGGCCCGGCCAAAGGCCCGGAGCAGGTCGGCGAGGTTATGGGCCAAGATCTTCCGGAGCCAGCCGGCCAACTCTTCTTCGCCCCCGTACCGAAACTGCTCCCACTTCTCGAAGGCTTCTAGCAGGGTTTGCTGGACCAGGTCGGACGGATCGAACTTGCCCTGAAGCCGAGCATCCCAGTGCAATCGGGCCAGGAGTGCCAGGTAGCCGCGAAAGCGCTCCAGCGAACTTTGATCGCCTTTGGACTGGGAGGTCATCAAAGTCCCCTATAGGAATAAGCGCCGAAACGGCGAAGTTTGACCGCGCCGGCTCAAAGAAATTGTCCGCGTGCGGGACACCAACGCAAAGCGCTGTGTCGCCCATTATGAAGCAGCCGTATCGGCTTTGCAAGGACATACCCGGCCGTGGCAATTTTTTTCGCTCCGGCGCGGTCAAGCGCGACTCGTTTGACGCTTATTATGGGGTACGCAACCTTTACCCTTTTAAGGACGGTCCTTTGATGAAATGGCGACAGTCCCGATGGGCACAAGCGGTCCTGGCATGGGCGGTTTCCCGGCGTGGTTCTCGGCGGCCGCCGCCGCGCTACCGGATGGCGTTGCGTGCCGAACTACTGGAGGACCGCAGCGTCCCATCGACTATCACGCCGACAACGTTTGCCGACGGGGGCTCGGGGAGCGGCAGTCTGCGCGATGCCGTCCTGCAGTTCAATGCCGATTCGGGCACGGATGACGACACCATCCTGCTCGAAGCCGGCACCTATGCGCTGACCATCCGCAACAGCGGCGGCCGTCATGAAACGGCCGGGCTGACCGGGGACCTGAACGTCACAAGCGCCAGCCACCGCTGGATCATCCAGGGGGCCGGTTCCGGCACCATCATTGACGCCAGCCAGCTCCAGGATCGCGTGTTCCAGATCGTCAACCCGGGCACTCAGGTTATTTTCCAGGACCTGGTCATCCAGGCCGGCCTGGCCCAGGACAATGGAGCGGACGGCGCCCTGGCGGGGACCACGGACGCGCTGGGGGGCGGCGTGCTGAACAACGGCGGCGCCGTCACGCTCGACAACGTGGTGATGAGGAATAACGTGGCCCGGGGAGGCGATGGAGCGGCTCTGACAGTTCCCGGTCACAACGCGAACGGGGGAGGCATCTACTCCACCGGCGGCGCGCTAACTCTTGCGGGCGCCACGCTCGCCAACAACCAGGCCAGCGGCGGCCGCGGCGGTGACCACAACGGCCACCAATACGCCGCTGACGGTGGGTCGGCGACCGCTGGCGGCCTGTACGCCACTGGCGGCTCCCTCGACATTTCCGACAGCATGATCGCCAACAACCGGGCCACCGGCGGACGGGGCGGTGACGGCTATCTCACCTATTATACAATCTCTGGATACACCTACAGTAGCTCTATTGGCGGCGGGCGCGGCGGGTCGGCTACGGGAGGTGGTCTATACGTCAATGGCGGTTCCCTGACGATCACTAGCAGCGCTATTGCCACGGATCAGGCCACCGGAGGCAACAGAGGTCTCGCCGGGTCCGCTGGCCTCGGCCAAGCAGGAGGCTTGTACAACCTTGGCACGCTGACAGTCAACGACAGCACCCTGTCCGGTAACTCTGCCGACTACGGCGGCGGCATCGACAACTCGGGCACGCTGACGCTCACGGGCAGCACCCTGTCCGGCAACTCCGCCAGCACCGGCGGCGGGATGTACATCTATTCTGGCATGGTGACGGTCATGGGCACCACCGTGTCCGGCAACTCCGCCGGCTACGGCGGCGGCATCTACAACTCGGGCACGCTGACGCTCGCGGGCAGCACCCTGTCCGGCAACAGGGCCTATGAGGGCGCCGGCACTTACAACGGCTATCTTGCCACGCTAACGGTCACGGGCAGCACCCTGTCAGGCAACTCCGCCATGTCTAGCTTCTATGGCGGCGGCGGCATCTACAACGGTGGCACGCTGACGGTCAGCAACAGCACCCTGTCCGGTAACACCGCCTACGACTCCCCCGGGGGCGGCATCTCCAGCTTCGGCACGCTGACGGTCAGCAACAGCACCCTGTTCGACAACCACGCCTACTCCTCCTCCGGCGGCGGCGGCATCTACATCTACTCTGGCATGGTGACGGTCAGTAACAGCACCCTGTCCGGCAACTCCGCTCCCTCCGGCGGCGGCATTACTAACTATGGCACGCTCACGGTCAGCAACAGCACCCTGTTCGGTAACTCCGCCTACTTCATCTACGGGGGTGGCATCTACAACGATGGCACGCTGACGGTCAGCAACAGCACCCTGTCCGGTAACACCGCCGCTATTGAAGGCGGCGGCATCTGCACCTTTGGCACACGCCCCGTCACCTTGACGAACGTCACCTTCACGGCCAACCGGGTGAACAACACCAACTTCCGCGGCGGAGGCTTGTTTGCTTTCGAAGGCTCGCCAGTCCTGCACAACACGCTGATCGCCCACAACTTCAGAGGCGCCACGGGCATGACCCGCGATGACGTCAATGGACCCCTGGATTCGAGCGGCGATTACAACCTGATTGGCGACGGCACCGGCATGACCGGCCTGAGCGACGGCGTCAACGGCAACCTGGTCGGCAGCGCCGACGCCCCCATCGACCCGCTACTCGGCCCCCTGCAGGACAACGGTGGGCCGACGCTCACGCACGCCCTCCTGAGCGGCAGCCCGGCCATCGATTCCGGCAACAACGGCTACGCCACGGAATGGGACCAGCGTGGCCCCGGCTTCCCTCGCATCGTGGGCATCATCGACCCGGACAACCCCATCATCGACATCGGGGCTTTCGAGGTTCAGAACGGTGGTGGTGGTCCGGGTCGGGTTTCCAGACCGGGTGTCACGCCGTTGTCTCTCCACGTTGCGACGCTCATCAACACCCGTCCCTCGGAGCCCGTGAGCGTCATGAGGAATGAACCCGACCTGCGTATGGTGGATATTTTTTTTGCCCATGACAGTGTGAGCCAATCCCTGGTGTTGGTGCGGCGGCCCGAGGTGGGAGATGCCTTCCCGTTCGTGCACACGCACAAGGGGCGCACGCAGGATTTGACCCAGGTTGATGCGCTCGACTTGTTCGGCGCGTTCGTGCCCGATTAACCGAGTTCGCAGGTATCTTTCTTTAGGGATCCTTTTGGAGGGAACTGCCATGTATCGCCAGGAACGCCCCGCCTCGAAGTGGTTCAGATTCACTTTTGGCAATCGTCGTTCAGTTGCCAAACGCAGCCGGGTCGACGACCAGCGTTTGAAAACTTACCGGCCGCGTTTCGAAACGCTCGAAGCGCGGCTACCGCCGGGCGATACGGTGCTGGGCGGGTTGCTGGCCGCGTCGTGGGCGGGATCTACCCCGTGTAACGCGCTTTTCATAGCCCAGGTGGATAGCCTGCTAGCCCCGGAGGGGCGCAGGTCGGTAGCCAGGGGCGTGAGCCTCTGGGAGGCGGTCGAACAATCATTCGCCGAGCCCCGGAGGGGCGACAGAGGCATCGTACCTTTGGAGTTTCTGTCGCCCTTCCAGGGCTCTGAGAGGAAAAGGCACGCCGATTCCCAGGGCTCGCGCCCTGGGCTACCTTCCGTCGCCCCTCCGGGGCTGGGGGACGAGATGACCGATTGGATTGTTAACAATCAGGTCCGGCAGCGGGCGCCGATGCCTCTGTCGGCTTCCGACGGGCACGCCATCTATCGCCCCGCCGACGCCGGCAATGGCTTCACCGGTCTGATCCTGACGCAGCCATTCTGGGTGAAACAGGCTCTTCCCACCGCGGAGAGGACAACCCAGGAGATCCGCTTGCCGGCACTGCCCCTGGAATCGGTCGCGGACGGTGAATCCGCGCCGGCCGGCCCCGGACGCGGTGTCCACGCCCTCTTCAACCTCGATGTCAAAACCGAGGCCCCCTTCCCCACGAACGTATTCACAGTCTCCGACCGCACCCAGAACACCGGCCGCCGCGTCAACCTGCCCTATCCCGACTGCAATGTCTACGTTTCCGACTGCGAGGATATCGCTGTCCTCAACACGCTGGACGGGTTCAACATGCAACCCCGGCTGTCGGTCCCCTTCGACGGCGCGATCGACTCCCATTCCGTGAACAGCCAGACGATGTTCCTGGTCAGCCTGGGTGATACGCTGAACCACCACGACCAGGGCGGCCAGGTGGTCGGCATCAACCAAGTCGTCTGGGACGTGGCCACGACCACGCTGCACGTCGAATCGGACGACCTGCTGGAGCAGCACACGCGCTACGCTTTGATCGTGACCAATGGCATTCGCGACGCACAGGGGAACCCGGTGGAACCCTCGGCGGAGTTCCGCGATTTCCGCCGCGACGTTCATGGCGAATACCGACACGAACTGGAAGTAGCGGTTCATGCAGCACGGCGGGCCGGCGTGCGCGAGCGCGACATAGTCGCTGCCAGCGTCTTTACCACCGAGAGCGCCACGGCCATCCTGGAGAAAATCCGCGATCAGATCCATGCCGCTACGCCAGAGCCAGCGGATTTCAACCTTGGACCGAATCGTGAGCGGACTGTGTTCAACCTGGCTGACGTAACGGGCATACACTGGGAGCAGCAGACCGGGGACGACCCTCCGAGTTTTACCCCCACCGAGGTTAACCTCGCGGGACTCGACATCATTCCCGGTGCGGTAGGTCAGCTTGCGTTTGGCAAATATGTTTCGCCGGATTATGAAGTGCACCCCGGTGAGCACTTCCCGCCAGTCGCAACCCTCACGGGAACGCCGATTGTCCAGAGTCACAACGACATCTACTTCAACCTGTTCCTCCCATCCGGCCGGAAACCCGAAGGCGGGTGGCCGGTGGCGATGTTCGGCCACGGCCTTGGGGGCAACAAGCAGGGGCCCTCGGTGCTTTTCGCTTCCTCGATGGCAGCCCATGGGATTGCAACAATCGCGATCAATGTTGTTGGGCACGGCTTCGGTCCCCTCGGCACGCTAACAGTGGACCAGAAGGTCGGCGAGTCGGTGATGTTACCAGCCGGTGGTCGCGGTATCGACCAGGATGGCGACCACGTCATTGGAGGCTCCGAAGGCCTGTTCGCGACCGGACCGCGGACGATCATCGGAGAGACCGACGGCAATCGGCAAACCGTTGTGGACTTCATGCAGCTCGTTCGGGTGATCCAGGTGGGGATCGACGTGGACGGCAATGGAGGCCGGGATCTGGATCCCTCCCAGATATACTACTACGGTCAGTCGGTGGGTGCGCAGTACGGCACGGACTTTCTCGCCGTCGAGCCTGACGTGAGGACCGGAGTGCTCAATGTCGCAGGTGGCTCGTTCTTCGAAGGTATCCGGCTCTCGCCCGATAACCGCAGTCTCGCCGGCAGTTCGCTTGCAACACGAGTCCCGTCGCTCATCAACAGTCCCGGTATCACCCGCTTTGGTGGTGTCGCCGTGCCGTCAGGGCCCTACTTTAACGAGAATATGCCGCTAAGGAACGGAATTCCGCTCGCCGTGCGTTTGGAGGACGGAACCGATCGCATCATCCAGTCGCCGGTCATCAATGACGTGGTCGGCGCCATGGCACTCCAAGAAGTGTTCACGAACAGGCTGTGGGTCAACCGGTCGGCTAATCCGGTAGCGTACGCACCGCACCTTCGGAAGAACCCGCTTGCTGGTGTGCCGGCCAAATCGGTTATCATCCAGTTCGCCAAGGGGGACCGGATCGTGCAGAACCCGATCACGACTGCGCTTCTACGGGCGGGGGACTTGGCCGACCGCGCGACGTACTATCGCAACGACCTGGCCTTCGCCGACGATCCAGCGGTGCCGACGAACCCGCACGGTTTCGCCGTCAATTACGTGACCAATCCGGACCCGCTGGTGGTGGCGATCGCCCTGGGCGCGCAAGAGCAGATTGCGACGTTCTTTGAATCCGACGGTCAGGTCACAATTCACCCGAGCCCGGAGAGGTACTTCGAAGTGCCGATCCAGGGACCGCTGCCGGTGGAGCTCAACTATATCCCATGAATAGACCACGTTTACGAAGGAGACTTGTCATGAAACGGTTCAAATTCACTCGGGGCAATCGTGTTTCGGTTGCCAAAGGTAAGCGAGGCAACGACCAACGTCTGAAAATCTACCGGCCGCGTTTCGAAGCGCTGGAAGAGCGGCTGCCGCCAGGAGATACCGTGCTCGGCGGGCTGCTGTCCGGGTGGCTGGTGGGATCTGCCTCCGGGCCTTTAATAGCCCAGGAGGCTGACCTTCTAGCCCTGGAGGGGCGGCCGTCGGAAGCCAGGGGCGTGAGCCCCTGGGAGGCGGTCGAGCAATCATTCGGCGAGCCGCGGAGGGGCGACAGAGGTGTCGCACTGTCAGCGTCTCTGTCGCCCTTTCAGGGCTCGGATGGACAACAGCTCGCGGATTCCCAGGACTTGCGTCCTGGGCTACCAACTGTCGCCCCTCCGGGGCTGGGCGACGAGATGGCCGATTGGACTGTCAGCAATCCGGGTCAGCACCCACATGCGCCGATGTCTCTGTCGGCTGCCGAATTGCACAGCATCTATCACCCCGCCGACGCCGGCAATGGTTTCAACGGTCTGATCCCGACGCAGCCATTCTGGGCAACGCCCGCTCTTCCCGCTGCAGGGGCGACAACCCAGGAGATGCGCATGCCGGCGCTGGGTCTGGAATTGGGCATGAACACAGAATCCGCGCCGGCCGGCTCCGGACGCGGTGTCCACGCCCTCTTCAACCTCGATGTCAAAACCGAGGCCCCCTTCCCCACGAACGTATTCACAGTCGCCGACCGCACGCAGAACACCGGCCGCCGCGTCAACCTGCCCTATCCCGACTGCAAGGTGTATGTCTCGGACTGTGAGGATATTGCCGTGCTCAACACGCTGGACGGGTTCAACATGCAACCCCGGCTGTCGATCCCCTTCGACGGCCCGATCGACGTGAACTCGGTGACGAGCAGCACCGTCTTCCTCGTCAGTCTTGGGGACACGCTGAACCACCGCGATCACGGCGGCCAGGTCGTCGGCATCAACCAAGTTGTTTGGGACGTGGCCACGACCACGCTGCACGTTGAATCGGACGACCTGCTGGAGCAGCACACGCGCTACGCGTTGATCGTGACAAATGGCATTCGCGACGCACAGGGGAACCCGGTGGAACCCTCGGCGGAGTTCCGCGATTTCCGCCGCGATGTTCATGGCGAATACCGGCACGAGCTGGAAGCAGCGGTTCATGCAGCACGGCGGGCCGGCGTGCGCGAACGCGACATCGTGACCGCCAGCGTCTTTACCACAGAGAGCGCCACGGCGATCCTGGAGAAGATCCGCGATCAGATTCACGCGGCCACACCTCAACCGGCGGACTTCCTGTTGGGGCCGAACCGCGAGCGGACGGTGTTTAACGTGGACGACGTGAAGGGCATTGACTTCAACGAGCAAACGGGAGATGACCCGCCGAGCTTCACGAATGTGCCGCTCAACCTCGCGCCGCTTACGAACTTCATGCCCGGCTCCGTGAGCGAGATCGCGTTTGGAAAGTATCACTCACCCGACTACGAAGTCCACCCGGGGGAATACATCCCGCAGGTTGGGACTCTTGCCGGTACCCCGGTTGTACAGAACATCAATGAGATCTACTTCAACCTGTTCTTGCCGTCAGGCCCCAAACCCGAAGGCGGGTGGCCGGTGGCAATCTTCGGGCACGGGTTCCAAGACCACAAGCTGGGGGCCCCGATGCTTTTCGCTTCGTCGATGGCGGCGCACGGGATCGCCACGATCGCCATCAATATGGTGGGGCATGGTTTCGGTCCCCTCGGCACCCTGACGGTGAACCAGACGGTTGGCGGACCGGTGACGTTCCCCGCCGGTGGGCGCGGCCGCGACCAGGACAATGACCACGAAATCGACAACCACGAGGGCTGGATGGCGACAGGGCCGCAGACGATTGTCTGGGTCCGAGACACGAATCGCCAGACGGCCGTGGACCTGATGCAGCTTGTCCGCGTTATCCAGGTCGGCGTGGATGTTGGCGGTAACGGATCGCGCGACCTGGACCCGTCCCGCATTTACTACGTAGGACGCTCCCAGGGCGGGATTTACGGTACGGTTTTCCTCGCCGTCGAGCCGAGCGTGCGCGCAGGTGTGCCCATAGTCCCGGGCGGGCCGGAGGTCGAAATCTTCCGGCTCGCGAGGGGGGCCCAAGTGGGCAGCCTTCTGGCCGCACGCACCCCGTCGCTGATTAATTCCCCCGGAATTACGCAGTTCGGCGGAATCGCGGCGCATGCGCCTTTCTACAATGACAACATACCGCTACGGGACGGCATCCCTGTTCATGTCCGTTTGGAGGACGGAACCGATCACATCATCCAGTCCCCGGTGATCAACGACGTGGCCGGCGCCATGGCTATCCAGGAGCTGATTGACAACACCGTATGGGTCAGTCAGTCGGGCAGTCCCGTGGCCTATGCGCCGCACCTCCGGAAAGAGCCGCTGGCTGGCGTGCCTGCCAAGTCAGTTATCATTCAGTTCGCCAAAGGAGACAAGTCAATTCCCAACCCGGTGCAGACCGCGCTTCTCCGAGCGGGAGACCTGGCGGACCGCACAACGTACTATCGGAACGACCTGGCCTTCGCCGACGATCCGGCAGTGCCGACGAACCCGCACGGTTTCGCGAACCTTATCCTCGACCCGGAAGCGCTCGTGAGATGGATCGCCCAAAGCGCCCAGGAGCAGATCGCGACCTTCTTCGAGACGGACGGTCAGGTGGTCATCCAGCCGAAGCCGGGGAAGTACTTCGAGGTGCCGATCCATGGTCCGTTGCCGGAGGACCTCAACTACATCCCGTGAAAAAGCGGACGGGCACGTTTATTGATGTGGAGGGGGGTGCCCTTGCTGGCGCTGCGGCCTAAGGTCGCGAGGTCCTGAAAAGGCACAGGCGGCAAACGGAGAGCCATCAGTGCCCTGGGTTGTATTGGCTGGTCCGGAGGCGGAAACTGCGGAAGGTCCCAACGGGGTGTGTCCTTCCTTCGGGACCATGAAAAACCTGACATTCCAAGGCACAGGCGCTCAAAGGAGATTGATCATCTACCTGTGCCTTGGAGTGACAGTCATTCGTCATTCACAATCTCTCACTAGTCCTTCGACATTCGTGAGAGGCGTTGGTCATTGGTGACGGGGACTTTCGTCATTGCAGTCGTTGCGGTCGTTGCATGCAATGCGTGCAATGCCCGCATTGCGTACAATGCACGCAATGCAGGCCGGCCGGGGTCCGTGCAACGTGCAATGACGACATCATGGGTCGCGGTCAGTGGCCGGTTGTCATTCGTCATTGGTGCGTCGTTTCAAAAGCGGATAGGTCATTCATCATTAGGCATCGGACCGCGGTTTCAGGATACGTCTCAACTGAGGCAAAAAGATCGAGGGCAGAAAAATAGCATCATGCAGACCCAAGGAAATTTGCTCGGAAGTTGGCAGCAATTTGCGAAAAAATGTTGCTCGGGGGCACAGGCGGCCAAGGGAGATTGGCCGGCCGTCTGTGCCTTTGAGCGTCTTTCCGGTTGTTTTCTTGTAAAAAAGGTGTCAGGGAAACGTCCGACTACAGATAAAATCGGGTGACGCTCAATGCCAGGGTATCACACCTTGGGCAACTGCCAGGGGTCCCTGCGTTCGCGGTCGAGCCAGGTGTTGGCCTCGTTGTCGCCGACGAATTGCCACGCTTTCGGGTCCCAGGTCAATTTGCGGTGATTCCAGTAGGCCAGGTTGCCCAGGTGGCAGACAGTGACGGAGCGGGCGCCGATCTCCACATCGCAGATCGGTCTTTTGCGGGAGCGGACGCAATCGAGCCAGTCGCGTTGGTGGCCCGGCGATTTGTAGAGGTGCACGTCTTTTTCGCCGAGTTTTTCCTGGATAATGGTTTCGGGTTTACTGCTGAGTGTGCCGCGGTTGACCGTGATTTCGCCGGCGGTGCCGATGAATTGAACGCCGCCGCCGGGCCCGTGGATCATTTCGACGCCGTTGGCGTAGATGTACTTGACGCCGCGCTTGGCTTTCGGGTCTTCCGGAGGAATGATCTGGACCGGCCCGGAATCATCCATGCCGAGGCCCCACTGCGCGATGTCGAAGTGGTGGGCGCCCCAGTCGGTCATCATGCCGCCAGAATATTCGCGGTAACTTCGCCAGTCCGGAAAATGGGTGTGGACGCCGCGGGGGCTGAGTTTGGAATGGTAGGGCCGTTTCGGCGCGGGTCCCAACCAACGGTCCCAGTCGAGGCCGGGTTCCATTTTTTCTTCGGGGAGGTCGCACCATTTACTGGGATCGCCGACATTTACATTGACGGTCTTCACCTTGCCGATGCGGCCGCTGCGGACCAGCTCGCAAGCGAGGCGAAATTCGTTGCTGCTGCGCTGCTGGCTGCCGGTCTGAAAAACGCGGTTGTTCTTCCTTACGGCGTCGATCAGCGTTTTGGCTTCATGGATCGTGAGAGTAAGCGGCTTTTCGCAATAGATGTCCTTGCCGGCCTTGCACGCATCGATGACGGGAATGGCATGCCAGTGGTCGGGGGTGGCAATGACGACGGCATCGATGTCCTTGCGGGCGAGGAGTTCGCGGAAGTCCACAAAAGCGGCACAGCCCTTGTAGGGGCCGTTGTTGCCGTAGCGCGTTTCGACCATCTTCTTGGCGTTCTCGCGCCGGGTGGTGTCGACATCGCAAACGGCCACAACCTGGACGTCTTTTTGTCCGAGGAAGTGACCCAAATGGCCGCGGTTTTGGGTGCCCATGCCGATGAAGCCGAGGGTGAGGCGTTCGCTGGCGGGGGCCTTGTCTTCCTTTCCCAGCGCGGCGAGCGCCGCGGCGGTTGTGCGCTGGACAAATTGGCGACGGGTAAGGATGTGCTGTCGACTACTCACGTGGTCCCCCTTTTTGAGTTCAGCATGGATGAAGCCTTGAATTAGCAATTATAGAAGAATAGCGGGGAAAAAAATTAAAAATTGCTTATTTGGTTCCACTACTCTCAGCAGTATAAGACAGCGAGGCAAATATTCTCCTCCTTGTTGGCGGCCCATCCGGCCGCTCGTGCCTGGTTGTTGCGGAGCAACGACCAGCCATGTCGAAGCGTTGTTTGGTCCAATGCTTGCCGTCTCGGCGAAGGCATCCCATTTTACAAAGGAGTTATTGCATGCGTAGCTGGCTGCGAAACTTGACACGGAGTTCTAACGGACGGCGCGTTCCGCAAAAACCCCGTTTCCGGAAGCTGAACCTGGAGGGTTTAGAGGATCGGTACTTGTTGAGCGGATTCTTGCAGACCAATCTGGTCTCCGATCAGCCGGACACAGCGCAGATATTGGATCCACAGCTCGTCAACGCCTGGGGCATCTCCCTGAGCCCCACCGCGGGGGCCTTCTGGGTGTCGGACAACGGCACCGGCGTGGCCACGCTGTACACGGGCGCGGTCAATGGATTCCCGCTCGCCAAGGCACCCTTGACTGTTACAATCCCCGGCGGGGCGGCGACCGGTCAGGTTTTCAACAACACCCCAGACTTTGTCTTGCGCAACGGCAGTGACAGCGCGCCGGCGGTGTTCCTCTTTGCATCAGAGAACGGGAACATCACCGGCTGGAATCCAGACTTGCCACCGCCGGCGCCCTCGACCGCGGCCCAGCCGGCAATCACGATCCCGGACGCTGTCTTCAAGGGGCTGGCAATCGGAAACAACGGAGATGGCAATTTCCTTTACGCCGCGGACTTCCACGGCGGCCAGATCGATGTATTTGACGCGGGGTTTCACCTGGTCCAGCTCAGCGGTTCGTTCACCGATCCCAAGTTACCCAAGGGGTTCGCACCGTTCAACATTCAGAACCTGGGCGGCCAGCTGTATGTCACGTATGCGTTGCAAGACGAAGCGAAACACGATGACGTGCCGGGAAAAGGCAACGGCTTTGTCGACGTTTTCGACACCAACGGCAATTTCCTGAGCCGGCTGGCGTCGCAAGGAACGCTGAATTCGCCCTGGGGGCTGGCGCTGGCGCCGGCCGATTTCGGCGAATTCAGCAACGATCTGCTCGTCGGCAATTTCGGTGACGGGCACATCAACGTTTACGATCCCAATAACGGCAGCTTCTTCGGCCAGATGACCGATGCCGCGGGCAAGCCGATCGTCATCGACGGGCTATGGGGCTTGACGTTTGGCAACGGCGTAACCGCGGGAGACACGAACGTACTATTCTTCGCGGCCGGTCCCGACAAGGAACAGCACGGTCTGTTCGGCTCGCTGCAGACAGTAGCCGCAGCGCCGGAATTAGTGCAGACCGGCCTGGTTTCGAGCATCCCCGGTCTTGCCCCGCAAACGGACAAGGACTTGATCATCCATCGCGGGCAAGCTCCAATGGCAAGTCATGAAATAATAACGACAGTGCAACTCGCCGGGCAGCCGCTCGCTGCTTCGTTAGCGACAACGGCACAGCGGATAACGCCGGCATCGGAGATCGGTGCGCGAATGACCGTTCCGGGCCGGCCGACCACGCAAATGGCGGTCGATTTGGCGTTCAGCGATCTCAATTTAGACATGTTGGGTTGAGAAAACCCCCGATGGCAAGTCTTACTGGGGCAGGACCGGACGGAAGCGGTCCTGCTCCAAGTGGCGCAAACAGATTCACGGTCCATCGATATTTGCTGACTTGACTTCCTTGTTTACACGGCGCATGAAATCCGTCTCGGCGAACAAGCTCGGATGATCCGGCTGTTCGCGCCGGCGCCGCCTCGGGACATTGAGCGGGCGCCTGGTTTCCACGTGGCGGCTTTCCAGTTCTTTGAGGACTTCGTTGGCCCTGTCCAGAACTTCGGCGGGAACCCCTGCCAGGCGGGCCACATGAATCCCGTAGCTCTTGTCGGCACTGCCGGGTGCAATCTGGTGCAGGAAAACGATCTGGTCCTCGACCTCTCGGACGAGGACATTGTAATTGCGGAGAGCAGGCAGTCTTTCGGCAAGCTGAGCCAATTCGTGGTAGTGGGTGGCGAACAGGGCGCGGCAGCCGACCTGGTCATGGAGGAATTCGGCGATGGCCCAGGCCAGCGAAACACCGTCGTAAGTGCTGGTGCCCCGGCCGATTTCATCGAGGATCACCAGGCTGCGATCGGTGGCGTTGTTCAGGATGTTGGCTGCTTCGATCATTTCCACCATAAAAGTGCTCTGGGCGCGATTCAGTTCATCGCTGGCGCCGACGCGGGTGAAAATCCGGTCGGCGAGGCCGATCCTGGCTTTCTGGGACGGGACAAAACCCCCCATTTGCGCCATCAATGTCAGCAGGGCCACCTGGCGGATATAGACCGACTTGCCGGCCATGTTGGGACCGGTAATCAGGAGGATGAAGCCGGCTTCCGAACTCATGGCGACGTCGTTGGGAACGAAAGTTCCTGGTGGCAGGGTCTGGTCCAGCACGGGATGCCGGCCGCCGTGAATTTCCAGGATCGGATCGTCGCACAACTCGGGACGGCAATACTGGCGCGAGGCGGCCAGCTCCGCCTGGGAAGCCAGGGCATCGAGCGTGGCGAGAACTTCGGAGGTTTGCAACAGGCGGTTGGTTTCGGCGGCCACCTTATCGCGGAGCGCGAGGAATAAATCGTATTCGCGCTGGTGGATTTTTTCCTCGGCGGAGAGGACTTTTTCTTCGTAGGCTTTCAATTCGGGGGTGATGTAGCGCTCGGCGTTTTTCAGCGTTTGCTTGCGGTGATAATCGGGCGGGATCTTGTCGGCGTGCGCGTGCGTGATTTCGATGTAGTAGCCGAATACCTTGTTGAAGCCGACTTTCAGGCTGGAAATTCCGGTGCGCGCGATCTCATCGGCCTGAAATCGCGCGATCCAGTCCTTGCCGCCCTTGGCGATTCCGTGCAATTCATCCAGTTCCGCATCGTAGCCGCGGCGGATGATGCCGCCTTCGCGCGGACTCAGCGGCGGATCATCAACCAGTGCTTTATCGAGCAGTTCCCGGAGATCCGGACAAAGTTCCAGGCGCGATTCCAATTCCGCCAGGAGACCAGCCTTGCGAGCGGTGATCTTGGCCTTGATGCGCGGCAGCAGGCGCAGCGTGCGCGTAATGGCCGACAGGTCGCGCGGCGAGGCGCGGGATGTACTGACCCGGGCGGTCAGGCGCTGGAGGTCGAAACTTTCTTTCAGGTTGTCACGCAACTCCTGGCGCAATTGGTGTTCCCCAAGCAATTCCGCGACGGCATCCAGGCGATTTTCGATTGATTGGCGGCCCGCCAACGGCGCCAACAGCCATTCTTGCAGGAGCCGGGCGCCCATCGATGTCACGGTGCGGTCCAATACAGACAGGAGCGAACCATCCCGGCTCCCTTCGCGTAACGTGCGCGTTAGTTCGAGACTGCGGCGCGTGACCTCGTCCAGGAACAGGTAATGGTCCTGACGATAAGGTTGCAGCCGGCGGATGTGGGCAAGGCCGGCCTTCAGGGTTTCCCGAAGGTAAAAAAGCAAGGCGCCCGCGGCGACAAGGCAAGGCTGATCGTCCTGAAAGCCGAAGCCGGCGAAGGTAGCAACGCGGAAATGGTCGGACAAAACGCTGAGTGCGGCAGCGGAATCGAAATTCCAATCGGGGCGAAGAGTGATCGTCATCTCCGGGTTCAGGCTGCGAAGCTTATCGGAAAGCGGCGGCGGACCGTCTGGGAGAAAACTCGGTCCCTCGCAATCGGGACAGAGACATTCCGAAGGCGCGAGCCGGGCCAATTCATCGGTCCATTTGGCCCAGGGAACATCCGCGGCCTGGAATTGGCCGGTGGAAAGATCGACCCAGGCAAGCCCGATCGATCCTTTCGGCAGGGTTGCGTTGCGATTGCCGGATTGGTTTCCGGACCAAACGGCCACAAGGTGATTGGCCTGGCGCGGATCGAGCAGTTCATCCTCGGTAAGAGTGCCGGGGGTGACAACGCGCGTTACTTCACGCTTGACCAGTCCCTTGGCCAGCGCGGCATCTTCGACCTGGTCGCAAATCGCAACGCGGTGGCCGGCTTTCAGAAGTTTATGCAAATGCGTTTCCAGGGAATGGTGCGGAAAGCCCGCCATGCGCACGGTCTTGTCCCGGCTGGTGAGGGTAAGGCCCAGGACCTGGGAGGCGGTTTCGGCATCGGTGTCGAACAATTCGTAAAAATCGCCCATCCGGAACAGCAACAGCATACCCGGATGCCGCTCTTTGGCTTCCCGGTATTGCTGCATCATGGGAGTCAGGTTCATGAGTTCACTTTATCGGAATTCCGGATGCAATTGAGCACCGTCATGGTGCCGCGGGATACCGTTGCGGAGGTTATTCTTGCGATTTCTACGTTTTTTGGCCAATCCTTTTCAGGGTTCGCGGCACCGTCCAGGGTTGGGTTCGCGGCGGAGTTCGCCTTTGAAAGGGGTTCCCAAGAGCTCTTGCCATCTCTCTCGTTGGGGTTCGGTGAGGACATCGAGCATTTTGGTCCTGGTGGTTTTGGTCAGTTCCTCCGATTTTTTCCGGGCATCGTCCCTGCTGGCCGCGTCGCCGGCATAGATTTTATCCAGTTCTTTATCCATGGCGTTCTGCAATTCCCTGACTTTTTTCTGTTGCTCGTCGGTGAGGTTCAATTCCTTCGCCAGCGGCGGAGTTGCCAGGGCCTGGCCGCCCTGCAGTTGCCAGGAGATTTGCAAGAGCCGTTTGTCTTGCTCCGGTTTGAGAATGGCCCGGACCTGTTTGCTGGTTTCGAGAATCAATTTTTTCATAGTCGGCAAGCGGTCCTTCGGATCGACATCGGTCATTTTTTCGCGCGCT